>Ga0316604_10000227_pt1 | contig 81193 bp, 88 predicted proteins | sample OWC_soil_day20_C_FD_207650 | JGI IMG/M metagenome (GOLD analysis project Ga0316604, IMG submission 207650) | Wetland soil microbial communities from Old Woman Creek delta, Ohio, United States - OWC_soil_day20_CT | ecosystem: Environmental > Terrestrial > Soil > Wetlands | place: USA: Ohio... | reverse complement strand
AAAATTGCTCCGGTTCGATCCTAACTGGCCAGTGCCCACCGGCCCTAGCCGCATGAACAACCACCTCCAGCAACCGATCGTCAGCGTCAAACCAAGCCTCGATCAGCGGATCGGACGACTTGTTTCTCGACATGCGGGCCGCGGCAAAGCGCAGGCGCAGGACATCGGTGGTTTCGTCGTAGAGAACTTGCATCAGTCGCGGGCCTTGATGCCGATCAGCCGGCCATTGGTGAACTTGGCGTCGTATTCGTGGCGCCGGCCAGCCGCGTCCGGCCCATAGAAATTTACCAACCCGTGGGCTTCGGGATGATGTACCAGGTTCGGTATCCAACGGAGGCTGCCCTTCAGGGATTCAAGCGTCCCGTCGTCGGCATCTAGGTTGGGGCGCTCTGGTTTTGGCACGGTTTCATAGCGCCCTTCGTCGATGTAAAGGCCATCGTCTTTGATGACGTGGGTTGCCAGGGCGCGGTCGAAATCCTTGGTCTGGAACAACGGTTCGCCCTCGAAGCCATCCGGCAGCGGGACTTCGCAACGAATGTAGTCGAACATGCCCATGCTGACACCCCTACTTCCGCCGCCGGGGCGGTAGCCCCTTGGATGCCAGCTCCGCATCGATGCGCGCGTCGCTCTCCGCAAGCAGGCGCGCCGCTTCTTCGGGCGGGAAGCCCAGGTCGGCAAAGATATTGCCGTCGGCCGGGGTGATGTGCGAAATCACCGGCTCCTCCTGTTCCCTGCGGGATTTGGGGGAGGGCTGCGTTGCTATCCAGATCCCTCCGGCGACAACGATGCCGGCGACGATGCTTAGAACTAGGATATCCATCCCATCACCTGCTCCTCTCCGCGCTTCAGAAAAACCTGATTCGCTCGAGCAACGGACGCGTACGAATGCACTTTCCGGTCGCTGTCGGCGAATTCCACGACCACAACATCGGCGTCTTTCGACTCGACGATGCGCCCGACCTGACCGGCCGGCAAGGTGACATCCTGGTCATCGACGGTCACGCCTGGAGCGTCCTGCAGCAGCGCTACACACGCGTCGAGCATTACGCCGCCTCGCAAGCGAGATAGCGATACACAGTTTCGCGGCTGATATTGAAGTCGCGCGCCAGCACGGCCTTTGGAACCCCATCCCCTGCCCTACGACGCAGCTCTGCAGCCTGCTCGAGGCCGAGCGATGGCTTCCGGCCGGTGTAAACATTGCGCTTCTTTGCCTGCTCGACGCCTTCGCGCTGGCGCTCGCGGATCAGCGCTCGCTCGAACTCGGCGAAGGCGCCGAGCATAGTCAGGGTCAGGCTGGCCAGCGGCGAATCGTCGCAAGTGAACACCATATTGTCTTTGTGAAAGTGGACGACGACGCCCCGGCTGGTGAGACCCTTTACCAGCTTGCGGAGATCGTCGAGGTTGCGGGCTAGTCGGTCCATGCTGTGGACGTGCAGCGTGTCGCCATCGCGGAGATAGTCCAGCGCCGCCTGAAGCTGCGGCCGGTCCATGCTCTTGCCGCTGGCCTTGTCCTCGAAGACCTTGTCCAGCGGAACGCCGTCGAGCTGCCGAGCCGTGTTCTGCTCGACGGTGCTGACGCGGATGTATCCAACGCTCTGCCCTTTCATTTCGCACCACCGTTCCGTTGTGTCAGCTTGGAGTTTAGACAACACTGCAGAAGCGTCAAGAAAATACCGAAACGACGCTATCGTTACACGAACACGAAGCGGTTTTGCTGTTTCGATACGCTACTCCCTAACCAGCCCCCCGGCCCGTCCGAGTTGCGGCCGACCAGTTTTGTCAACTCAGGCCTACGGTCTGAGCGAGAACCTATCGGCATGTCTGTCCAGTCTTTCTAAACTTCCGGCACGCCCAAGGTGGCATCGGGTCTTCGTCCTGCCAGAGCCCCCGCTGCCCAGTGCGGGCCATATTTTCTGCCGCGTCATAAGCGCGCTGCTGCGCTGCCGATAAATCACGCCCCTAAGCAGACGCTGCGAACTGACTACAAAAGACTGGGCGATTCAACCTTTACCGTATCTGGGAGAGGACTTTCGTACAAACCTTCGATTCAAACGGTTGCTCAGCGATGCATGTGTTTAGCATTGCAAGCGCTCTTTCTCTATCGCCGAAATGATAGAGAGTCGCGGCAAAACCACCAATGTAGCGATCTCTCACTTGAGGCCTTTCTCTTAGTGCTTCATAGCCGTTGCCTAGCTCATAACACCAAAGAGCGTCTTCGTATTTGTCCAACTTATAAAGGGACTCACCTGCCACCCCAAAATGATCAGGCGTTCCGTAGGCAGATTTGAGTTGGCGCATTAGAGTTTTTCTGGACTCTAATGCGAAGTAAGCAGGGTTTTCTGCCTGCACAACTAAGGCGCGGCGAAAGCCAGAGCCCTCGCGGGGGAAAAGTAGACCGAATCCACCTTGAAGGAAATAGAAGGCAGGCTCTTTGCCATCCTCGTCGGTGCATAACTCCACTGCGTAGCCGCCGTTGGCTGCTGTTCCGAACGGAATTGGCTGGCCATTGAACATTGTCTCGTAAAAAGGGGAGAACACCGCAGCATAGTTGAGATATTGGAAGATCCCATTGTGCGTACACAATGAGATGGCTGCGCCTCCTACTGTTGGATGGGCCCCGTCTTCGATGACCGCCTTGAAGCTACCAAGCATCTGCGCGTAGATGTCGAGCTGCGATACAGGCTCAGGAATTCGACAAAATCCAAACTGAACTGTGCCTGCGGGAGGCTTATGGGGTATCGAGTCTGGGTCATTCAGATATTTCTGAAAGGAATTGAACGCTTCAGGATCCCCCAAAAACCCGGCCGAGGACTTAGCAGCGATACCATCTTTGACAGTCCATATCTCATTGCTCCCAGTGTCAGCAATTAGAACCTCAACTTGCCAACCTTCGGCCTGCGCTTTGACCGCGTACTGAACAATCTCAGCTGCGCTATGCATGCTCAGTAGAGTTTCGCAGGAATGCTCGAAGGCCGCAGAAGCATCCGCAAACGCCAACGCAAGACGATCATTGACGATATAGCACTTCAAGCAACCGTCTGTATAAGGATGGACCTTCTGCTGAATGGGGGAGGTCAGTGCTGTGTCAGCAAAGATGTAAGTCTTGCCGTCAACGATACGTCCCACAACAAGCGTCACAAGCCCCCCTATCTCCAAAAAGAGATCAAACGTGTGCCAGATGGCAGTGTGATCATACCTTGATCGCCAAGCATGCATTCGTCGTGCATTGCGCCTGGGCACGATTGACCGCTCTGGCCGAATTGCACGAGTAGCCCGTCAGGCGGTTTTTGGAGCCAAGCGGCCATTCAGATGGCAGCTCTTGAAAATTGATGAGAGGCCGCAGTTGGCCGGTAACTGACTACAGATATGGAAGTTTGGACTACCCATCACATCTGATGTGCGGTGATGTTCCATTTGCCGGCCACGTGACAACAAGTTATTATCCCGTCATCTTGTCCAATGGTTGGCAAGATGAACAACTTCTATAGGCTTTGAATGTTGGAGAGTGTAGCAATCCGATAACGCAGACCTGTTTATCAGGCTGTCAGTTATCGCAATGCCCAAGAGTTGGTGGCGACCTCAATGAGGTGGCCGCCTGTCGTGCATTTGATTGCTTGAGCACTACCCAAAATGAATATTTCAAAGCCAGAGCAGAGGACGCTTCACGTCCTCGCTAAAGGCGGTCGCATTGTGCATAGGCGCAATGAAGCAGGCCGCATATCCTCAGTCGACTGCTACACCCGGGAAGGCTATGTCTTGTCGGACTGTACCCTTTTTGTATTTCAGCGACTGAAAAGCAAACGTCTAATCGGCTCCAAAAACGGACAGCCCTATCAAATCAACAAAAATGGGCTTCGCGCCGTTCGCGCCCAGCTCGACAATCAATAACCACCGCACCGCACCGCACCGCACCGCATCGCAGTTGCCGCGATGCGGTGGCTGCGGCCCACGGAAAACAATGGGAAGAATGAAATGACCTTCATAGTCAGAACCGAACAGCCAGTCGATGCAGACCAGATAGTTGAGGTCACTAGACTTGCATTTCTAACGGCTTCACACACAAGCCATACCGAGCAATTCATCGTAGATGCCCTACGGCGCCTTGGGCATCTGACGTTGTCACTTGTTGCAACCGAAGCAGGAACTTTGATTGGGCATATCGCGTTCTCGCCAGTATCTATCTCAAGTGGAGAGGGTGGGTGGTATGGGATTGGTCCGCTTTCGGTATTGCCGGAATTCCAGCGGAGAGGAGTCGGACGCCATCTAATAACGGAGGGGATGGAACGACTTCGGGAGCAAGGAGCCAAGGGGTGCGTACTGGTTGGCGACCCAGCCTATTACTCTCAATTCGGCTTCGCCACGTGTCCCGAGTTGGTGTATTCGGGGATTCCTCCTGAGTACGTCTTGGTCAAGAGCTTCAGTGAGAATTTACCAAAGGGGGAGGTCGCGTTCTCTAAAGCCTTTGAGGCAATAGCGTAGGGAAGTTGACGTCACCAAAAATGCGAGGGGCAATCTGCTCAGGCAGCTCGTGATATTGGCAAGGTCAGATACTGGCTCGAGTCCACTGCGTCTTTCAGGCAACCGCTGGCATGGAAGGTCACGACCCGGCGGGCGGTAATCGGAATTTCCTCGCCAGTCTTCGGATTGCGACCAGGGCGCTCAGGTTTGTTGCGCATGTTGAACACCCCGAAACCAGCCAGTTTCACTTCCTCCCCACGCCCAAGGCAGTCAGAGATTTCCTTGAAGAAGGCCTCGACCATTTCCTTGGATTCACGCTGATTGAGGCCTACTTTTTCAGACAGCGTCTCGGCGAGGTTGGCTTTGGTGAGGGTCATGATTGAACGGCGGCTTACGATGAGTGAGATTTTACCCGACCAATCATTGAGCCCCGTTTCTCTAGCGGCACTTCTGGTGAGCCTTCCTGAGCTTCCTGCACTCCCAGGGCGGCATCGGTTCTGGTTCTTGCCAAAGACCGATTCGTCGTTGTCGCGCTTGTGCTTCGGCCTCTTGGTAAGCTGCTCGCATTGCTGGTGTGAGCTCGCCAGAGAACATGAAGGCGTGCCAAGCTAAGCCTTGCCTCACAAGTTCAAGCGCTGGGTCAGCGCCATCTACTGAGGCATGACACACCTCACGTTTTCGCCAGTCCTGTTTGTAGCACTTGACCGTAACGGGTTTGTCAGCAATCAGCCGATGAAGGGCATCACGGGCTGCACGCCAGTATGCCTGTCCCGTTTCCGGGGTGTCCGCACCTGATAGCCGCACATTGATGATTCCACGGTCGTCCGTCCGCAGCGTGATGGTGTCGCCATCGTGGTTCTTGATGACGCTGCCGGTGACCTCGAATGGTTCATGAAACCCTGTCTTGGCAGATGCATGAGGCAGGCAGGCTGCGAGCAAGATGATGGCGAGGAATTGATGTTTCATAGGAGTGATTGCTGCGGCTGCTCGCCAACCAGGTTATCTGCGGGGAACTGGCAAAGAAAGTCCCTGCTGTGGGTGTCTGGCGCAGTTAGCCAAGCGTCGTAATCACTTTCATCCAGAATGACGACCATTCGCTTTTCGTCTTCTGGCTTGTGGTACTGCCGCATGAATGGGTGGTCGTCGGCGTTGATGGTCAGCATTGTGAAGCTGTGCGTCAGGTCGCCGGTTGGCCCCTTCCATGCTGACCATAGGCCAGCGATGCCCATTGGTTTGCCGTCGGCCCGGGTGATGCGGGTTGCAACCGCTTTTCCGGAGCGCCAATCCGGCTCGTAGATAGCTTCAGCCGGAATGATGCAATGCCTGGACAGCCGCCAGGAATCTCTATAGCTGGGTTTCTCGTGAACCGTTTCCGAGCGTGCGTTGTAGGTGCGACGAGCAATCGTTTCATCCGTTGACCAATGCGGTATCAGGCCAAACGAACCAACAAGTAACTCGCTGAACGGCACGGCTTCGTCACCGACATCGGCGAATTCGTTCTTGCGGACAAATGGTCCGTGATACCCAGGCCACAGGCTGGTTTTTAAGCCCAACGGCAGGTCACCGACACCAAAGTAGGTGCGAAGCCGGGCTGGGTCCGTTTGTGGATCGTAGTGAGAACACATGCGAACCAGCATACCAAAAGCAAAACCCCTCGGGTTTGGACGCCGAGGGGTTTGGGGGAGCTACTGACTTACTTGGTAGCCGGCGCCGGCGTCGTTGCAGGCTTGGCTTCCACCTTCACTTCAGCCTTCTCATTTTTCTCGTGCTTCTCAGCCTTGTGCTCATGGCCTTTGGCCTTGGCATGCTTTTCAACCGGCTTGGCTACATCCGCCTTGGGGGTTTCCGTCTTCGCAGCTTCGACCTTGGCAGGTTCGGCTGCCTTCGGGGCTTCAACCTTTTTCTCGGAAGCAGCCTGAGCCGGTGCGGTGACCTTGGCTGCCGGAGCAGCAGCTGGGGCAGCAGCCGTACCTTGAGCGAAGGAAGCGGAAGCGAAACCTGCAGCAACGGTCAGAGCAACGATGAGCTTAGAAACTTGCATTTTGAATCTCCTGATTGGGTAGGTTGTTTATTCGGTATTCGGTGCTGACAACTTTTTGCAGCGCCTTGTGCCGAATAACGCGGCTGGTTACGCAGGGGATGTCAGGTGAAAGGTAATGCTGTGTATCTTCTCGTGACCAAGGTGTTTCAAGTGATTTCCCTCTCCAGGCTGGGCGCATCGTGAGGCAATGACGTATGATTTTGATGATTTCGCTACAAGTGAGTTACGTCGTCCAGCATCAAACCTTCGAGCAAATCTAAAGCTGGCCAAAAAAGGTCTGCTATAAAAAGGGGAGGCAAGCTTGTGTTTTCCATAGTCATGGGGCTGGGAAGGTGGGTGTTCCGACGTATTGTCTTGTTGCTACTGATACTCGTTGCTCTATGGGCGGGGTGGCTGGTTCAGTCGCAGCTCAAAGATCTGGCGGACCTCGAAGGCAATCTCCAATACCTGAAAAGTGGAGAAGCAAAACTACGCGGCGACTTGAAGGACCTCGAACGTCAAACAGAACAATCTGTACTCAAGTTAAAAGCCGCAGCAGTTGAGCAACTCGACCAAAGAATTGCAGAGCTTTCAAAGCAGATTGAATCGAACAACACCAAAATACTTGAGCTGGATACCATCCTCAACAAGCTAAACCCTGCCAAGCACCTAGACATTGCAAGGCTCAAGATTGAAATTGAATTTAGCTCGCAGGAGCTCGAACACCTTCGTTACCTGAAGGAACTATCCTCGCAGTCCAGCAAAGTAGGGAGGCTCACTGAATACTGCGAAAAGATTCGACTGCAACATGTTGCTGAGTGGAACGCATACCAGGCAGTGAATGTTTCGCTGGATAGGCACAATGCAACTGCCAGCCTACATTCACAATGGAATCCGCTATCTGCTGAATACTCCTTAAGAACTGACTTGGAGAAAGTCCGTGATGGGCACGCGAAAAATACGCAGCACAGGAAGACCCAGTATGAACAGTGTTTATCCAACCAAGCTGCGGCTCAACGAGTCTTGAGTGGGCTTGAGCAGGTAAAAGCGTTCGTTCTTAAGAATCAAAAAGTGCAGATGGCACTGGGTGAGCTTCAAAGCCATATTCAGTCAATTCAAGGAACAGTCGACAAACACTGGTTTAAGCCAATTCTATTTGACCCGTTGAAGCAAATATTTCCAATAGCACTTGGGATACTTGCTACAGCGATAGTTGTACCCCTAGCTATTAAGTTATGCCTGTATTTTGTTCTGGCGCCACTTTCAGCTAAAAGTCCTCCGATTTGCTTATTGCCTGAATCCGGAGCACGCAACAACCTGCCTAGCATCGAACGAGATTCGGCGGTTTCACTTGCTCTTGAAATTCACCCTGATTCAGAACTCGTGGTACTTCCCCTGTATTTCCATAGCGCTCCGGAAAGATGCAAAACCTCTTCAAAATTCGTGTTGAATGCTAGCCACACAATGACTTGTCTAGCGGCAGGCATGTACAACCTGACTTCAATTCAGTCAGAGGTTCCATTTGTCGCCACAGTGTCGTCTGGACAGGAGTCGTTGGCGGAGCTACTTTCATTTCAATTATTGGAAGGCGAGGTTCTCTGCTTACGCCCAATAAATTTGGTTGGCGTCATTCAGAACTGCAATACGCCGGTTCGAGTTACTAGCCACTGGAGACTAGGAAGCCTGCAGGCTTGGCTTACTCTGCAGCTTCGCTATCTCGTTTTTTACGGGCCTGCCACATTTATCGTTAAAGGATGTCGAGGAGTTCGTGTTGTGCCGGTATCTGATGGGAAGTCAGTTGAACAGGGTTCAACAGTTGGGTTCAGTGCCAACTTGAACTATTCAACCACCAGAACAGAAACTCTAATGGCCTATTTGACTGGCAAGAAGGGGCTCCTCCGAGACCGTTTTTACGGTCAGAAGGGAATCTTCATTTATGAAGAAATGCCCGACCCTTCAAAGCGAGCAGGAATTACAGGACGAGGTTTTGAAGGTGTTAGCGATGCAATACTGAAGTTGTTCGGCATATAGATTCGAATGGGTTCTACGATTGTGTCCGCTGTCGTCAGCGAGCTGCTCATCAAAAAAAGCCGATTCATTGGCTGCATCCAACCTGTACCAGACCGGGCAACAGCACAAGCCATCGTTGCCGGCCTGCGAGCGCAGCATCCAGGTGCTGCGCACGTTTGTTGGGCCTTGATGGCCGGTGGCCATTCAGCGGCGGTAGACGATGGCGAACCCAGTGGTACGGCAGGCAGGCCGATGCTCGAGGTACTTCGCCACCAAGACCTCGAAGGTGTCCTGGCCACCGTGGTGCGCTACTACGGCGGTATCCAGTTAGGTGCTGGCGGCCTGGTTCGGGCCTACACTGATTGTGTGGCCCAGGCTTTGAAGAGCGCGACCAAGGTTCCCATTGTCAAAGTCAGAACGCTGCGCTGTGCTGTGCTCTATGCGCTTGAAGGCTTGCTGCGGCGAGAAATTGAGGCTGCGGGAGGAACTCTGCTCAGCGTCCAGCACGGGGACGAGGTCGAATTTGCCTTCAGCCTGGCGGATACATCAGCCGACGCTCTGGTGGCTCAGTTGAACGAAGCTGGTCAAGGGCGAATTTCCTGGCTGGCCAACGAGTAATCCAAGCCTCAGAAAGGCGAAAGCCCCGCCGGGGGAGGGCGGGGCTTTCAAGGCGGCCGAATCAGGGAGGGGGAGGTTGGCCGCCTAGGCTGTTGGGGTTCAGCGCATGGGTGCAATTTACGGCGGCACCCCTCCAAGCTCAAGTAACCGATTGCAACAGCGAGTATCGGTTTGTTGAACGTAGGCCAAAGACGCGATTGGCATACAGTATTGCTCTTTGCTGTTTGCTGTATAAAATTACAGTATTCAACAGTAGGAGCATGCCATGATTCGCATCGTCTGCCCTGGCTGTCACAGTCCGCTATCCAGCGCCGAACTCGAACAAGCCACCATTGACGGGCATCTCAGCCTCGTTTGCCCAGAATGCTCGATGGTCTTACTGACCGAACCGGTCGATGAGCATCCAGCCTCGCAAGTAGCCGAGGCCCCGGCCCATGCTTGAGCCGATGGCCAGCTTAGGCCCTGGCGTCTTCATCCCGCTCGTTCCTGCGCCAAAGCTTTCGCTACCCCTCGATACGGTCAAGGTCTCGGCCGGATTTCCGTCGCCGGCCGCCGACTACGAAGAGTCTCGACTGGACATCAACGAATACCTGGTCCGGAACCCGGTCAGCACCTTCTTCTTTCCGGTCCAGGGTGACTCGATGGAAGGTGCCGAGATTCACGATGGCGACATCCTCGTGGTCGACAAGAGCGTGCGAGCCCGCCATGGTCACATCGTCATCGCGTTTATCGACGGCCAGCGGCTGGTGAAGCGTCTGCATTGCCGTGCTGGCCGCGTAGCCTTGTTGGCAGAAAATCCCTGCTACCCGCCGCTCGAAATCCAGGAGGGTATGGAACTTCTAATCTGGGGTGTCGTCGTCGGCAAATTCAAGCGATTCGGAGCGTGATGTGCCCGTATTTGCCTTGGTGGACTGCAACAACTTCTACGCGAGTTGCGAAAAGCTTTTTGACCCTACACTGAAACACCGACCGGTCGTTGTGCTCTCCAATAACGACGGCTGTGTTGTAGCCCGTTCTGCCGAGGTGAAGGCGCTGGGTATCCCCATGGGCGTTCCCTGGTTCAAGCTGCGGAATGAGGCAAAGCGCCATGGCATCGTGGCCTTTTCTTCCAACTACGCGCTGTATGCAGATTTAAGCAATCGGTGTGTCGAAGTGCTGTCAGGCTTCACGCCGAATATGGAGGTCTATAGTATCGATGAGAGCTTTCTGGAGCTGTCTGGCTTTGAAGGGAGGACTGGTGGACTGATGGCCTATGGCGCCGAGATTCGGCAGCGGGTCGCCGACTGGCTGGGGTTGGCGGTATGTGTCGGCATCGGGCCGAGCAAGACCCAGGCGAAGTTGGCCAATCACGCCGCCAAGAAAAATCTGGCCGGTGCCAATGGCATTTGTGACTTTACAACGATGTCGCCTGCCGCCCTGGATGTCTTGTTCGAGCGCATCGAAGTCGGAGAGGTCTGGGGCATTGGCCAAAAGATAAATGCTCGGCTTGAAGCGATGGGCATTCGTACCGTTCGGCAACTGCGGGATGCCGATGCGGAGCTGATGCGGACCAAGTTCTCTGTCGTCGTTGAACGGACGGTACGGGAGCTGCGCGGCGTGTCCTGCCTTGAGCTCCAGGAGGTGGTTCCGGAGAAGCAGCAAATCATGTCCAGCCGGTCATTTGGCCAACCGGTCTATGACTTGCCGGAACTTGAAGAAGCCGTCGCCAGTTACGTCGCTAAAGCGGCTGAGAAGTTGCGCAGCCAGGATTCGCTGGCTGGTGCCGTGCAAGTCTACATCCGCACCAACGTCTTCAAACCCGAGGTACCGCAATACCAGCGAACCGTTACCGTGCCGTTGCCTGAAGCGAGCGCCGATACACGCGTGCTGACGCTGTGGGCGATGCGAGTGCTTCGTCGCATCTACCGGCCAGGCTATGGCTATCACAAAGCGGGGATTACTTTGATGAGCATCGTGCCGGCTACTAACCAACAGTTCTCGTTATTCGCGTCAGATGGCGCGGTGGATGCGCGCTCCCGGCAGTTGATGGACGTGCTCGACGGCATCAACGGGAAATTCGGTCGCGGAACTCTACGACTAGCCGCCGAAGGCGTCGAAAAGGTCTGGCAGATGCGTCGCGGTAATCTTTCGCCGCGCTACACGACGGAGTGGGACTGCCTGGCAGTAGTTCAGGCGCGGTGATTCCCAATGAGACTGGAGTACACGGCTTGCTTCGGCAGTAAGGACGGCCATCGACCCACAAGAGACACTCACCATCTCGGCAGTCGAGAGGCTGGTTACGGAGCGGAGCAGCCGTACAGCCCAAAGGCTGACTGCGTACTACTCGGCCTTTGCTGTCGTTCGGTCCGCTGGCTGATGCAGTCGGCAATGCAGCGGTAAGCTGCCCTTCAATGACCAATCGCCCTGAACGGCAGCGTTTCGGACTGGCGAACTAACACTCCCGACCCAATGCCGTTATTGAGCATTGAAGAAGGCTGCAATTCAATGTGCGCCTTCATCGGACGGAAAAAACTCGCCTTGTCCGTTTCGGGTCGGCAATGCGGCCATCGAGTGGCTGTTGTGCGTTGGCGCACTCCAGCTTGATTTGATCAGTGAGCTTCCGCAAGAGAGCATCGAATTCGCGGATGCGTTGGTTCTCAGGTCCATACTGCTCTGCTGGTGCTATTGCTGATCTTGATGCTTCGATGGCCTGTTTTACACAGGAAGAAGCATCCTCCACAGCTTCTTCAAGTCGTTTAAGTTTCTCGATGATCAACGGAAAGGCCTCATAACTTCTCCGTCGGAAGGAACGTCTCATTGCCAAAAGGTCGTCCCAAAGCAAAGCTAGATCATCAATGGTTTCAAAGGAAATCGGGCCAGTCATTACGGATTCCTTCATCGCAACTCGGACAAGTTATCAGTGGGAAATCGGAGTGTTTGATGGTCGATCCGCCGCAGGTGTCGCATATCTCTTCAGACTTTTCTGCCGCTTCTTGGGCGAGTCGCCTGGTCTCTTCGTTCCCACCCCGAAAATGAAAACGTAGACGTCTAAATTTCTCTTTCACCTGTCGAGCCACAACAGGCGGGGAGGTTCCTATCGCCACTTGGGATGCAATCTTTGCGCACAGGCTGTCGATCAGATCGAACCAATAATCGCCACAGCAGAACCCCCAGCCCATAGCACTTTCTGTCGGGTCGGCGTGTCGGTTAATGAAGATTTCGGGATAGCGCTGGCAAAGCAGATCATCGAGTTCTTGTCGCATATCGTTACTCGTTTCGGATGATGGATTTCGAGTGTTTGTGTTCTGGAGTTTTCATGGTTCGAGACCCATCTTGGCCGCTACCAGCGCCAAGGCCTGCCTTGCGCCCATCGCCAGACCAACTCCGGCTTCGGGAGGCAAGGTGGCGTTTCGGGGATCTATGCGGATGACCGGGCATCCCTGTGAAAGGCTAAAGCGACGGATCGTCGGCAATGCCGTACCCGCTCCCAGTTCGATAACAACCATGGTTTTCAAAGAGAATTGCCAGCGCTCAAAGGATTCTCGCTGCCGCGCTGTTCGCTTTGGAATCCATTCGGCGTCGTAAAACATCAGGACATTAGGTCTTGCGAGTCCCCCGCAGCAAGGGCATTCAGGAAGGCCCCCGCGCCAAAGGCATTTCGCTTCATCAATGTACGGCTCGATTTCATCCGCAGACCATATGTCTTGCCTACAAGGTTCAATGCATTGAAGGTGATGAATGCTTCCGTGAATTTCTAGGATTCGATGCTCGGGAAATCCGGCTTTCTGGAATTGGCCATCGACATTGCTAGTGACCACAAAGGCGTTCCGTGGCATTTTGTCTGCCAAAGCCTTGAGCAAAGCGAATCCCTTGTGCGGCTCGGTCTTTCGGTAGAGATCAAGGCGGTGGCCATAGAACCCCCAAGCTAGCTCCGGATGTCGCTTGAACTTCTGGGGAGATGCGATCGATTCAAAACCGATTCCGGCCTCGGCCAGTGCCGGGTAGGCCTTCCAGAAGCCATCGTCTCCTCTGAAGTCCGGTAAGCCCGAATCAACACCCATTCCGGCCCCAGCGGTAATCAAGATGCCATCAGCAGCGGAAATGAGTTTTGCTGCATGAGCTACCGGATCAGCAATTTGCTTCATCTAGTGGCTCCTGGAATGGTCGATCTCAACAGTTTCGTCATCGCTTTTATGCATGAACAACCACATAGAGACTCGCATTCGATCACCAAGAGCTTCGTCAGTTGAAAATCCAGCATAGGAACGATTTCGCTTCTCTATCCCTCCATCCTCTTTGATGACATTTGCAAGGGTTTGAAGGACATCATCTATTGAGAAGCCAGAGTCGAAGAAATTAACTACATCTCCGACTTTGACCCTTGAAAAATTTCCTTGGGTAACGAACACATAGGTAGCGAATATGGAATTCGAGACATATCCATACTCCTCCATCAACGGAGCAAGTTTTCGTTTATGAAATTCTTCAATTGATTCATGTGGCTCACTGACAGCCGTCACATAGCCCAGTCGAAAAGGGTCCGCGCCGATCTCTTCATAGATGAAGTCAGGGTTCGCATTTAGAAAAAATGTACCTGGCGGGTGTGGTTCAAACAGAATCCGGAGCATGTCGAGCAGACATTGCAAAAAATCATTAGGTCGTTTGAACTGACCCGATGCTTCGAATAGGCACTTCCAATCCTTGCCTTCCCTTCGATCAACCGGAAGTAGTTCGACTTCACATGTCTGTTCAAAAAGATAATAGAGATTGTCTATTGTGTTGCTGACTCTCTGTCCAAACTCTGATGGCGAGTTGATATTCATGATTTTTCCTTATTGGGGATGGGTACAGTAGAGATTGTTTGTGCGTGATCGAGCGTAACTAGCGTGTGCCTCGTATCTTGCTAAGCAATTTTTTCTCTCTCGCTCGGCTCATCAACCAGGTGATCAGAGTTGCCTGATTAACTGGTTCGCAATCGTTCAGTGCTTGGCGTGTTGCTTCGATCTGGGCCATCAGTCCAGAAATATCGAGAACCGTTGAATCCTTGTCTCCTGCGTTGCGCAGGTAAGCATTCAGGGGTTCCATCAACGCATCAAAAATTTCTTCTAGTCCGATGCGTTTGGAAAGATTGGCAATTTGCTGTTCGACTTCTTTCGGCGCAGTCTGATCAGCCAGACAGCCTGCCAAAAGGACGATCTGTCGCTTAAATCTCAGACCTTCCATATTTCCCGAAATCAGCCATTCGAGTTGATCCGCAAGTATTGAATCCATGTTCATCTCCAGGTAGTTCGACTCGGCAATCCATGACTGGATGCTCAAGTACGATTGTCCGGAGAGGTGGAACGTTACGTGTCACACTGGAATCAGGAGTGCCGATAACGATAATGCTCGTCGCCTAGCGAGATGAGGCTGCTGATATGGCAATGATTGTTACCCGCAACGACTCGAGAAGGCTTTCGTCATAGGCTGCACCGAAAACAATTTGAGCATTGTCATCTGCGGCTAAGCGGACTGCATTCATCGCTTGATTCACTTCGGACATTGCTAGAGTGCTTTTGCTGGCGCTGATGCTAACCAGTAGTGCTTTGTTGTCGATCGTTTGGTTGTTGAATGTTTTTTGATTGGCAATCGCATTTTCGGCGGCGACTGCTGCACGGTTAGTGCCTTCAGCGGTACCCATGCCTATGGTTGCTCGGCCAGTCGCTCGAAATACAGTCCTTACATCTTCAAAGTCTGGATTCACCAGGCCAGGACTGTGCGAAATGTCGGTAATGCAACGTACTAAATGACTGAGAACAGCATCCGCTTCGATGAAATATTGGTCTATCACGGTCTCATCACCCATGGTGTTCATCAGTTGATCTTGAGGAAGAACGATCAGTGCATTGACCTGTTGGGACAGACGTTTCAGGCTCTCTTTGGCCACCGAATTTCTCTTTGTTCCCTCAAATTCAAAAGGCAGATAGACAACACCAATCGTCACGATTTTCATCTCACGAGCAATCTTCGCGAGAACAGGAAGAGCGCCAGATCCAGTTCCACCACCCATGCCGCCGATTAGTATTGCCATGTCAGCGCCTTTTAAGAATGCGCGAATAGCGTGGCTATTTTCAGAGGCTGCCGCTTCACCTTTGTCTGGGTAAATCAGTCCCCCTAAACCTGTCTTTCCGAGTAGCAGTTTGAAAGGTGCAGAACTTCGGGCTAGGGCCTGAATGTCTGAATTAACGGCAATCAATTCAACACCTCTGGTTGTATTGCTGATCATTCGTTCCATCCCGTTGTTGCCAGCGCCACCAACACCAAACACCTTAATGGTGGGAGGGCGGACAATTTTGACGAGCTTCAACATGGCTGTTCACCTTGTTGCATTTCCTTTACGAGCTGGGACAGGAATTTGACGCTGTCGCAAATGCTGTGACCACCAGGGGGCGAAACGTGAATCTCGTGTTCCATTTTTTTTTGATCAGATAGCTCTGAAGTCGTTGCCTTCAGCAGGATTGAACGGTCGGAAAGTGAAAATCTGTTGGGAACAACCTCAAGTATCTGGCATGTATGGTTCGTCGCGTAAAGCTCCTGGAGAGGGGCCAACGACGGATCAGTTCCAACAAGGATGATTGCCTCAGCAGCATTTACAGCACTCTGAACTGTTTGCAGCGTTTCCGTTTTCTGGTTCCAGCCGAACACGCTGACATCCGGCAATATCCTTCCGCCACAAGCGACACACACAATGCGCTCGCTAATTTCTCCCTCGTTCCCGCATTTACAGCATCGACCTTTGAAGATGTTCCCATAAAGTTCGCGGACGTCTAGTAGTCCGGCAAGCCTCAACTGGCCATCAACGGTTTGCGTTGCAACCAGCATGTTCTTGAGAGAGTGCTTAAGCTCAAGGATCGCCTGGAAATATCCGCTGCGATCTTTCTTGTTGATAAGCTGCCTGCGCCAATCGAACCAACTTACAACAGTGGTACAACCATAGCCGTGATCAAATGGGTCGATGTTTCTGGGCGCAGAAGACCAGACTCCACTAAGAATGTCGTGGAAGTGTGGGATGCCCGCTTCTTCAGACAAGCCATATCCAACAAGGCAGACCAGCCTTTTGCTGCTCAGTATTTGTTTCAATCTGGATAGATTGAGCACGCCTGTTTCCTTGCCGTGCTTGATGGTCATGAATAGCCTTCGAATCAAAGTGCGAGTGGCTATTGTTTGATTCGGGTGTAACGGATTGCGCAACACCGAGGAAATTCAAAATTTGTTCAAATTTCAGATTAGCGGCGTTGCCGCTGTAACGAAAATTGTTACACTAGCTGGGTAATCTGTCTTGCATACAAGTTTGATTGTGAAGATTGGCAAGAAGGAGAGTTTTCATGCAACCCTTGGTCTTTTTCGTTGATGGCCCCTTAACTCCGCCAGCTGCACTTGCTGAAGAATTCCCTTTTCGACAAACGCAGGCTTTGATCATTACGCTTGACGAGATTGAGGCATGGGTCGAACAGGCAAAAATCTGCTTCGGGACCGCTCGCCTTCGTTGCATGGATACCCATCGAGAATGGCTTGATCTAGTTCTGAACCATACTCTGGACATGCGTGATGCCCTCGACGAGGGACTGGATGAAGATTTGATTGCTTGCCGCCTTACGGCTGATGATCCCTTAGTTGAGGCGCTATTAACTGTTCTCGACAACTGTCCTGATGGTGATGAAATTTCCGAAAATCAGAGAAACGAGGCTGTGGGCGAGACGCTGGCATCACTGACCAGCTTCTGGGTTCAACACATTCAGATGCTGTTGAAACGTCTCTTGTCCACTGTCATAGGTGATGGTGAGGTATTGGCTATCATTCACAGGCAAGAGACCTTGGCCAAACTTCATTTCTGAATAGCCCAAATGCCAGAACAAGCAGCCATAGCAACGAATCAGCGTCGAAATCTCATCCTTGAGGCAATTCGCAGGCTTAGCAAGACGCGAAGCTGGGTGACTCAGCGTGATCTTCTGGTTGATCTGAAGGGGCAGGGGTACGACGTCCAAAAGCATCACATTCTTCGGGATCTGAAGGCCCTTTCACTGATTCATCCAGAGATGGAATGTCACAACGAATCTGATGAAGAGGGCATTCCGAAGCGTGGTGTAGAGTTTGGTTATCGCTGGGTAGCCAGGGATGCAGCCCCTGAAACGGGATTATCAATTCCTGAGGCGCTCTCTCTTGTTCTGGTCTCTCGACATTTAAAGCAAGCATTGCCAGCCACGCTATCAGGTGCCTTGGGCAAGCTGTTTGATCGAGCAGAAGCCACGCTCGATCTCCAGCAAAAAAATGGCACTGCACATTGGAAAGATATGGTCGGTGTCGTCACCCCGACTCAGCCAATGCTTCCCCCGAAAGTTAGCGATGAAATCATTCAGGTTGTTCATCAGGCGCTGATTGCCAAGGAGAAATTCCGGGGCGTTTATAGAAACACCAAAGGCGAGGAAGAAGAACGGCTGCTAAATCCACTTGGGATCATGGTCAGGGAACCAACAATCTATTTGATTGCGGTTGTCGACGGGCACCAAGATCCTCGGATGTTTGCCATGCATCGTTTCTTGTCAGCTCAACGCGAACACATACCAGCTTGGCACCCGGAAGGTTTTTCTCTCAACGATTACCTTGAGGAGCAGGGCAACTTTGGTACTGGCAAGTGGCTGACACTCAAAGCGCGAGTAAGTCAGCATCTTGGAATGATTCTTGAAGAAACGCCGCTTGGGAAAAATCAAAAGCTAGGTGAGCCAGATCAAGATGGCTGGCGGAGCTTGACGGTATCTGTACGAGATAACTGGCAATTGCGCTGGTGGTTACTTGGACAGGCTGACAGAATCGTTGTTGAGGGTCCAACAAGTGTTCGCGAGTTGATAATTAATAAATCGAAGCAGGTTTTTGATATTTATTCTAATAAATAGGGGGGTATATGTCTTTGAGTATTAGGGTGTTCGACACGGTTCTTGATGGAAAAAATATCAACGATACGGTTACAAGGAACTCTTCAGATTTTTGGAAGGTGTTCTGTAATGCATCTGGCTGGAGTTTCAATTACGAGCGAGTTCACTCGTTGGCAGATTTGGAATTCTTCATGAGTCGGGTTATAAAACAAGACATCATTATTTTCTCTGGTCATGGAAATGAAGATGGTTGGCACATGACCAATCGCGAAGTGTTCATTCCGAGCACGTTTAACCATAAAAAAATTCACGAAAAAAATTTTGGGAAAATAGTTATTTTTTCTTCTTGCTTGATTGGAAAATCTGAGCAGTTGTGCAAGGAATATAAGAGCTTATTCGGGGCGCGCAAACTGTTTGCTTATCGCCATGTTATGCACGATAGATATTGTTTTTTAAATGAATCGATTTTGCTATCTATGTTAGAGCAAGTTGGGAGTTTTTCAGAAAGTGATTTTATTGATTTTAAAGAAAAGACACTTTTCATGAAAAACTTAAATAAAAAACACGTTAGGCTACATCCAATGGTGATGTTTTAGAAGTGCATTTTTTGTTTGGGGTGGTTGTGGCTTGAAAAAGTAATGGCTGCCCTGATTTACTCGTAGTTCACAACATCGGTTTTCCCTGGTCGGTTCGAATACCTATTCATCGCCGTCATCCTTTCGAATTCAAGCTTGAAGGGCTTCCCTGCATAAACGGCTTCACTAAGCCATGTAACTTCGTCATCCAGATTGTCTTGAGGGATGTCTTTCGCCCATACCTTTTTATCGGCGTTCCATCGGTAGCTACGTTCCTTTAGTGCATCCTTAGAGTCGAATGGCGATCCCAAGGCCGAAACCTTTACCTCGGCTAGGCGGGCATTTTGGAGAAGGGTCTGCATGGCTAGGTTGCCAGAAGTCGGCAAAGGGTTCTGAAGCACCTCAAGTAGCGCATGGCAATCTGTTGAAGCACGGTGACCAGTGAAGTGGAATCCACAGTTGTACGCCAAAAATTCCAATTTCCCGCTGCTGATGCCTTCATCCGACCAAGGGATTTGCCTGAAGGAACAAGCCCAAGCCTTGGTAGCAAAAGCCGGGAATCGTTCCTCAACAAATACTCGATCAAAACCTGCATTGTGGGCGACTACCAATGCCACTTTGGCAAGCAGAGCTTCTACTTCTGCATCATTAATGCGTTTGCCTGCCACCATGTCATCAGTGATGTGATGAACCCGTGTTGATTCCGGAGGAATTGGCATTCCCGGATACTCAAGCTCATTGAATACATGGGTGACGCCGTACGCTTTCCCGGTGACAGGGCAGACTTCAACGAAAACCATCCCAAGCTCGATGATCTTGTCTTTCCCTTGGATAGTTCCTGTCGTCTCGGTGTCGAGGATTGCGACGGTAATCAATTTCTCAGGAGGCTGCTCTGTGCAGTATGCAGATCTAATTTTGAGTGGGCGAATCACTCGAAAATTGGCTTGGCCAAGCCAGTCAGTTGCCAGTTTGATTTGTTCTGGGGTTGGCTGGCTGGTGAAATCGATGGGCATTAAGGTCATTTGGTCTCGCACCTAGAGTTGTTCAGCGTTGGGCAATCCGAGCAGCAGTCCAAAGCCCAGCGATAGCCTGAGGCGAATAGCCGTAAGCATTGGAAGTTGCTGTCAGTGCCTCGGTAGCGTTCAGATTGCCGTCACGAGCTGTCATTGCAGCATCAAGCAAGTCGAAATACTGCTCACCAAATATTGCTCTCCAAGTTGGAATCAGCACCCCCCATTTGCTTGTATCGGGAGGACTTGCACACCAGTAGCAGCGTACAACCTTGTCGCGACGATTTAGCGATCGAAGGGATCCTGCCATGTCACTGACCGGGACGTGCTGCTTGACCGGTTGCGAAGGCGAGAAGAGTTTGGGTTCTGGGCGAACAACAGACTGGAACCTGTTCTCCGGGGGCGGGGCTGGAGTCCTCGCCACGAAGGTTTCCCATTGGGCGTTTGCATCGGCCAGTGCCAGCCGTTCCAGAGCTTGGGCATCGGCAAAATGACACCACCTTCTTGCCGATCCAGTTAGCGTGATGTGCTCCCGAAGCGTTTCGGGGTCAGCAGTCTGGAGAATAGGATCCGTCAAATCGATTGCGATCTCGCCCATCACGGGGTCAGTTGGATCCGATGATCGCCTTGCGGTGGCAACCAGGCGAAGCCGAATCTTCTGACCATCGGCCAAAGTCAGGATGGCATCCGTGGAATCCACGAATTCGGCAGCCGTGACCTGGACGACCTCTTCAGCGACCTTTGCCTTGCCGGTGAATTTCCTGCCGGACGGCGTTTCGACTTCTTGGGTAACCTCAAAGGAGGGGAGTTTGAGTTCCTTGATCGTCTTGACGATCTCTTTGGCAGCCGTCAGAACCGCGCTCGTTGCGCAGTCATCTAACTCCGGCGCTTGGTAGTGACGGAAGTGCGGACGCTTCTTCCAGTACGGGTTTTGAGCATTGACCGCCTCAAGCCGGGCACCGCAGCCAGGGCAAACGCAATTGCAGTCGAGGCCTGTCTGCACTTCCAAGATATAGCGTGCGACACCATTGAGGTCGTTGGCCCAGACGATCGTTGCGTTGCTCATTGCTTAGCCTTGGCTATCCAGCAAATCGCCAACTTCCAAGCTCGGGCTGTAGCCACAGGGGATTGTCCAGTTGCCAGAGTCGAACAGCTTTTCGACCTTGAGTTCGCTGGGGGCGCGGAAAGCCTGGTTGAGAATCAGCTTTTGCACGTAATGGTCGCCGTAGTGACCGCCGCACTCGCATATCGTCATGTAATAGTCGCTCTCGGCGGTCAGGCTGTGGCGAATCTCGAAGTTGGGGTGGCGTTTCGTGACTGCATCCAGCACATCGGCAGGCAAGTCTGCGACGTAGCTTAGCAAGTAGCCATCGCCTTCTTCCTGAGGCTCATCAGGGTCAATCAGGCCCTTCGTGGCCAAGGCAGCAATGGTGTTTTCTTTGCCGCAAAGGTTGCAGGCCTGCGTTGCGCTGATCAGATAGAGAGGGCCGGAGAGGGCGAGTCCGTCGAGGGTTTCCATGGCACTTTAGATGTAGCTGAAACGTAGAACTATAGCCCAACGGCATCGGAGTCAGCCAGACGGTTTGCGGACAAACCTTTCCTCCTTGCAAAGCCTAGTGCGGTATGAGAGTCCGTTTCGCCACTTCGGCACGACCAACAAGGAGCATCACCTTGAGCAAGCAAGGTACATGGATGGGCGCGATATGAAGTTTGTAAGCTGCTCACCATATCGCCGATCAAAGCGCGGAGACGGCATCTGGTAAGGGGGGCGCATTCGCCAATCCGACTTAGCTGTCGTTCGTTAGCTCAACGCCTCGACTGTCAGCAATCTGGCACGTTGCTGACGTAGGATCCGGCAACTCCGAACGGCGGCAATGGCCGAACTCCAGTCGGATAGAGACGTTATTTATCGGCCATGAAAGAATAAAACGTTGCTCATGAGCACCGGACACGCTGCTCCTGGCACCGGGCGCACTGCTCAGGTCGACCGGTATATACAGAATACGACCCCGCACGAGCTCTTGGGCTTCGACGTTGCACCAATGGGTATTTCATCGACGCCATTCGGGCATAAACGCCTGGAAAGTAAGAAGGCCTTATTGGAAACCGGTGTCGCATTTCAGCAGGCAGTACGCGGCCCATATCGCAACGAGGCAGGCTAATATACTGATGCCTAATAAGCCCAAGGAAAACGACTCTAGAACACCGGCCAGAGGGGCATAGAGACCCAATGATGCAGGTTCTGAAGGAGTAACTAATAGCGCCAGCAGCATACATCCAACGGCAACGGCGCTGCCAAGAACTAACATTCGTTGTTTCTGGCGGAGCTCTTCCACCTCCGGATGCCGTGATTTGGTGAAGGCTGTTCCTATCCAAAAAATGCCGTCAAGCAAGCGCTCAATCATCTGCTTCCTCAGAAATTCAGAATGGTTAATGATGATTGAATTTTATATTCACCCAATCAGCTTGTATTTCACCGTTTGTAACGGTCAGGAAGCGTTCGTGATCATCTGATGTTGACTGACCTTCTGCTCATATCTGTCTTGAGCATTCTGGGATGCGTATGTTTGCTTGTCCTGCTGATGGGAAGAATGCAGTCAAAAGACAAATGATCTGAGGCGAGGTTTTGAATCGCGGCAGATTTTTAAAGTACGTTATCAATGATCGTTTTAGGTAGTGGCCTTCTGTGTGTCTCTGCCCAGAACGGCGGGATTTTGGCCAAAGCTCTCGACACCCATCGTGGTGTAGAAAGATTAGAGCTCTCGCTCAGCAAAAAGCCCAACGGCCTCTAGTTCCTTTTCTAGCTTTTTCAGCCGCTTCAATGACAGGTCGTGCCGCTTTTTTAGGTCGAACATGGATTTGTAGATGGCGATTGCGTCATCGATTTCTTCGTTGCAGCGACTTTCAATAGATTGGTAGTCGCCACCCTCGTACATATCCCATACTGACTTGCCCGATTCCAATTTTTTCCCGTTGAGATATTTTTGGTATAGCTCTGACTTTTTCTTCGGATAAGCAAAATACGCGGTATTAAATGCAAATTGGCAGTAGGTAGCTGTACTCAAATCGATCTGGCGGCAGCCACACAACAAATCATAAACTCGGGCTTTTTCCAGGCTTGGGGAAGCTGACAGCCGGCCTAACAAGGCGGGGATGTCACTATGTGAAATCCCGATCCCCGATAGCATTAGCGATCCCGCCTGATCCTTCGCTTCGATTGACTTCCACTCACGCTGGAATAGCTCATAGATACCACCAAGCACTTTTTCTTCTGAACCTAGCGTCCATTCCCAGAGGTCAGTTCGTTTCCCCATGCGGTCATCCATGGGGAAGTAAGTCTGAAACGTTCCGCCTAGAATTTTGTGCCCAGGAAGTACCGGCGAGAACGTCAGACCACCAGGTGTGCTCCGATCTCGATCCTGCGCAGGAACGTAATATTCAAGATCGAAGAAAATTACCTTGGTTTTGTCTGGATAGAAACGCAGCATTTGCAAATATGCGTTGAATTGGCGGGAGGCAAACATAGCACCTGAAATACCGCATGTCCATTCTGCATATTATTTGCCAATTGCATGCACAATCGATGCTTCGTTCTCGTCACTCTCAACGTGATTCGCTAAGGCGTCTCCTGACGTGCACAAGGAGTGCTCCACACCACAAACTCTGTCGTTCTGTTAATCATCGTTCAGATGGCCGTTATGGCCGCTATGGGTCAAGAATCCCAACTGGTGCTCCCGGTCAGAAGCTGTAGTTCATCCTCGCCCGAAAGCTGACTGTCAAAGGGCCGCTCCACCCTGAAAGGCGCAGGATGGGCAACGGAAGCACGTCGGCCAAACCTGTCGTTGGATTCCCACAAACGAATGTCAGCAGCGCACTTCCAAAGCAGGCGCTCAGCAGGGGGGATTACCGAACCTTCAAGTCGATTTGAGTTGTACTGGGCGGGCCGCAAGAGAACTGTATGCACCACTGAACGGCGGCAATGGGAATGCGGATTCAACCGGTGGATGCAACACACTAGCAACTGCGTGAGCAGAAGGAGTGTGGCCAATGAAGCAGAAGCCGCGGATCTATTATTCAGACAGCCAGAAGGCGTTGATGTGGGAACGCTGGCGCAAGGTCGACTCTCCGGCAAAGATACCGGGACCGTCACCAACGCCCTGATCAAAAACGCTCGCAAGTTGCCGCAGCAACTCTACAAATCGCTGACCTGGGATCGGGGCAAGGAAATGGCCGGCCATCAGCGTTTCACGCTGGCGACGGATATCCTAGTCTATTTCTGCGATCCCCATCACCCTTGGCAGCGCGGAACAAACGAGAACACCAATGGACTGCTGCGCCAGTATTTCCCTAAGGGAATTGACCTGTCACCCTATTCACAAGCCAAGCTGAGTGCCATTGCCCGGAAATTGAATGAGCGGCCACGCAAAACACTAAACTATGAAACACCGGCATAACGTTTATACCAAACCGTTGCATCCACCGGTTGAGTCCGCAGAAGTGCAGCGGCCGTTCCTATTGCAAGTCTTCAATGACGACTTTGGGCAAACATAAGCCTCTCCCCGCCGGCAATCGCGACGAGTCGGCTATACCGGTCATTGGTTCCCCACAAATTTTAGTCAGCGGTGAATCCCAATACAGGCGCTCAGCAGTGTTGCGCTTACTTTGAGTAGGCCAGCCAGGGAGCGATGGTCGAGCCTCGCAGTATTCTCTCACCGGCTGCCACCGCCCAAAATTTAAGCATACCAACCCAAAACCGCAGCCTACATGCCTCCGCAGCAAGCCCTACCCCCGCTGAAACGCCCGTTTATCCCCAGTTTTTGGGGATAACTCAAGTAGCCTACCAGCCCAGCAGAGCACGCTTTGGCCCCCGAAATCGCATCAGCAGCAGGGCGGCGAATAACCCGATCGCCCCACCGGTTAGCATCCAGCCAAACGTTTGCGCCGGGTGACCGAACCCGAAGGCACTTAGGCCCGTTCCAGCGGTCATGCCCGCAGCAGCAGTGCCGAAATACGGCCGCCACAGCAGTTTCAGCGGTGCTAGCTCATGGATATCCCGCTCAACCAAAATTTCGTCAGCGATCACCTGTCTTTTTACTTCGTCGAGGTCCAACGTCCGATCTTCCTTGGCCAGGGATTTCGGCTGCCGATGGAGCTTGCGGGCGTAAATAACTTCCCGGACCCGGTGCTCGTCCGGAAGACCTGGCAGATCTCGCCACCTCAGGGTGCTTACCCCATATGCATTCAGCAAACCTTGCGTCAAATTGGGCCGCCGAAGCACCTGCAAATATCGTTGGTCAAGCAGCGCCAGCCATTCGTCCCGACTGTCGGTCGGCGCGATTATGTTGATCCGCTCAGCTGCTGGGTACTGGGCGTCCCGAACCCATGCAGCAATCGTAGGCTGCTCGTGGGCTCGCATAAATGCGACCCTGTGTTTGCCTTCGTGGGCCACAAACAAGCCTAGCGCCGGGTATCGGAGGTACTCAGCCCGATTCTGGCCCTCGAAGTCGTTGGCGTAGGTCTCAATCCGAGCCACCACCTCTTTGGCCAGGACATCCTCAGGCTTACCCTTGATGGATGCGCCAAGCACAAACTGCGGGGCCACATAGGCGCGGTGGTATTTTTCGGTCTTGTCCGGCGCCCATCCCATAAACGGCAGGATCAGCGCCAGAAAGGTGTCGCCGTGGTACGCACAGGTGTCGCGCCTCGGCGAATCCATCCAGTCGTCAAGACAGGGTTGGCCCATAGGATCCCGAGCGAACCGGTCCATTTCGATCTTTACGGCGCAGAGACTGGCAACCGCTTTTGCCATTGACTCGGATACTTCAGGTCGGCGTAGATCCCTAGGCTCAATCCCGGCCTCGAGCGTGTTCGTTTCTTGGTTCAATTTCGCTCCCAGTGCATATTTTGATGTCATCTGACTTCGGGAGCATTTTGTGACGCAGATTTGGTGTGTCAAGCGCTATACGGGTTAAGCATCAACGCCTGTTGATGTGGTCCTCGTGCGTAAGCACTTTTCGGCCAGAGCCCTCTCTCGCTCTGGCCGGCTTTTCACTTGCCGGCACCACCAACACATGTGCATAATGCCGCGCTACTGCACTGTCGCAGTTCGCATAACAACAACGCCGTTGGCCGCCGAACAAACATTCCTGCCCGCCGAGTACAAGATCCAGCTACAGCAAGCGGAGGCCTTTTTCGCGGATTGGCGCCGGCTGGATGTTCCGGCCGAACCGGCACCACCGATCGACTGTGACGCATTCTCGGCCTTTGCACAGGCCTTCGCCGCGCACTACCCGATGTACTGCCGCAGCGGCCTGCTGACCAATGTTTGGCAGCTTGCTCGAGTTGGCCGCGATGAGCTGCGGAACAGCCAAATCCTCGCGTGGATCCTGGACTGCCACGGGGATCACGGCCATCAATCGCGGATCCTCGAAAAGCTCGTTGAGTACGCGAATTCCGTGGCCGCGCGCACCGGAAGTTCTACCGATCTCATACCGATCGCCAATGTCGCCCGAGGGCGCTATGTCACTCGGACGGAAGCCGCGTACTACCACCCCGGCGAAACCGACAGCCGGGTGGACATCGAAATCGAGGGTCCGGGCTTTTATCTTGTCATCGAGGTTAAGGTCGATGCAGCAGAAACCGGTAATCAGCTCCGGCGGTACGTCGATATCGCAAAGCGTAAGCGCGCGATGGGGCGCATGTCCTTGGTGCTTTTTCTGACTCCTTCCGGACGGCCGCCGGCCGACGAATCGTTGCGGCCTGACATAGTGCCGATCTCATGGCAGCAGTTCACGACCATCCTGCGCATCGAGTGTGCGGCTCTGCCGGACACGTTTTCGCGGCGTCTTTTTGTGCAATTCGCCGATCATATTTGCACTATTTGCTGAGCACTTTCCGAAACATGAACAACAAGTCCGAACTGCAGAAACTGGTAATTAGCAATCTAGCTATCCTTGAGGCGGCACCGGTGGTGGTGAGCGAGGTTGAACACCACATATTCGAGGTTATCGACACGAAGATCGAAAAATGGGTGCAGCGACAGGGCGACTGGGAGGGAATATTCGATTTCCTTGGTAGCGAAACATCGATTAAGCCTATGGCTTGGGAAAAGACATCAGATGGCACATACACAGCCTGCTTTTCCTTGGCTTGCGAAAGTGCCGAAGGGTATAACCACTATCTATCCCCTCTGCTTGGTGTCGTGCCAAAGAAATTTGGCTTTTGGTTTGGCGTGGACGCCAAGCGAATCACTGGACTGGGCGGCAAGGGATCCCAACCAGGCAAGGAATGGAAGCTGTATCTTTCGGACAAATTTGAGGAGCTAGGTTTAGGTGCCTTTGGTTTTGATCTATGCGGACAAAGCCTGTTGCTACCGCTGGTCATCGCAAGTGAGGTGTTAACTAGCGACTATCCGGACTCCATCAACGATGCGCTAGCTCCCGTTGACGACGCCCTCGAAGCACTGTGCAAGGCAATCCCGATATTGACCGAACTGCTCGCCGAGGCCAGCACAAAATTTAACCGTGAAGTTGGGTAGTCCAAAACTCATAAAGCCAAACCTGCCGTGGGGCCTTGCCGAAGTCCCAGTCGGCGTACCCTCTCGGGTCGGCCGGCTTTTCGTTGCGCCGGCAACCCGGTGACTAAGTCAGTGCACATGACTTGGTGCTGGTGAGGAAAATGGGTGTCAGTACGGCGATCACACGACAAGGCAGATCTCGACCGTTTGCTAGATTTTTCGTATTGACCATCCGGCGATTCGTATCAATCTGCTCTCTTGTTGCACTGGATAATCCATGAAAATCTTCATTGCGATATTTTTTTTGTGTCTGGCTATTTCGCAGCCTGTCACTGCTGACGTCATCTACGGAAAGGTTGTTGGAATTGTCGATGGCGACACCATCGATGTCCTTGACGCCAGTGGGAAGCAACTCAGAATCCGCTTGGCTGGCATTGACGCGCCGGAGAAGTCTCAAGCCTTTGGCAGTCGTTCAACGGAAAACCTGAGCACGATGGTTTTTGGTAAAACTGTATCGGTGCAATGGAGCAAGAAAGATCGAGATGAAAGAGCTGTCGGCAAAGTCTTGATGGCCGGTCAAGACACCAACCTAGCCCAAGTACAAGCTGGCTTGGCATGGCACTTCAAGAAATACCAGCATGAGCAGCCACCGGCCGATCGTGCCAGCTATGCACAAGCTGAAAATGACGCCCGGGCGCGTCGTGTCGGGCTTTGGGCTGATCCCAATCCAACCCCTCCGTCAGACTACCGGCATGGTACGGGTGACGCCTCTCCCGAAAAGAGAATGCAGGCCGGTGAGGCATGTCCCTGTGGGGCCGCCGTGTCATGTACCGGGCCGAAAGGTGGGACTTACTGCATGACGAATGGTGGCAAGAAAAAATACTTGTGATTCTTGGGAGTGTGGAAAAAGTGTGGTTCTTCTGAAATGCGGGCATACCCCTTGATATGCTGCAATCCACTGCACCTGACCCACAGTCAGTTCGAATGCTGGTATCCGCCGCTGGGCGAGGGGCCGCAATCAGCTTGCGGACTCATGCCAGTGACAACAGGCGGTAACTCGGCCAAAACGGTCGGTGGCGCCTCCAATCAAAAATAGCCGGTTCTGAGTACAGACCGGCCATTTGCGTTCGGAAAGAAGTGACCTCAGGTTATGAGACCAGATAAGTCATTGTCATTCACTTTTCTGCCGGTCAAACGATCTCGGATGCTGCGCTAGATATCAAAGAAGAGCCGCAACTTCCGGAATCTATAGTGATTCAAAGCGCTTCCGGAAATTATCGATCAAGATATTCAAGACAAACGGATCTGTGCAGGCATGATGAAGTTTGATCGCTAGCGGCATCATCAAGCGCTCGCTCTGCAGGTAACGTTGGCCGAAATAGAAACAAGGCTGGCACTGGATAGCGCTCTTACGCCAGTGCAGATTCAATGCAGTGAATTGAAGGTGAGGCAGGTTTCCAATGAAGTGAGCTATTAGGAAGGTGTTTGGATCCATGCGCTGTACATGGCCGGTTCGCACAGAATTAAGCTGGCCGCGGTATTGTTCAGCGAATTCAGTAAGACTTTGACTGGACGTGTTCTGCAAGAGCAATTCACAGAAGCGCATCTTGCCACCAACTGCAACCGGTACGGCGATGGGCGCATTTTCTAATACCCACCATCTGCCGTTAATTTTGCGCAGCTTGAAATCAATCTGGCTTTGCATAGACTGTGCCAGATGCCAGATGAGGAAACTGAAGAAGGTTAGGTTCGCTAAGGATTGCCTTTGGTAGGAGGCGTAGGCGTCAGTAATATCGAGTTGTAGTGTGATATCGATAAAGGGGTCTTGCTCCACCGTGCTGTCGGTAAAAAAATCCAACGACCAGGCAAGGTAACCGGCCTTCTCGTCATCAGTGAGTGGACGGCAGCCCCAAGCTTCAAAGTGAGTGGTGAGTAGTTCGGTCATCGTGGGGACACATTACGGATGTGTGACATAAAAATGTTTTGATCTCTGACGAAGGGCTGCGGTTTGATATCAATCTGTTTCGCGAATATACGAAGATTTTTCTGTCGCATATTCATATTGTTCTACGTTTGAATAATTTAAGCAGCCCCTTGACCGTTACGTCTAGCTGGCTTCCTTCTTCGTATACAGCCGGTACGACATAATTTGCTCTTTCTTCGGCAATGAGTTTTTCCACTTTCTCTTGAGTACTTTGAGTCGCCCATTTTTTTTGATCGAAAACCGCAATCGAGAAACCACCTTGGCTTCGGACCATCTTCATTGAAGGGATGTCAGTATCTCCATCTCCAAAGTAGACCATTCGCTGAAATGGCATCTCACGTTTGGAAGGCTCAATAAATCTATTTACAGCTGCGTTATCCCAGGAATTGTCTATCCCTTTGTTAATTCTGAACAGAAATTGCGTCTTGGTTGTGTAATTTATTGCCTGGGCAGCCCAAAGCGCCTTTTTCCCATCTTCCGAGTAATGATATTTGCATGCATAAATGTTGCGAAACTTACTTCCAATGCTTGTGCCTCTAATCATCGCATCAAGGCCGCTTGAAATTATGTAATGATGAAGGTCGATTCCATTTTTATTCGCATATTCGTTGATTCGATCAAACCAGCTGTCAACACCAGGAAACAGAGGAATCGACTTGCCATGTTGGAATAATTTATTTTCGCTCAATTCATCAGAATTAATCTGATTTGCGGTCTCTGCCAGTAGACCTAGATAAGATAATATTTCATCACCGTCATCCGCCTTGGCGCGTTCTTTTACAGAACCCCAAAATTTGCTCACATCATTAATTTTTAGGGACGGCATGAGTCCATGCTGAGCACAATCCCCTTCGGCCAGCGTTCCATCAAAATCGTAAATTAGCGCGCATTTCATAAATTCCCCTCTCAGTTTTTTTGATATAAATAAAGCATGTTCATACGTGACCATACAGAGCAAAGGCCCTTTGCCAAGAAGGGTTCGTATTATGACAATAAGCTTATCGATGCGCCGACAAATGATCAAGCGCTAGTTATGCGGCTCAGCTAACTTCTGCTATAGGGAAAATTTTCTGTATGGCACGTCCCTATGTTGCTGGCGAAATCCTTCATTGAACACGATCAACGACTGAAAGGCGGTTAACCTGAGTATTGCTGCCCGATTCTGATCAATAGTCCAAGGTCTGCTATGGCCGAGATCCGGCCTCATGCCAGCGGCAACAGGCAGTTGCTCGGCCACAAAGCTGCCTGTGACCTTTCCAATATCCATGGCCGGTTCTGGTTTGCGGATTCAACCGGTCATTCGCTTTTCGGATTTGGTAACTACCTGGGTACGTTGCCTTCCGTAACCCCATACCTATCGGTCGTAGGTTTTCAAAGTAGACATTCTGCAGAAAAGTATGCAATGCAAAAGGGGGCTTCTACAGCCAGTATCGTCATTTAGCAGCGGGGTGATTAAAGCCCCTATCGACGTAGGTACGGTCAAGAAGGGCTTAGAAAGACTTGGGTCCAGTCGGATCAATTAAAACAAAGGATCTCACCCATGGACATCCTGACTGCATGCCGCAGTCGGTCGAGGTCGTCGGGGCGCTGAAATGTCAAACCTTCTTCGATAACTACCCCGAAATCAGTTCGCGGAATCGAGTAAGCATTAACACCGGACTCTTCGATTCGACGGGCATCAAGTAGCCCCCAATGCTGAATGATCTTCGGGATCATCTCTTCTTTGTTGGGAACTTGGCTGGCGTCAAACTCGATGAATTTGACACGATCAACTTGATCAATTGCGCCAGGACAGTAAAATAAAGCCACGCTATCCACAATTTTTGAGTCGCCATCAATGCGGCGCAGGTGATAGACCCCGTGCGTTTCTGAGCAAATGGCGTATCCCATTCGAGATAGGATGAAGTCGGCGGTCGTATTGGTCATTGTGGAAATAGTTATCTGAACAAAGTGATCGTTTAGCATGTTACGAGCGCTCAGTATTGGCAAGCGCACTCAGATGCAGCAGAATAACTGCTCCGTCATTCGAGATTGACGTTAGCGCACAAAATTTAGATGTCTCCGTCCATTGGCTCCACCCGTCCATCGGGTTAGGGGTTGGTGCATTCAACATACGGAGATATTTATGCGTACGAACAATCTAGAACGCCCTACCTACAAATTTCAAGCTCAGCGCCATAAGCAAATTTGGCATCCCATAGTTAGCTGGGTTTCACAGAGTGGTAGGTGCTTGGCAATAGCCAAAAAACCAAATGACACATTCTCGGTACTGCTAGAGGGAAATGGTCGGGTTCAATGGAGACCCGTTGAGCAAGTACTTTCAGAAGCCGAAGTGCTGCAATCGATTCGGGTTGCAGCCACCTGGGAGGCAGTCTGGCCATGAAGATTCTGGAAACAACCCCTTGTAGTCGATGCCAGCGCGATTTAGGCGATATCGAAGAGCACCAAGAATCGATGCGCATTCAATTCAGGGCCGGGTACGGCAGCGTTTTCGGTGACGGCAACGTTGTAGCAGGGACCTTGTGTCAGTACTGTGTTCAGGAAGTCTTGGGGCCTTACTTGTTGATTCGGGATGACGACCCGTTCGAACCCAAGATAAAGTTGAAAGCCCCGCAGCAAGCATTTCAGCCGTATCAACTCTCGGCAGTTGAAAGCGACGACGCCCCTGGATTCCGACACCCGACCAAGGATGAGCTTGAGGGGCTGTTTGCGCAACTAACCGATCCGAAGAAATCCAACGATTGGTAGGGAAAGGTTGATTGCAGAAGCCCAACAGTTGTTGGGCTTTTCAGACTGCTGACAAAGCCTCCAATCGCGTGGAGGCTTTGTTTTTTTAATATCGGCATGCTCAAGCCTGCCTTCCCTGTCCAAAGAGCGTGTCCGGAATTTTGTGTAAACGGGGTTTAAGTTAAACGTTGTTCATCCTGTCTTCGAACTGGATAGTAAATCGGGTCAGTGCTCTGTGAATATTTGAGCTGCTAGGATTCGTAGTTAACATGGGCGCCCTTGGCGTCCTCCAGCGCTATGCCGAAATGCACTGCGCGGGATGACGAGAAGGTGAGCACTTGCCCGCGCCAGAGTTCCATGCGGCACCTAAGTTGATCACTCGGCTATGTTTAATAGCATATGACGTTGTGTCGATTTAGGGCGAAGTTTTGAGTGTGCTTAATAGGCTGTTTTCGAGCATTTGTAATCTAAAGGTTGAACTGACTTTTTTGGGGATTCGATGAGTATGCGTGGCATTCTGCGTTGGGTTAGCGTGCTGGTTGCGCTGCTACTACCTTTGACGGGGGGCGCACAGGACGCCAACACACTCAAAGCCAAGCTGCAGTCTATTCAGCAAGCCAAGGGCTGGTCGAGCGATGACGCTGCCGAAGCGCATCTTGCTCTTGGTGACGCCTATCGTAAGTTGAATAACTTAGCTCTGGCGGAAGAGCATTATCTGGTTGCGAGCCTGATCTACGGAGAGCGTGCTGGGCAAGATAACCCTGCGAGTCAACGGCTGAAGCCCCTGCTTGAGAGCCAGGGGCATAATAAGGACGCGCTAAAGTTCGTGAAATTTCTAGTAAATGCTTGTGAGAAGCATTTGGGGGACTCGTCACCGCTTACCGCAAATTCACAAAAGATTCTGGCTGACCAGTATATGCAGCAAAGCCGCATCGACGAGGCACAGAAAATGTACGAGAAAGCGCTCGGAACCGCAGGCCGTGCTTACGGCGAGGATGCGCCGGGTATTGTCGCGATCATCGATCCATTGACCGACATCTACCGCGCTCAAGCGCAACCGAAAAGTGCCTTGCCGCTCTACCATCGTGCACTTGCTATCGCTGAAAAGCTATTCGGGCCAACACATGAGGAGCCTGAGCACTATCGGGAACTGATACGTCAAGCGGAAGCAGCGAGTCAGGGCGTGCCGGTGAAGGGGCATGAGAAGCATGAGCACGCTCAGGGTGCGGATTTGGCTGCGCTTGAAAGGCAGGCAAGTGCCTTAGTTACACAAGGGGACTATCGCCAGGCGACTATCGTAGCAGAGCGTCTGCTCAAAGCAGCCGCAAAGGAACTGGGACCGGTAGATCCTAATTTTGCAGTGGTGCAGATGAATGTTGCTCGCCTATATGACAGGCTCGGAGAGTATGAGAAGGCTGAGCTTCTCTACATCCGCGCAATTGAAATTTTCGAGACGCGCTCCGGGCAGGATGCCCCTGATTCATTGGCGGTAGAAATCGAACTTGCTGGCGTGTATTCACACCAGATGCGCTACGACAAGGCTGAATCGCTATGGAAGAAAGTGCTGGCGAACTACGAGAAAATGCAAGGACCAATGGATCCCAATGTCTCAGTGGTTATGGGCAATTTGGCCAACCTTTATAACGGCCAAGGAAAAGACGTATTAGCGGAAACACACTTCAAGCGCGCCCTGGTTCTTTCTGAAACATTGCTGGGGTTGGAGCATCCCAATTTGAGTGTGCAACTCAACAATCTCGCGATGTTCTACATGGAACAGGGTAAGTACGCGCAGGCTGAATCATTGCTGAAGCGAGCAATTGCTATTAAGGAGAAATCGTTCGGGCGGGATCATCCCAATCTGATGGCGAATCTCAATAATATTGGCATGCTCTACTACAAGCAAAAGAAGTACGCCGAAGCAGAGTCGTTCTACAAGCGTGCGCTAATGATGACCGAGACTGCACTCGGAATAGATCATCCGCTGCTCCCAACGTCTTTAAATAATCTTGCAGAGGTCTATCGCGACCAAGGCAGATTCGATTTGGCGAACCCGCTATTCAAGCGCGCACTGGCGATTGCTGAGAAAGCCGGAGGGGGCGAGCATCCAGACGTTGCGCTTACGCTAAATAACTTGGCACGATTAAATCAGATGCAAGGGCGTTACCAAGAGGCCGAAACGCTTTACCACCGTGCAGTCTCAGTCTTTGAAAAAAAATTCGGCGGTGATCACCCAATTGTGGCGAAGGTGCTACGGTTCCAAGCTGGACTTTTCTTAGAAGAAAATAAGCGCGACCGTGCGCTTGGGGTACTTCGCAGAACTACAGCTATTTATCGCCAGCGAATTGTTGATGGCGAGGCGATGGACTCTGCATTTATAGAGGCTGCGAAGGCTCAGGAATCGCTGTTTGCGCACATTAAGCTCCTGTACGAGAACCCGAAGCACGAACGCAGGGAGAGTATTTCCGGAGAAGGATTTCAGGTTGCTCAATTGGCGGCCGCATCCGGTACAAGCATAGCCGTTGCGAAAATGGCCGCACGCTTTGCAAACGGAAGCGACGCGCTGGCTGGGCTGATTAAAAGAAAACAAGACGCGACGATTCGCCGTACGAATGCCGAGGCAAAGCTTTTGAAGGCTGCGAGCCAAGCTCCTGAGAAACGCGACAGAGACAGTGAGCGTAAAGTACAGGATGAACTTGCCGAGCAAGTTCGCGAAATCAATGCGCTTGAGCATGAAATAGCGGGGCGCTTTCCTGACTATCAGGAGCTTACACGACCGGAGCCGTTAACCATTGCACAGGTCCAAGCGTTGCTGCGGCCGAATGAAGCCATCATGGCGTATGCAGTCGACGCAGCACAGTCTTGGCTGTGGGTGGTTCGAAGGGAGGCGGCTGAATTCATCGAGTTGAAGTGTGGAGGGAAGGACATTGATGAGCAGGTAAGAAAAATACGGACACAGATGGAGCCAGATGACAGCGGGCAGTTGCCATCGGTGGATATTGCGGGGCTGCATGCTTTGTATCAGTGCATATTTTCCCCCGCGATACCTTCTCTGTCCGACGTTCAGCACATCATGGTCGTGCCAACAGGTTCTCTTCAGAGTTTGCCGTTCGCGATGCTTGTTAAGTCGCCTTCGCGGCTTATTCAGGACAATTCAGGCTATCGCGACGTAGACTGGCTCACCAAGAGCTACTCGTTTTCGGTCTTGCCGTCAGTAAGTTCGATTCGGGCGTTCCGACAGTTCGCCAAGTCATCTATGGGGGCCAAGCCATTCATTGGATTCGGGGATCCGGTATTGTCTGATGCAGGGGGGGCAGCACGCTCGGCACGCCGCAACGTTGATATAGCAAGCCTGTTCCGAGGTTCGGCAGCAAACCCTGGCGGCCATCAGCAAGCCGACATCGTCGACGTCACGCGCATCCGTACATTGCCACGGCTGCCGGAAACAGCCGATGAAATTATGGCGATGGCCAAGATTCTTGATGCCGAATCGAAAGACATTTGGCTTCAGGCCAAGGCATCGGAGACCAATGTCAAGGGATTGGAATTGTCCCAATATCGCATATTGGCTTTTGCAACGCATGGCATAATGGCCGGCGAGATCAGCCGTATAACTGAACCAGGACTGATACTGACTCCTCCGCTACAGGGAACGTATCTAGATGATGGTTACTTATCGGCCGGAGAAATAGCTCAGTTGCAGTTGAATGCGGATCTGGTGTTGTTGTCGGCCTGTAATACCGCTGCTGCTGATGGCTCGATTGGTGCAGAGGGCCTATCTGGATTAGCCAAAGCGTTTTTCTACGCCGGAGCAAGATCCTTATTGGTTTCTCATTGGCCGGTTAATTCCGAGGCAACCGTACCGCTGACAACAGCTATGCTCAGGGAGCACCAAGCCAATCCCGCGCAAGGCAAGGCTGCAGCTCATCGTAAGGCCATGCTTGCGCTGATGACAACGCCGAATCACACGGAGTATGGCCATCCATTGTTTTGGGCGCCGTTTGTAGTTGTCGGCGAAGGTGGAAATAGCGCGCCGCAACTTGTCAATAAATAGGTAACAGGTTTAGTTACGATGGCACATAAGCAGTCGATTACGCATCATCTTGGCCATGCGTTACACCATTTTATGGTGGCGCTCGTTCTGGCGTCCGTTCTCTTGATTTGCGAGATGCATGGAGTCCTCAACTGGCTCGATTCGCTTACGCTTCGAACTGTGGGCGCAATTGAATTGAATGCCTCAGATGACTCAGCGACTGTCGATGTTGATGCAGATCGGCCGATTTCCCTCCTCATCAGTGATGAATATTTCGAGGAAGTGTTTCATCAGGAATCTCCTCTGAATCGGCACGAATTGACTCGTCTGATTAAGCGAATTGTCGATGCCAGGCCGTCAGTAATTGCTATCGATTTGGATCTCTCTCCTGGGCCGGAAGGTGCGCTACTAAATGAAGGCCAATCTGCGCTGGATGATCTCATCCTGAGCACTCTAAAAAACGAAAAAATTCCTGTCGTTCTGGTCACACCATTCCCGGTTGCGAGCGATGCGTTGTTTCGCGTCAAACATGCGTGGCTCAACAAGATGTGCTTAGGTGGCGTTCGTGTTGCGTTACCTGACGTGACGTTGTCACAAGGTCTGGCCTTGCGCTACGCCTACGATCAGCCGACATTGGGTCTGGTTGCCAGCGCACAGATTAGTCATGTGTCGAGAGCGAAAACCAAAGACCTTTGTGAAGATGTAGTCAAAGGCGCGGAACGGTCATTGTTTCTGAGCAAAGCCTATGCAATTGAGGATGCCGTCGGTGCAGATGCATTTGACCGTCAGCGGCCTATTAATACTGACTTTCTTCGTCGTGGCGCGTCTTCGCAGCGCCTGTTGCGGACAGATTCCGGCGCACTAAGCATGGAAGAACTGTCGGGGCATCCGGTTTTTTTGGGGAGCCAATTTGACTCGCGCGACAAATTTAAGACAAGCCTTGGATCTGTGCCGGGAACCGTGCTTCATGCGGCGACGTTTTACAGCGACCGGCATCCGACGCATGTGCAGACTCATGGCAGAGCATTGGCCATCGATCTTATCTTTGGGGTTGTGGCCGGATTCCTGTTTGGCGAATTGTGGCGGCGCGTGAATTCGGCAGTTCGGCAACTGGAGGCTCAATCTGAGAACTTGAGAATCTGGGTCATCGCTAGAGGATGGCAGTTTGCAGCGTTTTTCACGTTGTTCGCTTGGCTGGCTGCCTTGTTTATTTCGAGTGCATGGCTCCTTAGCCACAATAGCTGGAACAACCCTGGACCAATGGTTCTCGGGGTATTCGTGAAAACACTATTGGCAAGCCGAGCCGGAATCTTTGGTTCAGAGCATGGCGCCAGTGTTGATCCAGATACGGGGCGGGATATTTCGAGCGCAATTGTGCGAAACCTCGACTGGATAGTTATGGCTCCGGTGGTTATTTGGGCTGCTTTTTTATTCTTTTCGCATTAGAGAAATGTCATGAGAGCATTCGCAGTGTTACTGATTGTATTGGCCTCTAGTCACGCACAGGCGGCTACTGGCTGTTTGTTTGTAGCTCAGGGGGAAGCGCAGATAGATGTGCGCGGGGAACTTATGGCAGCTCCGTTGAAACTGGGAGATTGCGAGGGGGTAAAAATTGCGCAGGGAACTGCGACAGTTTGTTTCCTGAACGAACGCGATGAGCGCACGTGTAGGACATTGAAAGCTGGAGAGTCCTTCAGTAGAGAAAAGTATGGGGCGCACCAAGGAGCAGGGGTTGGGTCTTTCAAAGCCACGTTAGTAAGTCTTCTTAAGGGTGATGCACAAACTCGCATCGGTGCGATGAGAAAAGGAGAGCGATTGGCAGGCTTTCCGTACGAAAAAGTGTTGGCTTTAGACGGAGACGTTGTCATCTGGATGACTGCGCCAAAGGCCAGAGCCCTCAAAACGTTGACGTTGCAGGCCGAAGGCAGCGACATTCAGAACGTAATCGTAACGGCGCAGGGTGGCATGTTCAGAGTTCCAGTATCAGGACTGAAGCGAGGAGAAACCTATACTTGGGAAGCCCGCTCGGAAGACCTCACGTTTGACGGAGTGTTTCATGTTGCATCCGTAGAACAGGCGGCACAACTGAGCATGGCAACAATGGCGCTGCAAAATGACAATTCATTGGACGAAACAGGGCGAAAGTTGCTGCAAGCTGAACTATATTTTGAGAACGGGTTCGCATTTGATGCAGCAGCAATTATGGATAAGCTTGGACGCACTAAACAAACGACAGCCAGCGCTGAAAAGGCTATCAAATAGTATGTGAATCTTGGTTAGGAGACCTTGATGACCCAATCTGGACGCCTAGTTCAGTCCTCAAGCGGGAATGTCCGGAATTTTGTGTAAAGCCGTAATATAGGCTGGTCATTCTGAATAGCCGCTCAGGCCGATCTCCGGCCTGTGGCGATAGGAGACTGGTTGGCCGAACCGGATTTCAGGGAACAAGTGATTTACCGACTGGTTTCGGCGCTCAACCGCGTAAAAATTCAGGGCAAGTAGCTCATCAGGAATCTGCTAAAGCCTGCTTGTTGAGGCTGACCGTGTAATGACCACCATCTTCCTTTTTTAGTGTTAACAGATCGTAGGTCTTCAGCATATCGAGCAAAGCAGAATGTCCATAGGTCATGGGTGAAAAGCCCGGGTCGGTTCGTTTCAAATACTGGCCAAGTGCACCTAGCCCAACCTTGCCTTCAGAGGTGTCGCTGGTCATCAATGAGACCGCTTCGATAATGAACTTTGGTCTCCGTTTCACGGCCACCTTAGCCGCCGATTTTGCTGGATCGGCTTTGACCGGTGCTGGTTTGGTGCCGTTCTGATCGGCAACATCGGCAACGACTGCTGGTTGCCACTCGAAAAATTGATCGCTGGCATTCCGAAGGGCAGCAGTTCATGTCGGTCTATGCGAAGTTCAGCAACTTTACGGAGAACGTCGATCCGGAAACTGGCTTCCTGCGCTGAGCTCGTACTTACAGGCCAGGCGTCGGGGATACAGACGCCGGGCCTTCTTCATTTTGGCGTGACATGAAGAGGCTGCGCTTCGGGAGTTGTCTTGCTGACAGATTGAATCAATGGGATCGACGCTCCCTCTTGAATAGGTGCCAATGGCCGATCTGGAATCAGAACCGGCCATTTTTTGTTCGGAAGGCCACTGGCGGCGTTGGCCGATTTGAATGAGTAGCCCGAACGTCCAGTTTCCGATGAAGCTGACATAACCAAGATTTAGAAGCCTTCATCCTCAGTCTCAAAATGGCAATGAACGGTCTGCACTCAGAACCGGCCATTTTTCATTGAGGTCGCCACCGATCGCTTAGACCGACTTGTATGCATTGAAAATATCTACGCGACCTCAGGTGTATGTATAGCAAAATAGCTAAGAAAATGATCTTGTATTGGTAACTGCCCCCAGGAACGTTTCAAAGGTGGCTGAACTGCCTGACTGAGTGGATGAAAGTAGTAATCGTGCGTCAATCCATTCCTTAAGCTCCTCAACGTGAGAAATGATTCCGACAAGTCGCCCGGCTTGTTGAAGATCTTTCAGTGCCCGAATCGCAAAATCCAGGGATTCTGGATCCAGTGTTCCGAATCCTTCATCAACAAAAATAGCGTCGAGTCGAATACCCCCTGCGTAGGATTGAACGACATCAGAAAGGCCCAGTGCCAAGGCGAGTGACGCAAGGAATGATTCGCCACCAGACAGAGTGCTGACGGCACGATTTTGCCCTGTGTAGTGATCGAATATTTCTAGATCGAGACCTGCTGCGGCTCTCAATGAGCCTGGTTCCTTGCGGCGTTGCATTTCATACCGCCCTCGACTCATGATCCGCAGACGTTGCGTTGTTGCTGCCAGGACCTCTTCAAGCAACGTGGCCAGGACGTATCGCTGAAATGACATTCGCTGGGCATTTTTCCCATTGGCTACTTCGGACAAGCGTTGCATCACCGCATAGGTTTCTTCTAGCGCCCGGAATTCGTTGAACAGTTTCTCCAGGGAGTCCTTGAAGTTGTTTGACGACTTGAGCAAGCCAGCGACAGCTTCGGTTTGTTTCACCAGTTCCAAATGAGATGCAACGGCTTGGTCTCGCTGAATTTTAAGTGCCTCGATATCAGAGCGCTGTAGCGACTGGCTTTCCTGCTTGGCTCTTGCTAATCGCGATTGGGCAGCGCCGAGGGCATCCTGGTAGGCACGAATTGCCTGTTCGAGTTGTTTGAGGACTTCGCTTTCCTTGCGTGCATTCAAGAAAGTATCAATATCTCTGAAGCCCTGGACAGAAAGCTGAGCGGCAAATTCATTGCGTTTGGCGACCTAGGCCTTTTCAGCCAAGGCCAGATTTTCCCGGTTTGAGGAAGCCTTTACTTTCAACTCGGTTAACAACGTATTGGCCGACAGGAGATCGTTTTCCGCCTTTGCAGCAGCTGTCCGCAGGGTTTGCAGTCGTGTCTGGGTATTCCCCAGATCTGTATGAACCGCTTCAATTGAGCCAAGTTGGTCGGGAATTCCGGCTTCCTTCTCCTTGATTTGGCCAGCAAGTTGCTGAACTTGCTCCGTCATAGACTGAATACGCCCCTGTTCAGCGGTGAGCTTGGATTCAAGTGCGACTTGGGATTGGCGAAGCTTCTCGGCCTTGTCTTTCTCTGTGGCGAGCGATGTGCTGGCAAGTTGCGCTGCCTGATGTTCAGCTTGCACACCTGACAGGAGACTCCTGAAATGTTCGAGAGGTTGCCCGGCCAATTCACCCAGGCTGTTTTCGATACCTAGAATTTTTTCCTTGGCCGTGGCCATGCGAACTTGCTCGGATGCCTGACGTTCCCGCACCTGAGTCAGTGCCTGTTCTGCCTCTTTGACGGCAACCTCTGCCAGGCGCAGTTGCTCATCGGTAACGAGTGTCGAATCGATATTTGCCGGTACCGGGTGTTCAGGTGATCCGCACACCGGGCATGGGCAACCTTCGCTCAGTGTTTGAGCTAGACGAGCGGCTTGGCCGGCGATCCAGCTAGAACGGGTATCCTGAAGCGAAGTCGTTGCTGCCTCAAGCAATTTTTCATCGGTTCGTACTCGTTCTGTTGCCGTGACGACCTTTTGTTCTATTTGTTGGAGTTCATATCGAGCCGCAGCCAAGGCGTTGTGGTTATCCAGTTGCTTTTGCGCCTGTTCAAACTTGAGCTGCACGCCTGGCAATGTGGCGGCGGTTACCTCCAGTTTCTGAATTGTCTCAAGGATTCGGGCAAGCTCATCCTGGGCCAGTTTGAACTGGCTATTCTCCGTCGTGACTTGAACAACCAATGCGCGAAGTTGGTTTTCCGCAATCTGATGGCGCTGGCGAATCTCAGTCAGCGAATTCACCCGTTCGCTGAGGGCTTCAAGCTCTTTAATTTGTCCCACAGCCTGATCAATTTCCGGCGCTCTTGCTTTTTCGGCGTTCATTGCAGCAAGAGCTTTTTCCAGAACAGTTTCAGCCGAAGGCAGCTGTTCTGCTAGCGTGTGACCCAGAGTACTAAAACGTTTGAATTCAGATTCTGTCTCTTTAAGACTAGAAAAGTAGGGGACAAGATTGGCTGCGGCTTTGGCCAATTTCAGTTCCGCCTCTTTAGCGTTCCATGCGGACTTCGTTCCTGAAAGCTTATCGAGGTCTGCCGTTGCCTCATCGAGTTCCTTGAACTTGCCGGCAATCACTTCGGCTTCCATCACGCGGTTTTGCCATTCAGCAGCCACTTTCTGCGCAACCAGGGACTCGGCTGTTCTTTGATTGAGCTCTTCGTTTTGCAGTTCAATACGCTGTGCCAGTGCTTCCTCTGAGGCAATCTCGGCTTGTTGAAGGAGGGTTTGACGTTTTGTCCTGACAGACTCAGCCTGGTGGGAAATTTCAGCTGCCTTGGCTTTGAGTTGCTCCTCAATTCGCTTGTAGAGTTCAGTGCCAAACAGTGTCTGGAGAATCACCTCGCGCTCTTGGGAATTGGCAATCAGGAATTCGCGAAATTTTCCTTGTGGCAGCATGATGACCTGCCGGAACTGCTTGCTCTCGAACCCCAGCAATTCAGTTACTTTGCGCGTGACTTCGGTGCTGCCTGTCGCTAAGGGAATTTCCTGGCCGGATTCGTCGATCTGCCACATGTCGGCTTGCGGCGCTTGTTTGGTTTCTCCGGTACCCCGCAATGCTTTGCGCATTTGTTCCGGGCTACGCTTAACACGGTAATGCAGACTGCCCAATGCAAAATCAAAAGTCACAGTCGTCAGTGTGCTGCTATCCGCGTGATGGCTTCGCATTTGGCGACCTTCTCTTTCACCGCCGGAGGTGTCGCCAAAGAGGGCGAAACTCATGCCATCAAGAATGGTTGTTTTACCGGATCCCGTTGGCCCATGGATCAAAAAGAAAGTCTTATCGCCAAGTAGCTGGAAGTCGATGATCTGGCGATGCGCGAAAGGTCCGAACGCCTGCATTTCAAGAACAAGCGGTTTCATCAGACAGCCCTCACGTTATCGTTATTCAGGTATTGCAGCGTTTCATTTAAAAACTTCACCTGTCCTTCATTCATTTCCTCGCCTTCCATATCCCGAAAGAAGGCCTTGAAAATATCTGCTGGTTGACGCTTCCTATGATCGCCTGCCGATCGCGACTCCGACGCAGCGACCGCATTGCGCGTGAATTGCAATTCCATCATGTTCGGGTAGACCTCACGTAAGCGGCTCATCGGATCCAGAACTGGATCCTGGTCAGTCAGGTGCGCGCAAAGATAGTCTTCACGGGAAAGTGAAGGCTCTGGATGATTGATCAGGTCGAGCAGCTTCCCCTCGATGATTCGAACATCTCGTCGTGGGGAAAGCGTGCGGTATTCGATAGATTCCACGCCATCGGCGCCAAGCTCTACCAAAGATACGCTCTTGGGTTGGCTCACCTCGTTGAAGGAATATTTCAGCAGCGAGCCTGAATAGTGAACGTTGTCTGCAATCCTTTGGGGGCGATGCAAATGTCCCAAAGCGACGTAGTTGAAACCACTCAGCGTATCGGGCGATACGATGCCAGAGCCGCCAACGGACAGGGGGCGTTCCGAGTCGGATTCCGTGCCGCCAGCCACGAAGGCATGGCCAACCAGAATTGAACGTTGTCCAGGCTGAATCTGTTGTCGAAGTTGGGCGGTGACATGGGCCAATGCGGATTGGTGATCATGGACATCTTCTCCACCGTCAAGCCCGCGAGCGTGTATCGGTTCTACATAAGGCAACGGGAAAATCGCGACCTCGCCGTGTTGATCGGATAACACGACGGGGGTGAGATCAGCCAATGTGCCGCGTAGATGAAGCCCTTGGGCCTGGAATACTTTGCTGCCAAAGGCGACTCGCTCCGGACTATCGTGATTTCCCGCGATGAGAATTACAGGAATTTGATGCTCGATGACGAGCTGAGCGAGGACTTTATCGAGTAGGGCAACTGCTTCGGCAGGCGGCACAGATCGGTCATAGACGTCACCGGCAATCAGAATTGCATCGACCTTTTCTTCGTGGGCAAGGGAGACAAATTGCGCCAGGACATGCGCTTGATCCTCAAGCAAGGAGTGGCCATGGAGATACCGGCCGAGGTGCCAGTCCGCTGTATGGAGAAGTTTCATGGTGTTTTTCTTGATAGTTGATCGATCAGGCCGCTGCCAATGGGCTAAGCGAAAGCGTAGATCGGATGCCTGGACGATTTGAGTACTGGTTATATGCGTCCAGCAATTCGGTTTCTATTTCCTTGGATTCGCCTGCAAAAATGCTGGTGTGTAACCAAGCGGCTTCTTCACTGAGTAGTTCAGTTGGGATAATTTTTGCCCAATAGAAGGCATCGCTATTCCAGCGATAACCACGATTTTTAAGTGCGTCCTTGGTACCAAAGGGATTTCCGTTGACGATCAAGCGTACGCTGGCTGAACGCGCTTTATTTAGCAGTGCCAGCATTGCCGTATGCTCGAAGCCGGGTAGGGTCTGGTTCAATACCTGAAGGAGTGCCCGGCAGTCGACCAGTGCTCTGTGAGCATGGAAGTGAAAGCCAAAGAAGTAGGCCAGGTATTCAAGTTTCCCACTACTTATCCCGGCCGCGTACCAATCAATATCCTTCAGAGAACAAGCCCAGGCCTTTTCAGAAAAAGCAGGAATTCTCGACTCTACAAATGGGCGGTCAAAGCCGGCATTGTGAGCAATGACAAGTTCTACATCCTGAATCAGCGCCTTAACCTGCTCATCGTCGATGTGATGTCCGGCAACCATGGCATTGGTGATGCCATTGACTGCCGTCGAGTTGGGCGGGATGGGAATGCCCGGATTCTCCAAGGCATCGATCCGATCGATGATTTGGACAAGTCTGCCCGTACAGCGATCGACCTCGGCAACGAGTATGCCCAGTTCGATAATGCGGTCCGTGGTCTGATCCAGACCTGTAGTCTCCGTATCGAGAATCGCGACTTTTATCGTCGGATTTAGTGTTGGCAAACAAGCGTTCTGCTCGACGAGTTCTAGAGGCGGAGTAACCCGGTAGCCCTCGGTTTGGAGGTGTTGTATGGCCTGACTGGTTTGCAATGACATGGGTGTCCTCAGGAGATGAGCCCCGTATTTTTTGCGGCTGGGATGTTGGGGACGGGCTGCACCTCCTTGGTCAGGCGCGCGAACGCTTCTAGGAAGGCGGACTTTGCAGTGAATGGTTCCATTGGGATGATCAATTCTGAAAGGGGATTGACTCCTGTGAGGTAGCTCCAAGGCTCGCTGGAGTAGGGCATCAGGTCCCGTTTTTCTGTGGCCAGCGCGATTAGATCGGCTTGCTTGATTGTCGGATGAAGACGGGTCAGATTGATGCCGAAGCGTTGACCAATAATGGCCATGACTTTCGATTCGATTTGACTGAATTCAGGGAAAAGTTGCTTCAACGGTTTAACCATATCACCCAGGTAGGCTTCGGCCGCATCGTGGAGGAGGGCGGCAAGTCGTTGCTCCTCTTCCACGAGTGACATCACGATGAGGCTGTGCTGAGCGACCGAATAAAACGATTGGGTCTGTCCGTTGAAGCGGCATTGAAAGGCCAGGCCATGCGCAATGTCTTCGATAGCAACGTCATTGATGCTTGGATCGTTGAGATAGAACTGGTTGCCGAGATAGGTTGAGACATAGGGTAACGACATGATCATTTCCATCTAATGCCACGTTGCGGCGTATCAATCGACATGAATCGCTTGGTTCCTGGAGACACTTTCTTTTTCCCCTCGACTATTGTTTGGTATCGTCTGGCCGTTGCTCGAACTGAGCTTTCCCTTGAGATTTCTTGCGTCGCAAGAAGCTTGGAGCTGCCGCCTCGGACGCCATACTCATCAAGAGTTCTTCTTTTGCCGAAACACGTGATGCCATCTTCCGACTGGAGTACATGGCCTCTTTTCGGAAACGAGCACTATCCATCTCCTTGGCGATTTCGGCCATGCCTTCTAGCACTTCCATCACCCAGGGATGGTCTGCAAAACGTTTGCGGCCTTCGGCAATCATTTTCTGGATCGTATCCCAATCCCCATGCTCAGCGGCTGCGCGCGCCAGGTCCAAAAATTTTCCTGCCTCAAGTTCGGTTTGCCGGGCCGTCACCAAGGGGGCCTGAAGCAGTGCTTCCCAAGCTTGGACGGAAACGGATTGCTGTATCAGTACTGCATCAGGAATGGCAATTGGTGCACCATCCGGAGTGCTGGCCGTAACGCCTGCTTGAAGTATCTGGTTACCGGATTCCTGTGCCATGCCGGCAGGAATCTCAAGCTCCACCAAAACCCAAGCTTCGGCACCGAGGGGAATGTCAGGTAGTCGAATTACCGGGAACCCGTCCCTCTGTTCTACTGGGTAATCGTTCATCAGCGTGATTTTGACGCCTTCTGGCGCAGCCAGTGCGAGGCGAACATGCCGAGCATAAAGGTTCGAAATGAATTCGAATTCTTCGGCAAAGGGTTCGAGAAGGTCGGCTGCGGTATCCCCGTAGTAGTGATTGCCTCCCCCTCGCTTTCCCATTTCGACCATCAATTCTTCGTTGAAGTCGCGTCCCAGGCCATACGTTGAGGTGGTTACGCCTTGCTCAGCAGCATGGGCGCAAAGAGCTGCAATTTCATTCGTATCCGTTGTCTCGCCAACATTAGCATTGCCGTCGGAGAGAAGAATGACACGAGCAATTGCTGCCTGCTTCACTTCATCGAGAATTGTTGCCGATCCAGCTTGCCAGCCACCATGAAGATTTGTTGATCCGCCCGAGCGCACATGTGACAAGGCCGTGTAGAGCGATTTTCGATCGCCTACAGGTTTCGCTGGCGAGAGCGTATTGACGCGGTCGTCGAACATGATCAACGAAACGACATCGGTGGATTCCAGTCGGTCGATGATGTGTTTTGCACAGCGCACTGCCTCAAGTAGGGGCTCGCCGGACATCGATCCCGAGCGATCAATAACCAATGAGAGATGGTAAGGCTTGCGTGCCTTCCTTAATGATGGCTCCGGATCTGGTGCTTGGACACGGACCAGAACAGGGAGTTTTTGCGCCATCCCCATGATCAATGCTGGCTTAAACGGGGTGATCAGGACTTGCGGGCTGTTGTTGTTTTGCATGGTATCTCCTGTTCGTCCGGTCCAAATACCGGAGCATGGAAAGCAAGATACAGGGCTGTGGGCTCATAGGCTGCGCCCCACAAGAAGCCTCTTCAACAATGTATTTCAGGCGCCTAGTCCATCTCCAGAGCGTCCGATTTTCAATCAGCCTGGCTCACTTTATGAGCTTTGCCGCAGACAAACTGCTCAAACGTACCAGTGGTATGGATATGAAAGTCAGTCCGGTAAATATTTCTATTTGACACTTGTAAACTACATATAAGGTGTTACATTGATTGTCAGATATCCGAGTTACTGACATGGACACACAACCCACACTCTCTTTCGATGAGCTCTGCTCTGCAGTCGATTTGCCCGCCCGCAAGGTTCGCTACTACATCCAGCTCGGGGTTGTAGATCGCCCGGATGGGATCAATCGATGGGCCAAATACACAACGCGCCACGTTGAGCAGCTGCTCGGCGTCAAAAAGTGGCAGGACGCAGGTTTGTCGTTGGAACGGATACGAGAGCTCCTGCATGGCGAGCTCAATGACCTTCCTCCTAAGCGGCAAGCTGCAGGAAGCGTTGAAGTATGGAGTCGCTTAACAGTTGCCCCGGGAATTGAACTGAATGTCGAGGCCGGCGCCTCGGGGTTAAGCCCAGAAGAGCTTGGAACGTTTTTCCGAAAAGTGATGGCTGCTTATCAACAAGCCAAAAACACCAAGAGCGAAGGATATGGCGATGAATGAATATGAATTGAAGGACATTGAGTCTGACGAGGCGCTGGCCCTGCGTGGTGTCGAGGTCGCGGCCCGAATCACTGGACTACTGGTTGAAACCAGCCTGACCCAGAAATACAAAAACGATACTGAGACCAACCTCGAATTGGCTTATACCTTCCCGTTGCCGGTGGGAGCTACCTTGCACTCCTTTTCCGTCAAAATCGGTGAGCGCAGCTTTCAGGGTGAAGTCATTCCTCGTACGGAAGCTGAGGTCGTATATGAAAAGGCCATCACAGAAGGCAATTCGGCATTTCGTCTTCAGGAAATTCGTGCAGGCCTCTATAACGCCACGTTAGGCAACGTGATAGCTGGCGAAGCCATTGAAATCTCCGTCGTCTATGCCGAAACCCTGGCATGGAACGGCAATAGCCTGCGCTACCGGTTGCCGACCACGATTGCTCCTCGCTACGGTGAGCCGACTGGCATGTCGCCTTGGCAACGTCCAGAGACCAGCATGATGGCAGAGTATTCGCTCAAGCTAACAGCGACGATTGCTGGAGAACTCGCCCGATGCGCCATTAACTGCCCTAGCCACAAAGTCAGCTTTTTGCTCGAATCCGATGAGCTGAAGGTCACCTTGGCGAAGGGTACCTGCATGGACCGGGACTTCATCTTGGAAATGGAAAGCACCGTTGTGCAATCACTGGGTGTCAGTGCTTTTGCACGCGATACACACGTTGCGATGATGACTTTGTTACCCCCGACGGTTGAGCATAATGAGCAGAACCGGGATGTCATTCTGATTCTCGACTGTTCTGGCTCTATGCAGGGCGACAGTATCAGGCTTGCTAAGGAAGGCATCCTGCTTGCACTGGGCAGCATGCAATCCAACGAACGATTCGGCCTGGTTGCATTCGGCAGCGATGCCATTATCTTCGATAAGGAATTGCAACCGGCCAATCGGAAGAACCTCGACATGGCACGGCGCTGGGTCAATTTCCTTGAAGGCATGGGAGGCACCAATCTGTTTGGCGCGATGGACCGTGCCCTAAAGTTGGTCGAGGACCAAACCACCGATATTTTGCTTCTGACTGACGGCGAAGTGTGGCTCGATGACGATACAAAGAACGCAGCGCTGAAGAAGGGCATTCGCATCTTCACTGTGGGGATTGGCTCTGCAGTGGCTCAAGACGTTGTTCAGCAGCTAGCGGATGATACTGGGGGCGCCTGTGAATTGGTCTCACTGACCGAGGACATGTCAGCCCGCATTTATCGGCACTTCAACCGAATGCGCCAACCGCAGATGGAAGCACTCGATATTCGCTGGCCACATCAGCCTAAATGGGTATCACAACCCGAGCGCGCCTGTTTTGCTGGAGATGCTTACACCGTATTTGCAGCCTTCGAGGAAGCCCCTCACGGCGATGCAACCGCCACGTTTAATTTCTCTGGCCAGCCTACTGTAGCAATAGACGTCCCGCTTGCAATTGAAACCACCGTAGCCGATGCCGTCGTTCGCCTGGGCGCTAAACAGCACCTTGGCGGCATTCCGCAGGTTCACCGTCAGGAATGGGCGGTTCGGTTCCAGCTGATCACGGAGGAGACTGATTATCTGATTAAGGTGGAGCGCGCTGAGGGCGAAAAGGCCGAAGATTTCCCGGAGCTCCAGATACAGCCTCAGATGTTGCCAGCAGGATGGGGGGGGACCAGTAGTGTTCATGTTTGTGCGAACGTTGCCAGTGTCGACAGCGGCATTCGGTTTTCACGTGCTACTTCGAGCGTCGCATATAGCCATATCAACGACATCCCTGCTGTCGTATGTAAAAGTCCTATCAGCATCACTGCTAAAGCCGATAACGGCTATAAGGGATTCATTAAGCGCGTTACGACCGAGGCCAAGAAGAAGATATTTGGTGGCTTGCCGACCACTTGGCTCACGTTGCATACCCTGGCCCTGCCGGATCCCCTGGAAAAACTCCTTAAGGAACTGGCTGCTGCAAATTACAGTGAAGATGACATTGTTCGCGCCTTTTACCGCGCATTCATCGAGCACGATGGAAGCGTCGACATCAGTGAGAAATATCTCAAGAAAATGCACGCGATCGTCGGTTCGCAACCCCCGGTAGAGGAACTGGTATCCCGGATCTTGAAGGTGCTCAACGTGCTTTGTAATGAGCATCAACAGAATATTCCGGACGACCGGTATGACATCCCGGCCTTCCTTAGAAGGTAAGCGGATTAACCCCAAAATTAGGCAGTGGCGAGGGACCAGAATGCTTAACAAGCATGCGATTGAAAAACCGCTCAGTAAACCAGAGGTGGTACTTAATCTTTGGGCGTACGTGGACGAAGGTGGATACATCCAGCGGGTTGCCGGCAAGTTCTACGTTCTGGACGGGTCTGACTCGCAAAAGCTATCAGTCCTTCGCCAACTATCAGGGGCAGATTTTCTATCTGCTCAGTGGCGCCCGGTGCCTCAGAATTTTCGAATAACCAACCCGGAGGGCGAGGAGTTGCTTGGCGTCGCCCATGTATCAATGCTGCCAGACCCGAATACGCATCCCAGACTATTTGGCCCGCTTATGAATGAGTTAGCCAAGGAAGTGCCGACCCAGATGCGCAGCGTGAACGCGGAATTCCATCCCTTCAGGTTGGAGCTAGCGGCACAGAAAATAAGAGCCCATGAACGACTATTAAATTAACAGATACCTGCCACTTTCCCGGCAAAACCACTGAGCAAATTCATATATAAGCATTGCCAGCCAATTAACACCAAAGTGATATTGCATTGCGGGACAACGACGCGCAAAATTGCCATTGGCAAACGGAGCGAGAGCTCCGGACGCAAAGCTACGGGTCCAAAAACCGCATTGAGCGGACGGATAGCCGGGTTGCCCGCAGGCTACTCTGTCCTCGGAGTCTACCCCACCTAATGTAATGCCCAAGCCACAATTGTTAGTGCTGGTGGCAGCTTTTTCCAGGCTATTTAAGCCATGGGAATGCTGCTATCTGAATTGGTGTGCAGGCCACCAGTGTCTTTGTGCCGAGAAAACGCATGAAGTGCCGGTGCCCACTATCGGTTCGGTCTTTGGGGGTTAAATGGCTATTCTTCTTGGCGGGGTCACGATAGTTTTGTTAATCGTGGCATTCATGTTTGTTGTTGGTGCCGCAGCGCTAATCGTCAAGTTAATTTTTGGCGCAGTAATTCTTGCGGCAGTAATCATTCTGACCATCGCTTTACCTTACGTGATGATTCCGCTTCTCCTTGCCGGGTATCTGTATGGCAAGAAGAAAGGGAAGCTTGAAGTGTAAGCAGCTAGACAATTCACGGTCCGGACTTACTGGGCAACCCTCTTTCGCCTGAGCACTATCTCCAAGCCAACCATGACAAGAATTAAGCATGATCACGAGAAGCCAGCTGACTCCGCCGCTACCTTCCTTCGCAGGGAGCCTAAGTTTACGTTGGACGGAGATCTGATTCTTCCCCTTGAAACCCGAACCCAACTGCAAGAATGCCTAGCAAAACTCCGTTACCACAAGACTATTTATGTCGACTGGAACTTCCGCTCGGTAGACCCGCTTGGGATGGGAACGGTTCTAAATTTCTACGGGCCGCCCGGCACAGGCAAGACTCTCGCCGCGGAAGCTTTAGCTGGAACCTTAGGTTTGCCCATGATCCATCTCGGCATAGCGGAGATTGAAAGTAAGTACATGGGGGAAACGGCAAAGAACATCAAAAAATCCTTTGCCGAGGCAACAGATAGTGGTGCTGTGTTGTTCTTCGATGAGGCGGATACCTTACTCGGAAAACGACTTTCATCTGTTACTCAGGGAGTTGACAATGAAGTGAACTCTATGCGCTCCACCATGCTTATAGAATTAGAGCGTTTTGAAGGAATTGCTGTATTCGCAACCAATTTCGCAAAAAATTACGACGAGGCATTCCGGAGTCGAATCAGTTACCACGTTAAGTTTGTGCTTCCAGATCTTGAGGCCCGTCAAGCGCTCTGGCGGCGAATGCTGGTAATAGAAATTCCATTGAGTGGTAGTCGTAATGAAATTATTGAGTGGTGCGCTGAACTCTCTGAAGGTTTATCGGGGCGGGAAATTAGAACTTGCCTCCGCCTCGCACTTCCCAAGGCGCTCATGAACGCTGGTCATGGAACACCATTGCTCACGTTGGACCATCTCAAGGACAGCATTCACCAAGTGAGGCAGGCTCAGATGGATGTTGCGTCACCGCTCCCGGGGCGGCGGACGGACAGTGAAGCGGCAACTGCAAAACGTCTTCTCGGTATTAACTAAAACAACTAAGGATCTGCTATGGGTTGGATTTCAAATTTGGTAGGTGCTGTATCGCGTGGTATCTCATCTGCCGTCTCGACGGTAAAGAACGTTGCTAGCAAGGTATGGGAGAAGACCAAAGAGGTGGCCGCTAAGGCAGTAGGCTGGATGGCCGAAAAGGCGGAGACGTTCGTAGGAAACGTCAAGAAAGTGTGGGAAACCGTACGGCCATTCATAGATTCGCATATCAGGCCTATGATTAAGGTCGCAGCCGATGCGGTAACCCACCCGTGGCTAAAAGGAGCGCTCCTCGCCCTTGATCGTGGCTTGGGTTATGTTGCTAATTTCGACCGAACCCCTTTCGCGAAGAAGCTTGATGATGCGATCAAGTGGGCTATCCAGGCAGCAAAAAACCTAAAGGAAACAATTCTGTCGGAGGCAGAGGTGGCTGTTGCCGAGGAGCGCCGGGAGGTATTTGCGGAAGCTGCTGTACAAATGTCGCCTCAGGAAGGTAGGGCGATCCAGTTGGCCGCCATGATCAACGATTTCGTCATGGTGCAGTCTGCAATTAAGAAGGTGCTTGAGTCCAACACGATTCAGGACTTCGAACATTATCTTCGCTTGCGCGCCACACAAAAGCTATTGAAGCTCACCGAGCAGGTGCTTAACCGGGCAGCTGACGTCGAGGAAATTACTGATGACGATATTTTCCTTCTAAAGGCTGGCGCCGGACTTTTGGCCGCAAACCCAACCCTCTCTGATTCGGATGCTCAGCATCTTGATCGAATTATTCTTGTACGGGCGGGAAAGAAGCTGATCCCATTTGTATTCGAAGAAATGGTGATGGCGTGGGGGCAAAATCTGAAACGTTTGGATACAGAGTGTTCTACGTACAGTACTGCGTTGTCAAAAAATACCGTTCTGTTACGTCGCCTCGAAATGGCAAAGAAGCTTTCAGATATTACAGTTGAAGAAGAGGTAATGCTTGGCCAACTCCGCGATGAAACGACGAGTCTCAATGCACAAGTAGACCGCCTGTCCAAAGAAAACCGCGAAATGCGCAATTACGTCTATGCGGCAGAAGGCTTCCTGCAAACCCTCGAAAAGTCTCAAGAGGAACTTGAGGCAGAAGGTAGAGATTACCTTGCGGAAGAGGGCGGGCAGGTTGGCATGATCATTATCGAATGTGCTCAAAACGGACGAGAATGGGAAACCCTAACAAAAGATGAACAGATGCTGATCATCGATTACGCCAATATTTTCAAGGCGGAGAGCGAGGCACGTTCACAGCAATTGGTGGAAGTCGAGGTTGGTGCATGAGTACTGAAATCCTTGCTTTCATCGTTCCACAAGATGACGTAATTCAGATTACTTTTTTTTTGCTCATCTTTGGTTTTGCGGCCGCGACAATCTGGTTTGTGAAAACATCGGCTCGCCCGGAAAGTTGGGAGTACAACTGGTGCGGGGGGACACTCGATGATCATACTGATGACCTCGATGCAGAACATGGCTCAGTCATTGAAATTAGTAATGCGGTAGCTACCACGCCAGAAAAATTGGCTGAAATAATGCCAGGCATACTGCTGGTTTTCGGCTTGCTTGGTACTTTCCTCGGATTGGGCATGGCGCTCAACAAGGCATCCTCCATCCTGATGGATGCAGGTTCTGCAGCAGGTGGTATGGACAGCGCGATGTCAAACCTGATGGGCATGATGCAAGGGCTGGGGACCAAATTCAAAACGTCGACTTGGGGGATCATGGCCTTCCTTGGCCTCAGAGCTTGGATTGCTACAAACGGGTTTGAGGAAAAGAGGCTTCAATGGTCAATTCGCAAAATGAAGTCCGAAATAGATAAGTCTCGCGCAAGAGAAAAAGACCGAGTGGACAATGCGAACCGTGAGCTCATCGACAGCATTCGTCAGCTTGGGTCAGACCTGTGTGCCACATTACAGATGGAAATATCCGAAAATCGGAGCGTTCTCCGGCGAAATCAGGATTTATTAGACGAAAAGAAAGAGATCGCCAGCCAAGCGTTCGGAGGTATCAAGGCATTGACCAAGCTTTCCGAAATGCAGATCAAGAAGCAGGATGAGATGGTCGAGCACAGCAAGGCGACCCGGAAAGCATTGGAAGCATTCGTCGATGCAAATGCGGAAAATCTGGCATCGATGAAGAATTCTGCTACCGCCATGGCGTCCTCGGCCGGCAAAGTTGGCGAATCTGCTACTGATTTGCGGCAGGCAATACAGAGCTTCCAAAGCGGAGTGGCCGATGTGCTCGACATCTTGAAGCGGGACCTTGGAAGTACGATTGCCGACATGAGTGCCAATTTCAACCGAAACTTGGGAACGATCGAGGCAAGCTTGGTCGGAGCTACGAAGGACATCTCCACATCGGTAGGAGCACTTTCCACCAATGTCGAACGTACCATGACAGAGGTTAAGAGCTCCATTGGACAATCGCTTGATATCCAAAAGAAAGCCCAAGCCATATTTGGAGAAACAAGCCTGACACTCAACACCAATGTTGAGGAAATGACTAATCTCATCAAAAGAGTGTGTGAAAACATCGAGTCCGGCTTGCGGGCAGTATCGGAAAATGGCCGACGCATGGCCTCCTTGGACTCTCGCTACAAGGAAATTACTCAAAATGCAGAAGATGTTGCAGGCGAGATCAAGGCAATGGCTGCACAGATAGCCAATGGTGTTACTCGGTTTGGTGACCCCGCGGAGCGGTTTGGCAAGGTGGTCGCTGCCTTAGAGAGCATTCAGGCTGAGATTAGGAAACGGGATCACGCACTTGTCGACCAGATTGCCCAAGGGGCGGCAGGGTTTGGTGCATCTTCCGCACACCTCGGCAAGGTCATAGAACTGCTGGATGGCATCCGTAGCGAGGTTCGTCGTAAGGATTCAAGAGAGGTGGTTCCAAATTCTGTAGCTTCGGCGAACTGAAATGAAAGAAAAGCCGAATGAATGGGTGTCTATCGCAGACTTAATGGCAGGCGTCATGGCTGTGGTTATGCTTTTATTAGTTATCTCTGTACTCCAACGTACTTATGCTGAAGTCAGACATAAACAGGAGAAGGAGCAAGGCGCCGTATCCCAGAAACGTCAAGTCACCGATCTTCTAAAAGAGCTTCAGCAATCTCTACAAAATCAGGGGAGCGGCGGGCTTGTCGCATTTGACGTTGATGCAGGAAAGATTACTCTTCGGGACAATATTTTTGATAAAGGAAGCGCCTGTGTCACACAGCAGGCTCAAGGGGCGTTGAAGAGCATTGAGGCACGGATAGCAACATTCCTTGCACAGAGTCGACAAGGGCAAATCATGGTTGAGGGACACACTGACAGCCTGCCTGTTACTCGGCCTGTCACCGACTTTGCTCGATTCTGCACGGTATATGACGATAACTATACTTTGTCGGCTGCACGAGCACGTGAAGCGCGCCGATTGTTGATTGGGGTGGTAAAGGAAGACGAGGCCAGGCGTGTGGTAGTTGCAGGATATGGGGATTCACATCCACTTACAGGTATCAATCCTGCAGACGCACGCAACCGACGGGTCGAAGTTCATTTTGTTGCTTTAGAGCAACCCCGGCAGTAGTCATCATTACCTCTCCACAGGCAGATTCCAGTTCAGAATACAGACCAAGAACTTGAAAGCATCATCAGGCCGCTTTGGGCACAGAGCTGACTTAATCCAGACGTAGAAGCTGTCATCCACCGTCTCAAAATGACAATGGCCGGTCTGAGCTCAAAACCGGCCATTTTTCATTGAGGGCGCCACAGGCCGCTAAGGCCGATCACCAGTCCCCGAAAATGGTCCATTCAGTCATATGCCCACAGAAGGGCATCCAGCGCGAGTTAACTCTCGCCAAGCGTAATGACAGGAAGGAGTCTAGAGAAAAACTCACCCGTAGCAAGTCGAAAGCCAGCGGCATTTTTATGTCCGCCACCGCCATACTGTTCAGCTAATTGAGCCACATCGACGTTTCCAGCGGCGCGTAACGAGACTTTGACGAAATTGTCGCAAGTGACCTGCCAAATCAGACCGAAAGTGCCGCATTTCAAAGCAAGTTGTTCGCCTAATTCTGAGGCAAACAAAGCATCACAGTTAATCGCCAATCCTCTCACCGTGCGCGTTCCGCCTGTAGCCGGTACTGGCAATTCAAGTGGAAAGACATTCGGGCTATTGCTTAAGCGGCTCACCTGCTGTTGGAGGAAGCGGCTAATTGCATTACCTTCGTTTCGCACGATGTTGTAACCGAATTCAGGATCCTCGGGGTCGCTATGAACGATACGGTCATAGATCTCAAACTCGAAGTCGCGAAGTCTCAGGCCTGCACAGAATGCCTTGGTGTCCAACAAGAAAAACCTCCAGAGATCCTGGTCTTCGATGTGCTGAAGCAATAGTGGGCAGGGGGTGTTCGGATGAAAAAACTCCCACGCAAGACGGGCTCCCGATTTTGCCTGGCAAAAAATCACCTTCAGTCTTTGTTGTTTGTCTTCAAAATGCTCAACACCTACTTCAGCGCTCGGGAGAAGGCATTCTTTCCATTTCTCCTGTGCCGTAATGTGGTGGTCCAGTTGGGTGACGGACTGTGCATGGTCCGCCATGCGAGACAATTCTTCAGGCGGGAACGAAAAATCGAGGATGAATACATCCCGACCAGCCACCTCTTCAGCTTCCCACTTATTGCCGTAATGCATGCCTCGATAGATGGCTCGGTCACCCCAGTGCTTCCAGGCGGCAAAGGCTGCACCAAAACCGTCCAGGCAGTCGCCATGATAGTAAATGGCAGTGGTGACCTTCGGTGTCACGCTCATCACCCCAATCGTTCGAGTAATTGAACTGCAGAGCGCTCCTGAATGATCAGAATGAGCTTCATCATGGACCGTGTCGCGCCAACAAAGAGCTTGCGAACGGTTTTGTCATCCAGCGTCTCAAAATCGATCTCGGTAAAGATGATGGCGGGAGCGGCTTGGCCCTTAAAGCGATAAACCGACTCAAGAAGAATCTCTCCGTCAGTGAAAACAGGTTGGCCAAAAAGATCGTATTCCCCACTAAATCTTCGCACCGTAGTTTGACCGAGTGAGTCGAGGTGCATCAGATTGGATTTTTCACGCCCGTGATAACTCACGATTGCGATGTCTTTTTTCTTGAAGCCAGCCGAGTAACAGTTGCGAATTGCTTCTTTGACCGACTGGTAGAGTCCAGTGGTGTCCTGGTAGGTAAGAATGTCGACCTCATCAGCCTCGATAGGAGATCGTGCTTCGATTTCAAGGTCGGCGGGTAGCATCGATTGGAGGAGATGAACGATCGGCCGTGGACTACGGTAGTTGGATCGCGCATGCATGGTGAGCCATCCTTCCAACGGGACGGATGCCTTGCCGTACAGATTCTGCAGCGGGTCTTCGAGCCAGAGCATTCTGGCGTTTGGCCGTGCATGACGGAAAATGAAATCTCGCCACTGGTCGGAAAAGTCCTGGCCCTCGTCGATGATCACCGTGTCGAACAGGAAGGCATCGTCAATTGGGAGTTCGTTAGCGCGATGTAGAAGCTGCTCAAATGCATCAGGTCGCTTGAAATCGGGTGTCTCGCCAGCAAACCGGACCCGTTGATCGCAGAACTGGAAGAAGGTGGCCACAACGCCACCATCAGGTGCGATATGAGCAAAATGATCGGCTAACGGCCGGTTATAGCAGATGTAGAGTGGGCGCTTCCCGGCATCAATGGCAACCCGGTATTCAGCCAACGCCAGTTGGGTCTTACCCGAACCAGCAGTACCGATGACACGTAGCCGATAGGGTTCGAAATCAAGTTGGCGAGCCCAGTAGGACAAGCCTCCTGAGATTCGCGTCACCATGTTCCGAGCGTGACCCATCAAAGCACTGACATCTGCTTCTAGTTGAACGAGATCGCGAAGGAAGGCGTGGATTTTTTTGGTGGCGTCCGTCGCATCTTTGATGGGGAGAAGCTTTTGAATTACTGAACAAAGTTGATCCCGCCGACGAGCGTCAACTATTCGTTCCGGGGCCAAGCCAGCTGTTTCTGGTTGTTTTACGGTGTAGTCAGGGCAATAGAGCAGGGCATCCGTGATGACTGAGGGAATGTCACCGCGTGCAGCGAGTTTTCCTCGAATAGCACCCACCATCCGGGAAATCTGGACAGGAACACTTTTTGATTTTCCTGGATATTGCTTGACCAGGCCGTCCGGAGTTTCAGAGAGAAATCCACTCTTTTGCTCGATCAGAAGGAGATCACCTGCCTGATTGACTACGGCGAAGTCGATCTCGCCATACAAGGCGTAGCGTTGTTCGACATTGGTCCAATGCACTGCGTGGTAGACCGTGTATTCATCAGGAAGGCCGTCGGCAAGGATCGCCAGCGTCTCAATCTCACGTTGGGCAGCCCCAGTAACTTCTAGTTCTCGCCAGCCATCGGGAACGATTTGCGCCATCATTTGTTCTTTGAGTTAGATCACGCCTTGAATTGTCTCTGAATTGACTAACCTTGGCGAAGATATCAAGGCGCTATCGATATTTTTGCGATTTTCTACACTTGCTTGATCTGAGTCGACGTGACAAAGAACAGTTTGCCTGTCTTCCGGGCTAAAGCAATTTGGAGATTTCCATTTATTGCACCCGATAGCCAATCATGAACAAGGCCTTCTCAAAATCGTGAACGGTTGCCGTGTGCAGGCCTTCCTGGCAAATCAGCCTGCTGGCAGCTGCAAGAATACGATTGGTCTGCCTTGATACCTCGGCGCGAACCTGATCGGTTATCGAGGAGGCGTAAAGTGATTTGAAGATATAGGGGTCTGCGCTCGGGTTTCGCAGGTTCGTTTTGCCAATACCCTGCATTGGCCCCCAAAGGAAGGCGAGATCTTCGGGTAGCGTGGGGCCCTGTGTGGAATGTAAAAATAGGCGGGCCAGCAAACCCAATGCTGCGCCGACACGACCATCGTACATGGCGATAGATTGTGTGCTGTCGACGGCGACATAGACTTTGGTCATGGCTGAATTCATCAGCAATTGTCTGCCGTCGAATGATGCTAGTGAACTTGTTGAGGCCGCCTGCAAGAGCTGGGGAGCCTGACAAAGGCTAGCAATAAGTGTCCCCTTCGATGCTGAACTTTCCACCCAGAGGCGGGATGCATCGTCGAGCTTTCTTGCAACACCGCCCCACTGGAATATTTCAAGGCACAAAGCCCTTACCTGGGGGGTGTCTCTTATATTGATTGCAGTCTTGATGTCCTGACTGAGCTGGGAAAATCGTGCGGCACTCCCTTTGGACCAGGAATAATGCAGACAGGCTTCCTTGAGGGAGCGGCACCACCATCGGTGTTGGCGAAGCGATGCGAAACCGGATCCAAGTGCGCCATGCCGTCCTGCAATCCCAGCTTTCCAATCCCGCCATGCGGCGTTGTTGGTAATCTCGTATTGATGCACGAATCCTGTCGAATTCAACTCTGTGACGCAGGGTTTTGTCGGATCAAGTTGTTGGCTATCGATGAGATCTCGATGGGGCAACCAGAGATCTGCTAGAAATTTTACGAACTTCGTCTGTGTTTTTGTTAGCGCCATAAATTCTTCAAGGAGAGGTTAGCGCCTTAGTTCACACTACCTGACTCAACGAGGTCAAGACCTCCCCGCAATGAATGGCCCAGGGCGATAACGAGATGGCTAACAGGGCTAGCCGTTTGCGATCAAGCTGATTCTGAACGTGTCCGAAAGCGATTCATCGTAATGGGCAGAAAAGATCACAAACGTCTCATCACTAACATGGGTTTTAACGACGTTCATCGCTTCGTTGACATGCCTCAGCCGGAAGGTTTTTCTGGCGCTTTCCATTACTACGACAATTCCGCGGGCTTGGTTGAGATTGCCAACCTGCCTCGATACTTCTGACAAAGCCGTCTGTGTTGCCCTATCCACGGAGTCGATGTGAGCGCTGGCCATAGCAAATCCACCTGAACCTCGGTGGGAGAGCGTTGCTCGGATATCCTCAAAATCGACGCCGACAAAGCTGAATTCAAACATTGGCTTCAGTGCCGCCAGATAGATTTGTTCAAATTGCTTTGGAGCGAGGTCGAGTACCGCGGCAAAGTTGGCACTCTCATCCTGAGTGGCAGCAAGTTGCTGGTTTGAAATTTCGAATGTTGTCCCGGACCGGCGTCGTACGGCATTGAATCCTGACAATGCAATTTGCTGGCGGCGAAGTCCCTCGAACTCGAAGGGGGTGATGCCCAGCGCTAGATTAAAAATGTCCAGTTCTGAGAGTGTCTCGGCAACTTTTGGTGCGAGCGCCGTACCGACCACTCCACCAAGCCCCGAGAGAATGAACACCATATGCAGATCTTTGACAGATGCGGTCAATTCATCTGCAATCTTCAGGTAGCGGTTTTGCGCTTGTTGAATCCCCCGGGTGCGTTTCTCGCATTCTTCGATCAGGATTGAAACATCTGCGCCGGAACGATGAAGGGTAAACGGGTTGTCATCGATTGCGACTGTGCGTGTGAGGTGGGGGAGTCGATTTTTCGCATCTCGGAGAATGGAACTGCCAGCACCGCCTATGGCGATAATTCCAATTTTGGTTATCCACTCTTCCTCGGTGTGGGCAAATGTTGGGGCCAAAGGGGCCTGAACAGTTGGGGTAATCACCGGGCTTGTGGCTGGCAATGCAATACTGAGCGCTGGAAAATTACCTGAAAGCGCAGCGGCTGACAGGGATTGAATGAAGCGACGGCGATCCATGATTAGGCTCCTTACATAGGGACTAAGGTAAGTTTGATCGTCTGTCGCGACAAGATAGGACGTATTCAGTCCTGACCCTTCACGCAAATGCTCGCTACCGATTACCAACCAGAACGCGATTTCGCACCAAGTCGTCGTACCTTCAGGAAAAATTAAATCGCCAGCTAATTTCTGCGTATACAGCTATGTGCCGCATTCCCAAGTGTTAGTAACCTCCATTTTGAAAGGAATGCATATGTATTACGTCGACGAAACAAATCCCATCTGCGAACTAATCATCAAACTCGATGACGCTACTCAATTCAGTATCTTTAGAAACACTGGGTATCAAGTCCTGCCTTACCAGCTAATCTATCAATCTCTGGTGAAGATGATTCAGATCAGACTGCGGAAGCGGGCAACTTGGTTGGCCCGTGCTTTGCTACAAAACGACGACCACTGGGATGCGGTTTTGAGTGTTGAAAATTCGGATGTCGATCGGCAGATCATGATATTTGATTTTTCAGATGGCGAAGCGATCGGATCTATCGTGATTGAAGAGCACTACTGCCGCGCTGAAAAGCAGACGCAAGTACGGAAAATGAGTTTGTCCGATTTCCTTCATTTTGCTGAATCGATGGAATGGGCTCCTGAAGATGCCTACATTCTGAACGACTGTTTAGCTGGTGGATCAGCAGACTTTGTCTAAACGGATCACTGAAGGATAAAGTTGAAGCAATTTTTCTGTTTCTGAACGGCAGTTACCTGCAATTGTAAACACTGAGACGGAGCCCATTTGGGTTCCGTCTTTTTCTTATGCGCCCCTATGTTCTGGGCTGGAAAGCTTATTTCCGGCTATCGCAAACGCCAAAAGTCTGGCGAACACTGGATGAGTGGATGCAACGTCGGTTGTGTTGACAGCGGATCTTCGCAATCACCCAGACCGATCCAACATGAGCAGGCTGCCCAGTTTCCCGTCAGCAACCTGCCCGAAAGCCATGAGCAAAACAAACGACCAGCCACCATGCGCACCTGACTTGGAAATGATGCTCACGAGCGTTTCCGCACGTGAGCATCCCGCCGAGATAATTACTCCTCATCTTCTCTTGTGCCCGAATTTTCCGAATCGATTTGCCCTTGAGCTGCAACAGATGCGATTGATGGACGATACGATCTAATACGGCATTGGCAAGTGTCGGATCAGGGAAGAGTCCGTGCCACTGAGCTCGCGGATGCTGGCTGGTGATCAGCAACGCGCAACGGCAGTTTACTGAGTGTTGCGGACATCCAGAGCATTCGCTGAACGCGAACTCCTCGGCCAATCCGGCCATACGACCAGCACCGAACGAGTGGCAGGTCTCCGGCACTCAAGAGACGTTGGGGGCGTTTCGGCGTCGAACATCAGCTTCTTGATCTGACGAGTCGAGTAATCTGCCAGAGGACCTTCTGCATTGCTCTATCCTAACGCATAGAATATGGCGTCCTCCCTGAAAGCATCACCAATCTGTTTATGAGTTTGCCCCCGCACGAAATTGCCGGCCAGCGGGCCGAAGCCAAGGTATTGAACAGTTTGCGCACCTTGCCTCCGCCCTGGAAGGTATTTCCCAACGTGGAATGGCGCCATCTGGGATCTAGCCGTGAAACCGTGGGCGAAGCCGATGTGGTGGTTTTTCACCCGGACTTTGGCTTGGCTGTTTTTGAGATCAAGGCTGGATCCGTCGAAGTACGCGACGGACAGTGGTTCTACAGCTCCGGTTTGCCGATGAAATTGTCGCCATTCTCGCAAGCCCGGCGTAATCGCTTCGCCCTGGCTGAAAAACTTAAGCAACGCCTAGGTAAGGATGCAGTGGAATCTCTCGGCATCACCCACGCCGCCTGGTTTCCCGAGGTGTTCTGGCATGGGCCAGTACCCGGCACCGAAATTCCGTCGCGTTCATTTTTGTTCGATCAAACATCGCTCAAATCGCCGGAAGTGCACTTGCAAAAACTGTGGCGTGATGCGGCTTCGGCGCAACTGACTTGGTCTAAACCGCAACAGCAGGTACTGAAGGAATTGCTGGCGCCAGACTGCCATCAATTGGTCTCCCTTTCTTCACGGATTGATGACGCGGTTGCGGAAATCCACCAAGCGACCGAACAACAGAGCGCCGCCCTACGCCTGCTGCGCACACAGAACCGATTGCTAATCGAAGGTGGCGCGGGTTCTGGAAAAACTCTGCTTGCGGTAACGCTGGCCCGCGAACACGCTGCCTTGGGAAAGCAGGTCCTGCTTACCTGCTTCAACGTTAACCTTGCTCGCCAGTTGGGCAATTTGGTGAAGGACGTGCCAGGCATTACGGTCAAAACCTTCCACGACCTCACGCGGGACATGGCACGCACCGCCGGACTCAACTACGCACCGCCCACCGAACCTTCGGCACAGGCCACGTTCTATCGCGACGAATGTCCGGAGCTTTTATTGGCTGCGGCGGAATCCGGAGTGCAGCAGTTCGACTCGATCCTTGTCGATGAAGGGTACGACTTTCTGCCGACGTGGTGGGTAGCGCTGGAAGCCCTGGGCGCCGATGGGTTTAGTTGGTACTGCTTCTACGATCGCCACCAAGCAATTTATCTGACCGGACAGGAATGGTCTCCTCCATTTGCCGGCACACCATTGCCGCTTGATGCCAACCTGCGCAATACCAAACCGATCGGCACCCTGGCCGCTCAACTGGGACATTGCCCGGAAGCCTCGCAATACCGCATTGAATCCGGAGATGACCCGCAGATCATTGACTGCGGATCTTTTGACGAAATGGCGCAACAATTGCGGAAAATCCTGCGGCAGCTGATAGCTAACGAGAACATTGCTGCCGAACGAATCGTGGTGCTGTCGCCCTACCGACACACAAATTCGAAATCGACTTGGGCGTCCGGGCTCGATAGCGTCACGATCAGTGCCGATATGGTCGAATCGTCACCCGGCAAAGTCAGGGTCGGCACTATTCCCGGCTTCAAGGGACTGGAAGCGGAAATCGTGATCCTCAGCGGTATCGATGCAGGCGCGCAGAAACGCGCCGAATGGCTTTATGTTGGAGCCAGTCGGGCCAAAGCTCAGCTAATCATTCTCCAGCTAGCCGGACTCAGCGTGAACTGAAAATTCTTTTCACGCCGTCAATAAGCGTCTCTGCCAGTCCTGCAATTCCACGGGGGCGCTCCATCTCAATCGCACCGCTCCCGCACCGTGGGCACGAAGACGGACAGTCAAAAATGACATCTCCTTGCGTGTGAATGGGTTTTGTCCAGCCACACGACTTGCAACGAGCAGAAAGCGGACCGACATTGACTGGCATTCAGTACTCCTGAGTAAGCTGTGACGGTGGTTCGGCGGCGGACTTCCTAGCCTTATCCAAATAGCGGACCGGGCCAATCAATGGCAGTCATCACGCCCGCCGCGAATCCGATAATGAAAAACCACTTCCCAGACGCTTGAATGTTCCGCGCCTGACTCAATTTTCGTCAGGAATTTAACCTCTACATGGCGACACTTCATGTCGCATCCAGAAAAATCCACCTTTCCCGTCTGCGGCATTGTTATCAAGTAGCCGACGTCAAAAGCGACAGATATTGACGCTGCCATCCGGCATAATATGCTGGTGAAGAAAAATGATACCTTGTTCCGGCACTGGCGCATGCTGCGCGATATTCCGCGCTATCCGAAACGGATCAGTACCACTGAAATTCTGGAGCGGCTCCTCGCGGCCGGTTTTGACGCCACATTGCGTACTGTTCAGCGCGACCTGATCAAACTGTCGGCCGCACTTCCCCTAATGGCCGATGACGCCAAGCCCCAGGGCTGGTCATGGCAAGCGAATGCCGAGCAGTTCCAGATGCCGTCAATCGAACCCCAGGCAGCATTGGTATTTCATCTTGCGGAAAAGCATCTTCAGCCTCTGCTTCCGTTCACGACGCTTGAGTTTCTAGCACCATGGTTCAACGCCGCCGCAGGGGTGCTTGATCATCACGGCAATGGACTTTCGGCCTGGCGAAACAAAGTTCGGGTGATCCCGTCAAGCCAACCGATGCACCCTCCGGCCATTGATCACGAGGTGCAAGCAACCGTCACACAGGCATTGCTAAAAGACCGGCGCATTGATTTGACCTACCGTCCTCGGGATGCTCAGGAAGACCGTCAGTACGAAGCTAACCTGTTGGGGTTGGTAGTGCGCGATCAGATGATTTATCTCGTTTGCACGCTTCGCGACTACAAAGACGTAAAGCAGCTGGCCATGAACCGAATTCGTGCGGCACGCTTGCTTGAAACGCCTGTTCGTCGTCTACCCGGGTTTGACCTTGATCAGTACATCGCTCAAGGGGAATTCGGTTTTCTGGTCGAATCGGGAGGAACTGTTGAATTGGTCGCCGAATTCGACCGTAAGGCCGCAATCCCATTCGTCGAGCGGCCACTGACTTCCGACCAGGTTTTGGAGTCAGTTAACGAAAACACGATTCGCCTAACGGCCAACGTCATGGATACTAAGGAACTGCGACGGTGGCTGCTCGGGTTTGGCGCCATGGCGAGAGTTATTGCTCCACCTACGCTTCGTGATGAGCTAAGTGAATTGGTACGGCAGATGATGCACCGATACGAGCACTAAGCGACCATAAATGTCGCCTATCAATGCCAATATCAGTCACCCAAGGCCCACAAAGAAAGTGATCAAGTCATGTACCCGAACAACTCTCCTCTAGAACATCTTGCTGCGTTTGCCATTGTGTTTGTAACGGGTGTCGTTTCAACAGTGGCATTTAGCAAGTACATAGAAAAAGTGAAACGGGATGCGGGGCGCGCATCATCCTGTGCATAGCAGGGGAAATTTGAAAAATGCTTATTTGCAACCCGTTAGATGGGCTTTCAGGTTGTTATTGAGGGGGGGCAGCGTGTTTTGATAAGAAAACGGTCGGTTAGGTCAACGTCATCATGCAGAGGCGCGCCGTAAGCCCGAACAATAAACAAGCATGACGTTTAAAAAAACCACGATATCGAAAGGCACCACGATGCAATCACCGGAAATTCTTCTTCAAGATCTGAACACCGCCTTGCGCGAACTTCGCGGTGCGGCGCACTTGCTCGGCGACGAGAGGCTGGACTGCGAATTGCTGCCCACGATGCGCCGCCTTCTGCTCGCCGAAGTACTCGGCAACACGTCTATCCTGGCTATTGGTGGCTCACAAGGTGCTGGGAAAACGACACTGCTGCGCACTTTGTATGGGCTTGAAGGCGGGGCGGCCGAATGGCTCCAGCCCAACGAGGGACGCGGCGAAAGACTACCAGTTCTAGTACTCGAAGACGCTGTGCAAACAGATGCCCAAGGTGCCGTTCGGCAACTTCGCAAGGTGGCCGGTCAGTACCACCTCGTCGAAGACAATGTCGACATCTCGGCCTTTCAGAAAGCTGTCTGCGATCCTAACCCGGAGGTTCTACTACCGGTGCTCAAGGTGCCGCAGCGTTATTTCAACCGTCCCAATCAGGCGTGGCTGCTGTTGCCTGGCTACGAAAAACAGGACCGGCAAAACAAGTCCTGGCAGGAATTGATGCGCCAAGCCTTGATTGCCGCCGCCGGCTGTGTGATCGTCACCGACGAAACACGGATGGCCAACCAGCAGCAGGTCGAGATCGTAAATGACATGCTGGCCAACGAATTGCGCGGTGCGCAGCCTCTCGTCGTGATCAGCAAGACCGAGGCGGCCCGTGGCAAGCCGGAGCGGCTGCAGGAACTGCGTACCACGGCCGGCAAGGTCTTTGGTCTAGCTGACGAGCAACTGGAACACTGGGTGGTCTGCGCCGGTTCGGACGATCCGGCGTACGTCGCCGAATGGCTGCCACTACTGCGCCGTGCCATCAATGACCTTGCAATTGCCGGTTGCGGTGATCGCAAGGCCCAACTCGCCCGTCTCGAAGACGTGCTGAGCCGGGATTTGACGCGGGTACTGGGCCTCATTCACACCCGCTCGCAGCTTTTCTTCCAGCAGCGCGAGGGCGGCGAAGGCGGGCCTCGGGAAGTACTTCAGGCTTGCCTGGAGGCTTTTGATGAGGCGAGGGACGGGCTGCGGGCGGAGTACCACAAGAATATCGGAGACATGCTGGACGCGCAGTTTGCACCAGCTTGGCAGCAACTGCAGGAGCGACTGATCAACGACTATGAAGGATTCTTTAACCGGGCCGGAGCTTTTTTTGATACGGCAAGCGAGGTCCAGCAGCGTATCGAGTCCGACGTTGCCCTTTCCTGGGGCAGCCCGGACGTCGTGATGGCGCAGCATACGAAGGCAATCGGCAATATCACTCAGAAGAAATTGGGTGCCCCCGCATCGCCGGGTGAGCAGGACGCCTCCTTGCTGCCCGGGAGCACCCCGCTGCAACGATTGGGTTATGTAGATGCAGACCAGAAGCCCATCCGCTGGCAACGCCCGGACGAGGCAGATGACCACAACTTGCGTGTAGTCCTGGCCGGGCGAAACAGCCCTGTCCAGGTGAGTGATGCCCAAAAACCCACCCGGGACTTCGAGCGTGCAGTCAAGCTGCTACCGACCTTGACACTGGAGTATGCGCGCCTGGCCAGCCTGATGCCTGCCGTGGTCGGAGTAGCGCCCGATTCGCTGATGGCTGCTACAGCCTCCGAACAGCCCGATCTGATACGCCAGGCGGTGCAGCAACTGGGCGATGGCGTAGATCTTGGCCAGACAGTGCTCCGCAGCATCGCAACCATCCTGACCGTGGACATTGCTGCCGATGGGGAAGTAGACGTCGTTCAGGCGCTCCTCAATGCACTCAGCCCCGCGGCCGCCGCTACGGTCGGGGAGGCTGCGGCGGGTAGCACGGCGGCAGCTGGAGGCGCAGCCGTGATTGGGGGCGTCGGTGCGGCAGTGGTGGGCGTGGTGGCGGTGGGCTATCTGACCTATTCGGCGCTGCGCACGGTTCGCCAGCAAGACGAAAAGGCTCGGGTCGTAGCTCATGCGATGCTGATGAACGTCAAAGAACACTACCAGCGGCATTTTCTGCACCACTTCGATCAAATGATGGACCAGGTGCGGACACGTCTGCGACAGGCATTGCGCGAGCGATACCATCTCGATGAAGCGCTGATGGAGCAGGACCGCCTAGCTAAGGCGATTGCAGATGTCCGCACGCTGCAGCGGGACCTGCTCGATGAACTGGGCCGCACAGGTCGTACACTCGCGCTATTCAATGTGGAAGCCACTGCATGAGCCGGATGGCACTGCCCGAGGCATCGGGCAGCATTGCCGCCTTGTGGGCGGAGCATGATAGCCAGCGCTTGGGATGGGCCTTTCGTGCCTACGAGCGCTTCGTGGCGTCGCTGAGCCCGGAAATCCGTGAGCGCCTAGCCCACAAGGGGCAGCAGGAAGAAGCCTATGTGGTGGTTTTCGGAAAGACCCAGGTCGGAAAAACCACCTTGCTGTTGGATCTGATGGGCGTCGAGCCGGCTTCGCTGGAGCGCGTTTCGCGGGTTTTGCGGGGCGGACGCGCGCAGGGACAGTCGGCCACCGCCACGACCATGGAATACCGCCGCTCTGCTGACCAGCGCTGGGGGTTACGGATCAGCGATGCGGCGATCCGATGGTTCGACGATGATCGAGGCATCACCGAGGCCTTGGGCCAGGTGCGTGCTGCGATGGAGGCTCGCCAACTAGTTGGGCAAGAGCCATCCATAGTGCATATCCCTATAGATTGCTTCACTTCACAAGCCGGCCAGCCGGCCGTTCGCATGCTTGACCTGCCGGGGGACAAACCCGCCAACCCTACCGAGCAGGAACACGTGCAGGAGATGGCGCGTAAGTATGTGCCGCTCGCCGACCTCATTCTGCTGGTGGGGAAGGGGGATGATTTGTCCTTCCTGCAACCCGGCGGCCTGACCCTACCGGGGATCGAAGACTGGCAGAGCGTGCCCGGGCGCTTTCGCATCGTCACCACCTTTTCCTTCACCGCGCAGTCGGTACGGACCCTTGTCCGTCAGCACGACGGCCCGGCGGATGCGGGCTTCTACCGACAACGCTTGATTGAGCAGATCGAGAAGTTCGGCCCTCTGGGTGACGACGCAAGACAGCCAGAGCGCTACTTTCCGCTGGAGTTCGGTGCCACCTGGCTCGATGCCCAGCAGCGCCATCCGGAACTGTATACGCGCATTTCGCCGATGATCGAAGCACTCAAGCGCCAGCTGCATGCGGACATTCTGGCTTCCACCACGCCAATGGCACGCCTGCGCAATGCTGTCGAAGCGCGTGTCGTGATCGCCCGGGTCAAGGAAAACCGCCTCAAGGACCTGGAGGGTGCCACACGGACCATCAAGCAACAACTCGAACATGCCCAGACGGAGCAGTCGCGAGCCAGGGAGGCCGCCCGGCAATCGCGAAAGGTCTGCGAACACCTCACGCAGCGCTTGGCCGAGATAAATGATGAACGCTTGCGCCGGGACTTGGAACACTATTTCCGCTTGTCCGGCAGCACTCCCGACGGGGAACCTGGTGAAAGTGTCTCCGGTTTTAAGGTTTTGGTGAGACAGGCCAAGGCATCCCTGAAACAGCGGCTCGCCGACAGCCGCCCGGACAGCGCCGCGCTGGCGGACACGGCTTGGTTCTGGCGCGGCGTGAAGGCGAAGATTGATCTACAGCACGCAGACGATATTATGAACGCGGCGTTTTCCGGTTTCCTGGCCACTCTGGACGACTACTGGATTGACACATACTGGCAAACGGGGAGTGGCAGCGATTACCAGCGGGACTGCTACTGGCTAAAAAGCTGCATCGATGATGCGTCCAAGGTGCTCACGGAATTAGCTCGCAAAACCTGGCTGACCGCTGCAGTGCGGCAGCTTCGCCTGCACCTAGAAGACGACCGGGCTGCGCGCCTCACGCTGCGCTCTTGGGAACAGATGGCCGAGGATATGGCCCGCCCAATCGCTAGTCTGGAACAGGAATTGGCGGCACATGAGCTGGAAGACCGCGTGTTTCGCCAACGCATGGAAAAGGACCTGCAGGAAAGTCGGCGCTTCATCGAGCTGCTCGACACCGAATATCTCGCTGAATTGCAGAATCGGCGCAAGGTAATGCTGAGCGAAGGGCGCTCCATCCCCGCTTTCCTGGACTTGTTGGCAGCCGTGCACCTGACGCAGGTCCGCGAACAGCTGCTACTGCACATCGAACTTGCCTGAGCCGTTTGAATCCTTCCCTTCTTTATCCGCCGAACATTTCCCTTCTCATGAGCGTCCACCAAAGCATTGAGCGCCAAGAGCGCGAATTCAAAGACCTGCTGCAAAAAGTTATGCAGGCCCCCTTGTCACCCCTCACCGATTCGGTACTGGAATTGAAAGAGCGCATGGACCAGCTGGAGCAACAGGTTAGCGAAATGCGTGAAATTGAACTAAGCGCCCTTAACCTGGGAGCAGAGGATACCCGCAAACAAATTCGATCCCTGAAGAGCATCACTGAAGAAACCCCGCGCGAAGTTTACGATGTGTTGCAGCCTCTGTTAGAACAATTGCAGGTGCAACAGGAGCAAAGGGCGCAGCAACGCATCCGCCAATTGGCGACGGACTTGGCGGGTCAACTGACGCATACCGAGCAAAAGGCTGCCATTCATGTGACCGATTTGAAAGACGCCATCGCGGCGAGCCAAGGCACCATAGAGTCTTCGCAGAAGCAAGGTTTCAATTACTTGGAAAATCTCCACCAGACGGTCCTCGATCGACTGCACATGGAGTGCGAAAGTCTGCGTGGCGAGGTCGGTAGCCAGCTGGCAGAGCAATCGGCCGAGGGCCAGCGCGCCGTCGTGCGTGTGCAGGAATTACTGAGCTTGCACAGCCAAGAACTCAGCCGGCTGTCGGCCAGCGGCTTTCGGCAACATAGCGAAGAGGCGCATGCCCGGATGTCACAATTCACCCAATCCATGGCCCACTTGCAAACCCTGCTCAGCGCGCAGCAGCAGCAACTAGAATGCCTGCAACAACAGCAGGTCTCCTATTCGGAGCGCCTAAAAGAACAGATGCAGCAGGCGCTTTTGCCCCTCAAGAAATGGGTCATTGCCTCCGTCTGTATCGCGGCTGCAAGCTTTGTGGTCGCGCTCGCGGCAGGGATACTATAGGAAGTACCGATCAGCGTGGTTGCCGTCTAAAGGGCAGCTTTCCGAAGCATTGCCGACGGAGTCAGCCAGTCCCTCGAATGGCAGCTCAGGCCGAGATCCGGTCTCATGTCGACGACAACTGGCAACACTTCGGCCAAAGCCGACCTTCGGCCTTTAGCCGGAATCTGACAGCTATCTGCCAGTTACCAGCCGCTCAGCCCTGAGAGGCCGGGGATGGCAGCTTTCCGATCCGACCGATGACAGTGGGAGAAAGCACTGTTGCTCCCATACGTGCCGAACCTGCAGTTAGGTCGTATTCGTCGGCACATCGGAGCCGAGCAGCGGGTGGGGTTCCATCTGTCCGAAGTGATGACAATGCAGAACGAGAGTCAATGCTGCTAATCCGTCGGTTTCACGCTGGTCCCCAATAATCCTTCCCCCTGCCAAATACAGGCTTAATTTGGCCACGTTCAACTGCGTTATGCCATCACTCCCCGTCGCTGATCATCCATTTGGATGATGCCAAGGAAATATGACAACGAGTAGGCTGTAGCTCAACTGGTTTTGCACGAACCCGACGGCATCATGCTGGACCGCGTCTAGACGTTATGTTCGTGAGGTATGCAGAAAGAATTCATTGAATATCAGTGATTTTTTGTGAGGGCAACATGATTAAACGTTATCTATTTGCACTACTAGTGGTGGCTTTTACAGCTGGGACTGCGTTTGGCGAAAGCAGTGATCGGTTGACCGTCGAGAAGATATCGCAGCATTCGATTTGTCGAGGCAATGTGCTATCTGACGTATCAACTGCACGTCAGTCGCCATGCTCGCCAAAGCCTTTATTGCTTGCACAGAGACAATGTGACTATGGTTGCCTAGACCGCTGTCGAGAAGGATGCAAGAGTTTCAGTGATAATCGCGACTACCACAGATGCATGGATCAATGTCAAGGCATGTGCGGTTGTAGATAGTCGCAGCTGAAAGACGGGAACGATCCTATTGCTTTCACGCTAGATCGTTGACCGACGCATGGGCTGGTCGTATCGAGCGTAGTGCTTGTCGCCAAAAGGGGAAAGTACAATGATTTTGGAAACGTTAGCGGCACAGGCATTGGTTGCTCTGTTCGGAGGTACGGCCGCCGAATTGCTTCACTGGTATGCGCTATCGCGTAAGCCTGGTGCGATTGCTAGGTACAAAATAAAGTCGGTTTATTGGATTGCAACTATTGGGATGATCCTCTTGGGTGGCGTTATGCCGCTTCTCTACCTGCAAGGCGCAGCGTCGGCACTCCTATGCTTCCATCTGGGTGCCGCTACGCCTGTCATAGTTCAAAAGCTTGTTATTAACGTGCCAGTTGCTATCGCGCATCAGGGGCTTGGTGAAGCGTCGCTCCGAGATTTCTTTACCTGGTGACGAACAACAAGCTTGGTCGCATAACTTTTGTTGCGCTTAATGGGGATCTCCCCGATCTGGCGCTTGATGTCCTGCCCGCTTCTACAAGTGTAGCGGCAATCATCCATTCGGCGTTCGCGCCTTTCCTTGTGGAAGGCGGAGATTTTGTGATGCTCGATCGTCTTGTGTCTGTTGAGCCGCCGCAAATCGGTTTACACCTAGTTTACGCTTACGGACACGCTTGGCTTGGCCCAAGTGGTCCCCAAACGGGCACGTACTCTGATACAGGAACGATGGTCGAAGAGGGGGCGAAATTTCTTGCCCGGCTCGTTCCGGCTGCGGCTGCAAACCGAACCATACTCGTTCTCGACTGTTGCCATGCTGCCGCTTTTGACTCCGCCATCGTAACACCATGCGTACCACGTCTCGTGATTTACGGATCCGCCGCGGAGGAAAAGGCAATCGCATTTACGGGCGAGCAAGCCACCCGACTCAGCTTGGCGATTGAGGACAAACTTTCAGGGCGAAACAAGTCAATTGATCTCGCAAAGGTTTTCGCCGAAGTAGCTGAGCAGCTCGACGGCGACGGGGTACTACGGGGTCAGACCGTCACCTATCGAATGAGCGGACTTGGCATTCGACTTAGCCGTGGCCACGCAAGCGTCGAGCGTCGCCGCGGGCGCACTGAAAAAATTGTACGCAATGTTTTACTTACGATTGGCGCTGTCCTTGCCTTGACTTTGCTGGCGCTCAGCTGGTTTTATCGGAACCACAGTTTGATTGAGCTAAACTTCACCGGCCTACATAATATTGCGCAAGATGTCAGATTGATCGCAAGTGAAGAAGATCCGACGACCAATAATAGTCTGATCTTCGCTGACCAAAGTATCGCGACAAATTCCACTCGCTTGTGGGTGCCTGCGTCAAATGTGATTATGCGCGTACAGGCAGTGTATTCCGATGGTGCGCCACGTGCGCTTGCCTTTCACCTGAACCTAAAGCCTAGCCTAGACCCCACTGCCAAGTCGCTGAAACTTTCGCTACCGTCTGTAGCCGAAGTTAAATCACACCCAAATATGGCGTTTGTCCCTGCCACAAGTTGGTATCACGGGCGTGAGCGCGATTTGCGGACAAACACGCAACCTTTCTGGATAGACATTAGGCCACCAACCGTTCAGGAGTATTGGCGGGTTGCCAATGCGTTGCTTCAAACTGGACAATTGGACCAAGAGAACTCATTTGTCCTATCTTGGCGGCAAAGGAGTGCGGCTACTGATGCGGTAGGATTAGAGAAACTCCCGATCCTCAATAAAGATCTCGGCGCAATCCTCGGCGCAATCGAGGCAGGAACATCTCCTCGCGTAGCCGCACCCAGCGACATTGTTGTGGGATTGGGGAAGTTGCCCTGCGACTCGTGTCCTGCACCGATGACCCGACACGAAGCCGAACTCTTCTGTAAGAGTCGGAACTTGCGGTTGCCGACTGACCTTGAATGGGAGCTGGCCGTACGTGGTGTCGACGGCCGCGTGTATCCTTGGGGTAATCGATTCGATGAATCTCGCGCCAATGTCCCCGGTTTACCTGAAAAGGAGGCGCCTTCTCCAGCGCTTAAGCCGGTTCACGCCTACAAGGATCAATTTAGCCCGTTTGGTTTGATCGACACTGTCGGGAACGCGGGTGATTGGGTCTTGAACGAAACGAGTTCGTACGAGCATGTATATATGGGGGCAACATACCGCTACAATCCAGAGGACGCGACTGCATTCCGTCTTCTACCGGTGACGGATTCAGATTATTTGATTCGCGAAATCACAGCCCGCTGCGTCGCCGCTGCAAAGTAGGTGACTTCTCTTCGGACAACCATGGTGTTTAGCGGCCAATATCAGTTAATTTTTCAAGATATTGCTGTACCTGCCCAAGTTGGGCTGAAAGTAACTTGATGGCACTAGTCTATTGTTACAACAATGGCATATTGCGCAGCTCCTCAAAGAGCCAGATCTGGAAGTTCAGTATCTTCGGCAAGTCCGCCTGAGGTTTCAAGATATTGAATGTGTAGCAACTTGTCCATGCCATAGCGGATATCGATATCGGCTGCGCCTTTTAGTAGATCGGGCGCTGCCGGATAGGAGGCGTTCAAGCGTACGTCGATGTCGGGAAAGAGGGCGCTGAAGTGTGCCAGGGGGACATTAACCACTGCGTGGCGAAGCTGAGCGTGGAGTGCACAGGAAGAATGTCGCTCTTCGCTGCGTACCACATTCGCCGCTACGCGCTGCGGATGGGAGAGGTTCAGGGCCAAGGCTATGTCGGTCAGGCTCTGGGCTACGCCGATGTGCTGGCAACGGCTTACGCTTTTGTTTAAATCTCGCGAACATCCCGTCGCCTCGCTTAATCATCCAGAGTACTTTTTCCACTCAACGGTTAATTCACGCTCTTTAGCGCAATGGCGGGATGCTCGATACCAAGCTCACAAGGGCAACCTGCCTATCAGTCTGGGTCTTGGCGAATACCGCACGCAATTGGGTTTTCACCGTCGGCAATTTGACGCTTTGTGCTTCGGCGTATTCCTCCAGGGTTTCTCCATGACACAAGGCACGCGCCAAGCGTGCCTCGGCGGGAGACAGCCCAAATAGCGTAATTAATTGCCGGGCACTCGCAATGCGCCGCCGCCCCAGCGGGAAAATCAGACAGACAATGGCGCCTGGGGCATTCGATTCGCTGGCGCCTTGAGCTCGACTCGGTTGTAGCAGAATCGTGTAACGCGCCGGGATTCCGGCATGGCCTGAGCAGATAAGGGTTTCCGGTTCGCCATCGGCGGCCACGCGCGCCAGTGCGTGCAGCAGTACCGCATTGAACTCCTGGGCCGGCGCGAATATCCGGTTGTGCCGTATACCTAGCACACCCGATGATTGCAAAAAGGCAGCCGAACGCTCATCGATATCAAGCAGGCATCCATTGGCCGCCAACAAAAATGCAGCGACATACGGGGAGAAGAGGGGGCTGGCACCTTGATCGACATAGTGGCGGATAGCCCGGCAATGACGCAGGAAGTTTAGTTCATCCGGGGCCTCAAAGTGCTGCTCGTGCAGAAAACGGCAGTCAGGGCAAACCGGCGCCTGGTCACTGGCGTGGATACACGAAGGGCGAATACCTCGACAGATCGGGGTTTGCGCCCCATCTGCGTGACATCCCTCCGGTCCTATCGAACCGGGCGCTTGCCTGTTTCGCCAACGACCAATTGTCCGTCCCCCCGCGTTCCCTGACGCCGTTAATCCATCGCTCGTGTGAGTCTCATTAGGTAGGCGATCATCCAAATAGATGATGCATACGGACTATGACAAAGAGTAGTCTTCATGGCAACCGGGTCAGGGAATTCTGACCGGACCAGTGATTAGAAGTAGTAATGTCAAACGGAACAGAGCTCATCATGAGTAACGCCATCAGCCCTATTGGCATAAACGACTTTGCCCACTGATTATTGACGATTTCGTGCTCAAAATTCCTGATAAATAACGGGATCGCACATGACAATGAAGTTCTTGTTCTTCGACAAAATGCGCTAAGGAATCATAATGCCCTACGATTTTGACGGTGTTCCGCGTTTCGATCTTGGACTGACCATGGCCGGTGCAATTTCAGCAGGGGCCTATACTGCAGGCGTGCTCGACTTTCTCATTGAGGCCCTAGACGCATGGGAAGCAAGTAAGCTAAATGGCGACACCAGCGCGCCGTTGCATGTGGTGGGGCTTAGGGTAGTGAGTGGCGCGTCGGCCGGTAGCATCTGTGGAGCCATACTTGCCGCAGCGATGCGCTACGACTTTCCCCATGTTCGGTTAACCGACAAGTCTAAGTGTGCCGCCAACCCACTCTTCGATAGTTAGGTGAATATGATCGACATCCGCTACCTGCTGGAGAACCAAGATATCGTTGAGGGGCAGCAACCGGTTTCACTACTAGATTCCACACGGCTTCTCGAGATCGCACGAAAAGCCATTGACTATGGAGATGGCATGCCGATAATCGAGCGCCCCTATCTTGGCGAGCCGACGCGCTTCATTTTCACGCTTACCAACCTGCGCGGCGTTCCCTTCAACTTCACACTCGCGGCTGGAGGCTCTTACGGACAGGATATGTCAATGCACGGTGACTGCATGCGATTTGCTGTGACCGGCGTCGGCCGAGTAGGCCCTTCGGCCCTTCGGCCCGAGGAGTATCCCCTATCATTCCCTGTTACCGGGACCTCTAAATGGGATACTTGGGGGCCACAGTTCGCTACCGCAGCGCTTGCATCGGCCGCTTTCCCCATCGGCCTCGCACCCCGCGAACTGGTTCGTCGGGTGAGCGACTACGAACATATTCAAGTGGTGGTTCCCGAGGGCGGCGGACAGCCGGCGGAGATTCGGACCCTGCAACCGGCGTGGAACCCCGTTAATCCCAAGCCGGCCGGAGACTACAGATTCGCCAACGTGGATGGAGGGACTATCGATAACGAGCCGATGGAACTTGCGCGTATTATAGAACTGTGCGGAGGGGACCCGCTCGGACGGAATTCACGAGACGGTAAGGTGGCAACACGCGCGGTCGTAATGATCGACCCCTTCGTGGGCCCCGAACCAGCCGGCCCGCAGGACCTTTCGGATCTGAGCGTCCTAAAGTCTGCCCTTTCCATGGTTTCGGCGCTGAAGAACCAAGCTCGCTTCAAGCCTGAAGACGTCGCCATGGCAGCAGACGACACAATCTACAGTCGTTTTTTGATCGCGCCGGCCCGCGATGGCGCACGAACTGACAACTCGGCCTATTCGATCGCCTGCGGGAGCCTCGGCGGGTTCGGCGGGTTCCTAAGCCAGGCTTTTCGCGAGCACGACTATTTCCTCGGCCGTCGCAATTGCCAGCGCTTCCTAGAACGCTACCTGACACTGCCAGAGGAAAACAATCTGTTCAGTGGCTGGACTACCAACCAACGGAATCTCTTTCGGCAAGTGAAGATCAAGCAGGATGGCACGACTTCAACGGAACTTCCGATCATTCCCTTGATGCGGCATCTTCATCCAGCGACGGGCGTATTGGAGGCCTTACCCGTCTGGCCCAAAGGGGCGTGCGAACCTGACCAACTGGAAGCCCCCATCCGAAGCCGTCTGAATGCCCTCTATAAAGGCTTCGTAAGTGGAGCACGCGGTTTGTTGATGACATTGGGCTGGCACTTCTATTTGCGTCCCAAGATCATGATTTTTACCAACGAGGCGATCAGAAAGCAGCTTGGCGCACATGGACTGCTTTGAAAGGAACTGGAACGCATGAGCAAAGATTTTTGAAATGCAATGATGATCGAAGGGGGTAATGAAGCGGGATACGGAGGCAAATCACTGCATGTTTATGGCTAAGTACCAAGCATTGGGGGGAATTTAGCGAAGCCAAACCTTCCGTCCCTTAGCAGAACTCTTGTTCTTTCCCTTGTGGGAGTTGCACATGATGCAAAAGACATGTCTTACAAAATCCTGTCCCGTGTTGCTCAGAGCCTTCCTTGCATTGGTATTTGCCTTGTCTGGTTGCACTGTAAAGCTAATCAGTAGCTATGACGAAACAACTGACAAGAGTGTGACTGCATTACAGAAAAAAACAGAGGCTCACCTAGTTGCACTTGAGACCGTCGAAGGATTGCCTGAGTGCAAATATGAAAAGCACAAGCAATTCTATGAAGAAGCAAAAGTTGAGGTAAGTGCAATCTCCGTACGCGCTGCGGCAATTCCGAAAAATGAGATCACCACTGAACAAACCATCCTGCTTGCAAGTAGTTTGGATAGCTTGGAGATGCTTCATAAGATCGCTTGTTTAACCAAGGACCAAATAAAGCCATTGCGCATGCAGTTCAATTCAAGTTTTACCGCAATTCTGAAGTTAGAACTCGCAAAGCGACGCGGCGAGTAACTTCCAGTTTGATTGGAGAAATACATGGCTCTCAGCGCATCTCAACTAGGTAAGGACATTCTGATCGCCATTAAGGGCAGTCTCACTGAAAAGTGGCCAGAAATTAAAGAGTATGGGGAAGCGGAAGCTAAGAAATTGGCACAAGCACTCGTTATGATCGAGGCGCTCAAGGTCTCAGGGAGGATTAATGAAGCACAGGCCACGCTTCATCTGGAGATTCAAAAAAATGCAAGCCGTACAGTCCTTTTGACAATCGAGGGACTAGGCATCCTCACGGTAGAGGCCGCGATAAACGCAGCACTCAATGTCGTGAAGGATGCTGTAAATACGGCTCTCGGTTTTTCGTTGATATAGAACCGAACTATGTGCTCTGTACATACGCCATAAAGCTACGCTCATTTTTCGTCGGTTAGCTTTTGATTAGAAATCATCTAGAGGCCCAACGAATGAGAGTATTTGACTTGCGACTAAGCACCCTACAGATCGCTTCAATGTCGCTCGCTGTCCTCTTAACGCTCTCGCTTGTGGCTCTATATCATCACTTCACTGAAGATTATTTCGTACCACTACCGGAATATCTTGGGTCAATAAAGTTGGCCGCCCCGCCACTATTTATCCTTTTCTCTTCATACTTAATGACATTTCTGCTTGGTGAAAAGTTAACAGATACGCCAAAATTTGTACTGCGATACCTGCGAAATTCATTTCTGCAAGATCTCACATGGATGTCAGTTTTCCTGATAGTGGGGTTGCTTGTTCTTTCTTGTTTGCTCTTGGTACGAGATACTAAACAGAACCCCACCGCATTATGCGATTCTGGTAGCTAAATTGCTTGGCGGAGAACAAGATCGCCAACAGGTAATTCAGAAGGAAGTAAAGTCAATATCTGAGAAAAACGTAGCCCTTGCGAGACATTTGCAACTTGTTGTGGATGTATTTGAGTTGCGATCCAAATGGAACTTCTCAAACAATCAAGCCAACACTACCGAGCCTCGCATTCTGGTCCGAGCATTGGAGGCGAACAACCAGTCGAAAGAGTGGCAACAGCATCCATTGCGTAAGCATGCATTAGCGGAAGCATATTCAATGTGGGCGCAGGCAGCTAAAAGTTCCACTTATTCCATCGAATCTACCGACTGGCATGGGTTATTGCGCAAATCCGTTGAGACTTACGATGAGGTGATAAATTCCGACAGCCCATTAGCCACACCGTTAATGAAAGTTAGCGCATTAAACGACGTAGCGAATGCATATCTCTATACGGGTCAAATGGCAGCTAGCGTAAGCTATTACAACCGAACTTTGGAGGTAAACAAGAACCTTTCAACAGCAGGGAATATGATCGCTGCACTGATCAAACAAAAGCTGTATGACTAAGCCATAGGTGTCGGTGAACAGTATATTGAATGGGGAAGGATGACAGGAAAAGCACTAATGGAGGGGTCATCCTATTCTGCAGTTGTCGGCAACACAGCATTTGCGCATCTAATCAGGGGTAATTACGAGCAGGGGGCGCAATTAATGCTTGGGGCATACGACTTGGAATCGGACGACCTCAATTCACTTAATTTTGCTGTCGCACTGCTTCTAATAGATAGACCCGAAGAAGCATTTAACTTAGTCAGGCAGCATTTTAAGTACCCGGCGTTGGAGGCCGAGAACCAAGCAAAACGGGTCACAGAGAAATACAACCCATGTTATTACGTGGTCTCATCTGCGATCGAACCGACTGCGACATATTCGAGCAAGGCTGCTAGCCTCTATATGTACTTGGGAGAGGCAAGAACTATCTCGCAACTTAAATTTGAAAATCCGGCTTCGTTGGCAAGGCTAATCACAAAGGTCGAACAAATATTAGAAAATAGTCCTAAACCATGTGCAGAGCTAATTGTGATACCCAAGTTTAAGAGCATGCTTCGGCGTGCATACTACAAAAATTGATTTCTTACCTCTCAGTCAATATGAATAGCTTGCAAACGCTGCATGCAGATTCCTACTTTGGCTTCGCTACTCCGGCGGCCGGTTACCTCTAACTTTAAGTTCCTGAACTAGCATCCTAAGCAATCCACAATAGGAGGAACAAGTCATGCAGCTTTCGGTACTTGACGAGGAATACGCTAAGGCAGTTCAACTTGCCGAGTCTGACTACAAGTGGTATTGGAAGAACCGCCTCACCTACATTGCACTTTCTTGGCTTCTTCGGGGCGGTGCTGTTGCATGTCTCGCGATAGGATTTCTCCTTCCGATTCTTCATCCTGATAGTAGGGTCAGCTTTCTCGGGATTGAGGCGGCATCAGGTCCACAAGCCGCTATAGCGGCCTTGCTCATTGCTGGTTTATTCGTGGGTATCAATCAAGTCTTCATGATCACTTCCACTTGGTCAAGGTATGCGCTCGCAATGCTGAGAATCAGAACATTGCTGCGTTTGGTCGAGTGGGACTGGAAGAATCTCAGATCAGGATTCGTTAATGACGTAGATGCGGACGGCGTTAAAAAAGCTTTTGACCTATTCAAGTCGCTAGTAGCTGAGTCGTCAAAGGTGGTCGAAACCGAGGCGACTACCTGGAGCAGTGACTTGGCGAAGGCGGTAGATAACCTTGCGGCGCTTATCAAGGAGCAGCGAGGCGCGATGGACGCACAAGTCAAGGAGTTGCAACAGTTGCAAAGGGATGCAAATCAGATCCGCGCCGAACAGGAAAGATCCGCTGAAGCGGCGCGCAAGGCAAACATACCTGGTGCCGTCAAACTTAAGTTTGAAGGCGCGGTGAGCAGACTACAAGGTCAAGTAAAAGCCACTTTGTCCGGGGTCGAGCAGTTGTCTGACGCGAAGGCGTTATCATTTGCTTTTTCCAGAGTTGAACCCGGACTAAAGGACCTGACTCTTTCTTTTCAGGACTCGAATGCAAACATAATTAATCTTCGTACAGTAGTTGAAGTTGTGAGCGGGAAAGTCTCCGAATCGACAATCGCGATACCGAGTGCCTAACTTTATTGTCGGTCCCAATAGCCCTCTGCTGCTGAAAACTGGGGCCGTCGATGGCACCTAAGTTGCTGCTAATTCCGGTTCGATTTAGTGCTTCAGATTAGTGGCTGATAACGCCGAACTCCTAGCCTAGGGCGATAATGTCAAACGAAGTAGAGAAGGGGAGTAGCCCGCTTTCCGCTGCTCCGCCTAAGGTGCCGTCCGGGCATGGAGAGCTTAACGGCTGGTATGAATCTATAGTCTGCCGGATGTTTCGATAAACCGACTGTGCCATTTCCATTGTTACCTACAAGCCGCGGAAGGCATATTGGCTTTCAATGAATGCCGACACGCTTCGCAATGTTCTCAATCCTGGCTTTAAAGGCTTAAAGAAGCCTCGCTAAGGCCGCTGCTTCTATAGCAGTGAGGAAAACGGACTTGGAGGTGGCATGCCGGCCTTAAGGTCGGCAACCTGTGCGATACCGGTCACTCTATTGCACGGTTCGCAACGTCGGCTTTGGCCGAGATGAGGTGCCCCCGGTTTTAGTGCCAAGGTCGTTTTAGTAAAAGTCCTTGGGTTGCACCGTTAAAGACATTCTTCGGCGGCTGGCTGGGCGGAAGTAGTTGCCCGATGCTCGGCCGCGAATTCTGCC
>Ga0316604_10000226_pt1 | contig 81478 bp, 87 predicted proteins | sample OWC_soil_day20_C_FD_207650 | JGI IMG/M metagenome (GOLD analysis project Ga0316604, IMG submission 207650) | Wetland soil microbial communities from Old Woman Creek delta, Ohio, United States - OWC_soil_day20_CT | ecosystem: Environmental > Terrestrial > Soil > Wetlands | place: USA: Ohio... | reverse complement strand
GAAAGTCATGGTGCTTGGTTCTGGGCCAATCCGGATCGGGCAAGGGATTGAATTCGACTATTGTTCGGTTCATTCCGTATGGGCGCTGCGCGAGTTGAACTATGAATCGGTTATTATCAATAACAATCCGGAAACGGTCAGTACCGATTTCGACACCTCGGATCGCTTGTATTTCGAGCCGTTAACCGTGGAAGATGTTTTGAATGTCATTGATAAAGAAAAACCGGAAGGGATCATTGTACAATTTGGCGGCCAGACAGCGATTAATTTAGCTGGTCCGTTAGCTAAAGCCGGCGTTAAAATCATGGGAACCAGTGTGGAAAGCATTGACCGGGCGGAAGATCGGGAAAAATTTGACGCTCTGTTGGAAAAATTGCATATCCCACGACCGAAAGGCGCTACTGTTACTAATGCTGCCGATGCGCTTGTTACCGCGAATTCTATCGGTTATCCGGTTGTAGTTCGTCCGTCTTATGTATTGGGCGGTCGGGCTATGGAAATCGTGTATTGCGACGAAGATTTGGACAATTATATGAAATACGCTGTAAAAGCTTCACAGGAACATCCTGTACTGATTGACCGGTATATGCAGGGAACGGAAGTCGAAGTGGATGCCATTTCTGACGGCGTCGATGTGTTGATGCCGGGAATTATGGAGCATATCGAGCGCGCCGGCGTTCACTCCGGAGACAGTATTGCCGTGTATCCGCCGAGGACGCTCAGCAGCAAAGTCATTGATACGATTGTGGATTACACGACGCGGTTGGCTCTTGATTTGCAGGTTAGAGGGGTCATCAATATCCAATATGTTATCTTTAATGACGAGGTCTATGTCATTGAAGTAAATCCGCGTTCCAGCCGGACGATCCCGTTCCTCAGCAAGATTACCAATGTTCCGATGGTGAATGTGGCAACCAAAGCGGCAATGGGGATCTCTCTGCGTGAACAAGGTTATGGTTCTGGTCTCTTGAAGCCGCCATCCTACACGGCGGTCAAAGTACCGGTATTCTCCTTCGCAAAAATGCAGCAAGTGGACATTACTCTTGGGCCGGAAATGAAATCGACAGGGGAAGTTATGGGGATCGATTATCATTATGCACGGGCTCTGTTCAAGGGGATTACCGCTGCAGGAATGAATATCCCTGAAAACGGCACTGTGTTGATTACGGTGGCGGATAAAGACAAGAAGGAAGCCGCGGATGTTGCCCTGGGCTTTCAGGAAATGGGCTTCCGGGTCGTTGCCACCAGTGGTACCGCCCAGTTGCTGAATTTACTGGGAATCAAAGTAGAGACAGTCAGCAAGGTCAGCGAAAGTCATCCGCACATTATCGATATGATTAAGGATGGCAACATTAATATTGTTGTTAACACGCTTAGCCATGGCCGCGAGCCGGAGCGGGATGGGTTTAAAATTCGCCGTGCAACCGTTGAAAATGGTATTCCTTGCCTTACATCAATGGACACTGCCCGTGAAATTATGCGGGTTCTCAAAGCGGTCCATGACCGGCGGTTGGTGTATGCATTGGCACTGCAGGATTACGTAGGCAGTGCGTATGATTTGGCATAGATGAATTTACAGGCAGAGCATTCGCTCTGCCTGTATTAAGGTATTTGCCAGGAAGGTAGAGGAGGGATGATATGAACGTGAAAAATCGCTTGATTGTTGCGTTGGATATGCCGAATATGGAAGCCGTAAAAAAACTGGTAACTGAGTTAGGCGATGCAGTTCAGTATTACAAAGTCGGGATGGAATTATTCTATGGTTGTGGCAGTGAAACCGTTCATTATTTACGTGGTATTGGTAAAAACGTATTCTGTGATCTGAAGTTGCAGGATATCCCCAATACTGTCGCTCATGGAGCTGGAATGCTGACCCATTTGGGGGCTTCCATGCTGACGTTCCATGCAATCGGCGGCAAGGCGATGATGCAGGCGGCTGTTGAAGAAGTAACGAAAACGGCGGCAGAATTAGGAATTGCTCGGCCGAAATTGGTGGCAGTTACTGTTTTAACCAGCATGAATGAAGGAGAATGGTCTAAGTTGCGGTATAGCGTATCCATACCGGAACAGGTGTTGAATTTGGCAAAATTGGCGCAGGAAGCCGGTATGGACGGAGTAGTTGCTTCGCCGCAGGAAGCGGCTATGATTCGGGCGGCTTGCGGGGAAGATTTTTTGATCGTAACCCCCGGTATCCGTCCGCAGGATGCTGCATTGGATGATCAAAGCCGGGTTGCATCTCCTGGACAGGCTTTGCAGGCGGGAGCCAGTTATTTAGTTGTTGGCAGACCGATTACGAAAGCAGAGAATCCATTGTTGGCGGCGCAAAAAATTATAGCGGAGATGGAGGGTGTAACGAAATGAATGAAGCAGAAATGAAGGATATATTTTTAAAAACCGGTGCTATCTTGGAAGGTCACTTTCTGTTGACTTCCGGGCTGCATAGTCCCATGTATGTGGAAAAATTTCAGGTGTTGCAACATCCGCAGCATACGGCTGCCATGTGTGCCGATTTGGCTGAGAAATTTCGGGATGAAAAGATTGATGTTGTTGTCGGCCCGGTTACCGGCGGCATTTTACTGGCTCATGAAGTGGGTAAAAATTTAGGTACCAGAGCGATTTTTACCGAACGGGTGGACGGAGTTATGACCTTGCGCCGGGGATTTGTTATTGAGCCGGGTGAGCGGGTTTTGATCGTAGAAGATATCATCACTACCGGAGGATCGGTTTGTGAGGTTTTGGATGTAGTCCGGGCCAGCGGCGGTATTCCTGTAGCGGTAGGCTTTCTTGTTGACCGCAGCGGTGGCAAGGTTTCCTTTGGCAATGTTCCGCACAAGGCATTAATGACGCTTACGGTTCCTACGTATACACCGGATCAGTGCCCGTTATGTGCCCAAGGAGTGCCTTTGACAAAACGGGGTAGTACAGGAAAGAAAGGGTAAAAAATAACTATTGTCATTCTACGGCATATATGGTAAAATAATTTTCGTACGTTGCATAGGGGTATAGCTCAATTGGTAGAGTAGCGGTCTCCAAAACCGTTGGTTGAGGGTTCAAGTCCTTCTGCCCCTGCCAAAACAAACAAGGGGATCTCTCATCTTGGGAGATCTTTTTTATTATGCGATATTGTTAGTGGAGGTATCATGGAAGAGTTAGAACAACAAATTCGGGAGTGGGCCTATTTAGCCGCGCTGCCGGAAAAAATGGCAGGTTTTACACTGATTCGTGAATTAGAGAATACCAAAACGTTGTTTCGTATCTTCACTTATGCCAATTCTGACCGGCATTTGTTTTTTTCGGTTATTTATGATCCGGCTACGGTCGATTTTCTTTCTAAAGTGACAATTGGTTTAAATGAATATTACGATATTAACTTCATTGCTTCTGATTTGCCTGCGCTGGAAGTTATTTTGTGCAGTAAAATGGAAACGTTATTAACGTCATTAAACTGGTTTGATCCTAAACGACTTGGAAGCATTTTTCATGAAAAGAAGATTCTTGAGTGGCCATACGGCAAGCAACTGCCGGAAGAAATTGCCGGCTTTCAGTTGTACATACGGCCTAGTGAACCGATAAAAATATTGAACGGTTCGTTTGTTGTTATTGATTACAGCGATTTTGCAACGGAAAGTAATTTGGTCATTTGTTATAATGTGTTTCGTGATGATTTTTACGGGGAAATGCGCTTACGCCGTTTGCCGCAGATGTCGGGGCTTTTTGACGCAAAAACTTTACCCGAACTGGCTGAAAAGTTGGAAACCAATCTTGTTCCGGTATTGGAAAACATGCGGATACAATTAAATACAGAGCAGAAATCGATGAATGAGGGGGAGTCGGAATGAAAACTGCGTTGACAATAGCCGGATCCGATTCTTGCGGCGGCGCAGGAATACAAGCGGATTTAAAAACATTTTCCGCGCTTGGTGTATATGGAATGAGTGCCATTACTGCGATCACGGCGCAAAATACTTGTGGTGTTACTAATATCCGCGACTTGGATGAAGAAATTATCCGCGATCAAATCCGTGCAGTTTGTTCCGATATTCAGGTAGATGCGGTAAAAATCGGGATGCTGTCGAATGAAACGATCATCAAAACAGTGGCTGGGGAATTACAGAAAACGAATATCGCGAACATTGTCGTTGATCCGGTGATGATTTCAAAAAGCGGCAGCCATCTGTTAAAACCGGAAGCAATCGGCGCGTTGAAGGAGATATTGTTTCCTCTGGCCAAAGTAGTTACGCCGAATTTGCTGGAAGCCGCTGAGATTATTGGCGAACCGGTAAACAATAAAGCGGATATGGAAAAGGCAGCCGTCAAGATCAAAGCAATGGGCCCGGAATATGTGGTCGTCAAAGGCGGGCATTTGCCGGGAGATGCGTGTGACCTGTTATATGACGGGCGGGAGTTTATTGCCTTTGAAAATAAGCGAATTGATACGCCGCATACACATGGAACCGGGTGTACTTTTTCTTCAGCGATTGCCGCCGGACTGGCAAAAGGAATGACAATCAGCGATGCCGTGCGAGCAGCGAAAGAATTTGTGACGATGGCAATTGAACATTCCTTCCCGCTGGGGCATGGAGTTGGCCCAACGCACCATTTTTATGCGTTGTACAGTAAAGCGGGCCTTGTTTAATGGTCATTGTAGGGGAATATCCTAAACTGATTGATTTTTGTTAAAAAGTAGTGAAAAGAAACGAAAAGTATGTTGACAGATGGGGCTATTTCGCTTATACTAAATAAGCGATTTGATTTACGGCCCTGTGGTGTAGCGGTCTAACATGCCGCCCTGTCACGGCGGAGATCGTCGGTTCAAATCCGATCAGGGTCGCCATTCATCTTGCCGCGGTAGCTCAGTCGGTAGAGCAGAGGACTGAAAATCCTCGTGTCGGCAGTTCGATTCTGCCCTGCGGCACCAGTTGTTACTATGCGGAAGTAGCTCAGTGGTAGAGCATCGCCTTGCCAAGGCGAGGGTCGCGAGTTCGAATCTCGTTTTCCGCTCCATAATTAGGCGGCATAGCCAAGTGGTAAGGCAGAGGTCTGCAAAACCTCTATTCCCCAGTTCAAATCTGGGTGCCGCCTCCAAAAATTGTTTTGTCAAACCCTGTTTGCAGGGTAAACAAAGAATATGCCGGGGTGGCGGAACTGGCAGACGCAAGGGACTTAAAATCCCTCGGAGCGTGAGCTCCGTACCGGTTCGATTCCGGTCCTCGGCACCATTAAAACCCGAACAGGTAGATGTATTGATATGTCTACCTGCTTTTGTTTTTCAATCACAACTTTTTCTACCAGGATGTTCAATACTTGTTTAATATCTTCCTGTGAACTGCTTTCGGCCAGCACGGTTCGGAATTTATCTAATACGGCATTGATTTGTTCGCCAGTCAAAAAGCATCTTCCTATCAACGTGTTTAATTCTGTTAATCGGTTTTCAATCAGCCTTAGACGATTTTCATTTTCGATCATGTTTGTTTTGATCGTAGGAGAATATAATCCATCTTCGATAGCTTTAAGCAGATTGTCAATTTTTTTGGCGGTCTGCTTTTTTTCGTTTTCAAGGGAGTTAATCTCTTCTACGATATTTACTGACTGTTCTTTTTGAATAGTATTTAACTTATTAGCCAAAGCGTCAGCGTTTTCCGGTTTTAAAATATAGTCTTTGACAAACAATACGACCTTGTTTTCTAATTCGTCTTTCGGAACACTCTGGTTGGCGCATGTACCGCTTTTTCTGTCACGCTTGCCGCAAACATAGGATGAGTATTCCACACCGCGTGGGGACGACGTATTGCCGATATAAGCCGCGCCACATTCGCCGCAAAACACTAGGCCGGATAATAAATACGTGCGCCTGGCGGCATTCGCCCCGCGGCGTTTTTTGTTCTCTTCTCGTTTGTTTTGTACCGCCTGCCATGTGTCTTTGTCGATGATCGGCGGGATAGCGTCTTTGATAGTCATCTTTGGAGTTGTCTGCTGGTGAGTATTGCGCGTTCCTTCCTCGGTTTTTGATACCGCCCCGAACGTATAAACACCGATATATTTGTGATTGCGTAAAATATCATGCAAGCTATTTTTCGCGAATTTAACACCGCGTTTCGTTTTATATCCACGCATCGTTAATTCATCTGATATGCGAGCCAAGCCCATTCCGTCAGCATAGAGCCGGAAGATTAAACGCACCGCTTCGGCTTCATGCTCATTGATAACATATTTTTTGTTTTCATCGACATTATAACCGAGTGGGGGAGTTCCACCGTTAAATTGTGCATTTTGCGCGTTCATCATTAACCCCTTCATTGTTTCTTTTGCAAGATTTTTAGAGTAGTATTCCGCCATGCCTTCCAGCACAGATTCCAGGATAACCGACTCTGCCGACCCGTCCAGATGTTGTTCAACGTATTCCAGGCGGACTTTGGCTTTGCGAAGTTTTTGTTTATTAAAAGCGGCGTCTTCGCGATTGCGAGCAAAACGGTCAACTTTATGGACAACCAGCACTTGAAACAATCCGGCGGCAGCATCCGTTAGCATTCGCTGAAATTCCGGACGGTCATCGTTAGTGCCAGTAGTGGCCTCATCAACGTACTCTTTTACAACAGTGTAAGATTGCTGGGCACAATACCTTTGCCCAGCCTGTATTTGCGCTGTCGCGCTTTCTGTTCGTTGTTTATCGCTAGAATAGCGAGCGTATATGGCTGCGTTCAATCATGCCACTTCCTTTTAACGTATTTGGCAAACAAATCTTCCAAAGCTTCTTCGAATAATTTTGACATAGGTATTTTGGTCTTGGAAGATAGTTCGTGGAGCATCTCTATCTGCTCATCAGGTAAACTGGTTGTTATACGAGAACGATCTTTTAATTCGCCCATTGTTATCACCTCAAAAACACTATAGCATTTTTTACAATTACTGTAAGCTGTCGTAAGCTTACGTAAGCTTGCGTAAAAAAATACACAATGTTATGATGGAAAATGTAAATCTTCATCCGGAGGTGAAATACAAATGGGTACAGGATAGATATGTATATTGTATTCACAAAACATATAATGTATAATAAAATCAAACACTTGTTCGAGTTAAATTAAGGGAGGTTTGGGTATGCCAGAGTACAAAGTGATCGATATGGTTGGTGGATACGCGTGGATCAGGCTGCCGGACGGTTCGTATTTAGTGGACGAGCAGTATGAAAAAGAATTTATTGAGTTTTGGGATGGTAAGAATTCGCATAACGACGAAAACTAGAAACCATTTCTTCCAGTGCTTCTACTGGAATGCCGGTGTTTTTCATTTTCATAGCAAATTGGATATGTGACAAATTGCTAACGCCTAAGACGAAACTCCTCGTTTCAATATCCATGTGAGTTAGAAAATAATCGGCGACGTTTTCGCCTGAAACATAAAAATAAAATTCGTTAACTCCGAAACCCTGGCAAAGCTTATCGAGAATGGCTTGGCTGGGGTTTTTTGTTTTGTCATTTTTCAGCATATTAATCACGTTTTGTTTTACACCGGTTAGTTTTTCGGCGTCTGCTTCTGTTAGTTTTCTATCTTCTAGTAGTTTTGCTAATTTTTCACCCAAAAACCGCACGATTACCGCCTCCATATCTTTTATTTTTACTATATCAAAAAATATCAATTTTTACTATATTTTTTTAAAATAAATACAGTATTTATCAGTATTTTTTATAAAATTTTATCATAAAACTTGATATTGAAAATGGATAAAAGATAAAAAATATCATAAAAATTGATTGACAACATCATAAAAAATGATAAGATAGTGCCTGTGAGCAATTTATAATCAAAAATAATGATAAAGGAGGTGATTGATTTGGGGCAGCAAGCAGCTGAAATTGTACGCGAATTTCGCGAAAGCAACGGGATTAGCCAAGAGCAATTGGCAGCAGTTTTAAAAACTACACAAAGTTATTTGAGCGGAATTGAGAATGGCGGATCGATCAGTAAGCGAATAGCAAAAAAACTAGCGGCGATCACAGAAAAACCTTTGGAATTATTTGTATGAGGTGAAAGATGATAAAGGTCAGGTTGGATTTAACCGGAAAGAACCCACCAAAGATTTTGGAAGCATACGACAGCCCGAACGATAAGTCGTTGGAAGACATAGCTCATATTATTGCAAAAGTGGTTGATTTAAGCCAGTTCAGTAATCCGGTAAAAACTGCAATAACGAAAGGGGGTGAATAAAATGCAATTGACTTATCCAAATTCTGCTAACTTGGTAACTTTGGAAGATTGTTTGTGGGCTTATGATCATGGTATTGCCGTCATCATTGACGAAGGTAAGCACGTGACGTTTGAAATTGAGGATTGATGAAAATGTGTACAAGCAGAAAGAAAAGCGCCCAACGGTCCTGCAACGACCATTGAGCGCAAAGGGAAATTGTATTGAATTTAATTATATCACTAAGGGGTGAAAAGTTAAATGCAAAAAGGATTTAAAGTATTTAACCCAGATTGGACTTGCCGAGGTTTTCAGTATGAAGTTGGCAAGATTTACGAGCAGGACATAACGCCCAGCGTATGCGACAGAGGGTTTCATTTTTGCAAGGAAGCCAAAAATTGCTTTAATTACTACAGCTTCAATCCTGACAATAAAGTTGCTGAAGTAATTGCACATGGGAAATTAGATGAGAATGACGATAAGAGTTGCACCAATAAAATTGAAATCGTTCGGGAAATTCCTTGGAATGAATTACTGACCATCGTAAACCTTGGTAAAGGAAATAGCGGACTTTGCAACACTGGCGATTGCAACACTGGCAACAGGAACACTGGCAACAGGAACACTGGCAACAGGAACACTGGCAACAGGAACACTGGCGATTGGAACACTGGCGATTGGAACACTGGCAACAGGAACACTGGCGATTGCAACACTGGCAACAGGAACACTGGCAACAGGAATCAAAGCGACTTTTGTACAGGTGACTTTAATATTTCTGATCGTGAAACCGGTTGTTTTTGTACTGAGGAACACAAAATTAAAATTTTCGATTTAGAAACCAATATGACTTTTCGAGAATGGAGAAACAGCAGAGCATATGCCGTTTTACGCCGCATTGATTTCAGACCAAATGAGTTTGTTTGGGAAAGTGATATGACGGATGAAGAGAAGGAATCACATCCCGAATATAAGACGGTTGGCGGTTACTTGAAAGTAAATAATACGGATGCTGCATTTATTAATTGGTGGAAGTCGCTTGATGCTGCAGATAAAAAAACCATCAAGGAAATTCCGAATTTTAATGCTGAAAAGTTCCTACTAATTACAGGGATTAATGTAAATGATTAATTTGTTCCCTCACCAACAACAGGCATTGAATCAAACCGCTGATAAAAATAGGGTTGCCTATTATCTTGACATGGGACTTGGAAAAACTTTTGTTGGTTCGGAAAAGTTACTTCAATTGGACACCGTAACTAACTTGCTCATTTGCCAAAAATCAAAAATTGATGATTGGATTAATCACTTTGAAACCTATTACCCAAATATAAAAATTATAGATTGTACAAAAAAAGGTTTTAAATATGATGTTGACGTTCATCTTTTCGGGCTTGATCGGCGGCAGCACGTTTTAATTATCAATTATGAATTGTCATTTAGGCGTCCTGAATTGCTTAAATTAGAGCATTTAACAGTAATGCTTGACGAATCATCAATCATCCAAAATGAAACCGCTAAGCGGTCAAAATTCATTCTGAAGATGCGACCGGATAATGTAATTCTATTAAGCGGAACTCCAACTTCGGGAAAATATGAACGGTTGTGGTCACAGCTTCACTTGCTGGGATGGAGCATTTCAAAGGATTTATTTTGGCAGCAATATGTTGATGTTGAATGGGTTGAAGATGGCAGTAGCGGTTTTAAAAGAAAAAATGTTATTGGTTATAAAAATGTTGACCGGCTAAAGCATAAACTTGCCAAACATGGTGCAGTATTCATGAAATCGGAAGAAGTATTTGATTTACCAAAGCAGATTGAAAACCGAATAATAATAGACACTTCAAAAGAATATCGCAAGTTTATGCGAACCAGTTTAATCACGGTGGAAGATTTTGAATTGGTTGGTGATACGACACTAACAAAACGATTATATGCCAGGCAGCTTTGTGGGCACTTCAACCAGGACAAGCTTGAAGCGTTCAAAGACTTGATTGAATCAACAGAAGACCGCCTGATTGTGTTTTACAACTTTAATGATGAACTTGACCGAATGAAAAAGTTGGCCGAAGATCGGCCGGTGTCAGTTGTGAACGGTTCAGTTAAAGATTTATCAGCGTATGAAACAAAATCTGATTCAATCACTTTTGTTCAGTATCAGGCCGGTGCTAAGGGCTTAAACTTGCAGAAAGCCAACAAGATTATTTACTTCACGCTTACCCAAAGTTGTGAAGATTGGATGCAAAGCAAGAAGCGCATTCACCGTATCGGTCAGGAAAAAACATGTTTCTATTATTATCTGATGTGCAAGAATTCAGTGGAAGAAGAAGTGTTATCAACGTTGGAATCCGGCCGAGATTACACAGATGATCTGTTTGAAAAATATCATGGAGGTGAATATAAGTGACAGTTGGTGAATTGAAGAAAAAACTCAAAGCAATTAAAGATGATGAAACTGAAATTTTCGTTAGTGATGTTCGTGAATCATTGATTGAAGATGCACACCCAATTGAAAAATCATTGATTGTTAGCAAAAGCGAAAGTGATACTGACAACGGTTTGTATCTGGTTTTCTTATCATGAAATGGTTGATATTCACGTTAATTTGTTTCTGTATTACACCAGTCATGTTTGAATTGGCTGGCATGCAGCGCGGTTATGACGCCATAGGCGGCGAAGTGCTAATTCCATTGTTTCCAATGCTGTTGTATGGAATAGCACAAGATTTGAAAGGAGATGTAAAAGAATGATCATCAAATGTAGTGGCGAATGCCCACTGAAAAAAACAAATATTTGTTGTTCGCAATGCGTTGAAAAAGAAACCTGCACAGATGCTTGCAACAAAACGCCTTCTGCGAACGATCCGTTAAATGGTTGCGACAATGCAGTTTTTGAAGAGGACATACAAGCATCACTTCTCATTTTCCAAAACAACCAGGCTGCAATTATTAAATCCATTGCCAATATTTGTACCATGAAAAAGAAATTGGATGAAGATGAAAAGCAATTGAAAGAAAAATTAAAGGCGGCAATGGAAATTAACGGCGTTAAATCCTTTGACAATGAGGTTTTAAAAATTACTTATATTGCAGCAACTACTTCAACAAGCGTGGACAGTAAAAAATTAAAGGCTAATTATCCTGAAATTTATAAGACATGTTCCAAACCTTCAAGCAAATCAGCTTATGTGAAAGTTGAAGTGAAATAATGGCACAAGAAAAAATCTTTGAAAACCGAGTGAAAAAGTTTTTTACTTCAGTTGGCGTTTATGCTGCTGGAACTCCAGGGCATAAGATGACGGTGGATCCTTGTGGTTGGTTCGTTAAAGTGTGGGGCGGAGGTTATCAAAAATCTGGAATACCTGATTTGCTTTGCTGTATCAACGGAATATTCCTTTCAATTGAACTGAAAGGACCGAATGGAGAAGCATCAGCGCTGCAAAAAAGGAATACCAAACTGATCAATGAAGCCGGCGGAATTGGGATCATCCTTTTTCCGAAAGGATTTGAAGAATTTAAAAGCCTGGTGATGGGGGTGATCGGGTGCAATTCAGCCATTCAAGAATTGAGTGCTTTAAAAGCTGCAAATTCAAGTACAAGCTGCGATATATTGACAAGTTAAAAACCATTGCACCAACAGATGCAGATAATGCGCTGATTTTAGGAACAGCAATTCACACCGGGATTGAAAAGGATGTTCAAACTGCTATACGCGAGTATTGCAATTCGTTTCCCATCATTGATGATATGCACATTAACGAGATCATCAAACTTGAATATCTTATTCCCAAAGTTAAGAAATTACTGCCGGATGGAAAACATGAACTTCAGATTATGAATTCAGATTTCATTGCGTTCCTTGACTTGTTAACACCAAACGATGATGGAACTTTTGATCTGTACGATTTCAAATATTCCAATAACATTGATCGTTATATGGAATCGGGGCAGCTACACGAATACAAATATTTTTTTGAAAAACAAAATCCAAGTAAAAAAATCAAAAATATGTATTTCGTGTTTGTTCCCAAGGTTCAAATCAAACAGAAAAAAACAGAAGATTTACGGCAGTTCCGGCAGCGGATTATTGCAGAACTAGAAAAATCAGAAGCGAAAATTATCCCGGTTGAATTTAATGTTGAGAAGGTAATTGATTTCACGCTTGGGATGAAACAAGTTTTGGAAATCAAAGATTTTGAAAAAGAAAAAAGTTATTTGTGTCGCTGGTGCGACTATCAAGAATTATGTGAAAAGGGGTTGGATTACATGCTTTTACCAAAAAACGAAAGACGCAGTATTGAGAAAATCGAAAAGAAGGTCATTTGGTTATATGGTGCTCCGTTTAGTGGAAAGACGTTCCTTGCAAACCGGTTTCCTGATCCAATTATGTTGAATACGGATGGCAATATTAAATTTGTTGATGCTCCGTACGTCGCAGTTAAAAACGTCGTAACAGTTGATGGTCGTATGACGAAAAAAACGCTTGCTTGGGAAGTTCTGAAAGATGCAATTGATGAACTGGAAAAGAAACAAAACGATTTCAAAACTATCGTTGTTGATCTGCTTGAAGATTGTTACGACCATTGCCGGCTATACATGTATGACCAAATGGGGATCACGCATGAATCTGATGATTCGTTTCGCGCCTGGGATAAGGTTAGAACCGAATTCCTGTCAACGTTGAAGCGCCTGATGAACTTGGATTATGAAAACATTATATTGATCAGCCATGAGGACACCAGCAAGGACATTACTAAAAAAGGCGGCGACAAGATCACTGCGATTAAGCCGAACCTTCAGGAAAAAACGGCCAATAAGATTGCTGGCATGGTTGATATTGTCGCCCGGGTTATTGCTGATGATAACGTTCGGACACTTAATTTCAAGACCAATGAAGTGATCTTTGGCGGTGGCCGGCTGAATGTAACGGCGAATACAATTCCTCTGGACTATGATGAATTAATGAAAGTTTACGATGAAGCCAATTTGAGCGTAAAAAAACCAACTACACCTGCACCAGTTGAACAAAAATCACTCGAAAAACCGGCTGAATCGTCAACATCCGAGGTTGCAAATCCGGCTGAGGAACCTGCTGCACCTGTTGAGCAAAAACCGATAACAAGACAAAGAAGAAAACGCGGAGAATAATTCTAATTTTTCATCCAAAATAAAATATTAAAAAAGGATGGTAATGCTAAATGGCTATTGATTACACAAAGTTTGACAAGGCAATTGATACGGAAGGTTTGGCAAAGGATGTTGCTGAAGCAGCAGAAACCGGTCATGGTGAATATAAGGATGTTCCACACGGTAAATATGAAATCAAAATCGAGAAGCTTGAACTGAGTGAATCCAAAAAAGGAGATCCAATGTTTGTTTGCTGGATGCGAATTCTCAATGGGACTTACAAAAATTCAATGATTTTCATGTATCAAGTCATCACACAAGGGTTTCAAATTCATATTGTTAATGAGTTCTTGCGAAGTCTTGAATCCGGTGTTGATATTGAATTCAATAAATACAGCCAATATGGACAGTTGTTGATGGACGTGCATGAAGCGATTGATGGAAACTTTGAATATGCAGTTGAATACGGAGAAAAGAAAGGCTTTAACACGTTTGAAATTACGGATGTGTTCGACGCTGAATAACTAAATTAAAGGGGATGTGAAATGTTGCATCCCCTTTAATTTAAAAATCTTGGAGTGAATAACGATGATTTTCTTTGATTTTGAAGTGTTTAAGTATGATTGGTTGGTTGTCATCATCAATCCAATTGAAAAATTTCATTATGTCATAGTGAACGATCCCGAAGAACTGAAAAAATTTCATAACCAGTACAAACATGATATTTGGGTTGGTTTCAATTCAAAACATTATGATCAATGGATTTTAAAAGGCATTTTATGCGGTTTCGATCCGAAAAAAATCAATGATTACATCATTAAAGAGGATCATCCTGGTTGGAAGTTTTCTAGCTTATTACGGAAAATTCCGCTGATCAATTATGATGTGATGAATGCGCTGGATCGAGGATTGAAAACATTCGAAGGGTTTATGGGAAACAACATTAAGGAATCTGGCGTTCCATTCGACATTGATCGGAAATTAACGGAAGCGGAAATTGATGAAACAATCCAATATTGCCAGCATGATGTTGAGCAGACAATTGAAGTGTTTTTACAAAGAAAAGACGATTTTGAAGCTCATAGGGGTTTGGTTAAGTTGGCTTGCCAGAATCGAACACTTGATTTGTCTTTGCTATCAAAAACAAAAGTTCAGTTGTCAGCAATCATTTTGGATGCTACGAAAAAAAACCATAATGATGAATTCGACATTGATCTTCCATCGACTATGCGAATAAAAAAATATCGTGATGTTGTTGATTGGTATATGGATCCAAACAACCGGGATTATGAAAAAAAACTTGAAATCATGGTTGCCGGTGTTCCGCATGTGTTCGCCTGGGGCGGCGTACATGGAGCAATTAATCAATATCATGGTGAAGGCTATTATCTGAACATGGACGTAGCGTCACTGTATCCATCGTTGATGATCCAATACAATCTTGGCAGTCGAAATATGAAAGATCCTAAGAAATACGAAGAAATCTATCATACCAGGCTGCAATACAAGGCTGAAAAGAATCCACTGCAATTGCCGCTGAAGCTTGTATTGAATGGAACATACGGTGCAATGAAAGATATGAACAATCCGTTATATGATCCGCGACAAGCAAACAGGGTTTGCATATACGGCCAATTGTTGTTGCTTGATCTTATTGAAAAGCTGGAGCCGTACTGTAAAATCATTCAATCAAATACGGATGGCATTTTGATCAAGCTGCGACAGTATGAAGATTATGATTTGATCGACGACATTTGTTATGAGTGGGAGAAGCGCACACGGTTGCAGCTTGAATTCGATGAATACCAAAAAGTGTTTCAAAAAGATGTGAACAATTACATCATCGTTGATGCGAAAGGAAAGCACAAATCAAAAGGAGCTTACGTTAAAAAACTTGGAAGCCTAGACTATGACTTACCAATTGTAAACAAAGCCTTGATTGAATACATGGTGCATAATATGCCGGTTGAAAAAACAATTGGCGATTGCGACGAACTAAAGGAATTTCAGAAGGTTTCAAAGGTTAGCAGTAAATACAAACATGCGCTGCATGGCAATAAGGTACTAAAGGAAAAATGCTTGCGGGTTTTTGCTTCGACGAGCTTATTGGATGCTGGAATTTTTAAGGTTCATGCTGTGACTGGGCGGCCGGCCAAAATTGAAAATACGCCGGAGCATTGCTTCATATTTAATGATGAAGTGAACGGTGTAAAAGTAAACATCAGATTAAACAAACAATGGTACATCGATTTAGCCAATAAGCGATTGAAAGATTTTGGAGTTGAAAACAATCCTACTCTGTTCTAACTATCGTGTAAACGTCACACCAATTTTTAAAGGAAGGGGGTGAACCGCTATGCAGCTTTTCAAAGGATACGTTGAAACGAAAAACAAGCAGTGTATTGAGAAAATTAAAAACAGAACGGATTTTAAAACTTACGATAAAATCAAATTATTGCCTGAGTTTGCCGGCATATTAGCGGATGAAACAATTCTGATTGATATTGATGAATTTGAAGCAAGTGAAATATTATTCAAGATTGTTAGTGATATGGGTTTAAAATGTCGAGTTTATCAGACCACACGTGGCAAACACTTTTTGTTTAAAAATCGAAATGTCATATCAAACAAAACAAAATGTAAGATGGCTTGCTGCCTTCAATCTGATATTAAACTTGGCTGTCGAAATTCATATTCCATTCTGAAATTTAACAATAAAGAACGTGAAATATTGTATGAGGTACCGGAAACGGAAATTCAAGAAGTCCCAAAGTGGCTGACACCAATAAAAACAAGTATGGACTTTCTTGAAATGGATGCTGGGGATGGACGGAATCAAGCGCTATTCAATTACATCCTAACGCTTCAATCCAATGATTTTACGGTTGAAGAAGCCAGGGAAACAATCAGGATCATCAACGGATATGTGCTGAAAGTTCCCTTGTCAGAATCGGAAATTGAAACAATCTTGCGTGATGATGCTTTTAAAAAGCCAATATTTTTCAAAGGTTCGGCGTTCCTGTTCGATAAGTTCGCAACGTATTTAAAGAATAATAATCACATTATCAAGATCAACAACCAATTACATTTATACAGGAACGGCATTTACATTAACGGGCAGGCAGAAATTGAAGCAGAAATGATACGGCATATTCCAAACTTGAACCGAGCGAAACGGACTGAAGTATTAAGTTACCTGGATATTTTAATTCGGGATAACGTACCGGCATCTGCAGCCAATTTGATTGCTTTCAATAACGGAGTTTACAACATTACTGATAATTCATTTGTTGATTTTTCACATGAGAATATTATAACGAACAAGATTGATTGGAATTACAATCCTGCAACATATTCAGAACTAGCGGATAAAACTATTAATAAATTAGCTTGCAACGATGAACAAATCAGAATGCTGCTTGAAGAAGTAATTGGTTATTGCATGTTCAGAAGAAATGAGCTAGGCAAGGCGTTCATCCTGATCGGTGACAAGTCAAACGGCAAGAGCACTTTTCTTGATATGGTAAAAACGCTGTTAGGTGAAAACAACATCACTGCATTGGACCTAAAAGAATTAGGAGATAGGTTCAAGACAGCTGAACTGTTTGGAAAGCTTGCAAACATTGGTGATGATATCGGTGATGAATTTATTGCCAATGCAGCGGTTTTTAAAAAATTAGTTACCGGCGACAGAATGAATGTTGAGCGCAAAGGCCAAAATCCTTTTGATTTCAGCAACTATTCAAAGATGCTATTCAGTGCCAACAATATCCCCAGGATTAAGGACAAGACCGGAGCGGTTTTAAGACGGTTAATTATTATTCCCTTTGATGCAAAATTCAGCGTAAACGATCCCGATTACAGACCTTATATAAAATACGAATTGCGGGAAGCTGAACCAATTGAATACTTAATAAATATTGGCATCAAAGGACTACAGCGAGTTTTAGAAAACCGCCAGTTTACGACATCGGCCAGGGTGGAAAACGAACTTCAGGAATATGAAGAATCCAACAATCCTATTATCGGTTTTATCAAAGAAATCGGTGAAGATGGCATTGAAAACGAACCGACAAATGACGTGTACAAAAAGTATCATGAATATTGTCTTACTAATAGTTTGCAGGCAATGTCTAAGATCGAATTTTCACGGCAAATCAATAAACGATTTAATTATGAAATAGCGCAAAAAAAAATTGATGGAAAGAAGTACAAGATTTTTATAAAAAAGGACGGTGATAATGTTTATGGAGTTCATTGATAAATTGGTTGAATACTTATCAGTTGCTTTCATGTGGATTGTTGCGCTGGCCATATTACTGATCATGCTCTTTGGTGGAAAAGTAAATGTTGAAATTAATGGAATATGGGGGTTGTTTAAATGAATTGTCATGGAGGATCAATACGAAAAATATCGAATACAAATCCACCATCTGCGCCAGTAATCGCTGACTCCGGCAACCGGACACAATTTGAAACTGGTGCGGTTCGTGATCTGCACGAAGGTAAAGGCAGGTATGATCTTCTTCCCTGGGATGCGATCCATGAGCTTGCCATACATTGTGAACAGGGTGCCGAAAAATACGGTGAACGGAATTGTGAAAAGGGCATTCCAATTCATAGCTTGATTGATTCAGGAATTCGTCATTTATCTTGTTACCTTCGCGGTATGACAGACGAACCACATTTACGGGCGGCGCTGTGGAACATTTCCTTTGCCATTCATATGGAAAAACATCATCCTGAATTACAGGACATTCCGGTAAGATTGGGGGATGAAACATGAAGAAAATTTATTTTTCTCATCCTCTTAGGGACAATGTAATGGAAAATACAGAAAAGATTGCTGAAATTATGCGCAGAGCCGTTGCAGAAGATCAAAACATTGTTCCGCTTTCTCCAATACATAATTTTAGTTTTTTAAATCAAGAAAAATATGACGTTATACGTAGTATGCAAATGTATTTTGAATTACTATCGCTGGCTGATGAAATGCATGTTTATGGAGACTGGCGTAATTGTGAAGGCTGCCGTGCAGAAATTGACTTTGCCTGGTGCCGGCATATTCCTATTCAATTTAAGGGATGTGTCAGCATTGCTGCAGGTTTTCGAATGGATTGACAATCTTCCGGTACTGATGATTGTTACCCATGCTATAGCAGCTGGTATTGGTGGTTGTTTAGGTGTGTTAGTCACAGCGTTATGCGTGGCCGCCCGGGATCCGCAATACCATAATAATCATTCGAAGCGTTATTATAATTTAGAAAGAAGAGATAATCATGAATAAATATAAATGCCCAGCACCAACTTGCCATTACAATAAAACTCATACCTGTTGTATAGATTGCGAAAAAAATAATCTCACTAAATGTGGCGCCGAAAAAATTGAAACGAAAGGAACGGATATAAAATGAAAATTATCAGACCGAGCGTTGAATTTTTGGACAATCTTGACGGTGCCGCAATTTTGAATAAAATCGAACTTTGCGGCCGGGTATGTTATAAGTCTGAAGCTAATATTACTAATGGAACGGCTGAATCCTTTGTGAAAAACATTATAAACCGGGGTCATGAGTCCGTTCTTGAACACGTTTCATTCACTGCAAAATTCATTTGTGATCGTGGGGTTAGTCATGAGATTGTTCGGCATAGGCTTGCTTCTTATTCACAAGAATCAACCAGGTACTGCAATTATAGTAAAGGTGATTTTGGCAATGAAATAACGGTAATTAAACCCTGCTATTTGCAAGAAGAAACGAGAGCGTATAATGTTTGGAAAATGGCTTGTGAATTGGCAGAAGCATCATATTTACAGTTATTACATAGCGATCAAACCGCACAACAGGCCAGGGCGGTTTTACCCAACAGCTTAAAAACAGAAATTGTTATGACAGCAAACTTGCGTGAATGGCGACATTTTTTCAATTTGCGAACTGCACCGGCTGCACATCCGCAAATGCAAGAAGTTGCATCAATGTTGCTGGCGGAAGTAAAGACAAAAATCCCGCTCATATTTGATAATCTTGGTGATCAATCATGAACCCGCGCAATCCAAGACTTAACAGCAGTGGTTGCAAAGACTTAACAGCGTATGAAGCAGTAAAGAATATCACGAAAGACGAAAAACGGGCGCATGCTCTAATTAAAATTTTAAAATATATCATTGATCTTGCCGGCTTTGACCTAATAGAAAGAATTCAATTAAAAAACAAATCGACTGGAAAAGAATTCAAATAATAGTTGATTTTATGGAATTTATTCATTCGCGGTTCAAGTTAACGGTACCGGATCGAAAATCATCTGGTACCGCAATAAACCGGCATCATTATTGGGTTTATTGATATGTTAACTTAGTTTACGGTACCGGATAACAATTGCAATCTGGTACCGCTATGAACGTAGTAACGGCGTGTGTTTGTAGGTAGCGGTACCAGATGGTACCAGATGATTTTAATTTCTTTATATAAGAGAGAAAAAACATAACAACTTTAGTAATGTTTCTTAAAAATAAAGTATAGTAAAAATACGATCTAGATCCGGTACCGCTAGGAAGTAAAAACCTATGAAGCATTGATATTAATAGATTTGTAGCGGTACCAGATGCATAGTTAAAATTAAATCATCCGGTACCGTATCTTGAACCGCTAAAATTTTACAATCGAGGTGAGAGCATGAGCGATAAAATAAATGAATTTATTTCTAAAACATCAGAAGAAACAGCGAAAGCAATTGTTTCTGAATTGAAACGCCAAAGTTTATTGAAAGATAATAAGCAAAATCCATTTCAAAAAACAGAGCGACTTTTGTACAATTATAATAATTTCAAAGAAGCCATTGACGATAAGCGCAAACAAATAAAAACAATTCTAGAAATCGGCTTGTCAAAGAAATCAAAATCAATTACTTCCTGGTCGGGTAACGGCGGTTTAATTAATACACCATCGGAAGATGAAAAAGTTGAAGATAAAATTGAATCAATTGAATCTTCCATTGTTGTAACGAAAAAGTTTATTACAATCATTGATGCGGCGCTTGATAAAATACGTGATGATCCTTATTTTGAAATTATTCAGATGAAATATTTTGACGGAAAAACCAGGGAGGAAATTGCTGATGATTTTGAAGTGGATGTTTCTACGATTACCAGGAATAAAAACCGCTTGATTAATGCCTTGAAGATTACATTGTTCAGTGATGAAGTTATCTATGAATTATTTAGTTAGGGGGTTGATGCTATGAACCGTGCGGACAGACGCAAGAAAGTTCCTGCTAAGAGTGCCAAACTGCTTGCGGAAGCTTCGTATTATGAAGGTATTCAATATGCAACGTCCGGCATATATGCTTCGCTGATCTTAATACTCCATGACAAATGGGGGTTCGGTCATGCGCGATTGACACGGCTGCTGGATCAGGTGACGGACCAGTTTGATTCTATTAAAACAGGTTATGTTAAGATTGATGATTTGAAACGAACGATTAAAGAAGAACTTGGAATTATAATGTCAGACAATAATATGAATGACAAAGTTGTCAAGTAAATGCAATATTATATGCAATATACGCGCACTTGTGATGCGTTATATTACATAGTACAATTAGTACAGTTGATATTGTGAATAAAAAAGAACCTTCGAACTGCATTGTTCAAAGGTTCTTTTTTATGCGGAGGTGATCTGCATGATAGTTAATTATCATGCTCAGTGATATGGCGCAAGAGTTTGCTATGAGGTTCTATGCTTCAGCACAATGGATTAAATGCAGAGCGGCTTATGCCCGTTCTGTTTTTCATTTATGTGAAGAATGTCATGGATTAGGTGAAATTGTCCATCATAAAATTTGGCTTACGCCTGAGAATATCAACAATCCAGTAATAACATTAGGTTGGGATAACTTAATGTTGTTGTGCCGGAGATGTCACAATACAATTCATGGACAGTGTGGATCGTTACGTGAAGATGTAATGTTTGATGAATATGGACGCTTAGTTAGGCGATAGTTATTAATTTAAACTTATAACAAATAACAATTATCATTTAGGATGATGCCCCCCATTTTCACGTTTTTGACACAATTCACAGGGACCGGGGAGGGGCAACAATTTTCACGCGCTGAACCCGGTACGACGGGGTGTAGTTAGAAGGTGAGGTGATGATATGCGGGAAGATGAAGAAATTTTGGATAAGAAAAAAAGAGTTGCAACAGAAAAACGCCGCCTTAACATCATATTTAAAAAGTTAAACGATTCAACAAAAAAAGCAGTTCAATCGCTCATTGAGAACGCCGCATTTATGGCCGTCACCCTTCAGGACTTACAAGAAGAAATAAACTGTAAAGGTGTTATCAGCGAATATCAAAACGGTGAAAATCAATGGGGAACAAAGAAATCTCCAGAAGTTGAAATTTATAATACCATGATTAAAAATCATGCAAGCATTATTAAGCAATTAGCGGATTTATTGCCTAACGATGAAAGCAGCGGTAGTAGTGGTGAAGATGAATTAATGAACTTTGTGAAAAAACGGTGATTGTATGACGGCGCTTGAAGAATACGCCAGAAAGGTTATACGTGGCGAAATTATTGCCTGTCGAAGAATTAAGCAAGTCTATACGCTGCTATTGGATAAACTGGATAATCCGAAAAAATATGATCCGTGGGTTTTCAATGAAGAATTGGCAAATAGACCAATTGAATTTATAGAATCATTTTGCAAGCAAGCACAAGGCAAAATGGGAACACCATTACAACTGGAATTATTTCAAAAAGCAAAATTTCAGGCCATATTTGGATTTGTCCACAAAGAAACAGGTTTCCGGCAGTATAATGAATCATTAACGATTGAAGGCCGTAAGAATGGCAAATCAAGCGAACTTGCCGCGGTAAACCTGTTTCTTTTGATGGGCGACGGAGAAGGCGCACCAGAGATTTATAACATTGCAACGATGTTGGATCAAGCTAAAATTGGTTTTGAATATAGTCACAAGATGGTTAAACAATCGCCTATGCTGCGGAAACACATTCGCAAGCGTATGAGCGATTTATATTTTTCTTACAACATGGGTATCTTAAAACCGCTTGCCAGTAACAGCAACAGCCTGGATGGTTTAAATGCTCATGGCGTAACTATTGACGAATTGGCTGCAATCAAGAACCGTGATATTTATGATTTGATGAAACAATCTATGAGTTCACGGCAACAACCGCTTTTGTTCTGTATCACTACTAATGGGTTTGTTCGTGATTGTATTTTTGACAGTCAATACGAATATGCTTGCGGAGTGCTTGACAAAAAGATTAAAGATGAACGTTTTTTACCGTTCATTTATGAATTGGATGATAAAAAAGAGTGGGACAAACCGGAATGTTGGATTAAAGCAAATCCCGGGCTTGGAACAATCAAGTCGATACAGTTTTTACAACAATGTGTTGATAAAGCTAAAAGTGATCCATCATTTAAGCCAACCGTCATGGTCAAAGATTTTAATATGCCGGAAAATTCGGCAGCAGCCTGGTTGACTTGGGATGAAATAAACAATCAGGAAGAATTTGATTTTAAAACAATTGGTTTCCGGTATGGGATCGGTGGTTTTGATGCATCTGAAACAACGGACCTTACGGCCGCGAAAGTGCTTTGCATGCGGCCGGGGGATGATAAAATTTATGTAAAATCCATGTATTGGCTGCCGGAAGAAGTTCTCAGGCGAATGGATGCAGATGGAAACCGGCGCGAGCGTGATAATGTTCCGTATGTGCTGTGGGAAAAACAAGGCTTATTGCGAACAACAGCCGGTAATAAAGTTGATAAACGTTGTGTGCTGGAATGGTTCAAGGAAATACGAGATAAAGATGATGTTTATATTCCTTGGATTGGTTTTGATCCTTGGCACATTGACGATTCTTTACTTGAAGAATTTGTGTATGAGTTTGGGGAAGGCAGCATGATTAAAGTTAGGCAAGGGATTCAAACGTTGTCTTATCCAATGAAAACGTTGAAGGGGGATCTTGCTGCACACAAAGTTGTTTTCAACAATAATCCGATGGATATGTGGAATTTATCAAATCTTCAAATCAAGGCTGACTTAAACGGCAACATTCAACCTGTAAAGGGAATAGATAATAGAAAACGCATTGACGGTGCAATGGCGCTGATCGATGCGTTTGTTGTTTTACAAGATAAGAAAAACGACTATTTAAATTTAATTTAGGGGGCGACGAATTGAAAGTATTTAAACGGCTAGCGTCATTTTTTAACAGAAGTCCTACTGTTGTTAGAACGGAATTGATTGTTGAGCGCGGGAATGGGTTTTATGCTTGGAACGGCGAGGTTTATAAATCTGACATTGTGCGCAGTTGCATTCGACCGTTTGCAAGGGCGGTTGGCAAGCTAATAGCGCAGCAAGTAAGACAAGGGCAGGATGGAGTTAAGATTAATCCTGACCGTTACGTAAAAGTATTGCTGGAAGAACCTAATCCATACATGACCGGTCAAATGCTGCTTGAAAAAATGGTTGCAGTGTTGGCAATGAACAACAATTCATTTGCTTACATTAACCGGGATAATAATGGTTATGCAATGGAAATTTATCCAATACCTGCCGTTTCAGTTGAAGCGCTTTATGATGAACAACGTCAATTGTTTTTACGCTTTACAATGCTTAACGGTAAAACCGCTACATATTCTTACTCGGATGTAATTCATATTCGACAGGATTTTTGCAATAATGATATTTTTGGCGAAAGTAACATTGACGTTTTGCTTCCGCTCATGGAAATTGTAGTGACTACTGACCAGGGCATTGTAAAAGCAATAAAAAATAGTTCCGTTATCAAATGGCTGCTGAAGTTTAAGCAAACGTTGCGGCCGGAAGATATAAAAGAGCAAACGCAAAAATTTGTTGAGAACTTCATGAAGATTGATGATACTGATGAAAATTCGTTTGCTGGTGCGGCCGGTACGGATACAAAGGCGGATGTTGAGCAGGTTAAACCGACAGATTATATTCCGAACGCTGGACAAATGGACAAAACAATTCAGCGCATTTATAACTTCTTTGGTACGAATGAAAAAATCATTCAGTCGAAATTCACTGAGGATGATTGGAATGCCTATTATGAATCGGTCATTGAGCCGGTTGCAATACAATTATCAAATGAGTTTACACGGAAGATTTTTTCCCTTCGTGAACGCGGCTTTGGTAATCGCATTGTGTTTGCGGCTAATAATCTGCAGTATGCAAGCATGGCAACAAAAGTTAACTTGCTGCAAATGGTTGATCGCGGAGCGCTGACGCCGAATGAATGGCGCCAGGTGCTGAACATGGGGCCGCTTGCTGGCGGTGATGAGCCGATTCGCCGCTTAGATACTGCGGTTGTGGAAGGAGGTGGAACGAGTGCCTAAAATTAAAATTAGCGGCGTGATTATTCCAAATGACTGGCAAGATGTCTATGATTGGTTTGGTATTGACGCGACCAGTCCTAAAAAGGTTATCAGCGTACTGACTGGCCTCAGTGGCGAAGCAGTTGATGTTGAGATCAGCAGCGGCGGCGGAAGTGTATATGCTGGTTCCGAAATTTATTCAGCACTAAAAGATTATGCAGGAAATGTCGTCGTAAAAATTTTCGGCATTGCTGCCAGTGCTGCCAGCGTAATTGCCATGGCGGGGACCCGGGTTATGATTGCTCCGACAGCGCAAATTATGATCCACAATGTTTCTAGTAGCATCTATGGAGATTATCGCGATCTACAGCAAGAAGCGGCTGTGCTGGAAAACTACAACAAATCGATGGCTAATGCATATCAGCTTAAAACTGGCATCGATCAAGCAGAATTGTTGGACATGATGGATAGGGAAACCTGGCTTAACGCTCAACAAGCAAAAGAGATGGGGTTTGCTGATGAGATCATGTTTGACCAGCAAAACGTATTAATCGCCAGCGCTGGACCTGCGACGATGCTTCCTGCTGCGGTGATCAATAAAGTTAAAAATTTGTTGCGTGATAGCAACAATAAAAATGATGTGTTGGCCGAAAATGAGCGCTTAGCGCTTTTAAAATTAAGGGGGAAAGTTGAATGAATAAGAAACAATATCTTGAAAAACGGAATCAATTGATTGCGAAAGCGGAAGGTTTTTTGAATGAAGGAAAGCTTGACGAAGCAAAATCGATTCGTGCCGATATTGAAAAGTTGGATGCTGACTTTGAAGTAATTGCAAAAGAAGCGGCTAATTTAACGGCGATGAAAGGTAAAACTGTTGTTGCTGACATTACCGATACGAATGAACCTGATAACTTGCAACCGTCCGGTATGGTTGCACCGATGAAACCACAAAATGACACGGACCTTTACCGCACAGCGTTTGCGAAATCCATGATGGGTGCGAAGTTGGATACGAATGAATTGGCTGTATTCAACAAGATCAACTCTGATTTCCAAAATACCACGCAGACGGCAGCAACGCATACCGTTCTTGTGCCGGAAACCGTGCGTCAAGGGATTTGGCAAGAAATCGGTGAAGCTCATCCCATCATTGGAGATTTAGCAATGACTTTCGTTAAAGGTGATCTTGCTATTACCCGCGAAACGTCCGGCGGAGATGATGGCGCATGGTATGACGAAGATACCGAAACGGCAGAAGGTACTGTTTCCTTCGACGATGTAAATTTAACCGGCTGTGAATTATCGAAAGATATTACGGTTTCTTGGAAGCTGAAGAAAATGTCTATTGATGCTTTCCTTGCCTACATTACTAGCAAAATCGCTGAGAAAATGGGCAATGCGCTTGCTAAAGCTGTTGTTGAAGGTAAGGGTAAACCCGGTGAAGGTGATACGTTTAAGGCCCAGCCGAAAGGTATTGCAGTTACATTGGAAGGAGAAGCACAAACTTCGCAAATTGTTACATATGCAACCACAGCTGATGTTGATTATGTCAAGTTAACGTCTGCTTTGGCAAAAATGAAATCTGGTTATTTGAATGGTTCGGCTATTTACGCCAAAAATGATATGATTTGGAATGTTCTTGCCAACATTGTTGATGAAATCGGCCGTCCGTTATTTGTTCCTGATTTGTCCGGCGGTGGGGTTGGCCGACTGTTCGGTTTGCCGGTAAAAGAAGAAGATGGCGTTTCTGACGGTGAAATTCTGATTGGCAATGTTGCGAAAGGGTATGCAATGAATGTTAACGAGAATATGACCATGTATCAAGAGGATCATATCAAGCAGCGTAAAACTGATTATATGGGTTATGCCATTGTTGATGGCGATGTTATCACAACTAAAGCCTTTGTTTTGATTAAATCGGCAGCGTAATGATTGGGGCGGAGCAATCCGCCCATTACTTTTGAAAGAGGGGTGTAAAGATGATTCCAAAGGGTAATAATCCGCGGCTTAACAGGATTAATACGGATGTTAAAGGCTTGCGTATTAATCGTTCTTATGTGGCGCATTTTCAAGTTCCAGCCGCTAATGCCATTGCTGCCAGTACAACTGGTGTTCATGCTGCCGTTATTGATACTGGGGTTCAGCAAGTTATCACAACAAATATTAACAGTCCGGCTGTGCCGCGTGCAATCACCGTAACAGCCGGTGGGACGGCCGCTGATATTAAGGCAATTCAAGTTGTAGTTGAAGGTACGAATTATGCTGATGAAGTGATTACCGAAACACTGCCGGCTTTTACCGTAGATACTCCTGGAACGGTGACCGGTACAAAAGCATTTAAAACCGTTACGAAAATTACCATTCCTGCTCATGACGGGACCGGTGCTACAACTGCAATTGGTTTCAGTGAAGTTTTAGGGCTTCCGTATAAGTTGGCGCACAATACCGTTTTAGCTGCTTATGCCGATAATGTAAAGGAAAGTACAGCGCCAACCGTTACCGTTTCTGCAACTGCACTTGAAAGCAATACAATTGATTTGAACACTGCTTTAAGTGGAAAAGTTATTGATGCTTACTTGATGGTGTAAGATCATGACTGTCGCAGAGTTAAAACTTTATCTGCGTGTTGACGGAACGGATGAAGATACTTTCCTTTCTTCGCTGATCACAGCTGCTACAAATTACATTAATGAGCAGACTGGAAAAACACAGGTTAAAACTGGCATTGATGAAGCAGGCGCACCGGTGTATTCAGCAATTACAAGTTCTGAGGTTTATAATCAGGCGGTTAAAATGCTTTGCGCTCACTGGTATGAAAACAGGGGCGTTGAAATTGCGGGAACGCTCACTAGAATTACACATTCAGTGGATGCGATTGTGCAGCACATTGCCTGCTGCGGTGATTTCATATGATCATCGGCAGAATGAACAAACGAGTTGAATTAAAAGAACCGGTTAAAACGGCTGACGGTGCCGGAGGATGGACTACGGTGTGGACAACACGCGCCACCGTTTGGGCCGAATTTCGAAAAACGGAATTAAAAACCGCTGAGGCGACTGGTGCGATTGTCAGCGAGTTAATCCGTGAAATTGGGATCCGGTACCGTACCGATGTGCGAAAAGGCTGGCGTGCGGTTTACGGCAGCAATACGTACGTTATCGATCACACATACGACTACGATCGGGCAACCACAATCCTGGTGTGCAGGGAGATGGTGAAATAATGGCAGGCCGAGGATTTTATATTAATTTCCGCGTGCCGGAATTGGACGCTGTGCTTAATAATATTAGCAGATACGATGCCAGGACGGCTGCGAGGATTGAAGAGGTTGTCAGAAAGTCAACGTTGGCGATCAAAAGAGGCGCGGCAAGTCGGATTCACAATGTAACCGGCTACTTACGCAGGCACACGGTCAGCAGTTTTCGCAGACAAACAATAACAGGGACAATCAGTGAAAAAGCGCCCCATGCCCACTTAGTTGAGTTTGGACACGGAGGCCCCGCTTCTGCACGTGAGCATCCGACAATGCGCCCCGCGTTCGAGGATGAGCGACCGAATTTAATTCAGGGGCTTGCTGAGGCGGTGAGGCCGAGATGATTATACGCCGCATACCGATGGCGGCTTTGCAAAAAGCCGTTTTCGGTATTTTATCAACAAAACAAACCACTCCGGTACATGATGATGTTCCACCCAACGCAAAACTTCCGTACATTACGTTTGGTGCGTTCACATGCAAACAGACGGGAAGTAAGACGGTTGACATGTCGGATATTTCATTACAGATTCATGTTTGGAGTGAATACGAAGGTAAAAAAGAAGTCAACGAAATTGCGAATGATATTACAGCCGTTCTTACCGCTTGGCCGCTTGATTTATCCGATGATGGCTTTAATGCAATGAGCCAAGATGTTGATTTTTTCGAAGCGTTTCAGGAAGAAACGACAGGGTATCACGGAGTTATAACATTCGTATCAAAAATTCAAAATACAGGAGTGTGAGATAAATGGCAATTACATTACCAACTAATCCGAGCGTTTCCAGTGCTTCAGTAGGTAAAGATTTTTTATTGTCGGTTAATACCGGTACAGTTGAAACGCCAGTATGGACGCTGATCGGCGGGCAGCGCGGTACATCTCTCAGCCGTTCGGCGGATGAAATTGATGTATCGCATAAAACAACGGGAGGTTGGAAGTCTGTCAAAGCAGGTCTGCGATCGTGGTCCATTGATTTGGATGGCCTTGTATTGTTGGCAGACGCTGGCCTTGCTGCGCTGGAATATGCATTTATGACCAGCGCAGAAATTAACGTACGTCTGCTGTATCCTGATGGTAGCTACCAAATTGGATGGGGCAGTTTGACTGATTTTTCTATGGATACCCCGCATGACGGAGAAGCTACATTGAAAGGTACAATCGGCGGTAACGGAGCGCTGAGCACTCGCACGCCATCCATTAGTCCGCTTTATGTGACAGTTAGCAAGGCTGCAGCCTCAGATCAAACGTTTGCGATCTTGCCGGCAACCACTACGGTTTCCAGCGTCAAAAATGGCGCAGCAGCGCTCACAATTACAACGGACTACACGTATTCAACTGGTTCGCTGGTTATCAAAGGAACGTACCTTGGCGGCTTGACGGTTGGCACACAAACCCTCGCTATCACCACGGGAGACGGTGCAGTATTGAACATCACAGTAAATCTGACAGCATAATAGTAAAGGCGGCGTAATTGCCGCCTAATTTTTTTATATGGAGGACTAACATGAAAAAAACAATTCCGTTTGATTTGTTTGAACAAGGGCAGACAATTTATTTTGATATCTTGCGCCTGGCTGAATTTGAAAAAGCAATGGGTGCTCCTATTCAGCAAATCATCCAATCTGGTAATGCTGGGATCAATTTCTGCTTAGCTGGCTTACAAGTAGGATTGAAACACCATAACCGCCGTGTCACTCCTGCGTTCTATGCTGATAAAATCAGTGAGTATTTGGATGAAGGCGGCACGATTGATGATATTGCGGTACCGATTATTCGCGCTATTGTGGCGAGTGGATTGTTCGGCAAAGAGGCTGCTGATCAGACAGATGAAGCGCTGGTTGGTGACGAAAAAAACGCGTAACGGCCTTCAGTGATTGGCTGGAATGGGCTGAGCCGATTGCGTACGGGCCGTTAGATTTAAAACCATGGGAGTTTGCGCGGCTGCAGCCGCATGAGTTTCTGAGTATGCTGGAAGGATATCAATTCCGCCAGGAACAAAAAGAAAACATCTTGGCTTATTTCGTGGCCGGGTTGATGAACCTGGAAGGTAAATCATTAAAACACAATATAACTCCTATGGATTTGTTAAAACCGCTTAGACCGGGTATAAAAACAGTCAATAAAAAATCAGATGAAGAATACCTTCGGGAGAAATTTGGGTTGACTGGAGGTGAAAAATAATTGGCAACAGTAGCAGAACTATTGGTTCGTATTGGCGGCGACAGTTCAGGACTACGAAGAGAAATAGCAGCCAGCCAGCGGCAATTACGGCGCGGGTTTGGCAGTGATGCACTGGAAATGTCCGGAGCAGCTGCCGGGTTATTGGCTGGATTAGCAGCCGCTTGCGGTTTGGCCGGCGCAGCCGCCATTAAAATGTCGAGCGATTTTGCCGCGAACAAAACAGCATTTGCAACGTTGCTGGGCAGTGCTGATGCAGCTGAAAAAATGCTCAATGATTTAGCAACCTTCGCAGCTGACACGCCGTTTGAATTGCCAGGGCTCATACAGTCAGCGAAAAAACTGATGGCGTTTCAGTTCGCTGCTGAAGATATTATTCCTATTATGGCATCTGTTGGTGATGCAATCAGTTTAGTCGGCGGCGGGCAGGAGGCAATTGATGGTGTTGTTAGAGCATTAGGCCAGATCCAGGCAAAAGGAAAATTATCGGCCGAGGAAATGAACCAACTGGCTGAACGTGGCATTAATGGCTGGAAATACATTGCTGACGAAATGGGTATATCAATTGCTGATGTTATGGGCTTATGCCAACAGGGAGCGATTGACAGCACGACCGCAATTAACGCTGTTGTGAAAGGGATGCAGACGAACTTTGCCGGCGGCATGGATGCAATGAGCAAGACCGTACCAGGGTTGCTAAGTACGATTAAAGATAATGCCGGTATGCTGTTGAAGAACATTGGCGACCAGTTGACTACAGCCTTTGATTTGCAAGGAAAACTGCAAAGCGTTGCTGATTTTCTGACGCAGTTTACCGCTGTAGTCAAAGGTGCTGGTGTAAAAGAAGCGATTCAGGGATTGATACCGCCAGAAGCAATTGCGGCGGTATTTGCTATTTCGGGGGCAATTGTGGCGGCGGCTATACCGGCCATGTATGCGTTCGCGCTTAGCACTTGGGCGGCAATCGCTCCGCTGCTGCCATTCATCGCGGCCGGTGCAGCAGTTGGCGCTTTGGCTTATGAAATCTGGAACAATTGGGAGCCGCTCTGTGAGTTATTCAGTACATTATGGTCTACAATTTCACAGTTGTTTACTGATTATTGGAACGTCATTGCCGAGGCCGCTGGCACAAGTGTCGATGCGGTGATGGAGTTTGTTTCATCTGGTTGGAATTCCGTAAGTGATGTGACCAGTAGCGTGTGGTCCGGGATAACGGAATATATCAGCAGTGCATGGCAATCAATTAAACAGGCTGTTGCAGATGGTATTCAGTGGATTGTCGATAAGATGCAGCCATTACTTGATTTGATAAGCAAGGCCATGCCGGAAGGCGTAAAAACACTGTTCAGCAATTTGGCGGCTGGAATGAGCAAAGTGGCTGCAGTAACAAGCAAATTACACATTGGTGGCATTGATGTTTCCAGCATCACAGGGCAGGGAACGACAAAGCCGAACACCAAATTTACAGGATTGCATGGTGTTAATAGCAATACATCCAGCAAGGATCCTGATGCCGGCAAAGCGGCTAAAGAAGCTGAAAAAGAGTGGGAGAAGTTAGAGAAAAAAGCTCAGCAAGTTTCGGACTCTATTGAGAAAGAATGGGTTCAAACCACGAAAAGCCAGTTGGAGCAGCTTGATATTTGGAAAACAGAGCAGATGACGGCGCTTGATGAAACCGCCGCGGCGAATGAGAATTATGAGCGCGACAAAGAACGGATTAATGCTGTATACAGCGCCAGGCGGACAAAGATTTTGCAGCAAGAAGCGAAGGAAGCGCTGGATACTTTTAAAACTATTCGTGACGGGTATATGTCAATCCAGAAAGAAATTACGCTCGGCAGTTTAACTGGATCCAAAAAAGATACCGCCAGCAGTCTGTTCGATCTTGCTGATAAGGCGCAAAAAGTTACGGATTACTTCGATAAAATTTCTAATGACTATGCTGTTGCCAACGATAAGCAAAAATCAAATATTATTACCACGCTTAATTCGCTGGGTATTGCATATCAGCAAACCGATGACGGCCGGTTGAATTTCAGCAAGGCAACAGATGATGCAATAGCTGCTTATAAAAAGCAGACTTGGACTGACTTAAATAATTATTATGCTACCTGCAAAGACGTTCAATCCAATATCGATGCAGCATACGCTGCCAACAGTATGGCACAGCTCAAAGCCGCCTTGACGGCCGAAAACGCTGAGCGTATGAATAATTATTCAGCGCAAAAAACCATGATGGATACATACCAGGCGTCGTTTTTAGCAGCACATCAGACAACCGCGCAGTTAGTTGCCAATTTGTATGCCGGTGCATTTAGCGGATTAAAAACCGCTCTATCTGATATTTTAAGCGGGACTACAAGCATTAACGATGCGTTTAAAACTCTTGGACAGACAATGCTAAAAGTAGTGGCTGATTATGTTGCTAGTTGGATTGCCGGTCGATTAATGATGGCTCTTTTCGGCGATCAGTCTGGTGAAAAGCAGATTGGTAAGTCTACGGCGCAAGGTACTGCTACCGCGTTAGCCTGGGCCCCGGCTGCGGCTATGGTTTCGTTAGCTACATTTGGCGCGAATGCTGGTCCGGCGATAGAAGGCATGGCAATGGCTAATCTTGCCTCATACGCGATGGCGTCTATCCCGGGTTTGGCTACTGGCGGAATTACAACCGGCCCGACAATTGCGCAGATCGGCGAGGGGCATTACCAAGAAGCCGTTTTACCTCTCAATAAAAAAGCATTTGAAAAGGCTGGTCTTACTTCAGGTGAAAGTGGATCCGTCAATCAAGTATCTTTCAATATTTCCGCGATCGATGGCGATTCCGTTAAAAAATGGCTGAAGAAATCCGGCGGCCGGGAAATATCAAAATACTTCGGCCGGCAGGCAAGTGAGTTTGCGGGGGTGACGATTTAATATGGATATTTTCCCTAGCATCTCATCCATGGAATGGAACAATAAAAAAACGCCATCGTTTGATGTAGTTGTTCAAAAGTCAGGGAGCAAGCGCCGAAAAACGTTGATTACTCACGCTTATCCGGAGTGGGAATTGGAATGTTCGTTTACGGCGCTTAATCATCGCCAGGTCGATCAGATTGCCGGTTTCTTTGGTAAAGTGTATGGACAGCTTACGCCGTTCCTTTGGCTTGACATGGAGGATTACCAACAGGCAGGAACGCTGTTTGGTGTTGGTGATGGAACGACGCAGCGGTTTCAACTTCTCAGGACGTGGGGCGACGGAGCATTTTACGAGCCTGTTCTTGATATCATGTCTGGAACGCTCGTTGTTTACGCAGGGGAAAATAGGGTGAATGTGACGCTGGAGGATGATGGTATTGTGTATTTTGCCACGCCTCCGGCAGCTGGCGTGAAACTTTCCGCTGATTTTGTCTATTACTGGCGAGTGGCGTTTTCGGACTCCGTGACCTGGGAAATGGTTTGGTATGATTTGTACAAATTAAACAGCTTTAAGTTGGTGAGTGTGCGATGAAAACCTGTTCGAATGAATTAAAAACTTTCTTACACACAGCTACTGTGTTCCATAAATGCGACTTATACGAAATTACATTAGCGAGTGGAACGGTGCTGCGCTACGCAGATTATGACATGCCAATCACCCTGTCTGACGGCCGCGTTTTTTCACACAAAGGTCCGCTGTTTACGCGGGGCAAGACAAAATTGACTGCAAAGATCGAAGTCGATTCCATGGATATTACGGTTGAGTCGGATGCGACTGATTTAATCGGCACGGCTACATGGCAGGAAGCAGCGCAAAACGGTGCGTTTGATAACGCCGACCTTACACTCTATAAATGCTTCATGTCAGCACCTGGCGTTGTTGTGGGAGCGTTGGAATGGTTTGGCGGCTATGTCGATGTAGAGGGCGGCGGCGGGTTAGAGATGGATTGGAAAGTAAAATCGTACATGCAGCGGCTTAATGTGGATTATCCTCTGCGGAAATACTATCCAACTTGCCCTTATACCTTATACGATGCCGATTGCGGTCTTGATATTGCCGACTGGACCGTTTCCGGTACCGTTACCCAGGTGATCAGCAAACAGGAAATTTACACGAACCTAACCTTTGCTGACGGTTATTATGATCTGGGAGGGGCGATGTTTACTAGCGGCGATCTGAGCGACAGCAGCATGTCCATTAAAAATTCGTATGCTGCGAATGGCAGGATTTTGTTCATTGTTTCATTGGACAGTCTGCCGGCAGTGGGTGATACTTTTACGATTTACCCGGGTTGCGCAAAAACACCGGCGGTTTGCACATCGAAATTTAATAATTTGGCGCGTAACCGGTCAACGCCATTCATTCCATTAAAGGAGACGGTAATATGAGCGATGTTGTAACGGAAGCACGAAAATGGCTAGGTACTCCGTATCACTCCGGCGCTCGTATCCAGGGTGTTGGGGTCGATTGTGGACAATTACTGATCGCCTCTTTTGAAGCTGCAGGATTAATTTCACCAGGGGAGTGCTCACCCGGGGTGTACTCTCCGGAATGGCATTTGCACCGGTCAGAAGAAAAATATTTAGCTTGGGTACAAAAATACTGCGATCTGATCGACGGCGATCCGCTGCCGGGTGATATCGCAGTATTTCAATTTGGGCGTTGTATTTCGCATGCTGGGATCGTAACGAAATGGCCGCTGATCATCCAGGCCTGCGTTGATATCGGGGTAATCGAATCCAATGTGAATGAAGCCTTGCTGCTAGACAGTAAAGGCGCTAGCAGATTGCGTGGCGTTTACAGGCTGAGAGGTGAAACATAATGAACAACCATAATACGGTGATCGACAACGGCAGCGTGGCCGGATTTCAAGTCAATGAGGCAACGTATGGCGTTGTTGTTCCGGTCATCCTGGGAACGTCAAGGCAATCGGCAAATATCATCGATTACTTTAATTTCACAACCATTAAAAATACTTCAACAACTCACACTGGCAAGGGCGGAGGATCATCAACGACAACCGTAACCTATACCTATAAGGCAGCGGTATTACTCGCTTTGTGTGAGGGCAAGGTTGCCGGTGTTGGTCAGGTATGGATTGATACGGATACCATAACAACGCTGGCGGCTGCAGGACTGACATTGTTTGATGGTACGGACGGGCAATCCATTTGGTCCTATACTGCACCGGTGGCGCCGACACATGCGCTGCCGTACTCAGGGTTAGCGTATGTTGCCGGTTATATTGATCTTGATTCGGACGCGGCAGTACAGCAATACAACTTTGAGATTAAAGGCGATCTGCTGACAAGCGGAGATGGAACGGATGTGAACCCAGGCGCGGTTACGGAGTATATTTTGGCCGACCTTGGATTTACTTCGGATAACGTGCATGCGTCTTCCATGACGGATTTTAAAAACTTCTGTGCAGCGTCGGACCTATTTATTACCGAAGCATTAACGGATCAGTCCAAGGCATATGAAATTGTGAACCGGCTTTGCGAAATGACCAATACCATTGTTTTTTGGAGCCAGTCGAAAATGAAATTTGTGCCGCGCTGTGAGTCAGCGATTACCGGCAATAACGTTACCTATACTCCGAATACCACGCCGGAATACGATCTGACAGAAGATGATTTTCTAGAAGATGATGACGGTAAATTAGTTACCTGGGAGCGCACGGACAATGCTGAGACGTACAATCATGTGACCGTCGAATTTACCAACCGGGCGAATAGTTATGAAACAGAAACAGTAGATTATCAGATATTGGCCGATATCAACAAACGCGGCCTGCGGCCAATGTCAACGGTGACCTACCACGAAATCCATACCAAAGCCCGGGCGGAATATGTTGCCCAAATGTTGGCGCTGGATAGCTGCTATGGGCGCAATACCTATAAATTCAAGCTGGGATTAATGCACAGCTTATTAGAGCCTGGAGATATTGTCACGCTGACCTGCACGGCGGCGGGATTGAATAAACTGCCTGTTATTATCGAGAGCATTACGGAGGATGGTGATGAAGCGTACCAGTGTGAAGCGAAATACCGGCCTTTTGGTGCATATTCACCGGCCAAATATTTCGTATATGATGCGGACCGCGGGGCGCTGGATCGTAACGTTGAACCGGGAGCCACGCAAACGCCATTGTTTTATGAAACACCGTTTCTCGATGGCAGCCATAATATTGGCGTTGCTGCCTGCGGAGTCAATAATCAGACATGGGGCGGAGCTGGTGTATGGGTTTCCTATGATGGTACCCAATATTCACAGGTCGGCCGGATTAATGGGCCTGGACGATATGGCAAGCTTGTTTCTACGATTACGGCCGGTGCCACATCGGCAACCGTGCAACTGGCAGACACCAGCACACAACTGCTTAGCGCTTCAGCTGATGCAGCGGACGCTAACGCAACATTAATTGCCATTGGTGATGAATGGATGGCCTACGAGACGGCCACGCTGGTTAGTGCCGGACGATACACCTTATCGGGACTCCGGCGGGGTAGATACGGAAGCACGGCAGCAGCTCATTCAGCTAATGAGGATTTTTTGCGCTATGACTCGGACGGTTTTTTATATCCGTATCAAACTTCGGATATCGGCCGGACGCTACATGTCAAATTAACGGCGCAGAATGTATTTGGCTTTAATGAACAATCGCTGGATGAAGTAACGGAATATACCTATACCATTCGAGGATCTGGTTCGCTAAGTCGCATTGAGAGAGCGACGAAAACGATCGATCCGGCCGGCTGGACCGCCTTTGCTTTTGCTGAAGCATTTAGCAGCGCCCCCACTTTCGTTGCCTATTGCAATACAACGGGTGGAGCAGTATATTGGCGCAACGTAACGGCGACAGGCTTTGAAGCGTTAATCCAAAACACAAGCACATTGGCGGATATGATTGGAGAATTTACATATGATGCACAAGGATGGTGATGATTTTGGCGGGGAAACTAGATTTATATGCAAAGCAAGGCGATAGTTTTCATTCTGATTTGTATCAATATAAGCGAGGTGACGTTCCTGTTGACCTGACCGGCGCAACGGGGAAATGCCAGATACGCACGGCGGCTAACAGTGGCGTTATTGCCGAATTAACGGTAGTTATCGATAACGCGGCAGAAGGGAGGTATCACCTCGAAGCGACGGCAGCAACAATGGCAAGCCTGCCCGCAAGAGGTCCAACCGTATCCGATTGCACAGCTTATACACAGGATGTGCAATTTACCTGGGCGAGCAGCGGGTATGTAGAAACATTTACTGAGGGAGTTTTATATTTATCACCGGAGGTGACAAAGTAATGGCAGATACAATTGTTATTGTGGACAAAGGAAGTACGGCATCAATTAATCAAGCGGCAATGTCAGCCAATGCTGCAGCAGCATCGGCAATCGATGCGGAAAGTTCGGCAGAAGCAGCAGAAACATCTAAAACGGCGGCTGAATTAGCCGAAAGCAATGTAGATCAAACTATAAACGCAGCGGTAGCCAATGCAACAGCTTCAGCGGAAAGTTCAGCTTCAGCAGCGGCGGAAAGTGAAACAAACGCATTAACATATAAAACAGCAGCAGAAACGGCAGCCAATGCAGCTAATTTATCTGCACAAGCGACAGCGGATGTGGCGTTTACCACCAAGGCGCTGATGGATGCTGACCTTGCCCATGCTGCGAATATTTTGGCCTTAGTAACTAACGACAGCACAAGTACAAACAACGGAATTTACATCAAACTTGGTGCTAGTGGCTCAGGAAGTTGGCAAAAATCGTCATATGTACCGCCAGTTGTTGATGGATCGGTAACTTCGGCTAAAATTACTGCGCTTGCTGCTAAACCAATAATCAATACAGCGGGCAGTTATTTCGTTTTCGATTTTACAGCAAAAACGATCAGCGTACCGGCAGGCGGATTACGAATTGGGAAAACAGTATATTCATTTTCGGCACATACAGTTGATTTTTCGAATGTTGTGTCGTCAAGTTGTACGTTATATTTTGATACATCGACACTTCAATTTAAAGTTAAATATTCTGCCGATATAGCATCAACTCCAGAAACGTATGTTCTTGCAGGTGTGTTTGAGATTAGCTATAAATACATCAATGTCCCAGCGCCGTGCATAACGGCAGGTAGCTCGGTTGCTAATGTACCACCATATGCGATTACACCTTGGATAAACACAGCTGGCGGATTTATTAACTTCGATTTAACAAATTACATACTAACAGTTCCCGCAGGTGGAATACGGTTTGGATCTAAGGCGTGGGATTTCTCATCTCATACGGTTGATTTCTCTGCTTTAGTTCCAGGGTTTCAGAGTTTTACAATTGCGTTTAACATCAATACTCTTAAATTTGAAATATACAACGGTGCTACAATCCCTAATTTTACAGGCTATTCTAGTGTGGTTGGTATTTTGTGGTTACCTTCCAAACAAATAACGATTAATGCTCCTTATACGGTAAATGGCGGGAAGGTAGTCGCAGGTAACTTCGGCATCATTGGAGGACTTGGGGCGAAGATTGATTTTAGATTTGCTTCGAATACAATATTTATCCCTGCAATAACAAATATTGCGGTGAAAAATACGTATTTAGATAGTATAAATGTTACAGGAGCAGTCGATTTAACTATTAATATGATCACTTCTTCAAGCGAGGAACTTCTTACATTCGATACAAGTACTAAAACTTTCCAAGTCAGAACAACGAGTTCGATTACTTCTATCAGTCCATCTGAAATTCTGTTAGCACTTTTCTCACGCACATATAAAAAGGTATTTATGCTTGGCGATTTTTTGATTGATGGTAAGCGACCATACGATGATGATGCTATTGCAGATTACGCGTCCAGTGATTTGAAATCTATAAATAACAGTGTTTCCCAAGTAACCACGTATAACAAGCTGTGTTTCGGCTTTATAACTGATACGCACGGATGCATAGATCATTTAAAAGCCATTTCCTCTATGAGTAAGTATGGGCAAATGGACTTTGTGGTACATGGCGGAGATTCGATCGCAGGAGAAACGACGATTGATACGGTTAGGACTAACCTGTCCGAATATGCAAAAGTTTTTGATGGAATTAAGCAGCCAGTATTTTGCATGCGAGGGAACCACGATTCTGATGGATCACAAACAACGGGAGATTTAACCATAAATGAATGGTTCAGTCGAATGGTTAGACCATTTCGACAAAATGATATTGTCGTTAATCCGTCTGAGCCAGACGGCGGTTATTATTATCAGGATTTTGATAAATTTAAAATTAGGGCTATATTTACTAATTCCGCAAGTCAACCATACGATACTGTATTGCGTTGGGGCTGGAGTCCGACACAACTACAATGGATTGCTAATACTGCTTTGGATTTAAGCAGTAAAGGCGGCGATGAAGCGAATTGGCATGTAATTGCATTTGGCCATCACTGTACTCGATCGCGATATACCGGCGTTACTGTTGCAAAATACGGAGCAGTAATTGAACAAATCCTATATGCGTATAAGAATGGAACAAGTTATACCGATAGTGAAACTTCGGTTTCGGTTGATTTTTCATCGCAAGGTGCAATGAATTTAATAGCGTATGTTTTTGGGCATACGCACTATGATACCATGGAAATTCCGGAGGATTTAGGCTTTCCTATGATTTCCGTATTAAGTAGTTATCCAGATTATTATGAAAGTCCACCAGATGGAAACTATTCGTATACACGCACGACTGGAACAAACACGGAAGATGCGTGGGATGTATTTGTTGTCGACAAAACAAGTCGTACAATCAACACATATCGGTATGGCGCTGGAATTGACAGGAGTATTATCTATTAACTGGAGGTGGCGGCATGATTGAATACACACAAACCGAACTCCGCGTCATGGCTTTATTTAGTGCCATCGGCGCGGTTTTTTCATGGCTGGTTGGTGGCATGGATGCGCCAATAAAGGCGCTGCTGGTTCTGATTTGCATTGACTATGCAACTGGCATGATAGCGGCGTGGAAGACTGGTACGTTGTCCAGCCAACGGAGTTTCTCCGGGATCAAACGAAAGATCGTGATTTTAGCGGTTGTTGCCTTCGCCAGTTTGCTCGATACGTCGATGAGCTTGAACCATATTTTTCGCAGCATGGCGGTATTCGGTTACGCTGCCATGGAAGGGCTGTCGATTATCGAGAACGTGGATCGGATGGGGTATGGCGAGTACATACCCCAATATATTAAAGAGAAGCTGATCCAGTTGCGGGATGAGAAGGGGTGCAGTAAATGACACCGGATGAATTGACGAAAGCGATTGCGCGCGGGCTGGTAGAAACCGGCGTTGAGGGACCGTATGGCGCTGTGTCATGCTCAACCGCTGGTGATTATCCAAGCATGGGTTGCAGCCAATGGGAAGGGATCGGCGGCAGAGGTGACTTGCTGTTGTCTTATATCGACGGCGGTGATCAGTTTGCCGGTCGGACTTATTCCGACATTGAGGCAGCCGGGGAATTGGATGCTTTATCCGCGCTACTGGACTCAGAGCAAGGACGCGCGGCTCAGGATATGATACTTGCCCAGGATTGCGCGAACAGTTACTTACCGGCACTAATTGACGCGGGTCTTATTGATCCGGACTGCATTATTTATGCCGGTATCTGGTGCCCGACTTCGCACTATGTCGTAAGTCGATTTTTGCAACGGCGGGCCGAACGAGGATATGATATCAACTGCCTGGGAACGTTGCGGGACCTGTTCCACGATGAATATGCTGCAGCAGCTGACTGCTCGGAATATGCCGACGGGTACGCAAACCGCGCGAACAATACTTATGATTATGTTGTTGGATTAGAAAGGGTGTGATTACGATTGAAGCGATTAAAAGCATTTTTACTGACAAGAAAACTTTGCTCATTATTGCTATGTGTGTTATTGCTGGTCTCATTGCCTGGAATGTGTATGGCGGCGGAGATAACCCCAGCGGAGCTGACCAGGTTAGATCAGATCTTCGGTCAGTTGGAGATCAACAACAATCAGCTATTGACGGACTTGGAATCATCGAAAACGGACTTGGCGACAGCGCAGAGCAAGCTGGTACAATATCAGCAGGACTTGGCGACGTTGCAGGCACAATTAATACAGTTGAGGACCGTATCGACGCAAGCCAAGATCGACTTAAATCAAGCGCAAGTCTCATTGCAGAAGGCAAATCAATCATTCGAAGCGTACAACAAAGAAATGGTATCGGAAACTAATAAATTAAAAATTGAGAGAGATATCGGTTATGTATTAGCAATATTTTTTGCGGTGCGGAAATAAATTAATGCCCGGCTAGTCGTTTTGATACGGCTAGCCGGGCTTTTTGTGTTTGAAAATTATTTTTTATAGTTTTTTGCAGGATTTATCTAACGGACAGTTAATAAATTAATATGATACACGAAAGGAGGTGGTTTTGTGGAATGGGTAAAAGACGCATCGAAAATTGTTACTGTGTTATGTTCTGTGATTCCGTTGATGCTTGGCATTGGTGGCCTTCACATTATTTTATATACGAGAAGCCCTAAATATTATTTTTTCGTGCTTAAAATTATTTCTAGATGGAAAGATACAAATTGGAAAATATCTACGGCATTTACTGTAGGTAAAAGTGTTGATGCGTATGGTATTTTTGAATCGATCCTTTGTGATCGTTACGGAAGAGATAAATACAAAAAAGTTTTTAATTTGAAAAACAAAAAGTTGTATGAATTTAGTAATTTTGCTTTAACGATGCAATATGATTTGGACACTAGCCAGAGTGATAGCGTTCAGGTTGAATTGCTTTTTAATAATATTAATGTAACCTATACTGGGGCAAAAGATATGCTTAAAGAATTAAGAATATTGTTTAACAGTTTCGAACGTCGCATAAGTTGTAGTCATAAAAACTATAATATAAATATTAAATTCAGCTCAATGCATAATCCTTTTTACGGGTTATTAATCCAAAGATTAGGGCCAGAACACGTTGATTTCTTTGAATGTATTTTTTCTTTATCTGTGCTTGAGAAAAAACAGTTAAATACCAAAAACGACGGTAATAATTATAAAATTAGTGTTTATAAAGATTATATTAGTATTAACGAACCCGATTTTGACGCCATAGAGGATGTTGCGAAAAAATGTTTATTGATGGGGTGATTTTTTGATAAGTATAAATATTTACGATTTAGTCAAAAGTGATAAAGAGGAAAACGGTAGAAGTAAAACTATAAAGGCTTTTGAGCACCAGGCAGAACAATACGTAAACTCTTATAATGAAACACTAAAAACATTCCTTATCGAAAATAATCTGACGCCAAATGGGTACAGGAATTTTAGGATTGTAACCGATAAGGTGTATGATCAAACAGTCAGAGTAAAGGGCGAAGTTGTAAAACAAGTCGTTATACAGGAAACGTATCAAGCCTATTGCAAGCAAGATGTTTCTCCCGAGGATAGTGGCGTCGGCGCGTTAATCACTTTGTGTAAAAAAGATGATGCTGTAAAAGTTAAAGGTGTTCTTGAAAAAGAATTTAATTTGAAATTCGAACAGCATTCGTTTGATATTCTGAAAATCATAGATGAAGCAACAGACGTGCGCAACGCTAAGTTTAATGTCGAGATTGAAACCGTTAATTCAGTTAGTATGGGCGGGACGAGAGTAAACGATACCGCGTATTACGCAAGAATGTTACAGCAAGGACATTTGAAGGCTGTCATTATTACCTTTGATATGCCAGGACAAACCGTTACTTTACGAATTAGTGTGGAAGGGGCTATTCTTCTTTATTCGCAGCTAAGTGATAATGAAATACTGGATTTGGTGGAACAATTGCTTGATATTTAAATTTACTGCTCGATGCCGCCTCTCATCCGGGGCGGTTTTTTATTTTCCGGCACAGTAAAGTCGCCCGATGACGGGCGGCTGGATGCCTATAAAGCTAATTCTTCTATTACCCAAACCATTATTTTTTCAGCCCAACTTGCCGGCAATTTATCTATTCTAGCAAGCTCGTTTCCTTGCCCAGTGAAAACGACATCAGACTTACCAAAACCATGTGGGCTGGTTGATACGGTGACAAGATTTTTAATTGGTATAATTGCGCTGTCACCGTACATGCCTCTGTATCTGACAAATTTGTCGTCAATCGTTACTTTGATAGGGCTTAAAAACCCACCGGGTTTTAAAACACGCTCGTTAGTATTTTTAGAAAATAAACTCACGTAATCACGCTCCTTTTAATATTAACTACGGGAGTGAGAAAGCTTTTCCTGCAAATGGATAAAAATATTTTATGATGCTTGATGAGCGCAGGGAAGGATATTTGATATAAATATAGAAAAATAATTTAATGCAAGCTGTATTGTAGAACTCCATAGGTGTTCGGGTTTTGCCTGTTTCGTGTCCTCGGCACCATTTAAGAGCAAACAGGTACATCCATACGGAGTACCTGTTTTTGTTTTACTTGGAAAACCATTTGGCTGCCGAGTCGTGGTCAATTGTGATTACAATGACGGTAATATTGCGGATTGGCCTCTTTCGACTTATTAAGTCTGTTGAAAAAGGTTAAGATGCCAGGAACGACGAGGATTGACCTTTTTCAACAGACTGAGCTCCGAAATTCTTCGGAGCTTTTTGTATAGTGCGTCACATCAATGAACGGTAAGGGAGGGGCAGTGATGACACCAAAAGAGAAACGCGATCTTGTTATGAAAAACAATGGGCAAGAGGCGAAGCCTGGGCGGACAGAGCAAGTTATAGGACTTATTGCGCCTTACCCGGACCTTGCTGTGAGCGCGGCGGAAGTGCGGACAGAGCATGGAATCCATTTTTTGATTGAAATAGGGGATATGGAAAAAGCGAGCGCACTTGCTTGGGATTTGGTTCGGCAAGGCATCGAAGTGATTATCAGCCGGGGAGGAACCGCTGCGTTCTTGCGGGCGGAAAATATTTTGCCGGTTGTAGAAATTAAAGTAACGGGCTACGATGTAATACGAATTTTGAGTTCGTATGTCGGCAAAGAAAAGAAAATTGCGATTGTTGGCTATCAAAATGTAGTGGATGGGTTTCGGGTTGTCAGTGAATTGCTCGGGCTATCAATTCATGAATTCATTATTCCTAATGAAGAGGTATATAAAGAATGGGATCATGTACGGCAGGACTTAAAGCAATTAATTCAAACTTTCGGGATTGAGGTTGTGATCGGCGATACTCTTGTCACGGATAAATTGAAGTTGGAAAACTGGGAAAATGTCGAGGTTCAATTAATTAAATCCGGGAAAGAAGCAATCATTCAAGCGATTGAAGAAGCAAGGCAGATTATTGAAATTAGAAACAAAGAGCGGCAAGCTTCCGAAAAACTAAAGACGATTATTAATGCGGTTCATGACGGGGTTGTAGCAACGGATGAAAAAGGAAGGATTACGGCTGTTAATCCGATTGCGGAAGAGATTTTTCGTGTAAAAGAGCGAGAAGTTGTGGGTGTTCCCATCGGCGATGTAATCGCTAATTCTCGGGTTGATGAAGTCATCGCTTCTGCTCAGTCCGAATTGGAACAGTTGCAGCACACACCGGTAGGCGATGTAGTGACCAACCGAGTGCCAATTTATATTGATAGTCAAGTAAAGGGGGTCGTGGCTACCTTTCAAGAGGTAGCCAAACTGCAAAGCGTTGAACAACGAATCCGCCAGACGATCTTCCAACGCGGCCATACTACCCGTTATCAATTCGAGGATATCTTGACAAATGATCCGCACATGAAGCAGTTGAAAAATATCGCCAGGAAATATGCGCGAACGGACGCCACGATTTTAATCCTGGGGGAAAGCGGCACGGGCAAAGAACTGTTTGCCCAAAGCATCCATCACCATAGTTCCCGGCGGCAAGAACCGTTTGTAGCGGTCAATTGTTCCGCTTTGCCGGGGCAGTTGTTGGAGAGTGAATTGTTTGGGTATGTGGAAGGCGCGTTTACCGGCGCGAAAAAAACCGGCAAACCCGGATTGTTTGAGTTAGCCCACAATGGAACCATTTTTTTAGATGAAATCGGTGACATGACGAAGGACTTGCAGTCTAGATTATTGCGGGTTTTGGAAGAAAAGCAGGTTATGCGTCTCGGATCGGATAATGTAATTCCGGTTAATGTACGCATGATTGCGGCAACGAATGTTGATCTTTGGAATGAGACGCTAAAAGGAAATTTTCGGCTGGATCTGTACTATCGGCTGAATGTGTTAAATATCAGGATCCCACCGCTCAGAGAGCGCAAAAAGGATATTTCCTTATTGGCTGAGCATTTCTGGAAGCAATATTGTAAAAAGCATGGTATCAAAAATAAAAATCTTCCCTCCGGCGTAGCCGGTCTTTTGGAAAAGCATGCGTGGATCGGTAATATCCGCGAATTAAAGAATATTATGGAGCGGATCGTATTGTCCAGCGAAGAGGGTGAGGTTGATTTGGCTACGGTAGCCTTGATGCTGGACAGCGATGCCGGATTTGTAAGCAGAGACCTTCCGTTAACAGAAAATGGATTGTTGGAAGGGTCGCTGGATGACATCAAACGCAAAGTTGCCTTGACCGTGCTTGAACAGGAGGAACACAATATATCGCGGGCGGCAGCACGTTTGCAGATTGACCGCAACACATTGAAAAAAATTATTAGATGATGAAAAACACAGCATGTGATGAAAAAAATATCACATGCTGTGTTTTCCGTTTTTGGGTGTTGCAGGAAAACCGAGCATATTTGGAGTAACGTATTATTGGCATGTAATTTGCATATTTATTGAATTGACAATTGGCGTTGATGTTGAAAGTTTGAAAAAATCGTACTTGCAAAATTAATAAAAGAGGTGAGAGAATGCAATTTCAAGGGTATAGAAGACCTGACGGTAAAGTCGGGATTCGAAATCATGTTTTGGTATTGCCGAGTGTTGTATGTGCAAACCGGGTGGCGCGGGGAATTTCACAGTCGGTGAACGGGACGACTTGGGTGGAACATCAGCATGGCTGCGATCAACTGGGGGTTGACGCAGCATTAACTTCCAATGTCCTGATCGGTCACGGCACTCATCCTAATGTATTCGGTGTAATTGTCGTCGGTTTGGGTTGTGAGACCATTCGTGCTCAAAACATTGCGGCGGAAATCAAAAAGCAGTGTCCCCACAAATCAGTTGAGGTTGTTATCATCCAGGATGAAGGTGGGTCGGTTAAGGCGATTGCGAAAGGAGCCAGTTTCGCAAGGCAAATGCTGGTTGAGGCATCGGCGCTGAAACGCGAGCCGATTGATGCATCGGAACTAATCCTCGGCACAGAATGCGGTGGTTCGGATGCCTGTTCCGGAATTTCGGCAAACCCTGCGTTGGGGGTTGCCAGTGATCTGTTGATCGATGCCGGCGGTACGGTTATTTTGGCGGAAACGACAGAAATTATTGGCGCTGAACATATTATTGCCAAGCGGGCAATCAACGAGCAAGTAGCCGCACGTTGTTTCGAAGTCATTAATGCTTGTGAAACGGCTGTGAAAAAAATGGGCGTTGATATGCGCGGTGCGCAGCCAACTCCCGGTAATATCGAGGGTGGCTTGTCATCGATTGAAGAAAAATCATTAGGCTGCATTTACAAAGCCGGTACGAAGCCGTTGCAAACCATCATTGACTACGCTGCACCCATTACAATGAAGGGCTTGGTCTGGATGGATACTCCGGGACAAGACATTGAACAGCTTACAGGAATGGTAGCTGGGGGCTGCCATTTAGTGGTCTTTACTACCGGACGCGGCACTTGCTGTGGTTCGCCGATTGCGCCTACGATTAAAGTAGCTACGAATACGGCGATGTTCGAGCGGATGAATGATAATATCGATTTGAACGCCGGAACGGTTATCAGCGGAACCGAAAGCGTTGAGCAAGTAGGTCAGAGAATTTTTGAAGAAATGCTGGAAGTTGCTTCTGGTAAACAAACAAAAGCAGAAATATTAGGGTTTAATGATTTTGCGATCCATCGGATCGGACCGACGATTTAAGGACAGAGGGAGGTATGCAGGTGATGAATAAATTTCGGGCCATTGTGATGAAAGCGAACGATAATGTTGCTACAGTGGTAGAGCCATTATCTCAGGGAACGACAATTGATTTGAGTGTCGGTGGAGAGTTGGTATCTGTGAAGGTAGCTGAACAAATTCCTTTTTGTCATAAATTTGCTATTAAGGAGATCGCGCAAGGCGATCAAATTATTAAGTACGGCGAAGTGATAGGGCTTGCTACCCAGCCGATTCATGTGGGCCAGCATGTTCATATCCATAATCTTGAAAGCTGCCGCGGCAGAGGGGACAAGGAACCGGCTTAACAGAATACATTTTTCAGCAGACTATCATTTTTGGTAGTCTGCTTTTTTTGATCCAGCAACTTTTATACTCCGTTAAAGAAATTTTAGCAGGGAGATCGGAGTAGGATTTTTGTTTTTGTTTGTTGAACTAATAGGAAAAGGCGGGTGATGAATGATGATCGAAAAGTTCTATATTTCTACGCCCCAAATCGGTTTTGTGGATATTACCTCTGCCGTAAAAGATGCTGTGGCAGCCAGTTCGGTGAGGGATGGTTTGTGCCAAGTTTTTGTACCGCACACAACGGCAGGAATCACGATCAATGAGAATGCCGACCCGGATGTGATGAAGGATTTATTGGCTGGTTTAGAACACATGGTTCCCCATCTTTCCTATCGCCACGCGGAAGGAAATTCCCGGGCGCATATCCAGGCATCCCTTCTAGGCTCATCCGTTTCCATTCCTATCGAAAATAACCGATTGTTTCTCGGAACTTGGCAGGGCATTTATTTAGCTGAGTTTGACGGACCCCGCCGTCGGACGGTCTGTGTGAATTGCGGGGGAGCGCTATGAGTGCTGTCGTTTGTGAAATCGAATTGTTGATTCCGGGCTCCGGCTCGCTGAAGGCGAAACGACATGTTATCAAAAGCATTATGGGCCGCATCAAAGCTCGCTGCAACGCTTCGGTGGCTGAAACCGGCTTTCAGGACAGTTGGCAGAGAGCTGTAATCAGTGTAGCGATGGTGAGTTCTGACCATGTGTTATTGCAAAAGCAGATTGAACTGATCCGGCAGATTATTTATGATAACGCTGATGCGGAATTGGTTGATATATCATCAGAATATATCTAGAACAGAGTAATCTATGGAGATGGTAGTAGAGTGAAATTGGATGTTGCCCTTTTACCTGGGCTGATTGCTGAAAAGGATTTATCGGCTACAGTTTGTATTGTCTTGGATATTTTTCGCGCAACGACTTGTATGGTTACCGCATTTTCCAACGGCTGCAATGCAATCATTCCTGTTTTATCGCTTGATGAAGCGCATATGGTGGCGGAGCAAATTGGACCGGTTCTATTGGCTGGGGAAAGACAATCTCTCAAAATGGATGGCTGTGATCTGGGAAACTCGCCATTTGATTTTTGCCGGGATAAACTTGCCGGGCAAACTGTTGTTATGACCACGAGTAATGGAACGGTGGCGGTTAAAGCGACGGATACGGCCTATCGCACGCTGATCGGTTCCTTTATTAATGCCGAAGCCGTTTGCCGGGAAGCAAAAAAATATGGCAAGGATATTGTGATTGTTTGTGCGGGGACAGATCGTACTTTTTCACTGGAAGATACGCTTTGCGCAGGCTTGCTTGTGCGATTATTGGCAGCCAACGGTGACATGGAAATGACCGATGCGGCCGAAGGCGCATTGTTAATGTACAAGGAAGCGAATTCGAACCTTTTTGCAATCGCTTCCGGCAGCCGGAATGGCCGCAGATTATGTGAGCTAGAGCGAACAAAGGACGTGGAATATTGTCTGCAGACGGACTTGTTGGATCTTGTGCCGTATTATGCAAAGGGGAAAATCACGTTGAGCGAAACAAGCAGAAATACAGTCTTATAGCTGAATTCACTTTTCGCTATATTTTTGAAACGATATTGTAACAGGGAGCAACTAAATGGCAAAAAAATCTTCGCAAAAATGGACTGTACTGCTGTTGCTGGTGGTTGTTACTGCCGGTCTTTATTATTATGCAAGCCATAAGCGGGAGCAGGGAAACAAGCCGTTGCCGCCGACGATTGAGAAAACAAGTTCCGGAACAGTGGTTGACTACACTGAGATGTCGATCCGCTTGCATAATGCAGTGGACGGTAACCTAAAAGCCCAAGGATTAAGTATTGGCGAGAAAAAAGAAATAAAAAGGGAAACGCCCCGACAAGGAGCCGAGGGGATGATCCGGTGGCGTACATGGCAAATTCAGGCCGCCATAGCCCAGGATAACGCGGTGGAAAAGATGCGTCAATCACTGCAAGAGGCAGTGGCTAAGGTGGGCGGTGAAGTTTTAAGTGCGCAGGCGGATCGCTATCAAGGACGACCGGTAACCAGAGTGGATGTCGGTTTTAAAGAGACTTTAGCAGGGGACACCATTACGATTACAACCGATCGAATATATATCAGTGCTCAGGAGAAGCCGGCGCCAACGGTTCCTCCCGCTTCGCCGACAACACCGGCTCCGCTGCCGGCAAGGCCGCCAGGCACGGGGGCACCGATGGCCATCATCATTGATGATTTTGGTTATCAGTCAGAACCCATTGAGATGTTTGCGGCGATTGACAGACCCATTACTTTTTCGGTTCTTCCCTACCGCCAATATAGTAGAACTGCTGCTGCTAAAGGCGTTAGTTCCGGACATGAAGTGATATTGCATTTGCCGATGGAGCCGATGACACTCCCGGACCAAATCGAAAAAGATATGATTACTGTGCAGATGAGTGATGCGCAAATTCAAGACATTGTGGTCAGAGCGCTTCAGTACACTCCGGAAGCGATTGGTGTCAATAACCATCAGGGCTCGCGTGCAACGTCTGACCGCCGGGTAATGCAGGTTGTGTTGTCGGTATTGCGGGGTAACCAGCTGTTTTTTGTTGACAGCCGGACCAGCGGGCAAACCGTCGGTGCAGAGACTGCTCATCAGATGGGAATGCGCAGCGGTGAAAATGACTTGTTTCTCGACAATAGTTCGGATATTGACTACATAAAAAACCAATTGCGAACGGCAGAACGAATGGCGTTGAAAAACGGGAGCGTAACTGTCATTGGCCACGCGAGGGTAAATACTGCCACTGCAATCCGGGAAATGATTCCGGAACTTGAGGCAAATGGCATCCGATTGGTGTTTGTTTCGCGATTGGTTCGTTAATCTAAAGGAGATTTAACTGTGAGAAAAATTATATTTGCGGTTTTGATGATGTCGGGGGTGTTTTTTTCTCAACCGGCACAACCGGCTGAGGCTGCTGGATGGTTCAATGCTTCGCAATTAATGTCGGAAGAAAAAAATATGATGCTGTTAAAAGAGGTGTGGGATGCGCAAACTTTCGGTGAATTGCGGACCGGGCATGTTGTAATTACCGATCAGGTTATGAATGAATTATTGGCCGAAAATGTAGCGGGAAGTCAAAAAATCACCGAAATTATTTTTACGTCCCAGGAAAATGGACAGATTGAACTAGCAGTTGTAACGCCATCATTAGGACGTGTTAAAATCGTCGGTTTGTTGGAGAAAATTCATCATGATGCAAATTCTTCTTCGCTCACGTTTCGGGTTTTAAACAAGCATCTGTTGGATAAACCTTTGGTATCATTGATTTTTTCCCGGATCAGTTTGGCTATGTTGACTAAGCTATATGGAAATCCTGCTGCAGGCACAGATATAGCTGTTACAATAAAAGGGAATACGGTAGTCGCTGATTTTCATGATTATTTGTATACAACTCGGATTGCCCAAGTACATCTGTTTGGCAATTGCCTGCTTGATGAAGTGCAGATAACCGGCGCGCAAACCAGGGGAGGCTCCATCGTTTTGGATACGAATCTCGCTGTTACACCGGAAATGGCAGCAGTGATCCCTGAATTTTTGCAGGGCAGTTGAAAAAAGTGCAGCGTAAAGAAAGGAGGCAAAATTTAGTGATGGAAAAACCGGATTTGGAGCAGATTATCCTTGCGCATATTGTAGACCGGCGTCTGACTTGCGCCGCTGCGCATCAGATTGCGGAACAATATAGTTGGACTTTAGCTGAAATTGGTGCAAAGGCAGAAACCTTGAAAATAAAAATTAGTAAATGCCAGCTGGGGTGTTTTTAAAAAACGCATAGGAATAAAAATGCTTTTCGATTAAACAAATTTTGTCTGTTTTATGGTATACTAATTGTCAATAGGGCAAGGTTAAGAGAATATTTGTAGGTCAAAGATGAATTCCCAGCTGTCTTAATGTTATTGTTATATTATTAATGATGGCTAGGGTTATTTTTGCTTTTTGCGAACAAATGCCTGCCTTTGCCTGAATTCAATAATAAATGTGAATGAGGTGACTGTTCATGGTAAATGATTTACTGTATTTGATCCCTGCAGGAAAGTATAGCAAAGAAGAACTGGTCAATTTACTAAAGGATCACCCGGAAATTAAATTTGCTTCCCTTGTAGGTGTCGATCTTGCCGGTAATGATACGGACGAGAAAATCCCCATCAATTTGTTTATCAAAGACGTCGAAGAGTTTTACAGCGGCGGCGCAGTGCAAACCGACGGTTCTTCCGTTGTATTGACCGGACTTGCTACGTTGAACAATGCAAAAGTCGATATGCTGGCTGATCCGGATGTAAATTGGTTTATCGACTATAACTTTGAACATATTGACGGGGAAACCGGCAAACCGGTTGGTACGCTTCGTATCCCTGCGTTCCTTGTTCACAATGGCCTTAGAGTTGATTCGCGTTCGATTCTGGCGCAAAGTTTGGATTATGTGAAAGCGGAATTAATGGTGCTTTTCAAAAAATATCCACAAATTGCCGGCTTGGAACATATCAATGTTGCCGATATCGAAGATGTTATCTTCACATCCGCAACCGAATTGGAATTCTGGGTTAAAACACCGGCAAACCAGGCGGAAGTTGCCGAATTGTCTGCTTCGCAGGTTTTGCAGGAGCAATATTGGCAGCGGACTCGCGGTGAAGTCCGTACGGCAATGGAAGAAGCTCTTCTCATGTTGGGCAAATATGGTCTCGAGCCTGAAATGGGCCATAAAGAGGTTGGCGGTGTAAAAGCGCAAATCGGTGAAAGCGGCCATCTAAGCCATGTTATGGAGCAGCTTGAAATCGACTGGCGTTTTTCAACCGGTGTGCAAACGGCCGACAATGAACTGCAGGCTAGAATTATTATCAAAGAAGTATTCCGTGCCAATGGGCTTGAGGTAACATTTAAAGCAAAACCGATTATCGGTGTGGCAGGAAATGGTGAGCATACGCACATCGGCCTTGCGGCAAAAATGAAATCCGGCAAGGTTATCAACTTGTTTGCAGCGAGCGATATGAAGAAAGATTTCTTAAGCGCCATTGGTTATGGCAGCATCATGGGTGTATTGAAGAACTATGAAGTGATCAATCCGTTTATTTCGTCCACCAACGATTCGTTAAATCGTTTGAAGCCTGGATTTGAAGCGCCGGTTTGTATCGTAACGTCTCTCGGTCATACTCCTGAAATTCCTTCCCGTAACCGGACCATATTGGCCGGTTTGGTGCGTGACGTGAATAATCCGATGGCAACTCGTTTTGAAGTTCGTTCTCCGAACCCGTATACTAATACCTATGTTGCTTTAGCTGCTATTTACCTGAGTGTTCTGGATGGTGTGAAAGCTGCTGTTGCTTCCGGTGAAACGACCAAAGGGGTGGAAGCGGAGCTTTCAAAAGAACCGGGAGTAGAAGGGTTTTATCTGGAAACTGCCAGAGCATATCGCAGTGAACATGATGTATTTGAAGATTATACTGCGGAAGAACGCAACCGTTTGTTTGGCGCTCCGCCGGCGACTGTGTGGGAAAATATGCAAAGCCTTACGAAATACCCAGAAAAATTGGCGGTCCTCAAAGCGGGCAACATACTTCGCCAAGAATTGATTGATGCGTTTGCCGCCGGTGCTTTGATCCGCTGGAAAACGGAACTGTTGAATCGTATTATTCCGGAAAATTTGGAAATTGTAAAATCATGCCTGCGTTTGCACAATGGAGAAGCTGAAAGTGATTTGGATCTGTTCTATTGGGAAAAAATCAACGCTCTCAAAAATCTTTTAGCAAAAGATACAATTGCCAACAAGAGCATGTTTTCTTGCATCAAAGAAGGTATTGCTTCCGGAAACTTTGACTTAGTATCTCAATTGCAGGTAGAAATGGCTGATAAAATTGCTGAGCTGCAGGCAACTTATGCTGCTTACAAGAAAAACATCCTGTAAAAACCGGCAACCATGCGGTAATTGGTAATTTATAAAAGTCCTTCACGGAAGAGGGGATTCGCTCCCTTTGGTGAAGGACTTTTTTGTTACTCTATACAATATTACATATATAGAAGCCTGTCGCTTTGCTATCAGAGGCTTACAACGACGGGAGGGGATTCTCCGTGTCCAAGAATGCATCATGGGAAATTTTACAATCCTTTTTCGCTCGGAATTGGTTCTTCTATATTTTGGGCGTTTTTTTATTAATTGCTGTCGACCTTTTACAGTTGGGAATTCCCCGGTTGATCGGGCAAGCGGTGGATCGGTTTTTATTCCCAGGCGCCGATGCCAGTCAGCCGTTGATTTGGTTGCTGTTGATTACCGTGATGATTGCTTTGGTTCGTTTTTTGTATCGGGAATGCATCATGGGAACGACGCGCAGACTAGAATTTTATTTGCGGCAGCGACTATTTTTTCATGCCTTGCGGTTGCCTCTTTCTTATTATGATGTACAAGGGCCAGGGAAATTAATGGCGCTGATGACGAACGACATTACGGCAGTTCGGGTAGCGCTTGGCTTGGGAACGATGTTGTTTGTCGATGCAATTATTATGGGGGTTGCTTCTGTTGCCGTAATGGCGGCAAGTATCAATGCAGAACTAACCTGGCGTGCTGTATTACCTCTGCCAATTGTCTTGCTGGCAGCTTCCTTGTTAGGGCAGACAATCCATAAGCGATTCCGGGCGGTACAGGAAAAATTTAGTGAACTGACAGAGTTTTCACAGGAGATTTTTTCCGGCAGCCGCGTTATTAAGGGCTTTGCTGCGGAAAAAACGTTTATCGACCGTTTCGCCGCTTTAAGTGAGGAGAATGTAAAAACGAATATGGTATTGGCGCGGACGCAGGCGGTTTATATTCCGTTGACGCATATCGCTCCGCTGGCCTGTTATGTGGTTGCCCTTTACAGTGGTGGAAAAATGATGATGGACGGTATCATTACGATTGGTGACTTTACTGCGTTTACCGGGTATTTGGGGTTGATTATCTGGCCGATCATGGGAATAGGTTTTCTTATGAATATTGTACAGCGTGGCTCTGCTTCGCTGAACCGGATATCTTTCTTATTGACGGAGCCGTTGTATGAAAAGGAGCTGCCGGAACAGGACTTGGCAGAAAATTTTTCAGTATCAGTTCCTACGATTGAATTTCGGCATTTGACTTTTTATTATCCGCAAATGGACGTTCCGGCGCTGCAAAATGTTTCTTTGTCAATCCCGGCAGGGTCTACAGTCGGGATTGTTGGGCGTACCGGATCGGGAAAATCGACTCTGCTTAAATTGTTATTGCGATTGTATGACCCGCCCGTGAACAGCATTTTCATCAACGATACGGAAATTCATGCAATCGATCATCGGCAATTGCGGGAAGCAACCGGATACGTGGCGCAGGACAGTATGCTGTTTTCCCGCACGATCGGGGAAAATATTGCTTTTGATAAAGAATACTCTTTCGGCGAAATTCAAGCGGCGGCAAAAATGGCGGTGGTTAAAGAAACCATCGACACGCGAACGGATGGTTTTGCAACCGTTCTTGGTGAAAAAGGACGGCGGCTTTCCGGTGGCCAGCAGCAACGGGTCAGTGTTGCCCGCGCTTTGATCAAACAGCCGGGGTTATTGCTTTTAGATGATATTTTTGCTGCGTTGGATTACCGGACGCAAGTAGAATTAATGGCCAATATGAACAACTTTTTAGCAGGCCGGACCAGTTTGGTTGTGTCTCAACGGGTGGCGGCTGTTAAGGATGCGGATTTTATTGTGGTAATGGAGAATGGCACGATTGCTGAGCAAGGGTCCCATCAAGAGTTGATCGAAAAAAAAGGGGCCTATTATTCGCTGTATGAACAGCAGATTGTGGATGGTACGCTGTAATGCCGATGCTCTTCCACGGACGGGAATATGATGTGCTTGATAAAAATAGGCCGCTAGACAGTAAAATGGTCCGTATTCTTTGGTCGTTTTCCCGCGATTTTCGGGGTTTGATGATACTCGCTGTTTTGGTCATGCTGTTGGGCGCTGTGGCGGAATTATCCCGGCCGTACTTATTGAAAATAGCGATTGATGAACAGATTGCCATCAAGGATTTACCGGGTCTGGTTCACACTGCCACTATTTATGGCTGGACGATTATTGCCAGTATTGGGCTGGCTTTTCTGGAAACCATTTTACTGCAGCATATTGGACAAAAAATTATTCACAATGTCCGGCAAAAAGTCTTTCGGTTTCTTATCTATCAACGGTATGCCGATTTGGAAATTCAACCGGTCGGCCGGATGGTTACCCGGGTAACCAATGATACGGATGCGATCCGGGATTTGTATACGGATGTATTGGTTGCTTTCGTCAGCGACTGTTTGGTTTTACTGGGTATCATAGCAGTCATGTTGTATATTGAATGGCGGTTGGCACTGGTCGCATTTCTTGTCGTGCCGTTCATGTTTCTCATCACTTTTGTCTATCAAAGATACGCCCGGCTGGCATATCGGACTGTCCGGGAAAAAACGGCGAATTTAAACACTTTTTTACAAGAAAGCATGACAGGCATTTCGATTATCAAGGCCTTTTCCCGCTTTCGGCGCAGTGAAGAAGAGTTTCGGAATGTCAGCAAGGAATATTTAGCAGCTGGACTGCGGGAAATGCGGACCTTCGCTGTTTTTCGTCCGTTGGTGGATGTAATTTATATGCTGGCTGTTATTCTTGTTCTCTGGCAGGGCGGTTTTCAGGTTCAGACAGGTGGCGTAGAGATCGGTGTTATTGTTGCGTTTTTGCGGTATGTAGAAAAATTTTTCTGGCCCATCAAAGATTTGGCGGAAAAATATGATTTGCTGCAATCCGCGTTAGCGGCAGCGGAACGGGTATATGATATGCTAGCCGCCGAACGCCCGGCAGAAGAACCGACGCAAAAACACTTGGACTGCGAATTTTTGGGCCATATTCGATTTCAGGAGGTTTGGTTTGCCTACGAAGAAGAAAATTGGGTATTGCAGGGTGTTTCTCTGGATATTACTGCCGGTCAGTTTGTCGGCATTGTCGGTTTATCCGGTTCCGGAAAAACAACCTTGATTGGTTTATTATTGCGTTTTTACGAGCCACAGAAAGGGATTATTTTTCTGGATGGAGTAGATATTCGCGAAATTCCGTTGGAAATTTTACGTCGTAAAATTGGTGTTGTATTTCAGGACGTCCATTTATTTCGTGGGAACATAGCGGAAAATATCAGCATGTTTGACGAAACCATGACACACGATACAATTGTTGCGGCCGGCAAGATGGCGAATATCCATGATTTTGTGATGAAATTGCCGAAGGGGTATGAAACGGATGTTGGGTATCAAGGCGGGCTGTTGTCGTCAGGCCAGCGGCAATTGATCTCATTAGCCCGGGTATTAGCCTGCCGGGCGAATGTATTGGTCTTAGACGAAGCTACGTCCAGCATTGACAGTGAGACGGAAGCGTTGGTGCAGGACGCTCTTGACAAGGCGGGACAGGAGAGAACCATGCTGGTAATTGCCCATCGTTTATCAACGATCCAGCATGCGGCGGAAATTGTTGTGCTTCATAAAGGGAAAATTAAAGAACGGGGAACTCACGAGGCGCTGCTGGCAAGCAACGGAATTTACTGCCGTTTATATCATAGCCAGTGAAGATAATTGTTGGTAAAAAGAAGGATTTTTAAGGCTTATTGGGTAATATTAATTATTATAACGAGAAATGAATTATATCTTAGCTTAAATAAATATTTGTCAGGAGGGGAAATGTATGGAGAAGTTGTTTAGCGATTTAGAAGGTCTGCGGATCGCCGTTGACATTGAGACCCGGGGTGAGGAGTTTTACCGGCAAGCCCATTCCTATGCAAAAAAGATAGAACATAAGAACCTATTTTTCTTATTGATGAACGAAGAAGTTCAACATAGGGAAAAATTCACGGAATTATATCAAAAAATTAAAGCACAGAAAGAAGCAGTCGCGGATGAGTATTTGTTTGATCCGGAAACCTCCCGCTATTTGACTGTCTTATCCGAAGGACACGTTTTCCCAGAAGAAAAAAATGCGGCCAAAAAAATTGCCGAACTGGATACAATTGGTGCCATACTGAATGTGGCTATGCAAGCCGAAAAAGATTCGATTCTTTTTTACGATGAATTGGCGCGAAGTGCGAAATTTGAAGAAGCACGGCAAATTTTTACTCTTTTGAAGCAGGAAGAACAGACACATGTTGTAAAACTACGGGAAATGATCCGGTTATGGGCTTAATGAAAATCTCCTTGATTAGCTAAAAGTTGGTTGGAGGGGTCGAGTGTGGCGAAAACAAAAGGGAAGCACCAGTATCATAGGGAAGATATGAATAAATTAAATCGTACGGCATTGCTGATTGGCGGATCGGTTGCCGTGGTGATTTTAGTGGTAATGATTTTTTCTTTTGTTTTTTAATGCTGTGTATGGTTTTTGATGTGAATATAGGATAAAGAGAGGATGTGTGTTGATTAATGGAAGTAAAAACCGACTTATTGGAAAAAGGTGCTATTTTACAGCGCGATAAAGAAACATATGCCATTGCGCCCCATATTCCTGGCGGGATTATCCTCGATTTCAACGTATTGCGCAAGTTAGTAGATGTGGCGGAAAAATACGGTGCGAAAGCGATGAAACTAACATCTGCGCAGCGGATTGCTATTGTAGGGATTGATCCCGATAAAATTGATGCTGCATGGGAAGATTTGGGAATGGATAAAGGCGCTGCGGTTGGCCTCTGCGTACGCAGTGTAAAAATCTGTCCGGCCATGCATTTCTGCAAGCGCGCACAGCAAGACGGGGTTACTTTAGGTCTGGAGATTGACAAGCGCTATCATGGCATGGCCTTGCCGTCCAAATTTAAAATGGCTGTCAGCGGGTGCATGAATTCCTGTTCTGAGCCGGCGGTGAAGGATTTGGGCATCATGGGAACTCCGAAAGGATATACCTTCTACATTGGCGGAAATGCCGGTATCAAACCGCGTTTGGGAAATGTTTTGGCACAAAATGTTCCGCAGGAAGAGGCCTTGGCGTTGGCGGATAAAGTGGTGGCCTATTACAAAGCGAATGCGAAAAATTATGAGCGTATGGGCTCTATGATTGACCGCATTGGTTTTGATAAAGTGAAACAGGATATTATGGGGGAATAAAATATTTTGCGCGCCTGGTTGCTTTTTGTATCCAGGCGCTTTTCAAACCGTGCTGCAGTGAAAATGAGTGGGAGGTGACGCAATGGATCAGGAATGGGTAGAAAAAATGTTGGGAAAGCTGGCGCAAATCGGCTGTGGCCCCCAAGGGATTAATCGCTTGGCTTACAGCGACGCCGATATGCATGCGAAAGAATTCATGATTCGAACGATGCGCGACAACGGTTTAACAGTACGCGTCGATTCGATTGGCAATATTATCGGCCGGCTGGAAGGGACAGATCCGGATGCATCCATTGTTGCTACCGGTTCCCATCTCGACACAGTACCGGATGGGGGACGTTACGATGGTGCGCTTGGGGTCGTTGGCGGCTTGGCTGCTATCCGGCGTTTACAGTCCCTCGGTCCATTGAAACATCCTGTAGAGCTGATTGTTTTTGCGGCTGCAGAATCCAGCCGGTTTGGTTTGGTGATGATTGGCAGCAAAGCAATGGCCGGTATGGCTAGCCGTTACGCATGGGGTAAGGCGAAAGATACAACCGGAGTATCGCTTACGGAAGCTTTAGAGACGAAAGGCTTTGACTTAAGTGATTTAGAAAAAGTCGCTCGTGGAAAAGATCCCATCAAAGCTTTCGTGGAACTGCATATTGAACAGGGAACGGCATTGGAAAAAGCGAAAAAACAAATCGGCATTATTGAAACAGTAGCTGCCCCCACCATGATTAAAGTTACAATTAACGGTGAAACAGGGCACACGGGAGCTATTCCGATGGAGGAACGGCATGATGCGCTGGTCAGCGCAGCAACCATCGTATTGGCGGTGCAGTCGATCGCTCTAGACCAATCGCCGTACGGAACCTTGGCGACGGTTGGACAGTTAACCACTGCTCCGGGAACCCCAAATGTAATTCCTTCCCAAGTGGAACTGTGGATTGATTTGCGCGGGGTGGATCAGGAGAACATCATTGAAACGATTCAGGAAATCAAAGATGCTGTCAGCACTATTACGGATGAACAAGAAACCTTGGCAGCCATTGATATGTTATTTTCTGAAAAGCCGATTCAAATGGATGAATATGTTATACGGAAGATTGAGACCGCTTGTATGGAAAAAAACATATCTTGCCGGCGGATGAACAGCGCCGGTGGACATGATGCGATGAATATGGCCCATTTGGCGCCGGCAGGGATTATATTTATTCCGTGTAAAGGCGGCATCAGCCATAGCCCCAGAGAATTTGCAGAGCCTGCGGATATTATGGCGGGTATTGATGTGTTGACGCAAACTTTGCATGAACTGGCGAAATAGGAGGTGAAAGAGGATTTTTTGACTGGTTGGACAAAACATGATAAAGTAAAACATAGGCCGAATCCGTATTTATAGGTACGGGGGAACCAATATTCAGGGGATAATCCGTTTAACGGAGGGGTATATTCTCAACTCTCTCTTCTCCCCATCCCGTCAGCTAACCCCGGAGGCCGCAGTAAGAGAGGTGAACCAATTGAAAAAAAGATCCTGTCTTTTCGTATGTTCTTTAATTTTTTTGTTTTTTTCGGCTGTCGTTTCTGCGGCTCCAGCAAAACCTGAAGCTTCTTCAAACTCTACCGTCTCAGCAAAATCTCAAACTTCGTCAAATTCTGTTGCATCCGCCGCGAACAGCGATGAACTGATCAAAATCGGCATGCGCGGAGAGAAAGTCGTGGTTCTCCAAAAACTTTTAGCGGAACGAGGATTTTATGCCGGTGAAATTGATGGAATTTTTGGCGGCGGAACACAGGCGGCCGTGCGGGATTTTCAACTTATCAATGGTTTGCCCGGCGATGGCGTAGTCGGTAAAGAAACTTTGCAGTATTTGCGAAGGTCTTCCGGTACGGAACCGTCAAGATACAGCCGGTCTTTGCTGATGACGGCTTCTGCCTATTCCGCGTATGATACTGGCAACTCCAGCCGGACTTGCAACGGAAACCTGGTTCGGAAGGGATTGGTTGCGGTTGATCCCTCTGTTATCCCGCTCGGAACAAGATTGTACATTAGCGGATATGGTTATGCGATTGCTGATGATATTGGTGGATCGATCAAAGGCGACCATATCGACCTTGCTTTTGATTCGCATAATGAGGCGCTGCAATTTGGCAGGCAAAAAGTTACTGTGTATATTTTGAATTAACGAATTTTATGAACTGCGAAAAGATCAATCTGCGGTGTACTTCGCGAAAAAGTGTACCGCAGATTGGTTTTTTACAGTGTTTTATAAATTTTGACAATGTGGAAGGTATGTAACATGACGATGAAATCGATAGTTATTCCCTGTGGTGAAAAACAATTGACGGGGGTTGTGCATGAACCGGCTACGGCAAACGGAAAGGTCTTGTTGCTTTGCCATGGTTTTCGCGGTTCTAAAGAAGGGGGCGGGAGGGCTGTCCTTTTAGCGGAACAAGCCAAAATGAAAAATTTTACGGTGGTGCGGTTTGATTTTACGCCAACGGAGTGTGTGACCAATCAAATCCAGGAAATCAGAGCGGTGGTTGCCTATTGCCGTGCAATATTAGGACAGCAAATCATTTTGCTGGGACGAAGCTTGGGCGGAAGTGCTTCTTTGGCTTTTGCGGCGGATGACGGAAATCTGGCCGGACTTTGCCTCTGGTCAACTCCTTCTGATTTACACGAAACCTTTCGATTGGCGCTGGGAAACAATTATCAAAGACTGGCGGAAGGTAGAGATATCTTTGTTGAGGATGAGTACGGAAAATTAGAATTAAGTCCCCATTTTATTGCGGATTTTGATTGTTATGATTTGTTGACTTGTGTTCAGCGAATATCAGGGTTGCCGCTTTTAGTACTGCACGGCAGTGACGATGCGGTTGTACACTTGCATCAGGCGAAAACGCTATTTCAGCATGCCGGAGAACCAAAGAAAATGGTTGTTATCGACGGTGCAGATCATCAGTTCAGCCAACATGCGACGCAAGCGACGGAAGCAGTGATTGCCTGGCTGGAGACGTTTGTTTAAAAAAGAAACTTGCGCAGCTTTGCTGCGCAAGTTTTCACCAGTATCTAAAAATTTGTATCACTGTGATGACTGTCATAATAAGCAATAACGCTTCCGTATAAAAGCTAGGCCAAAGCTCGCTGATGCCGAGGGCGACAGCGGCACATGCCAATGCTATATAGACAGCTGACTTGTTTTTCTTTGTCTTTGCTTCTTCCATCCTGCACGCTCCTTAAATTTGATTGATAGACTCCGTTCGATCAAGCGTTTTTCTTATTATACCACGATGGTTACCAGCAATAAAGTTCCTATCAAGTGTATTTGCTATTGCAATCTACAATTGCAATTTAGAAAGTGTATTTGCTGGGTATTGCCGTAAAAATACTCTTGCAAAAATTACTTTCATAGTATATACTATGAAAGTAATTCATCAACACGGGGTTATAGCTCAGTTGGTTAGAGCGCTTCGTTGACATCGAAGAGGTCTGCAGTTCGAGTCTGCCTAACCCCACCAGTAAATATGCGCCTTCCGAGAGTTCGGGAGGCTATTTTTATTGCATTTTGACGACAATTTGACGACAACGGAAAAATAATGGGCCGACAGCGATATTTTCGCCGTCGGCTTTTACTTCCTCATTCTCATCATGTTATTACAAGATCGAAAATTAACGGGAATTAACCCAAAAGAGGATCACGTCATCCATCCCGTAGCTTTTTTAAGGTAGGTGTTTTCCATGAACAAAGTATTTGTAGCGGTTACTGCCGAATATGATGCCAGTGGCTGCGTTCATCCATTGGCTTTGACGTGGACGGACGGCAGGAAATATGAAATTGACCGGATACTGGATGTGCGCCAGGCTGCATCATTAAAATGCGGCGGTCAAGGATTGCGGTATACCTGCCGAATTTGCGGAAAAGAAGTGTATTTGTTCTTCGATGAAGGAAAATGGTTTGTAGATTGTTGAATACTATATAAAGATGAAAAACGGGAGGTGAGTAAAATGAGGTTATGGAAAACATTTCGTAACTTCTGCAGCCCTTGAATTATTATTTATGTAGTGCTGTTAGCACTATTGATAATATTTTACTTGACGAAATAGCTTTCCTTAAAAAAACATCCGTGGTGTCTCTAGCTACTAAGACATGGCAAATTTACTTTTTTATTAATGAAGTTTGATATCTGAGTAAAAAATAGTGGGAGATGATCGAATGCGATATTATCTGATGGCCATTGTAGGAATGTTGGTGGCTTTTATTATAGGTATCATAATGAAAGAAGAATTGCAAGTACCAGGAGTTGTTGTGTATATTGTAATAATTGTTGCTGGGATAAAAATATGGGATTGGGCAAGAGGAAAAGCAAAGAAATAAAGCATCGAGTTTGTAGTTCTGGGGGAGTGATTATGAGCAGGGAATTTCTTGATTGGACAATACAGGCTATTGTCAGTAGATTTCCGGAAACACGAGACGTATTTATCCAAAATGGTTTTGAAATATTTTCTGGTGATGAGGTTTTGCAGAACGCTGGTGCCATTTTGCACCTCAAAATAGCTTTGCAGCTAAAAAAAATAAACGCCGAGGCTTTCTTAAAGTTAATTGATGACAGGATTGAAAATGTTGCGAGAGAAACGCGGTTGTTATCGTTGATGCAGTCGGCGAAGATCGATACGTCTGGTACCGCTTTTCGTTTCGTTGCCCATATTCCGCGTCCCTTACAAGTAACGCTGCAGGAAGAATTGAAGCTGTTTTTGCAAACACTGCAAGAAAAAAGACAGGTTTGGTTTAACTATTCTACCGGACCGTTCTTCTTGGATGAGGAGCTATCTTTCCACGATTGTATGGGTTACGAAAAAGATGTTGATGCAATGCCGGATATTGTATTGGCGCATGGTTTTGGACTTTTTAATGAAAAAATGATTAAGAGGGTTGTTGCACAAGGTGTGTATAGGGCTTTTCCGTGGCAACCGGCAAATAAAATAATGACAAATTCCGGTGCTATTGATGTCGATGGTCAGTTTGTGATGATTGCGGCAAGTGCTACCGTTATGGTTGTTGACTGTAACAAGCTCCACGGTCTGCCGGTTCCCCAAACATGGGGAGATTTACTAAAACCTGAGTATGAACGTATGGTTGTATTGACTGGTCACAACAATCATATAAACGAATTGGTATTATTATATATATATAAGCAGTACGGGACTAAAGGAATTGCTGCTTTAGGAAGATCAGTTCGTCAATATGCGCAACCTCCACAAATGATTAAAGCGATGGCGAGTAATAACGAAGTATCGCCGCCAATTTATGTCATGTCGAATTTTTTTGCAAACATGCTTCCTCAAAGGGAACAAATCAAAGTCATCTGGCCGCAGGACGGGGCGTTAATTATGCCAATTTTTATTCTGGTGAAAGCAAATAAAAAGGAGGCATATAAAGAATTGGTTGATTTCTTGACAGGAATAGAGATTGGCCGGATTTTTGCCGGTAGCAATTTTCTATCGGCTCACCCGGATGTGGACAATCATTTACCGGAGGGTGCGTCCTTGCAATGGATTGGCTGGGATTTTATTAAAAAAAATGATATTAGTAGCTTAACAAAGAAATTGAATGAGAAATTTTGGGAAAGTCATCGAGGCACAGCGTTTTGATTTAATTTTCACAAATTCTTCACTGTTTTGTCACATTTCTATGTTATATTATTGATAAACGGTTGTGATTGGGAGGTCATGAAATGCGCAAATTTTTAATTCCATTAGTAGTTTTGTTTTTGTTGAGCTTATCCTCGGTGTCGTTTGCTGCCAACAAAGGGCAAGATGACGATCAGCAAAAACACCGGAAGCAACAGCAGCAACATCAAGAAAAGCAGAATTATAACCAGCAACAGCGGCAAGAAAATCATCATCAAGATCAGCAACACGATGAAGACCAACGAAATTATCAGCAAAGGCATCACGATTGGTCAAATTCAGCATATGATAATGAAAATTGGCGCCACTCAGAAAGACAATTTGCAGGGTCATTTCCTTTTGGTTGGCACGATTCGCACGAACACTATTATGGGGATCGCATTGACCATGACGAATGGGCCGGCCGTTTCCCTGGATTGCGCCCTTATCAATGGCGTGGTGAAGGTTTCTGGTACCATAACAAACATGTAACGGATGCAGTGTTATTTTACAGCGATTCGGATGAGCTGGTTAGCGTAGGGTTTATGCATGACGGCTTGTTTATTTTAATCCGTGACGACGGGAATAGTTATGAAAATAATGACTCTTTCTTTTTGGCATGGTGGAGTCGGTAAAATTTATTTCTAAAAATAGGATTAGATTGTATTGCAAAATATGTAAAAATATTGTAAAATTTTCTTTGTGAATATTATATTTGGCAAACCCGTCGAAAGACGGGGACGCAAAGCCGTGGATCTAAAGACCCTCAGTCTATGATTGCCAGGTTGCTGCTTTAAAAGAAGTGATGTTTAAGCACTAACCTTCTTCTGAAAGGCTAGTGTTTGCTTTTTGTGTTATGTTTTTGAAATGACCGGTGTTGTTGGAGTTATAAGCCGAAAAAGTATTTAAGGCGCAAATTGCTTCAATCAACTGTTATTGGCAATCCGCGTAGAAGATAATATTTACAAAGAAGTGGCAGTGTTAAATAAACTACAGTAGAGGAGAATGGTTAACTATGAAATCTACAGGAATTGTTCGCAAGGTTGATGAACTGGGAAGAGTGGTTCTCCCGATTGAGTTGCGGCGTACACTCGATATTGCAGAAAAAGATGCACTGGAAATCTATGTCGACAACGACCGGATTATCCTCCGGAAATACGAGCCGAATTGTTCATGTATATTATGTGGGAATGGAAATGAGGTTATCAATTTTAAAGGCAAAAACGTGTGTAAAGAATGTCTGACTGCTTTGACGCAGAAATAAGTGGTTAATCCGAATTGCCGATTCCTTAAAACGGATTATCAATATAAGTGAGCCTTAGGTTCGGAAGGGGTTATTGCCCCCGCCGAACCCTTAGAGCGAACTTAAGACTGAGGCTCGAAATCTTTGATTTCGCGAAGCCGAAGTTTCCCTTTAGGGTTTCGAGTGTTATAGCCTGTTGATCCCCGACCTAAGAGGGCGGGGTCTTACAGGCTGTTAACGAGATAAAATGGAAAAGTAGATACGGAGAAGATTGAATAAAACATTAGAAAGCCAGACGTCAAGCCTGGCTTTCTAATGTTTTATTTCATATGCTATCCCTTGTCATGTGGAATATGTTCAAGAATATAGGGGAGAACTTCGGCGGGTGTAATATTTAAGGCGATCGCAAATTCTTCGTGCAATTGTTTTTCAACGGCGTTCATAACATCTTCGTCCGCCTTGGCAAATTTTTTATTGGCAGCAAGTTTATTTTTCTTTTTCCAATACAGTGATTTTATAATTTTTATTTGTTCTTCGACGTTACCGCTTTTAGCAGTTTTAAACATGTCGTTTCTTTGTTTGTCGCTTTCAATTGCAATAATTTCTCTTTCCGGCATCGAAGCTATCAATGAAAGAACTTCACCGCGGCTCATAACCGGTCTCAGTAATTCCTTTTGCTTTTTTACCGGAATTTTTATCGTGATATTGTTTTTGTAAACAGGATGCAAAACATAATAATTTTCGCTTTCATCGCTGAAAGCTGGGTCGCCCTGTTGAATGTCGGTAATTTTATATGTTCCCATCAAACCGTATACGACGTAATCATTCACTTTAAACACCACAGTACCTCCTTGCTGTCATTTGCGCTTCGTAGAAAATAATGAGGGCTTTTTGCAGCCGTTACTATGCCAGAGAAACTATATCTTCTTATTATTATACCAAATATTTCATTTTTGCTGTAATAGCTTTCCTGAAATAAAAAATCACCAAGATACCTTTCTGCCATTTTTCGATGTCTACCCTGCCGTCGATGAGTTACCCCGTTTCTTAATATAAATAGGGTAACAGGCAGAACTTTCAATACGTTTTTTTGACTTCAATCTTATAGCTTTTCAATTTGCGGTACAGGGTGCTTCGGTCCATATCAAGGCGTGCTGCCGCTTGGGTAATGTTTGAGTTGCAGTCATCCAAGGCTTGGATGATCTGCTCGGCTTCGGATTCCGGGGTGGTGGACGAGGTTGCAATATCGGCTGAATCGGAGAATTCGCTGTCTTCCCAATAATGTTGTACCATAGCGGCGGTAATCTTCTTTTCCCTGCAAATAACAATCAATCGCTCAATGAAGTACATAAGTTCCCTGACATTGCCGGGCCAGTTGTAGCCGGCGAGGGTATCGAGAGCGGTTGCTGTGAATTCCAGATGCTTATGATGGCGCAGGTTGAAACGGTCGAGAAAGTGGCTGGCGAGTTCTTGTACATCGCCGGACCGTTTTCGTAACGGCGGGATTTTTATGGTCAGCACTTTAAGGCGATAGAATAGGTCCTGGCGAAACTGCCCGTCTTTAATGAGCTGCAATAAGTTTTTATTGGTAGCGGCAATAATGCGAATATCCACCGGGATATATTTGTCATCACCCAGACGCATGACCTGTTTTTCCTGCAATACCCGCAATAAGCGGCTTTGACCATATTTATCCATCTCGGAAATCTCATCAAGGAAAATGGTCCCCCGGTGGGCCATTTCAAACAAACCTTGCTTGCCTTTCTTGGTCGCCCCGGTAAAGGCACCTTCCACATAGCCGAACAATTCACTTTCCAGGAGGTTTGGCGGCAAGGCGGCGCAGTTTACCGCTACGAAGGGGCCGTTGCTGCGAGGACTGGTATTATGAATACTCTGGGCAAAAAATTCTTTGCCGGTGCCTGTTTCACCGTAAATCAAGACGGTAGCATCGACGGCGGCTATTTCTTGCGCGATCCGTTTAACTTCGGTTATCTGGGGGGAAACTCCCAAAATATCGGCGAAACGATGCTCCGCGATCATTCGCCTGGCCAGCACTTCGTTGCGTATTTTTGCCTCTATCTCCTGGATACGGGTTATGTCTTGGAAAGTGATGATGGCACCGGTGATTCTCTCATCGACGCGAATTGGAGCGATGCTGAAGCTGATCCACGTGGGGCCGAGCTGCCGGACTTGGCCGACAGTTTCCTGGCCGTCTTTTAGGCAGGATTCGACGTGGATGAATGGGAGGGCTGCGGCGATTGTTCGTCCCAGGATATCCTTGGCTGACTGGTGCAACAATCTTTCAGCCGTAGGGTTGAACACCTTGATGACTTGCGCGGTGTTGATGCTGATAATCCCTTCGGTGGAATGATCCACCAAGGTTTTAAATTCCTGGGCCTGTTCTTTTTCGATCTGACGCCCCATCGCGATTTTTTGCGCTTCCAGAAAGGCATTGCGTACGGAAAAATCACCGGAACTGATGGGCAGACCGATTAAGCCGGCTTTTTCGGCCAAGAGAATTGTATTTCTGCCGCCCACTACGATTTTGGTATCAGTTTTAGCTACAGCATCGATTTGCTTAGGGATATCGTCCGCTTTTACCAGGGGATAAATCGTTAAATCGATGTCCAGGATGCGGGAAAGTACTTCAATATCGTAAATCATATTTTTGTACGCTAGGACGGCAACTTTGGGCCGGGCTTCGCCGGTAGCCTTTTTGGCCTCGTAAAACACTTGGGCTAAATCTTGGCCGGTGATGGCGATTTCCACTACGGGGATTCGTACGCCGGAATCTACAATCACCTGGGCGGTGCCGCCCCGGCAAACAATAACGTCCACATCTTCGTGTTCCAGTTTTTTGGCTAATTTTATGCCGCGATTTAATCGCGCCAGATGCAATTCGACCGAAGTTTGCAGAGCAAGCTCCTGGATTATTTTTTGTCCTTGATAAAAAAGCCGTTTATCAGGAGCGATAAAAGCGATCCTGGACAAATGACAACAACTCCTTTGCTTGAGGGAATCTGTTTGGTTAATCCTATTGTAGCATTTGACAAGGGAGCAATGCAACGATTGTGGTTGTTACTGCAACGTTTGTTGTGGCTTTTTGCGATTTTTGTTATCACTGCAAGGCGGAAGTGCGGTATATTCGCTGTTTTAAGTTTGGCACGAAAATTGCTATATTGATGGATAGATGAAAATAGCACAATCGATGCTAAGGAGGAAGAAGAGAAGCTATGGACATGAGTTCGGAGCGTCATGAAAAACCCTTGTACATTAAAATGAAGCCGGAAGATAATGTGGCAGTGGTTGTAAATGCTGGCGGACAACCTGCCGGAACGGTTTTTTCCGACGGCCTTATCCTTCGGGAGCACGTGCCCCAAGGACATAAAGCAGCCTTGGTGGATTTGGCACAAGGTGAAGCGATTATCCGCTATGGAGAAATTATCGGTTATGCAAAGCAACCGATCGCAAAAGGAAGCTGGATTGAGGAATCGTTAGTGATCATGCCGACGGCTCCGGAATTGGATGAAATGCCGTTGGCGGATAAAGTGCCGCTGCCTCAGCCGCCTTTGGAAGGATACACTTTTGAAGGATACCGCAATGCGGACGGCAGTGTAGGGACGAAGAATATTCTCTGCATTACGACCAGTGTGCAATGCGTGGTTGGAGTTTTGGATTATGCGGTGCGAAGAATTAAAGAGGAACTGTTGCCGAAATACCCCAACGTGGATGATGTAGTGGCTTTGAAACACAATTACGGCTGTGGTGTGGCCATTAATGCCCCCGAGGCGAAAGTGCCTATCCGTACGGTAAAGAATATTGCGCTTAACCCGAATTTCGGCGGCGAAGTTTTGATAGTGGGTTTGGGCTGCGAAAAATTATTGCCTGAAGTTCTGTCGCCGAACGGCAACAAGGATAATATCATTTCTCTTCAGGATCATCAAGGTTTCAAGAAGATGGTGGAAGTGATCCTGACGGAAGCTGAGGGGCGGCTGATCAGGCTGAATAAACGGCAACGGGTGACTTGTCCGGTTTCTGACTTGGTAGTAGGCCTGCAGTGCGGCGGCAGCGACGCTTTATCCGGGGTTACGGCCAATCCGGCGGTGGGCTATGCGGCAGATTTGCTCGTTCGGGCCGGAGCGTCAGTCATGTTTTCCGAAGTCACCGAGGTTCGGGATGCGGTGGAACTGCTGACTTCCCGGACGATCAATGAGGAAGTGGGCCGCGCCATGATCAGGGAGATGAAATGGTACGACCATTATCTGGAACTGGGTGAAGTGGACCGCAGCGCCAATACCACGCCGGGGAATAAAAAAGGCGGGCTGGCCAACATCGTGGAAAAAGCCCTGGGATCTATCGTGAAATCCGGCAACAGCGCTATCGTGGATGTGTTGTCGCCAGGCGAACGGGTGAGAAAAAAAGGGTTAACGTATGCGGCGACGCCGGCGAGTGATTTTGTCTGCGGTACTTTACAGTTAGCATCGGGGATTACTTTGCAGGTCTTCACGACTGGCCGCGGTACGCCGTATGGGTTGGCTATGGCGCCGGTGATTAAAGTCGGTACCCGTAATGCGTTGGCAGAACAGTGGCCGGATCTTATCGATGTTAATGCCGGGACCATTGCAACCGGTGAGGCTACAATCGAAGAAGTGGGCTGGGAACTATTCCGATTGATGTTGGATGTGGCCAGTGGTAAGAAAAAAACCTGGGCCGATCAGTGGGGACTGCACAATGATTTGTGCCTGTTTAACCCGGCTCCTGTAACCTGATTAACCTCTTACGGAATAAAAATAGGGAGGAAATTTTTGTGAGTGAAATGATTTTGAACAGCGCAAAAAAAACGAATGTCCGTTATTTTATTTTGGCCATGCTGTTTATTGTTACGACTTTGAATTATGTAGACCGGGCCACCTTATCTATGGCTGCGCCGGCTATGCGTAAGGATCTGGGTCTGGATGCGGTTACCATGGGTTATGCTTTTTCGGCCTTTGGCTGGTCGTATACTGCGTTGCAGATTCCTGGCGGTTGGACATTGGATAAATTTGGGGCAAAAGTAGTTTATGGATTGGGCTTGTTTTTGTGGTCCTTTTTCACTTTCCTTCAAGGTATGACGGGTTTTTTGTTGGGCCTCGGCGCTTTTACGACCCTTTTTGGTTTGCGTTTCCTTATGGGAGTGGCGGAAGCTCCGGCTTTTCCGGCTAACAGCCGCATTACCACGATGTGGTTTCCCACCCACGAACGCGGATTTGCTTCGGCCATCTTTAATTCGGCTCAATATTTTGCATTGGCGGCGTTCAATCCAATTATGGGTTGGATCTTGGTTGCTTTCGGCTGGAGGCATGTATTTTTTGCCATGGGACTAGTCGGGATTGTGATGGCATTAATTTGGTTCAAAGTGATAAAAGATCCTAGCCATCATCCAAGTGTGAACGCTGAGGAACTTGAATACATTCAGTCTGGCGGCGGATTGGCGAAACTAGGGGATAAGAAAACGACGATCAAGTGGTCTTATATTCAATCTTTGATTACGAATCGCATGATGATTGGCGTTTATTTAGGACAGTTTTGTTTAAATACGATCACCTGGTTTTTCCTCACCTGGTTTCCTACTTATCTGGTACAGGCAAAAGGAATGTCTATTCTCAAGGTAGGATTAATTGCTTCCATACCGGCCATTTGCGGTTTTATCGGTGGTTTATCAGGGGGATATGTTTCTGATTGGCTGCTCAGGCGGGGCTATTCGCTGACCTTGGCCCGGAAGACGCCGATCATCATCGGTTTGGTTTTGTCCGGTACGATTATCTTGGCCAATTATGTACAGACCGAGTCCTTTGTTATTGCTGTCATGTCCTTAGCTTTTTTTGCTAAGGGATTTGGCGCCTTGGGTTGGGTTGTTATCGGTGATACGTCGCCGAAGGAAATGGTAGGCCTTAGCGGCGGGATCTTTAACTTTGCCGGCAACATTGCCAGCATTGTCACGCCGATTGTAATCGGTTATATTCTGAAAGAGACCGGTTCCTTCAACGGGGCGCTGGTGTTTGTTGGAGCTATGGGTATTTTAGGCGCGCTCTCGTATTTGTTAATCGTAGGAGAGATTAAGCGGGTTGAATTAAAAATCGAGGAAAAGAATTAAGCAACGAACCAGTCGGGAAACCTTTATTCTGTTTATAGTTGCATGATCATAAATAATATTCAGGAGGACAAGAAAATGAAAATTGGATTTATAGGGCTTGGCATTATGGGCAAGCCGATGTGCAAAAATCTGATGAAAGCCGGTTATGAAGTAGTGATTCCGGCTAGAAATAAAAGCATAGCGGATGAGTTTGTGGCGTTGGGAGCTTCAGTTGCCTCAACGCCGAAAGAGATTGCCGAGCAAGCGGATGTTGTGATTGCCATGCTGCCGAATTCGCCGCAAGTCAAAGAAGTGGTATTGGGTGCGAACGGGATTATTGAAGCGGCGAAACCGGGCTTGACTGTGATCGATATGAGCTCGATTGCGCCGTTGGTCAGCCGGGAAATTGCCGCAAAACTGGCGGAAAAAGGCATGGAAATGCTGGACGCGCCGGTCAGCGGCGGTGAACCTAAGGCTATTGATGGAACACTTTCTGTGATGGTCGGCGGGAAGCAAGAAGTGTTTGACAAATGCTATCCGATCATGAAAGCGATGGCGGGGTCCGTGGTCTTGACCGGCGCTGTCGGCGCCGGCAACGTGACAAAGCTGGCCAACCAAATCATTGTCGCAATCAATATTGCCGCAGTTTCCGAGGCGCTTGTGCTAGCAAGCAAAGCCGGTGTCGAGCCGGAATTGGTCTTCAATGCTATCCGGGGCGGCCTTGCCGGCAGCACCGTGTTGGATGCGAAAGCGCCGATGATGATGGATCGCAATTTCAACCCGGGCTTCCGTATTAATTTGCATATCAAAGATTTAAACAATGTGCTGGAAACTTCGCATGAAGTCGGAGTGCCGCTGCCGCTTACTGCCTCCGTTATGGAGATGATGCAGGCATTGAAAGTAGACGAAAAAGACGGGCAAGACCACAGTGCCTTGGTACAATACTATGAAAAAATGGCGAAAGTGGAAGTAAAACGCTAAGAAATCCTTTTGCCTGCCTCAAAGTATTATTGTGAGGTCGATAAATTAAAAATCGGGAGAGTTGCAGATGTTTAAGAATGCGTTAAAAGAAAAACTGGACCAGGGCGAATTGACACTGGGCTTGTTTGTTCCCTTTTACGCTCCGCCGCTGGTAGAAATCATCGGTTATGCCGGTTTGGATTTTGTCGTTGTAGATAACGAACATGGCTGTTTTACCGATGCGCAAATCGAAGAATTAGTCCGGGCTGCCGAAGTGAGTGGCGTAACGCCCATGGTCCGTGTATCCTATGACCCGGCATCGATCCAAAAGGCGCTGGACCGGGGCGCCCGGGGCGTCCAGGTCCCGATGGTCAACACGAGGGCAGATGCTGAGTCGGTTGTACGCAAAGCGAAGTTCCCGCCGGTTGGCACGAGGGGCGCCGCTTATTCCGTGCGGGCGGCGAAGTTCGGTAATCTCAGCGGAAAAGAGTACCTGGATGCAGCCGATGCTAATACGTTGGTGAGTGTGCACATTGAAACGATGGAAGCGGTCAAGAATTTTGACGAGATCACCAGTGTGCCTGGAGTCAATATCGCCTTCATCGGGCCGACGGATTTGTCCGTTTCCATGGGTTACAAGGCAGAGGGGCCGAGCCATCCGGAAGTGAAAGCAGTCATCGAAGATCTGCTGCGCCGGGGCCGGGAAAAAGGCATTATCATGGGTGTGATGGCCGGCAGCATAGAAGATATTCCCCGCTGCGCTTCGTTGGGAGCCAAGTTTGTTACCCTTGTTTCTTCGGGACTGATTTCGGCGAAATTTAAAGAAATGGTCAAAGTAGGGAGAAGCGAAACCGCAAAATAATCTAAAATCGGTAAAGGTTTACATGGGCACGTGTCAGCACGTGCCTTTTGTGTTGTCTGGGTCAAAACCAATGGTTGCACCCCTTATGGGCGAGTGGCTTGAAACGTGTTATACTTGGATTAAAGCTATGATTTGCGGGGCCTATTGTCTATGCCGATCCTCTTGCTAATACAATAGAAGGTGTGATCCCCAAATACAGAAATGATGTGCCGGTAATTTTGATGTGAAAAATTGCGTTAAGGAGGTAGTCCTTGATTGATGCCAATAAATAAGGTGGCCGTTTTTCTGATGGCTATTGGTTTAGAAAAAGGCCAAAATGTTATAGCGCTGATGGATAACAGTGAAATTAAAGCGGTGGTTTCCGAGATCCGGAGCCTGAAGTCGATAACCCCGGAAATGCAAGAAACTGTTTGGTCTGAGTTTAAACAACTAGGCTACGAAGAGGAAATGAAACCTCCTGAAATATTGACGATTATGCGGTTTTTATTTAATGGCAGTAAGATCAGAGATAAATGAAAATAGAGCCGGTTTTATCAGTAACATAGCTGCGATGCGATGTTTATTTGGAGCCTCCCGGTGGGGTGATGAAAAATAGGAAATGGTTGGGTGCTGTACTATGAAAACAATTCTGTATATCGCTCCCTCCGACACAATGATGGATATTGGAAAACGGATCATATCCGAATTGGGATTGGAAGCTCAAGTGGAATGCAGTATGGGCTGGTTGCATGAAGGGATCGAGATTGCCCGCAAGGCGGAAGTTAGCGGTATAGACGTAATTGTAGCCCGAGGAGGAACGGCCGAATACATTACCAGGGCGGGAATCCAGATACCTGTTATCGAAATCCCCATTTCGGTGCAGGATTTGGCAGAGGTTTTATTACAAGCAAAAAAACTTACCGGAAACGCGAATCCGAAAATCGGCGTAGTTGCTTTTCGGAATATGATTGGAAATATTGAGACTTTCGCAAAAGTCATGAATATTAATTTGCAACTGTTCCTGATAAACCCAGGAGATAATATAGAAGCGGCAGTGGAGGCGGCAATTCTGTCGGGAGCCAATGTTATTATCGGAGGGATAAGAACCGTAGAATTGGCCGCGAAACGAGGCAAACACACCCTGTTATTGACATCGGGGGAAGATTCTTTCCGTAACGCTTTTCTCCAGGCCATGAAGGTTTCCTACGCGCGAACTCTGGAAAAAGAACGTATGGAAAAATTCCGGATCCTTGTCGATTATTCGATTCAGGGCATTATCAGTATCGAAAGCAATGGGTTGATTTCTGTTTTCAATTCTGCTGCTGAACGTCTGCTGGGGTTAAAAAACCACGAGGCTGTAGGGCATAGTGTGTATTCAGTGTTGTCTGATTTAGGGTTGCCGGCTGAATTGAACAAGGTAAAACCTGCTTTCGGGGAGTTAATCAATATCAACCAACAGAAATTCCTGGTCAATGTTGTGCCGATTGATGTCAATGGCAAAGTCAGCGGCGTTATGGTTACAGTTGAAGATATCGGCAAAATTATCAAGCAGGAAGCCGCCATACGCAGCGAATTGTATAGTAAGGGCTTGACGGTCCAGTATAGTTTTGATGATATCAAAGGGGTATCGCCGCAAATCACCGAGGTGAAACGGGTTGCTCTGCAATATGCCGGGACGGATGCGACGGTATTGATTACAGGGGCTTCGGGTACAGGTAAGGAGTTGTTTGCACAGAGTATTCACCGCTCCAGTCACAGGGCAAGCGGACCATTCGTTGCCGTAAACTGTGGGGCGATTACGCCGAGTCTGCTGGAAAGTGAATTATTCGGCTATGCTGAGGGTGCCTTCACAGGGGCGACGAAAAAAGGCAAACCGGGGTATTTTGAATTGGCCCATGGAGGAAGTATTTTCTTGGACGAAATTGGCGAAATGGACAAGAACGCGCAAACGAGATTACTCAGAGTCATTCAAGAACGGCGTATTATGCGATTGGGCGGTGACAAATATTTGCCGGTCGATGTCCGGATTATTGCAGCGACCAATCAAAGCTTGGCGCAATTAATGCGAGAAGGGAAGTTTCGGGAAGACCTGTTTTATCGGATCAATGTTTTGACGCTTGACTTGCCTGCCGTTAAAGATCGGCCAGGGGATGCAATCGTAATCGCCGAAGATTTTCTCGCTATTTATAATCAGCGATATAACAAGGCAATTCAATTGAGCGAGCAAGCATCGGCCTTTATTAACACCTATGATTGGCCCGGCAACGTCCGCCAACTGAGGAATTATATCGAAAAACTTGTTGTCACAGCGAGGGATAATTACGGTTGTGAAGACCTAAAACTTCTGCCAACAGAGCCGATGAAGGAAGTAAGGGTTGCAACCGATCAAGCCGGTCTTGATATTTCTCCCGATCAAGCTCGAATTATTAAGGTGCTGGAGGAAACTGGGTATAACCAGAAAGAAGCTGCAAAACGATTGGGAATGGACCGTAGTACCCTATATCGAAAACTTCGTGCCTTGAATATCCAAGTAAAAAAAGGAATACCGCACGTGATGCAATGACTGCATCACGTGTTGCAACCCTGCATCGTATGATGCAGGGTTTTTGTTTTTTTTACTAAATAGAGTTTCAAGCAGTTGCAGGTTTTTAACCGCTTTCTACTACTCTTATTTGAGTTGGCATACTAATTGCAATTATATAATAGCAAAAGTTTGATAACTGTTTGGTTTGTGAAAAAACCTATAAAGCAAAGAAAACGGGGTGGCATGGTTGTTATAAGAATATCGGCAGTATCGGGTGGATTTTATGAAAAGATTAAATTAAGGAGATGATTAGTTTGAACGCTACTATCACAAAGGGAGAAAAAGCTTCGCGTGTTCGTTGGTTTATGGTTCTGGTACTTTTTATTCTTACTACAGTCAACTATGCCGACCGGGCAACGTTATCGTTGGCGGGGCCGGTTGCATCCAAGGCGCTTGGCTTGAGTTCCGTGCAGATGGGCTTCATCTTTTCGGCGTTTGCCTGGGCGTATGTAGCAGGTCAGATCCCGGGCGGCTGGTTGTTGGACCGTTTCGGGACAAAAAAAGTGTACTTTTTTAGCTTGTTTTTCTGGTCCTTGTTCACCTTGATGCAGGGCTATGTCGGCCTTTTAGGTGCTGGGCTGGCAGCTACCGGACTCTTTGCTCTGCGCTTTTTGGTAGGGCTTTCTGAATCACCGTCATTCCCGGGGAACAGTCGGATTGTAGCTGCCTGGTTTCCTACGAAAGAACGTGGTACAGCGGCAGCGATCTTCAATTCCGCACAATATTTTGCCACGGTACTGTTTGCCCCTATTATGGGCTGGATTGTTCATTCATGGGGATGGCAGTATGTTTTCACAGTCATGGGAACTCTTGGCATCGTTCTGGCTTTTATCTGGTTGAAAGTTATGTACGGACCGAAAGAACACCCTTGGGTAAATCAGGCCGAGCTTGATTATATCGAGAAAGGCGGAGCTCTGGTCAGCTCGGAACGTTCGAATAAGAAAGACGATAAGAGCAACTCTCTTCCAACCTTCTGGTGCATTAAGCAGTTGTTAGGAAGCCGGATGATGTTGGGTGTGTATCTTGGACAATACTGCATTACAACACTGACCTATTTCTTTATTACCTGGTTTCCGGTTTATTTGGTGCAGGCTCGCGGCATGTCGATTTTAAAGGCCGGTTTTGTGGCCGTTTTGCCGGCGTTATGCGGATTTGTCGGCGGTGTTCTGGGCGGTATCTTCTCTGACTACCTATTGAGAAAAGGCTATTCTCTGTCGGTGGCGAGAAAAACCCCGATTGTTTTTGGGATGCTCTTATCCACGGCAATGATTGTTTGCAATTACACCAACGTTGAGTGGGTCGTTGTCGCTATCATGGCGATGGCTTTCTTCGGCAAGGGAGTAGGCGCGCTGGGCTGGGCCGTGGTATCCGACACTTCACCGAAAGAAATTGGCGGCTTAAGCGGTGGTTTATTCAATACATTCGGCAACGTGGCCGGAATTACCACTCCGATTATCATCGGCTACATTATCCAAGGCACAGGTTCCTTTAATGGAGCATTGGTGTTTGTCGGTTTAAATGCCCTCGGTGCTATCCTCAGTTATCTGTTGATCGTTGGAGACATCAAACGGATGGAATTGAAATTACCCGGCAGTAATGGATCAACCAGGGAAAAAGTTGCTCAATAATTAATGAATGGTCATTATTTGTAAATTAGGAGGAGTCATAGTATGAACAATAATATTGTAAGTCAAGTTGGTTTCGGTGCTCCGGTCGTAACAGAGATGCAAGTCATTCCCGTTGCCGGTCAAGACAGTATGCTGCTCAATCTTAGCGGAGCCCATGCGCCGTTTTTTACCCGCAACATCTTGATCCTCAAAGACAACGCTGGGCATACCGGGGTCGGTGAGGTGCCGGGTGGTGAAAAGATCCGTAAGACCCTTGAAGACGCAAAAGAACTGGTTATCGGAAAATCCATAGCATGTTATAACAATATATTGAATTCAGTCAGAAACCAATTTGCTGACCGGGATGCCGGTGGGCGCGGTCAGCAGACCTTCGATCTCAGAACTACAATCCATACTGTTACAGCCTTAGAAGCATCTTTGCTGGATCTCTTAGGGCAGTTCCTGAACGTTCCGGTAGCAGCTTTATTGGGAAGCGGACAACAACGGGCCGAGGTTGAAATGCTCGGTTACTTATTCTATGTCGGGGATCGAAAGAAGACCAATCTTCCTTATCTGAGCGGCGAAAATGCGAAAAATGATTGGTATCGGATCCGTCATGAAGAGGCTTTAACACCGGAGGTTATTGTTCGGCACGCTGAAGCAACTTATGAGCTCTACGGCTTTAAAGACTTCAAGCTCAAAGGCGGTGTTCTCCACGGTGAAGAAGAGATTGAAGCGGTAACCGCACTTGCCAAACGGTTCCCGGATGCTAGAATCACCCTGGATCCTAATGGCGGCTGGCTGTTGGAAGATGCAATCCGTTTGTGCCGCAATATGCACGGTATTCTGGCCTATGCTGAAGATCCCTGCGGCGCAGAAAACGGGTATTCGGGCCGGGAAATTATGGCCGAATTCCGCCGGGCTACCGGGCTTCCGACTGCTACCAACATGATAGCCACCGATTGGCGGCAAATGGGCCATACGATTCAATTGCACTCAGTGGATATCCCGCTGGCAGACCCTCATTTCTGGACAATGCAGGGTTCGGTACGGGTAGCGCAGATGTGTCATGAGTGGGGCCTGACCTGGGGTTCGCACTCCAATAACCACTTTGATATTTCCTTGGCTATGTTCACCCACGTTGGAGCTGCAGCGCCCGGTAAAATCACTGCCCTTGATACCCACTGGATTTGGCAGGAGGGACAAGAACGTCTCACCAAGGAACCGTTCAAAATTAAGGGTGGAAAAGTGGCTGTGCCAGATAAACCGGGCTTGGGTGTTGAAGTCGACATGGCGCAAATCGAAAAAGCCCATAAGGTGTATATGCAGCATGGATTGGGCGCCAGAGACGATGCTATGGCAATGCAATATTTGATTCCAAATTGGAAATTCGATAACAAAAAGCCTTGTCTTGTTCGTTAAATGCAACTCATTAAACTCAAAAAAATCAGGAAATATAATTAAATACAAGGAGTCAATTTTAGATGAAAATTGGATTTATAGGGCTTGGCATTATGGGCAAGCCGATGTGCAAAAATCTTATGAAAGCCGGTTATGAAGTAGTGATTCCGGCTAGAAATAAAAGTATAGCGGATGAATTCGTTGCATTGGGAGCTTCTGTTGCTTCTATCTCTAAGGAGATTGCGGAACAAGCGGATGTCGTGATTACCATGCTGCCGAATTCGCCGCAAGTCAAAGAAGTTGTATTGGGTGCGAATGGGATTATTGAAGCGGCGAAACCGGGCTTGACTGTGATCGATATGAGCTCGATTGCGCCGTTGGTAAGCCGGGAAATTGCCGCAAAGCTGGCGGAAAAAGGCATGGAAATGTTAGACGCGCCGGTTAGCGGCGGCGAGCCTAAGGCCATCGATGGAACACTTTCTGTGATGGTCGGCGGGAAGCAAGAGGTGTTTGACAAATGCTATCCGATCATGAAAGCGATGGCGGGGTCCGTGGTATTGACGGGTGACGTCGGTGCCGGCAATGTGACGAAACTAGCCAACCAAATCATTGTCGCGATCAATATTGCTGCAGTTTCCGAAGCACTCGTATTGGCGAGCAAGGCCGGTGTTGAGCCGGAATTAGTGTTCAATGCCATCCGGGGCGGCCTTGCCGGCAGTACCGTATTGGACGCGAAAGCGCCGATGATGATGGATCGCAATTTCGAACCGGGCTTCCGTATTAATTTGCATATCAAAGATTTAAACAATGTGCTGGAAACTTCGCATGAAGTCGGAGTTCCGCTGCCGCTTACTGCCTCCGTTATGGAGATGATGCAGGCGTTGAAAGTCGAGGAAAAAGACGGGCAAGACCACAGTGCCTTGGTACAATACTATGAAAAAATGGCGAAAGTCGAAGTGAAACGTTAAGAAATCCTTTTGCCTGCTGTTTGGGTTGGCAGAGTGATTCTGCCAGCCCAAACATATATTATGAGGCTGAAAAATTAAAGATCGGGAGAGTTGAAAATGTTTAAGAATGCGTTGAAAGAAAAGCTGGACCGGGGAGAATTGACCCTTGGTTTGTTTGTCCCCTTCTATGCTCCGTCGCTGGTGGAAATCATAGGGTATGCCGGTTTGGATTTTATCGTTTTTGACAATGAGCATGGGTGTTTTACCGATGCGCAAATTGAAGAACTGATCCGGGCTGCCGAAGTGAGCGGTGTAACGCCCATGGTTCGTGTATCCTACGATCCTTCCTCGATCCAAAAGGCGTTGGACCGGGGCGCGCGGGGCGTCCAGGTACCGATGGTCAACACGAAGGCGGATGCGGAAGCGGTTGTACGCAAAGTGAAGTTTCCGCCGGTCGGCACGAGGGGCGCCGCTTATTCCGTAAGGGCTGCGAAGTTCGGCAGTCTCAGCGGAAAAGAGTATTTGGATGCGGCCGATGCCAATACGTTGGTCAGCGTGCATATTGAAACGATGGAAGCGGTCAAGAATTTTGACGAGATTACCAGCGTGCCTGGGATCAACATCGCCTTCATTGGGCCTACGGATTTGTCCGTTTCCATGGGTTACAAGGCAGAGGGGCCGAAGCATCCGGAAGTAAAAGCGATGATTGAAGATCTGTTGCGCCGGGGCCGGGAAAAAGGCATTATCATGGGTGTGATGGCCGGCAGCATTGAAGATATTCCCCGCTGCGCCTCGTTGGGAGCCAGGTTTGTTACCCTTGTTTCTTCGGGACTGATTTCGGCGAAATTTAAAGAAATGGTTAAAGTAGGGAGAAGCGAAACCGCAAAATAATTTTAAATCGGTGAAGATTTACATGGGCACGCGGCAGTACGTGCCTTTTGTGTTAGGGTCGGTTGCTATAGGAAAATTTAATGATATAATGTTAAGAAGAAATGTGGGGGGTGAAATCGGTGCGAATTGATAAAATCAGCGATTTTAGTCGGGACCGGCTGTCATTTGACGAAATGGATGAAGGCTTCACAACGAAGGAAGCGATAAACGAAGCCAAACGGTGCTTAAATTGTCCAAAACCGCTATGCCGTACAGGCTGTCCGATAGAAAATGAAATTCCCGGCTTTATTCAGGCCTTGGCAAAAGGCAATATTGGCGAGGCGAATGCGATCATTGCAAAGCGCAGCAACCTGCCGGCTGTTTGCGGGCGGGTATGTCCCCATGAAAAACAGTGTGAAGCGGCGTGTGTGTTGACCAAGAAGGGGAATGGCATCAAGATTGGCAAGCTGGAACGTTTTATTGCCGATTTTGATGCTGAAATGGGTATTACCACGTTGCGCAAAGGAGCAGGAGAAAAAGGCAAGGTCGCTGTAATTGGATCTGGTCCGGCCGGGTTGACGGTTGCCGGAGATTTGGCAAAAGAAGGGTTTCTGGTTACGGTGTTTGAGGGCCAGTCTGAACCTGGTGGCGTTCTGCTCTACGGTATACCTGATTTCCG
>Ga0316604_10000224_pt1 | contig 81783 bp, 80 predicted proteins | sample OWC_soil_day20_C_FD_207650 | JGI IMG/M metagenome (GOLD analysis project Ga0316604, IMG submission 207650) | Wetland soil microbial communities from Old Woman Creek delta, Ohio, United States - OWC_soil_day20_CT | ecosystem: Environmental > Terrestrial > Soil > Wetlands | place: USA: Ohio... | reverse complement strand
TAGGGAAGCGCATGGCGTGGCTCGCGCCGCTTCCGGGTAGGCTGCTTGAGCGTGCTGGCAACAGTACGCCTAGAGGAATGGTTGTCCACGACAGAACCCGGCTTAACGACCGGCTTCCCCCTTTTTCAACATGGAAACAGTAGTTCGAACCACAACGACACAACGGACGCAACGAAAATCCTGGGGTTTTTAGGTCTCTGTGACTCACCTTTTGGGTGATACATCAATACAGTGGAATTGTTTTTCTTCGTGATCGTTGTGTTCGTTGTGGTTAACTGAGCTTTTAAGGTTCAATCCTGTTCGGTTGCGCCGACGTGCTTTGCCTGCGGCGAGGCAACGAATGGTCGCCGCCAAACAGGATAAAAATACCCTTGGCGTTATTTGGTCCGGCTAGAATCAACGGATTCTCGCAACGACCTCGACGATTACTGGAGCTTGCAATGGCTCGGCCGGAAAAGATTCGCCTCGGCGATCTGCTGATACAACAGGGTCTGCTCACCGACGAGCAGCTCAAGTTCGCGCTCGATGAGCAAAAGCGCAGCGGTCGAAAACTGGGGCGCATCGTCGTCGAAAGCGCTTTCGTGACAGAAGAGGGGATTTCGCAGGCGCTGGCCAGGCAGTTGCGGATTCCCTTTGTCGATCTCAAGCACTTCAACCCCAAACCTGAGTTGATCAGGCTGCTGCCCGAGGCGCAGGCCAGGCGTTTTCGCGCGGTGGTGCTGAGCGAATCCGACGGCCGGCTGCGCGTCGGCCTGGTCGATCCGACCGACCTGCAGGCCTACGACGACATCCTGCGTTTGCTGCGCCGCGAGATCGACCTGGCGGTGGTGACCGAGAGCTCGCTGCTGGCGCTGATCGACCGCGTCTACCGGCGCACCGAGGAAATTTCGGGATTGGCCAAGGAGCTCACTGCCGACCTGGGCGACGTTCCGGTCGAATTCGGCGACCTGCTCGTCACGGCTGCAGGGGCTGAAGAAGCCCCGGTCGTCAAGCTGCTGCAGACGGTGTTCGAGGAAGCGATGCGCTCGCGCGCCTCCGACATCCATATTGAGCCGCAGGAGCGTTCGCTGCGCGTTCGTTTTCGCATCGACGGCGTGCTGCACGTGCAGATGGACGCTGATAGCAAGATCGCCGCGCCGCTGGCGTTGCGTCTCAAGCTGATGTCGGGGCTCGATATTTCCGAGCGGCGCTTGCCGCAGGACGGCCGTTTCGCGATCAAGGTGCGCGGCAATACGGTCGATGTGCGTATCTCGACGATGCCGACGCAGTACGGCGAGTCGGTGGTGATGCGCCTGCTCAATCAGAACACCGGCCTGCTCGGACTCGATCATCTGCACATGCCGCCGCGCGTGCTTGAGCGTCTGCGCCACGCGGTGCGTCGTCCGAGCGGCATGGTGCTGGTCACCGGACCGACCGGCAGCGGCAAGACGACGACGCTTTACGCCGCGCTGGCCGAGCTCAATACCACCGAGAAGAAGATCATCACCGTCGAGGATCCAGTCGAATACCGTCTGTCCGGTATCAATCAAGTGCAGGTGCACGACAAGATCGACCTCTCTTTCGAGCGCGTGTTGCGCTCGGCGTTGCGTCAGGATCCGGACATCGTGCTGGTCGGCGAAATGCGCGACCAGATCACCGCCGAGATCGGCATGCGCGCGGCGATTACCGGCCACATGGTGTTGTCGACGTTGCACACCAACGACGTGATCTCGACGCCGATCCGCCTGCTCGACATGGGCGTGCCGCGCTACATGGTCGCCTTGTCGCTGCAGCTGGTGCTGGCCCAGCGCCTGGTGCGAGTGATCTGCGAAAACTGCAGCGAGCCGTACACGCCAGCGCCGAACGAGCACGAATGGCTGCGCCTCGAACTGGGCGAGACCGTCGATCTGCAAAAGAACTACGCCAAGGGCAGAGGCTGCGCGCACTGCGGCGGAACCGGCTACAGCGGGCGGACCGCCGTCTACGAAATGCTCGAAATGAGCAACGAGATCGTCGAGGCGATCAACGTCGACGACACCAGCGCCTTCGTCCACGCCGCCCGCGCGCAAATGGCCGGCCAGACGCTGCGCCGCGACGCCGTGCGGCTGGTGCTCAAGGGCCGAACGACGATCGACGAAGCGATGCGCGTCAGCAACCAGTTCGAGGATTGAGGAGCTGATGATTGTTTAACCACGACGGCCACAACGGGCACAACGAAACCCAAATGCGTGATTGCTCTGAAGATGTCATCGCCCTGGTTTTGGACTGCGCGTTCGAAGTTCATCGCGAACTCGGTCCGGGATTGCTCGAGTCGGTTTATGAGCAGGCAATGGCGCTTGAGTTAGCTGACAAGGGCGTTGCCTTCGAACGCCAGGTGGACGTTGAGGCGTCTTATAAGGGGCGTGGGTTGGGGCTCGGTTTTCGGGCGGACATCGTTGTTGAAGGATGTTTGCTGATTGAGCTCAAAGCGGTTGACGATCTTTCTGCGTCACATTTGGCGCAGACGATGACCTATCTGCGGCTATTGAAACTCAAGAGGGGTTTGCTTCTGAACTTCAACAAACGCCTGCTCAAAGAAGGAATCAAGCGTGTTGTTCTCTAAGCGTTTTTCGTCGTGCTCGTTGTGTTCGTTGTGGTAAGAAACGAAAACCACTAACCATGCCAAGCTACGCCTATAAAGGACGCAATTCCGGCGGTCAGCTGGTCGAGGGGGTGCTCGAGGGGGCCAACTCGGGGGCGATCGTCGACCTCTTGCGCGGCCAGGGGCTGACGCCGGTGGCGATCAGCGAGACCAAGAACGGCGCGGGTAAATCGTCGTTCGACTGGAACTTCAGCCTGACGCGGCCCAAAGTCGGCCACATCGATCTGCTGCTGTTCAGCCGGCAGATGCACACGCTGCTCAAGGCCGGCGTGCCGATTCTGCGCGCCTTGAGCGGCCTGCAGGACGCGGCGATCAACCCGGAAATGAAGCGCGTGATCGGCGAGATCCGCGAAAGCCTCGAAGGCGGGCGCGACCTGTCGCAGGCGCTGGCCAGGCACCCGCGAGTTTTTTCGTCGTTCTACCTGTCGATGGTTCGCGTCGGCGAGGCGACCGGCCTGCTCGAAGAAATATTCCTCAGGCTCTTCGAGCACCTCGAGTTCGAGCGCTATATGCGCGAACAGGTCAAGTCGGCGCTGCGCTACCCGAGCTTCGTCGTGCTGGCGATGGCGATCGCCATCGTCGTCGTCAATATTTTCGTGATCCCGGCGTTTGCCAAGGTGTTCGCCGGCTTTGGCGCAGAGCTGCCGTTGATGACGCGGATCCTGCTCGGTTTTTCCGAATTCACGATCGCCACCTGGCCGCTGCTGCTCGCCGCGGCAGCCGGCGGCGCGCTGGCCTTTCGCGCCTGGGTCGGCACCGTCGGCGGGCGTTACGCCTGGGACCGGCTGTCGCTCAAGTTCCCGATTGCCGGAAAGATCCTGCACAAGGCCGCGCTGTCGCGTTTTGCGCGCAGCTTCTCGCTGGGAATCCGCAGCGGCGTTCCGGTCATGCAGGCGCTCTCCAACTCGGCGCAGACGGTAGACAACAGCTTCGTCTCGCGCGCCATCGAAGGCATGCGCGAGCACGTCGAGCGCGGCGAAAGCCTGCTGCGCGCAGCGATCAGTTCGGGAATCTTTACGCCGATCGTGCTGCAGATGCTCGCCGTCGGCGAGGAGTCGGGCGCCGTCGACGACATGATGGACGAGATCGGCGACATGTATCGGCAGGAAGTCGAATACGAACTCAAGACGCTCTCGCAGCAGATCGAACCGATCCTGATCGTGATGCTCGGCGTCATGGTGCTGATCCTGGCGCTCGGCATCTTCCTGCCGATGTGGGACTTGGGCAAGGTCGCGCTCAAGAAGTGAGCGGGCGAAGCGTGGCCAGCGAAGATACGCCAAAATTGGCGAGAAAAACCAGGCGAAAATTCGAATTTGCCGTGGTGGTGCTGATCGTCGGCGCGCTTGCGCTCTTCCTGCTGCGCGCCATCGACAACGCGCGCGAAGAGATCGAGGAGGCGACCGCGCAGTCGGAGGTGGCGGCGCTGCGCGTCGAATTGCTCGACGCGCTGGCGCATCGCGAAGCGTTCGGCGGCGCGCTGCCGCCCGGCAACAACCCGCTACGCTGGGCCGGGCGCGAGCCCGCCGCCTATCTGGGCGAGCTCGATGCGGCGCCGGTCGCGCGCGGCGTCTGGTATTTCGACCGGGCGCACGGCGAGCTCATCTATCGCTTCCGCTCCGGGCGCGATGCGCGTTTTCGCCTAGTGCGCGGCGCCGATGCGGCCGGCGTTCCGGGTACGCTGGGCGGCGTCGGCTTGCGCCGCGTCGATACGGCGCCAATCAGCGTTAATTCGCGTAAAGGCGGCGAATGATCGGTGGCGTCGCGGTAATACCCGCGTTATGATCGCCGGCTATGAGTAAAGTTGTATGCAGAAAAACCGTTACCGATCTTATGACTAATCTGCCTTCGCGCGCGCAACGCGGTTTCACCTTGATCGAACTGATCGTGGTGGTGATCATCCTCGGCATTCTCGCCGCGGTCGCTTTGCCGCGCTTCATCAATCTTCAGCGCGACGCGCGGATCGCCAAGCTGCAGGCCGCGCGCGGCAGCGTCATGGCGGCTTCGGCCTTGAGTCACGCCGGCACGCTGTCGCGCGGCGGCGTCGCCGACCCGTCCGCTTGCCCCGCCGGTGGCGGCACCGCGACCAACAGCACCGGGGCCAGCGGGACGATCTGCTCCGAGAGCGGCTTGGTTTACCTCGTCTATGGCTATCCGCAGGCGACGGCTCTGGGCGGCAATGCGGGTATACTCGCGGCCGCCGGGCTGACCGGAATTTTCAACCCGAGCGCCGCGCAGCTTGCTGCCGAGGGCTACACGTATTCGTCGGACGGCGCCATCGCCACCTTCGGTGTCGTCGGCGCGACCGACGCCGGCAACTGTTATTTCACCTATACCCAACCGGGTGCCGCCAGCGTCGCTTCGACGATCAGCGGACTGACGATTTCGGGCTGTTAATTTTTCCAAAGGAGCAACACCATGAAAACTGTGCAACGCGGCTTTACCTTGATCGAACTGGTGATCGTGATCGTGGTACTTGGTATTCTGGCGGCGGTGGCATTGCCAAGATTCGTCGATTTGTCAGTCGACGCGCATAATGCCGCGGCAAGCGGTGTTGCCGGGTCAATTGCCTCAGGCACTTCGATTAACTCCGGCGTTTGCTTGGCCCGCGGGATTGCCAGTGGTGCGCCTTGCGTTCCGCTCAGTGTGGCCAACGTTTGCACTAGTGTTCTCCTCACCAACTTTGTCAACGGGGTCACGTTGGTGGCAGCTGCGCCGACGACCGATCAGGAGTTTCAAATTGGCGGGACAGGAGATTGTACTGCTGCGACGGCGAACGCCACCGTCAACTGTACTGTGACCCCCAGAGGAACAGGCGTGACAGTGGCAACGGCGACGGTGACCTGCGCACGTTAAGTGTTGAAAAGGGGCCAACCCCTTTTCTAAGGACAATAGGGGTCAGACCCGAATGGCACTTACTTAAGCCTTTAAGAACTGAAATTTCCGTTCAACGACCAGGGCGGGAAGTAAAGCGTCGTCCCGGCAAAGCCGGGACCCAGTATCGGCGCACCATTCTGGACACCGGCTTTCGTCAGTGTGACAGGTTACAGGAACAGCGGGCGAGATGGTTTTTGTTGCCATTCGCTTAAGTAAGTACCATTCGGGGCAGGCCCCTTTTCTTTTCAGTATTTAGGCGAACGAAAGGAGCGCCGACTCCTTTCGCTTTGTTGTGCCATGAGTTGGCAGCGAGCGATTTCGTCAAGAAGAGTTGGAGGCGGGCTGATTAAATTCAACATGAAGAAACCGTGGTTCGCCTTCGCTCTCGTCGTGCTCGGGCTGGCGTTGGCTTCGCCGGCGGCGCTGGCGACCGTCTATGACTTCTCCAGTACCTTTCCCGCTTGCAGTTCGAGTTCGGGCGTCTGGTCGCAGAGCGGGACGACCTATACCTGCAGCAGCGGATCGATGAGTCTGGCGGCCGGCGACAGCATCGTCGCCGCGTCGAGCATCACCGTCGTCGCGGAGAGCGGAATCACTCTCGCCGGGAGGAACACGATCGGCAGCTCGAGCGTTGCCGTTAACCTGCAGACTGCCTGGGGCGACATCGTTGCCAGCAATAGCGGTAACAAGACGACGACTTTCTACGGCAACCTCACGTCGAGTAGCGGCGATATCAACCTGACCAACGCGCTGGTTTATGGCTATATCGACACCCTCGATCACGCGGTCCTGAGCGGCGGCAGCGTAACCGGCAACGTCTCCGGCCGCAACGGCGTGACGACGACCAACGGCACGTTGATCGGCGGCAACGTCACCGCCAATGCCGGGAAGATCAGCCTGTCGGACGGCAGCGTCACCGGATCGGTGCATTCGGACTGCTGCACGATCACCGCGACCAATACCGACATCGGCGGCAACCTAAGTACGACGGTGATCAGCAGCAGCAGTAACACCGTCACCATCATCGGCGGGACGGTCTCGGGGAGCATTTCGACGAGCGGCGGTAGTGGCATCGTCATCAAGGGCGGCGCGACGGTCACTTCGGGCAGCATTACGGCCACCGGAGTGGCGATCGAGATCAGCAACAGCACGATTGGCTCATCGACCAGTCAGGTCAATGTGACCGGCAACAATAAAGTCACGATCACCGGCTCGACGGTCTGGGGCAACGTCACCGCGGGCAACTGGGCGAGCGCGCTGTCGATCGACTCTTATTCGATGATTTACGGTATTTGCACCTCGGACAACAATTCGGTCACGACGCCGACGCAGTATCCCCACTGCGCCACGGCGCCATCGGGACCTGACCATATCCGAGTCTTCTTCAACAACAACACGACCGCGCTGACCTGTGCGCCGCGCACGCTCGACGCGATCGCCTGCAAGAACTCGAACTGCGCGGCGCTCTACGCATCGGCAGTCAGCGTCACGCTCAGCCCCGGCGGTGCCGTGGCGACGATTCCAGCGGGCGGTACGGGAACGCCGAGCATCGCGCGAACGTCCGAGGGCGAGGCGACGATCGCGCTGGCGGCGAGCAATCCGGCGGTCACCGCCTTGCGCTGCTATTTAGGGTCGGTCGCTAGTCCCGGAAGCCAGGTCTCACCGTGCAATTTGACCTTCAGCAAGTCCGGTTTCTTCGTTTCCGTCCCCGACCACGCGTCGTGCACCGCGCAGACGCTGACCATCACTGCAGCCAAGGCCGACGACAAGACCAAGACCTGCGTTCCGGCTTTCGACAACGGTGCGTCGCGCAACATCGCACTGCGCTTCGTCTACGCCAACCCGGCGAGCGGCGCGAGTCCCGCCTATGTCAGTACGCCTGCCACGGCGCTCAGCACGACGGCCGATACCATGCTGGCGATGACGTTCTCCAACGGTGTCGCGACAACCAACTTCCGCTACAACGACGCCGGCAGCCTGACCGTTTCGGCGAGCTATACGGGTTCGGCGGCGACCGGCGATGCCGGCTTGAGCATGGGTACGGTCGGCGCTTCGGCGGTCGTCGTCGCGCCAGAAAAATTCGAGATCAGCGGCATTCCGGCGGCACCGCTGACTGCCGGATCGCCTTTCGCCATCACGGTGACGGCCAAGAACAGCTGCGGCGCGACGACGGCGAATTTCGGTCGCGAGACGACTCCGGCGACGGCGCTGTTGACTTCGTTGAATCCGCAGCCGACGCTCGGCAACGCGACGCCGATCAGCCAGACGCTGTCGGGTTTCAACAAGGGCGTGGCGAGCACCAACCTGACGTGGAACGAGGTCGGCACCGTCGATATCACCGCGACGACCACCGCCTACCTCGGCTCGGCTTTGAACGTCGTCGGCAGCCAGGCCGCCGTCGGCCGCTTCAAGCCGGCGTATTTCGACACCATCGTCACCCCGGGGTGCAGCAGCGCTTTTAGCTACGCTGGGCTGACCACGCCGGCGATCGCCGGCCAGCCGTTTACCGTCGAGGTCAAGGCCAAGCGCTATGGCGGCGATTTGACCGACAGCACCAATACCGCCAATTACGCCGGGACGACCTGGGCCAAAGCGGTGATGCTGTCGGACGCCAACGGCGGCACAGGAGCGCTCGCCAACGATACTTTTGCCGCGACCGATTTTGTCAGCGGCAAGGCCAAGCGCACCGACGTGAGCTACGCGGTGGCGACCAAGCTCACCGCGCCCTATACGCTGGTGATCCGCGCCACCGATATGGATACGCCAGCGGTCAGTTCGAACGGACACAGCGAAGGCAGTACGCCAACGCGCAGCGGGCGGCTGCGGCTGATTTCAGGCCAGGGATCGGAACAGGCGCCGTTCGTCGTCAAATCCGAGGCGCAGTACTGGGATGGCAGCTTCTGGCAAACCAATACCCTGGATAGCTGCACGGGCTACGCAGTGGCGAATGCCAGGGTTTCGGGAGGCACCGGAACGGCCGTCAGTACAGCGACCGGGATTAGAAGCGGTTACGGCACGCTGACGCTGTCCAGGCCTGCCGGTGCAGGCTTGGCGAGCGTTTGCCTCGACACCGGAACGCTGGCGGGCGACGGCTGCGTCGCCGCGTCGCCAGCCAGCATCGGCTATCTGCGCGGCAATTGGAATCCGAACAAGCCGACGATTTACGACCAGGACCCGAACGCGACCGTCCAGTTCGGCGGCGCCGCGTCGAATTCGCGCGGCAACTGGGGTTTTCTCTACCGCAGGGAGAATTTCTAGGTGGGCGCGCGCGGATTCGTCGCTCGGCGCCAAGGATTCACGCTGGTCGAGCTCGTCATCACGCTGGTCATCGTCGGCATCCTCGCCGTCGTGGCGCTGCCGCGTTTCGCCGACCGCGCGCTGTTCGAAACGCGCGGTTTCGTCGACCAGACGCTGGCGACGCTGCAGTACGCGCGCAAGGTGGCCGTGGCGAGCGGGCGCAACGTCTGCGTCGGCGCCGCTGCGGGGGGTAATACGCTGACCATGACGATGGCGCCGGCGCGCGGCGCGGCGGGCGTCTGCGCCGCGGCCAACGTCGTCGCCAACCCGTCGGCGGCGTGGCGAACCTACACTGGCGTGACTTACGGCAGCGCGCTGGCGACGACCTTCGGCGGCGACGGTCGCGCGACGGCGACCGTCGCGCCGCATTTCACGGTGGTCGGCGATGGCGTCTATACGATCGTCGTCGAAGCGACCGGTTATGTACATTGCAACCCGGTGAGCGCATGCGAATGAGGCCATCACTGCGCCAGCGCGGAATGACGCTGATCGAACTGGTGATGTTCGTCGTCATCGTCGCGGTCGGTGTCGTCGGCATCCTGTCGGTGCTCAACGTCACGGTCATGCGCAGTGCCGATCCGCTCGTTCAGAAGCAGGCGCAAGCGCTCGCCGAAGGGCTGCTTGAAGAGATCCAGACCGGCTATTTCGCCTACTGCGACGGCGCCGACGTGCGACTCAAATACGCCAGGAACGCCGCCGACTGCACCGGCGGCGTCGGCGACGCGTATGGCCCGGAGCCCGGCGAAACGCGCCCCTTCGACACGGTCAAGGATTATGCTGCGGCGGCCAATGTGGCGACCGCGCTGGCGATCGCATTGCCCGGCGAAGCGGCGGTCGCCGCGCCAGCAGGATTCGCCGCGGCGGTGACCATCGGCCCGGCGGCGCTCGGCGACATCGCGCTGGCCTCCGGCGACGCGCTGCTGATCCGCGTGGTCGTCGCCTCGGGCAACACCCAGGCGATCGCCGAAGGCTTCAAAACGCGCCAGGTGCCGCAATGATCCGGGCAAGGCGCGACGCTGGCTTCACCCTGATTGAGCTGATCATGGTCATCGTGATCACCGGAATCATCGCCGGGATGGTCGCGGTTTTCATCCAGAGACCGGTCGAGGGCTATTTCGATAGCGTGCGGCGCGCGGTGCTGAGCGAAGAGGCCGATTCGGCGCTACGCTTTGCGGCGCGCGACCTGCAATCGGCGTTGCCGAACAGCATCGCCTGCGCGGGGGGTAGTGTGAGCTTCGTTCCCGTCCGTTCGGGCGGGCGCTTCCGCGAGGCGCAGACCGCTGCCAGTAGCGGAACGCCGCTGGCTTTCGGCAGCGTAGCGACCAGCTTCGACTTCATCGGCGGCGGCGCCCTGTCGACGATGCTCGATTCACGCGGCAGCGTTATCCCCGTGGCGGGTGCGGTCAGCCGGGTCGTCGTCGGCAACCTGAGCGCTGGCGTCGCGGCCTGCCACAGCGATGCTTCTGCATTTGTCGCCAATGCCGCGACGCTCACCGCGCTTAACGCCGGCAGCGCGACTTTCAACAGCGCGACTTATCCGCTGGCCTGCGAACTGGCATCGCCGACCGTTCAGGACGATGCGCTGACGCTCACGGTCAACGAAATCAACGACCGCGAGTTCGGCCGCTTCTATGTCGTCGACTCGACGCCGGTCGTTTATGTCTGCAACGCCGTCAACGGCCTGACCAGAAACGGCGTGACCGTGGTCGCTCCCACCCATGTCAGCGCCTGTCAGATCGCCTGCGACCAGAGCAAGGCGAGGGTGCAACTGGTGACCTTCAATCTGACGCTCACCGACCGGAGCAACGAGCTGGTCACCCTGCTGCGTCGCGTCACCATCGTCAATCGGCCATGAAGAGATCAAAATCGACCGCTGGCTTCGCGTTGCCGTCAGCCATTTTCCTGCTGGTAATCCTGTCGGCGTTGGGGGCGTTCATCCTCAATGTGTCGTCCAGCCAGCAACTCGGCATGGCGCTCGACATCCGCGGCGAACGCGCCTGGCAGGCGGCCAACGCCGGCATGGAGTGGGTGCGCTTCCGCCTCGCCGCGAATCCTTCCGCACCGGCCTGCCCGGCCAACACCGCCTGGGGCGGCAGCAACACCAGCATCGGTTTTGCGGCAAACGGCACGCTCGCCGATTTTCGCGCGACCGTCGAATGCCGGCAGGTCAGTGTCGCGGGCGACAATGTCCAGGGGGTGGCGACCTGGGTCTTCGAGGTGCGCGTTACCGCCTGCAGTCCGGCCGCCGCCGCCGAGCCGCGATGTCCGGGGGCGCCAGCCGCGACGGGCTATGCCGAGCGGCAGCTGCAGGGACTGGTTTCATTTTGATTCGATCTTTCGTCGAAAATGGAGAGGCGGCAGGCCATTGGCCTAAAACCCCTTGTTGTTTAATGGCTTAATCGGTACCCTTGCGCCGGATTATGAGTATGGGAATGAGGATGTTTGGGTTTTTCTCCACACGACACCAGCCGGGCTGGATCGCGATCCTGCCGCAGGATGGGGCGGTGATGCTGGCGCACGTGGTTCGTCCGCCCCATTCGCGTCCGGAGATTCGCCGGCTGGAAAGTTTCGCGCTAGAGAAAGGCGAGACCAACGCCTTGCAGCGCCTGCGCGTGGCGCGCGGGCTCAAGTCCTGTGCGTGCACCACCTTGATGGCCGACGGCGGCTACTCCGTGACGCCGCTCGATGCGCCGCTGGTGCCCCCGGAGGAGCGCAAGGAGGCCTTGCGTTGGGCACTCAAGGAAATGGTGAGCTACCCGGTCGACAGCGCCTGCATCGACGTGCTCGATATTCCCAGTGCCGGCTTGCCGCCCGGGCGGCAGGCCGGGGTGCTGGTGGTTTCCGCCGCCGAAGCGGCGGTGCGCACGTGCGTTGCCGCTTTCGAGGCGGCGAAGATCACGCTCGCTGCCGTCGATATTCCCGAGTTGGCGCAGCGCAACGTCGCGGCGCTGCTTGAGGACGAGAACCGCGGACTGGTCTTTCTGCGCGTCGACGAGCGCGGCATGATGCTGACGCTGACCTTTCACGGCGAGCTGATCGCCGTGCGACGCGGCGAAATGAATACGCTGCAGCTTAACGGCGGCAGCGACGAGATGCGCGCGCGGGTCCGCGAGCGCCTGGTCCTTGAACTGCAGCGCAGTCTCGACAACTTCGACCGGCAGTATGGCCACATCCCGGTTTCCAAGGTCGTGCTGGCGTGTTATCCGCAGGCCGACAAGCTGCTGGCCGAACTCGCGGCGAACAGCTATATGCCGGTGCACGAGATGGATCTGTCGCCGGTGATCGATTTTCCGGCGCAGCCGGAGTTAAACGATACCCAGTTTCAGGCCAGGAATCTGCTGGCGATCGGCGCTGCGCTGCGCCTTGAAGAGACCGTCGCGTGAGCCAGCAGATCAACCTCTACGAAGCGCGTTTGCGGCCGAGCCATGAACTGCTCAGCGGGCGCAAGCTGGGCGTCGCGTTGGTAATCCTGTTGGCGGTGACGGCGGCGACGGGCGTGCTGACGCGCGCCGCGGCCGAGCGCTCGGAGGCTGAACTGCGCGGCGTGCAGGCCGAGGTCAAGGCGAGCCAGGAGGCGCTTGCCGTACTGGCCAAGACCTTGGGCGAGCGCAAGGTTTCAGCCGGGCTGCAGGCCCAGCTCGACGAGGCCAGCGTGCCGTTGGCCACCCGCCAGGCGGCGATGACGCTGCTCGATTCGGGGCAGTTGGGCAATCGCACGGGTTTTTCCGCCATCTTCTCCGGTTTCTCCCGGCAAGCCTCGGACGATTTGTGGCTGACCGGTTTTTCGGTGAGCCAGGGCGGGCACGAAATCGAGATCCGCGGACGCTTGCTCGACCCGGGCAAACTGCCCGTCTATGTCCAGCGCCTCGCCGCCGAGCCGGCCTTCAAGGGGCGCCGTTTTGCCGCGCTCGACATGCGAAGCGTCGACCCGTCGCAGGCCAAGACTACGGCCGAGGGCGCTACTCCCGACGCCGCGGCTTCGCCCGCGCAGCCGCGCTATGTCGAGTTCGTGCTGCGTTCCTCCGAGGACGCCGCTGAGACCGCGGCCGGAGGCAAAAAATGAACTTCGAAAAGGAAGTTAACCACGGAGAACACGGAGAGCACGGAGAAAAATCAATTTTGAGCGATTGCCGGCGTCACATCGAAGGTGAATACCAATGGACGGGTAGCCCTTTGTTTTTTTTCTCTGTGTCCTCCGTGGTAAATAAGGTTTTTAAATGAAGCCGTTTTTCTCCGGACTGGCCGCCAAATTCGACGCGCTGGCCAAGCGCGAGCGCTATCTGGTCGCCGTTGCGCTGCTTGGCAGCGTGCTGCTGATCGGCTGGACGACGATGATCGATCCGGCGCTCTCGCGCTCGCAGATCGCCGAGCGTGCGCTCATCGACCAGCGTTCGCAACTGGCGGCGCTTGCTGCGCAGAACCATGCGCTGCAAGCGCCGGCACAGAATCCCGAGGCGCTGGCCGCTGCCGAGCTGGCCGAGCTCAAAAAGCAGTTGAGCGCCTTGAACGAGCGCTTTGCCGCGCTCGAAGGCGAACTGGTTCCGCCGCAGCGCATGGCGGGCCTGCTTGAAGAGATGCTCGGGCGCAAGGGCAGCGTGCGTTTGCTGAGCCTGCGCACCTTGCCGGTCGCGCCGGTGCTGGAAAAACAGGACGCGGCGGCTTCGGCCAAGCCGGCGGCAGGACTCTACAAGCATGGCGTCGAGATCAAGCTCGAGGGCGCTTACGCCGATTTGGCCGACTATCTGGCGCGTTTCGAGAAATCGCCGCAGAAGCTGTTGTGGAGCAGTGTGACGCTGTCGGCAGAAAATCACCCCAAACTGGTGCTGACCTTGACCGTATTTACCTTGAGCCTCGATCGAACATGGCTGATCGTCTGAAGTGCGCGCTCGTCGCGCTGTTCGCCCTGGTTGCGCTCGCCGCGCTGATCCCGGTGGCGCGCGCGCAGATCGCCGACCCGACGCGCCCGCCGGCCGGCTTTCTCGAAACGGCCAGCGACGCCGGAGCGGCGGCCGGCCCTGTGTTACAGTCGGTGCTGATTCCCAAGAAGGGCAAACCGTTGGCCGTCATCAGCGGGCAGCAGGTCGGTTTGGGCGAACGCTACGGCGAGAGTCGTCTGGTCAAGCTCTCCGAGCGCGAAGCGGTTCTCGACGGTCCGTCGGGACTTGAGCGGCTGCAGCTGACGCCGGATGTCGAGAAAACCAATATTGTTGGGAAAACCGTGACGAAAACGCCTGCGCCAAGAGCCGCGCGGAGTGAGGGTAGACAATGAAGTTCAGATTAGTCCTGTGTTTCGCCTTGACGCTGCTCGCCGGCTGCGCCTCCAGGCAGCCGGCGCCGGGCGCGACTTTCGACCGCATCGGCCAGGAAATGCAAGGCGCGCTTGCCAGCAAACCGAAAACGCTCGACGACGCGCTCAATCAGGCGATGCTGCCGCCGCTGCAACTCGAATTGCCGAACTCGGCGCAGAAGGTCGAGCCGCGCTTCGATCTGGCGGTGAGCAATGCGCCGGCCGCGCAGGTCTTCATGGCGCTGGTCAGCGGCACGCGCTACAGCATGTTGCTGGCGCCCGAAGTCGCCGGCAACGTGACGGTCAATCTCAAGAGCGTGACGGTACATGAGGCGCTGGAAACGCTGCGCGAACTCTACGGTTACGAGTTCAAGGTTCAGGGGACGCGAATCTACATTCAGTCCAACGCGATGCAGACGCGGATCTTCCAGATCAACTATTTGGCCGGCAAGCGCCTGGGGCAGTCCGACGTGCGCGTGACGTCGGGTTCGATCACCATGTCGAACAACCAGAACAACCAGAACAACAACTCGGGAACTGCGGCAACGTCGTCCACCTCGGGAACGACGTCGAATAATGGCAGCAACACCACCTCGGGGCCGCCCAGCAGCCAGATCTCGACGAGCCAGAACAGCGATTTTTGGAGCGACCTGACCAAGGCGCTGACCAGCATCGTCGGTACCCAGGACGGGCGTTCGGTGATCGTCAATGCGGGTTCGGGCGTCGTTCTGGTCAAAGCCTTCCCGGCCGAGATCCGCTCGGTCGAGGACTACTTGCGGCTTACCCAGGTGATCGCCGAGCGTCAGGTGATGCTCGAAGCCAAGATCATCGAAGTGGCGCTCAACGAGGAATACCAGTCCGGCGTCAACTGGTTGGCTTTTGGCGGCGTCAACAATCGCGTCGCGGCCGGCTCGGTCAATTCGGGAACGTCGCTGACGTCGACCGGCAACATCACCTCGACGTCGAGTAGCAGCGGTAGTTCGACTTCGCGCGGTTTGGTGACGGTTTCTCCCGGAACCGCCGGTTCGGCGGTCGCCTCCGCCGCAAGCGGTGGCCTGTTCGGACTGGCTTTCCAGACCGCCAATTTCGCCGCGCTGCTCAATTTCCTCGAAACCCAGGGCAATACGCAGGTGCTGTCGAGTCCGCGCATCGCGACGATCAACAACCAGAAGGCGGTGCTCAAGGTTGGCACCGACGAGTTTTATGTCACCAATGTGAGCTCGACGGTGACCTCGTCGGGAACCAGCAACATCTCGACGCCCACCATCACCTTGCAGCCTTTCTTTTCGGGAATCGCGCTCGACGTGACGCCGCAGATCGACGCTGACAACAATATCGTGCTGCACGTCCATCCGTCGATCAGCGTCGTCACCGAAAAAACCAAGACCATCGACCTCGGTACGCTGGGCACCTATACGCTGCCGCTCGCCAACAGCGCGGTCAATGAAACGGACAGCATCGTTCGCGTTCAGGACGGCAACATCGTCGCCATCGGCGGCCTGATGAAACAGGCGCAGTCGTCGGATGCCAACGGGCTGCCCGGGACCACCTCGTCGTCGGGCCTGGGCCTGCTGTTCGGCTCGCGCGACAGCTACAAGAAAAAGAGCGAACTGGTGGTGTTGATCAAGCCGACGATCATCCGCAATGGGTCGAGCTGGAAGGACGACCTCGTCGAAACGCAGAATCGCGTGCAGCAGCTCGACCCGCGGCAGAAACAGCTGCCGGGCGCTCAGCAATGAACGACGCGCCGCGGAGCCTGCCTTGTATCTGAAACATTTCGGCCTGATCGAGTTGCCGTTCCGCATCACGCCGGACACCAGCTTCACCTGTTTGGTCCAGTATCATCAGGAAGCGCTCAACACCTTGCTGATGGCGCTCAGTCAGGGCGAGGGCTTCGTCAAGATCTGCGGCGAGGTCGGCACCGGCAAGACGCTGCTCTGCCGGCGGTTGCTGCAGGCGCTCGACGACAGCGACGAGGCCTGGGTGACCGCCTATCTGCCCAATCCCAATCTCGACCCGGATACGCTCTTTCTGGCGCTCGCCGAGGAGCTCGATATCGAGGACGTGGTTGGCCTCGATCAGTACCATCTGGTGCGCGGCATCAACCATGCGCTGCTCGATTATGCGCGCGCCAAGAAACGCGTCGTCGTCTGCATCGACGAAGCGCAGGCGATGCCGCTCGAAACGCTGGAGTCCTTGCGCCTGCTGTCGAATCTCGAAACCGAGAAACGCAAGCTGCTGCAGATCGTTCTCTTTGGCCAACCCGAACTCGATCAGAAGCTGCGTCGTCCGGAAGTTCGCCAGCTGCAGCAGCGCATCGCCTTTCACTACCGGCTGCGCGGTCTCAAGAAGAACGAGATCGGCGACTACGTGGCGCACCGCCTGCGCGCTGCCGGCTATCGCGGCGACGGCCTGTTCTCCGCGGCCGCCTTGCGCGCGCTTTATCGCGCGAGCGGCGGAACGCCGCGGCTGATCAATATCCTGGCGCACAAATCGTTGATGTCGGTGTTCGGCGAGGGCCAGCATACGGTCAAGGTCCGTCACGTCAGGCTGGCACGCCGCGATACCGAGGGCGCGCACCGAATCTGGTGGGGCTGGGGATGAAGCGAATGCGGATAGCGCCATGAGCCTGATCAACCAGATGCTGCGGGATCTCGATGCGCGAGGCGTCGATAAGCGCCTGCCCAACGACGTTCGTCCGCTGCCGGCGCCGCGGCGCTCGCGCCTGTCGGTCATTTTCGGCAGCCTCGCCGTGCTGCTGCTGGCCGTCGGCTTGGCCGTTTATCAACTGAATCTGATGCAGCCGCTGGTCGCGTCGTCGCCGGCACCAGCGACGGCAATCACACCGGCGGTGGCCGTCGCTCCCGTGGCCTTGCCGCCCGCGCCGCAGGCTGTTCCGCCGCAGGTCTTGGCGACGGCCGCGCCGCTTGCCGAAACGCAAAGGCCAACGCCAACGCCGGCGCCGCCCCCCGACGTCGTGCCACCGCAGCCAGCGACGACGCAGCTGGAAGCGGGTCCGCGTTCGCGCCCGGCGCCGCCAAAGGCTGCGCCGGCAGAGAAGAAGCCCGTGGAAAAACCGGTCAAACCGTCGGCGGTCGACGGCGGCGAGCCCGCGGCCAGCCGCAAGCCGCCAGCGACGTCGCCGACGGCCGCAGATCGTGCGCCGCCAGCCGTCGGAAAACCGGCCAAGGAGTCGACGATAGAGCGCAGCGATTCGGCCGGTTCGCCGCGCGCGCGCGCCGAGAGCGAGTATCGCAAGGCCATCGACGCGGTCAATCAGGGGCGGGTTGCCGAGGCGGTCGATGGCTTGGCTCGCGCGCTGCGCGACGATTCTTTGCATACCGGTGCGCGGCAGTTGCAGGTCAAGCTGTTGCTCGAAGCCAGGCGGGTCGACGAGGCGCTGCTGGTGCTGCACGAGGGTCTGCAGGGGCAGCCGGCGCAACTCGGCTGGGCGATGACCTTGGCGCGCCTGCAGGTCGATCGCGGCGATCTTTCCGGGGCCTGGCAGACGCTTGAGTTCTCGCTGCCGGCGGCGGAGCGCAACGCCGACTACCAGGGCTTTGCGGCGCACGTGCTGCAACGCCTGGGGCGGCAACGCGAGGCGGCGCTCTATTACCAGGCCGCGACCCGCCTGGTTCCCGGCGACGGGCGCTGGTGGCTGGGCCTGGGCCTGGCGATGGAGGCCGAGGGGCGCGTCAGCGAATCCCGCGAGGCCTTCCTGCGCGCCAGGCAGTGCGGCAATCTCAATAGCGCATTGAGCGCGCTGGTCGAGCAAAAGCTGCGCTGATTTCTCGACGCGTTCGCCGTCGCCGCTTCCCGCTTGATGCACGGCCCGCTGCCGGCGCGCGCGTCGGTTCTAGCAAATTTCCCCGCTCGATTCCCAATGCCGTTCAGTTAAGAGAAAAACAACCGCTCGCCCTGAGCCTGTCGAAGGGCGGATGGCGTTTTTTGCTTTGTAGCCAAGCCGTTCATGGTTCGACGGGCTCACCACGAACGGCTGGGTAAACGGTATTGCCGCTCGACTTCCCCTGTTTGAGCTGAACGGACCCGTCGTTTCTTCGGCGTGAGCCGGTTTTTGTCGGTTTGTCGAATCCCCGCAGACTAGTGTGACAAATCACTTTAACTTGTTTTTTCTTAGCATTGTTTTTTAAGGGAAAAAGTTTTAAAAAAAACGTCAGGAATATTCCATAAGTCATTGTAGTCATTGGGGAATATCGAAAAATACCCCTTGCTTTGCCCAATTCTTTGCCTTAAAGTGGGGTCCAGTGGTGAAAAGTGGGGAATCGGGGATTCTCCAATCGGCCAACAGGGGGAGTGGTTTTGATGTTTCAGGGAGCGGCTGCGCTAAGTCTCGATGCCAAAGGTCGGCTCGCCATTCCGGCGCGCCACCGGGAGGCGCTCGTGGCGGCATCCGGCGGTCAATTGGTGTTGACCGCGCACCCGCATCGCTGCCTGCTACTCTATCCCGCCGTCGCCTGGGAGCCGATCCGCGACCAGGTGCTGGCGGCGTCCAGCCTCAACCTGCAAGCCGCGGCGATCAAGCGCTTGCTGGTCGGTAATGCGCGCGAAGAAACGATGGATTCGGCAGGCCGCCTGCTGGTGGCGCCCGAGTTGCGCCAGTTCGCTCAGTTTGAAAAACAGGTCTGGCTGGTCGGTCAGGGCAGCCACTTCGAGATCTGGTCGGATTCCGGCTGGCAGAAACAGCAGGATGTTTTCCTGACCATGGGCGATCAGCAGCTGCCGCCGGGTCTAGAGGACCTGGCGCTGTGAGCGTTGTGTCGTCGCATCAGACGGTGTTGTTGCTGGAGGCGGTCGAGGCGTTGCAGGTCAAACCCTCGGGCACCTACGTCGATGGCACTTTCGGCCGCGGCGGGCACAGCCGCGCGATTCTCGAGCGGCTTGGGCCGAACGGCCGGCTGCTGGCGCTCGATCGCGATCCGCAGGCGGTCGCCTGCGCGCGCGACATCGATGATCATCGTTTGACGATGCTGCACCACAGTTTCGGCGAACTCGCCGTGGCCTTGCAGCAGGCGGGAATCGACGCTGTCGACGGCGTGCTGCTCGACATCGGCGTGTCTTCACCGCAGCTCAATGATGGGGAGCGGGGCTTTTCCTTTCGCTTCGACGCACCGCTCGACATGCGCATGGATACCACGCAGGGCGAGACGGCGGCAGAGTTTCTGGCGGTTGCCGGAATAAAAGAAATCACGGAGGTCATCAGAAACTATGGCGAAGAACGGTTTGCTTTCCAGATTGCAAAGAAGATTGTGGCTGCTCGGAGCGAGCGGCCTGTTGCAACCACGGGCCAGCTCGCCGCGCTTGTACGCGAAGCCGTGCGGACCCGCGAGCTCGGCCAGGATCCGGCGACGCGTACCTTTCAAGCTCTACGGATTCACGTCAATCAAGAGCTCGAGCAGCTTGCGTTAGTCCTGCCGCAAGCCACCGACCTGCTGCGCCTCGGCGGACGGCTGGTGGTGATCAGTTTCCATTCGCTCGAAGACCGCATCGTCAAGCGTTTCATGCGCCAGTGCGCGTCGCCCGATACCTTGCCGAAGAACCTGCCGCTGCGTTCGGTCGATCTGCCGCAACCCAAGCTGCGCCTGATCGGCAAGCCGGTCAAGGCGAGCCCGGCCGAGCTTGCGACCAATCCGCGCGCACGCAGCGCGGTGCTGCGCATCGCCGAAAAGAACGTCGACGACGCGAACCCGGGAGCGGCTTAAGATGGTCCGCTTCAATATCCTGCTGTTGCTCGCCGCGGTGCTTTGCGCGCTCAGCGTGGTGACTTCGCAGCACCAGTCGCGCAAGCTCTTTCAGGCGATGGAGAGCGAGCAAGAGCGGGCCAAGCAGCTCGACGTCGAATACGACCAGCTGCAGATCGAGCTGTCGACCTGGGCGACTTCGCCGCGCATCGACAAGATCGCGCGTGAGAAGCTAAAAATGCGGACGCCCGAGCCCGCCAAGATAATTACCGCGTCGGCCAGCCGCAGCGAGGTGGCGCGATGATCAACTTCAAGGGCGCGCGCGCGCACAAATTCGCCGAAAGCCCGGTGCTCAAGTTGCGCTTGCCGGCGTGGCGTTCGCGCCTGATGGCGCTCGCCATTCTGTCGTGTTTTGCCGTGCTGATCGGCCGTTCGTTCTATCTGCAGGTGCTCAACAACGATTTTCTGCAGGAGAAGGGCGACTCGCGCTACCGGCGCGATCTCGAGATTTCCGCGTCGCGCGGCCGCATCGCCGACCGCCACGGCGACGTGCTGGCGATCTCGACGCCGATGAAATCGGTCTGGGCGATCCCTTCCGACGCGCGCCTGACGCCGCAACAAACCAAGCAGCTGGCCGGCCTGCTCGAAATCGACATCAAGGAACTGGCGCGCCGCTTGGCCAGCGACAAACCTTTCGTCTTCCTCAAGCGCCAGCTGCCGCCCGACGTCGGCGAACAGGTCGCAGCGCTCAAGCTGCCCGGCATTGGTCAGGACAAGGAATATCGTCGCTACTACCCGAGCGGCGAGATGACGGCGCATGTCGTCGGCTTCACCGGCGTCGACGACAAGGGGCTGGAAGGCGTCGAACTCGCTTACCAGAGCCAGTTGCTGGGCCATTCGGGCAGCCGCAGCGTGATCAAGGATCGGCGCGGCCAGATCGTCGAGGACGTCGGTTCGATCAAGCCGCCGCAGGACGGCAGGGACATCCGCCTGTCGCTCGACGCCAAGATCCAGTACCTCGCCTATAGCCAGCTCAAGCAGGCGGTCACCGACTACAAGGCCAAGGCCGGCGGTGCCGTGGTGGTCGATGCCAAGACCGGCGAGATCCTGGCGCTGGTCAACTGGCCGACCTACAACCCGAACAATCGCGAGCGCTTGTCGGGCGCGCAGCTGCGCAACCGGGCGATGACCGATACCTTCGAGCCGGGGTCGGTGCTCAAGCCATTCACCATCGCCCAGGCGCTCGAGTCCGGCAAGGTGCGCTTCGACACCATCATCAACTGCGCACCCGGCAAGCTGACGATCGGTACGGCGACGATCTCCGACTCGCATCCGCACGGCGCGCTGACCGTCGCCGAGGTGATCCAGAAGTCGTCGAACGTCGGCGCCGCCAAGGTCGCCGCGATGCTCTCGGCGCAGCAAATGTGGGACATGTTCGACGCCGTCGGCTTCGGCCAGGTTTCGCATCTGGGCTTTCCCGGCGAAGTCTCCGGCCGCCTGCGGCCATGGAAGAGCTGGCGTCCGATCGAACAGGCGACGATGTCCTACGGCCACGGAATTTCGGTTTCACTGATCCAGCTGGCGCGCGCCTACACCGTCTTCGCGCGTGAAGGCGACATGATTCCGCTGACGCTGACGCTGACCAAGGCCGACGACAACCCGGTGGGTACGACGCCGGTGTTCAGCCAGCAGACCGCGCGCGAGGTTCGCGCCATGCTCGAAATGGCCGTCCAGCCTGGCGGCACCGCGCCAAAGGCGCAGATCCCGGGTTATCGCGTTGCCGGCAAGACCGGCACCGCGTACAAACTCGAAGGCGGTCAATACGCCAAAAAATACGTTGCGTCCTTCGTCGGCCTGGCGCCGGCATCCGACCCGCGGCTGGTCGTCGCGATCATGATCGACGAGCCGGGCGGTGCCCAGCATTACGGCGGCGACGTCGCCGGTCCGGTGTTCGCCGGCGTGATGAGCGGCGCGCTACGCACGCTCGGCATCGCGCCGGATATTTCGCTGCAGGTAGCGCAAACGCCGGCCAGCAAGGAGAAGCTGTGAGCAGCGCCGCCTTCACCGCTGCCGCAACGCTGATCCGTGAGCTCGCCGCGCGCGGCGTCGAGCCGACCGGCGTCGCCGACGACAGTCGCCAGGTCAAGCCGGGCGATCTTTTCGTCGCCTATCCCGGCGATCTTGCCGACGGCCGCCGTTTCATCGCCGATGCCATCACCCGTGGCGCTTGCGCGGTGCTCTGGCAGGCCGGCGGCGATTTTGTCTGGAACCCCGGCTGGAAAATCGCCAACCTGTCGGCCGACGGGCTGCGCCAGCTCTGCGGGCCACTGGCGCACGCGCTGTTCGGCCAGCCCAGCGAGCGCCTGTCGCTGATCGCGATCACCGGAACCAACGGCAAGACGACGATCAGCCAATGGATCGCGCGCGCCTACCCACACCCTTGCGCGATCATCGGCACGCTTGGCGCCGGCTTGCCCGACCAGCTGGTCGATACGGGACTGACGACGCCTGAGGCGGCGACGCTGACGCGCTACCTCGCCGATTTTTGCGCAGCCGGTGCGCATGCCTGCGCACTCGAAGCGAGTTCGATCGGCATCGAGGAAGGGCGTCTGGACGGCGCGCGCGTCGACGTCGCGGTATTCACCAATCTGACTCGCGACCACCTCGATTACCACGGCACGATGGAAGATTACGCGGCCGCCAAGGAACGGCTGTTCACCTGGCCGCGCTTGCGTCTGGCGGTGATCAATCTGGACGACCCTTTTGGCCGGGAGCTCGCTGCGCGCAGCAGCGCGGCCAAGGTGATCGGCTACACGCAAAGCGAGGCGCGCTGCGACTGCCAGGGCGTGATCAGTGCGCAGGACGTCGAGGAAACGATGAACGGTCTGCGTTTTCGCCTCTGCGCGCCGAACGGACGCGCGCGCGTCGAGACCGGCCTGCTCGGCCGCTACAATGTCTCGAACCTGCTGGCGGTCGCTGCCGTGCTGATCGACGCCGGCTTGACGCCGCACGAGGTCGCCGAGCGTTTCGCGACGCTGCGCTCTCCCGCGGGCCGCCTCGAAAAGATCGGCGGTCGCAACGAGCCGCTGGTCGTCGTCGATTATTCGCACACGCCCGATGCGCTGCAAAGCGCCTTGCAGGCGCTACGCCCGGTGGCGAGGGCGCGCGGCGGCCAACTGGTCGCGCTGTTTGGCTGCGGCGGCGATCGCGATCACGGCAAGCGCCCATTGATGGGAAAAATCGCCGCGCAGCTCGCCGACCGCGTCGTGTTGACTTCCGACAACCCGCGCAGCGAGGACCCCGCAGCGATTATCGGGCAGATCCACAGCGCCGCGCCGCAAGCCCAGACCATTGCCGATCGCGGCGAGGCGATTGCGCGAACGATCCTGGCGGCGCAGCCGGCCGATGTGATCCTGCTCGCCGGCAAGGGCCACGAGCCGTATCAGGAAATCGCCGGAGTCCGCCGCCCGTTCTCGGATGTTGAGCAGGCGCGTGCGGCCTTGGCCGACCGTCTGCAGAGGAGTGCACTATGATGATGGACCTGCTCGCTGCAGCGCAGGCGATGGGCGCTACGCTGGTCGGAGAGTGTTCGTCTGCCGGCGTGACGTTCAGCGCGGTATCGACCGACAGCCGCAGTGTGGCCTCCGGCGAACTCTTTATCGCGCTGCGCGGCGAAAATTTCGACGGCCATGAATTCGTCGCCGCCGCACGCGAAAGCGGCGCAGTCGCCGCGGTGGTCGCCGCCGACACCGCCGAATCCTTGTCCGAAGTCGGCCTGCCGCTATTGGTCGTCGCCGATACGCGCATCGCGCTCGGTGCGCTGGCGGCCAGCTGGCGCGGCCGCTTCAGCTTGCCGCTGATCGCGGTGACCGGCAGCAATGGAAAAACGACGACCAAGGAAATGATCGCCAGCATCCTCAAGGCGGCCTTCGGCGACGACGTGCTGGCGACGCCGGGCAACTTCAACAACGACATCGGTCTGCCGCTCACGCTGCTCAAGCTCAATTCAAGTCACCGCGCAGCGATCATCGAAATGGGAATGAACCATCCGGGCGAGATCGCCTACCTCGCACGGATCGCGCGGCCGACGGTGGCGCTGGTGACCAACGCCCAGCGTGCGCATCTGGCCGGAATGGGGTCGCTGGAATCGATTGCCGCCGAAAAGGGCAGCATCTTCGAGGCGCTCGACGCTTCGGCCACCGCCGTGTTCTGCGCCGACGATCGCTGGGCCGAACTGTGGCGCGCGCAGAGCGCCAACTGCCGGGTGCTCAATTTTTCGTTCGAGCGCGCAGCGCCGGTGAGCGGGAACTACCAGGTTCGCGGGCTCGAAAATCACCTGAATCTATCGCTTGCCGGCGAAACGATCGCCGTCGAACTGGCGATGCCGGGCGCGCACAATGCGCGCAATGCGCTGGCGGCAGCGGCGGTCGCGGTCGCCGCCGGAATCTCGTCGGCCGCGGTGCGCTCGGGACTTAGCGCGTTTCGCGGCATCAAGGGCCGGTTGCAGAGTCGGCCCGGCTTGAACGGCTCGACGCTGCTTGACGATACCTACAACGCCAATCCGGATTCGGTTCGTGCCGGAATCGACGTGCTGGCGGCGACCGTCGGCAAAAAAATACTGGTGCTCGGCGACATGGGCGAGATCGGCGAAATGACCGGCCAGTTTCACGACGAAATCGGCGGCTACGCCAAGAGTCAGGGCGTTGACCGCCTGTTCGCCTTCGGCGAATCGAGCGCGTTGGCCGCACTCAACTTCGGCGCCGGCGGCCAGCACTTCAAGAAAATCGAGGCGCTGATTGAAGCGCTGGTCGCCGAGTTGCAGGCGGAGAGCACCGTGCTGGTCAAGGGCTCGCGCTTCATGCGCATGGAGCGAGTGGCCGATGCGCTGGCCGATCCGGGCAGTGCGTCGAGCAAGCCCGCCGAAGGAGACAAATAATGCTGTTGATGTTGGCGCAATGGCTGGGGCAGGACATCCGCGGCTTCAACGTGTTCAATTACATCACGCTGCGCGCGGTGCTCGCGGCGATGACCGCACTGATCATTTCCTTTCTCGCCGGACCGCGCGTGATCCGCTGGCTGGCGGCCAAGAAGATCGGCCAGGCGGTGCGCAACGACGGGCCGCAGACGCACCTCGTCAAGTCCGGTACGCCGACCATGGGCGGCGCGCTGATCCTGATCGCCATCGCCATCACCACGCTGCTGTGGGGCGATCTCTCCAATCGTTACGTGTGGGTATTGTTGATCGTGACGCTCGGTTTCGGCGCGATCGGCTGGTACGACGACTGGAAAAAGGTCGTCTATCGTGATCCGCGCGGACTCTCCAGCCGCTGGAAATATTTCTGGCAATCGGTGCTCGGTCTGGCGGTCGCGATCTTCCTGGCGGCGACGGCGAGCGTTCCGGCGCAACTCGAACTGATCGTCCCCTTCTTCAAGACGGTGACTTACCCGCTTGGCATCTTCGGTTTCATCATCCTGACCTACCTGGTGATCGTCGGCACCAGCAACGCCGTCAACCTCACCGACGGCCTCGACGGCCTGGCGATCATGCCGACGGTGATGATCGCCGCGGCGCTGGCGATCTTCGCCTACGTCGCCGGCAGCACGGTGTTCTCTCGCTATCTGTTGATGCCTTACATCCCGGGCGCCGGCGAACTGGCGATCTTCCTCGGCGCGATGGTCGGCGCCGGGCTCGGTTTTTTATGGTTCAACGCCTATCCGGCCGAAGTGTTCATGGGCGACGTCGGCGCGCTGGCGCTCGGCGCGGCGCTCGGCACGGTCGCCGTGATCGTTCGCCAGGAAATCGTCCTGGCGGTGATGGGCGGCGTCTTCGTCGCCGAAACGCTGTCGGTCGCGATGCAGGTGCTCTACTTCAAATTCACCGGCGGCAAGCGGATCTTCCGCATGGCGCCGCTGCATCACCATTACGAACTGTCGGGCTGGAAAGAGACACAGGTCGTCGTCCGTTTCTGGATCATCACCATCATGCTGGTGCTGGTCGGTCTGTCCACTCTGAAGATCCGCTGACATGAACCTCTCCGGCAAACAACTCCTGGTGGTCGGTCTCGGCGAGTCCGGGCTGGCCATGGCCAAATGGGCGACGCGCCAGGGCGCGCTCGTTCGCGTCGCCGACAGCCGCGTTTCGCCGCCCAACAGCGATGCCTTGCGTGCTGCCGCACCGAATGCCGAGCTGATCGCCGGGCCATTCGTCGCCAGCACCTTCGCCGGTGTCGAGTTGATCGCCATTTCACCCGGTGTCGCCGTGCAGGAGCCGCTGGTGCAGGCGGCGATCGCGCGCGGCGTTGCCGTCGTTTCCGAAGTCGAGCTGTTCGCCTGGGGCGTCAGGCAGTTGTCGCCGGCGGCCAAGATCATCGCCATTACCGGCAGCAACGGCAAGACCACGACCACCGCGCTGACCGCGCATCTGCTTAACGCTGCCGGCGTTCGCGCCGCCGCCTGCGGCAATATCTCGCCGTCGGCGCTCGACGCGTTGATGGCCGCGCTCGACGACAACGCGTTGCCGCAAGTGTGGGTGCTCGAACTTTCGAGCTTCCAGCTTGAGACGACGCAGACGCTTAATGCCGACGCGGCGACCGTCCTCAACGTCAGCGAGGACCACCTCGACCGCTACGCTGGCATGGACGACTACGCGGCGACCAAGGCGCGCGTTTTCCAGGGTCGCGGCGTGATGGTCGTCAACCGCGACGATCCGCGCTGCCTGCGCTCTAGCAGCGACGGACGCAGGCCGGTGAGCTTCGGCCTCAACGCTGCGCCGCGCGAGAACGACTTCGGATTTGAAAACGGCGCGTTGACGCGCGGCAGCGAAAAACTGATCGCACTCGATCAACTCAAGCTGCCGGGACTGCACAACGCCGCCAACGCGCAGGCCTCCTTGGCGCTGTGCGCGGCGGTCGGTGTCGCACCGCGCGCCGTGTTGGCCGCGCTCGCCGCGTTCAAGGGATTGCCGCATCGCGTCGAACTGGTGGCGACGGTCGGCGGCGTTTCGTACTACGACGACTCCAAGGGGACCAACGTCGGCGCGACGCTGGCGGCGGTCGAGGGGATGGGCTGCAAGGTCGCGATCATCCTCGGCGGCGAAGGCAAGGAACAGGATTTTTCGCCGCTCAAGGCGGCGCTCGCCGAGCATGGCCGCGCCATCGCGTTGATCGGGCGCGACGCGATGCTGATCGGCGCGGCGATAGCCGGCTGCGGCGTACCGGTCAAGCATTGCGCCGACCTCGAAGATGCGGTGCGCTGGTGCGCGCGCCAGGCGTTGCCGGGAGACGCCGTGTTGCTCTCGCCGGCGTGCGCGAGTTTCGACATGTTCCGCAGTTACCTGCATCGCTCCGAAGTGTTCATCGACCTGGTGCGCACCTTGCAAAGCGAGGCGTCACGATGATTCCCGCGCTCGACGCGCCGCGCCGGATGCCGGCCGAGGTCGATCTCACGCTGCTGTGGAGCGGACTCGTGCTGCTGCTGGTCGGCATGGTGATGGTCTATTCAGCGTCGATCGCGATCGCCGAAGTCGGGCGCTTCACCGGCAATCACCCGACCTATTTTCTGGTTCGTCACGCCGTCTTTCTGGCCATCGGTCTGGTCGCTGCCGGCTGCGCCTTCCAGGTGCCGCTGGCGACCTGGCAGCACCTCTCGCCGTGGCTGTTCGTCGCCGGCGTCGTGCTGCTTGCGCTGGTGCTGGTTCCCGGTATCGGCCGCGACGTCAACGGTGCGCGCCGCTGGTTATCGCTGGGCGTCGCCAACCTGCAGCCGTCGGAACTGATGAAGCTCTTCGCCGTGCTCTACGCCGCCGATTACACGGTGCGCAAGATGGCGCACATGCATCAGTTGCGCAAGGCCTTCCTGCCGATGTCCGGGGCGATGGTGGTGGTCGGCGTGCTGTTGCTCAAGGAGCCCGATTTCGGCGCCTTCGTGGTGATCATTTCGGTCGCCATCGGCATCCTGTTCCTCGGCGGCATGCGCGCGCGGCTGTTCGCCATCCTGATCATCGTGCTGGTCGCTGCTTTTGCCGCGCTGATCATCGTTTCGCCTTATCGGCGCGATCGCATCTTCGGCTTCATGGACCCGTGGTCGGACGCCTTCGGTCGCGGCTATCAATTGTCGCACGCGCTGATCGCGTTCGGCCGCGGCGAATTGCTCGGCGTCGGCCTCGGCGCCAGTGTCGAAAAACTCTTCTACCTGCCCGAAGCGCATACCGACTTTCTGCTTGCGGTGATCGCCGAGGAGCTTGGCTTCACCGGCGTCGTCATCGTCATCGTGCTGTTCGGGCTGGTGATCCAGCGCGCCTTCGTCATCGGCCGTCAGGCCGTTGCGCTCGACCGCCTCTATCCGGCGCTGGTCGCGCAGGGAATCGGCATCTGGATCGGCATCCAGAGCTTCATCAACATGGGCGTCAACATGGGCCTGCTGCCGACCAAGGGACTGACGCTGCCGCTGATGAGCTTCGGCGGCTCGGGAATCCTCGCCAATTGCGTCGCACTGGCCATCCTGCTTCGGGTCGATTGGGAGAACAGGCAATTGATGCGTGGGGGGAAATTATGACCCTATGCGCAATCCATCAATTGCCTGTTCCGGCGAAGGCTAACTTGCGCAGCAAGTTAAGCGCGCAGCGCGGTTGTAGTCAAAACGGCGAGCTGATGGGCGCAAGCCATCAGTTTGCCGTTTCGGCGCAGGCTAACCCGGCGCAGCCGGCGTTAAGCGCGCAGCGCGGCCGTAGCCAAAACAGGCAGTTGATGCGCGGAGGCAAACTATGACCAAGACGCTCATGGTTATGGCCGGCGGAACCGGCGGACATGTGTTCCCAGGATTAGCCGTTGCCGACCTGCTGCGCGAGCGCGGCTGGAAGGTCGTCTGGATGGGCAATCCGAACGGCATGGAGGCGAAGCTGGTGCCGTCGCGCGGTTACGAGATGGCCTGGGTGCGCTTCACCGGGCTGCGCGGCAAGGGGCTGCTGCGCAAGCTGCAACTACCGTTCGCGTTGTTCTCGGCATGCTGGCAAGCGCGGCGCGAGATCGCCCGCGTCAAGCCCGACGTGGTGCTGGGTATGGGCGGCTACATCAGCTTCCCGGGCGGCTTGATGGCGCGCCTCGCGGGTTGTCCGCTGCTGATCCACGAACAGAATTCGGTCGCCGGTCTGGCTAACCGCGTGCTGGCCAAAATTGCGACGCGCGTCGCTTGTGGCTTCCCGCAAGCCTTGCCGGGCGGCATTTGGGTCGGCAATCCGGTGCGCGCTGAAATTGCGCAAATGTCGCCACCGGCTGAGCGTCTGGCCGCGCGTGGTGACGATGCGCCGCTGCGCCTGTTGGTGCTCGGCGGCAGTCTGGGCGCCGCAGCGATCAACGAGCGGGTGCCCAAAGGCTTGGCGCTGCTGTCCGACGCCGAGCGACCGCAGGTGGTGCACCAGGCCGGCGAGAAGCATCTTGAGCAGTTGCAGAATAACTATCAGGCGGCTGGCGTCGATGCCAATTGCGTCGCCTTCATCGACGACATGGCCGGCGCTTACGAGTGGGCCGACCTGGTGCTCTGCCGCGCCGGCGCGCTGACCGTTGCTGAGCTCGCTGCCGTGGGCATCGCCAGCATTCTGGTGCCTTATCCGCACGCCGTCGATGACCATCAGAGCGCCAACGCGAGATTTCTCGCCAACGCTGGCGGCGCCTTCCTGCTCGCCCAGGACGAAATGACGCCCGAATCGATCAGCCTGGTCCGCAACTACACGCGCGGACAGCTGCTGCAAATGGCCGAGCGCGCCCGCGCACTGGCCAAGCCCGACGCCGCTGCAGAGGTCGCGGCGCTGTGCGAGGAGTTGATTGAGAAATGAATAACTTAAGCGCTTTAAACACAGAGGCCACGGAGGCACGGAGTTCACAGAGAAAAAACATTTTTTGTTCTCTCTGTGTTCTCCGTGCCTCCGTGTGCTCCGTGTCGAAAGAGGTATTGCGAAATGAAACATAAAGTCAAAAACATCCATTTCGTCGGTATCGGCGGGTCGGGGATGAGCGGCATTGCCGAGGTGTTGTCCAATCTCGGCTATTCGGTCAGCGGCTCCGACATCGCCGATAACGCGACGACGCGCCGCCTCGCCGGACTGGGTATCCGCACCATGGTCGGCCACCAGGCCGGCAACATCGAAGGCGCCGACGCGGTGGTGGTGTCGACCGCGGTCAAGGCCGATAACCCGGAAGTCGTCGCTGCGCGCGCGCACAAGGTGCCGCTCGTTCCTCGCGCCCAGATGCTTGCCGAATTGATGCGCCTGAAGCAGGGCGTCGCGATCGCCGGGACGCACGGCAAGACGACGACGACCAGCCTGGTGGCGTCGATCCTCGCCGAAGGGGGAATGGACCCGACCTTCGTCATCGGCGGCCGGCTCAACGCCGCGGGCGCCAATGCGCGACTCGGCTCGGGTGACTTCATCGTCGTCGAGGCCGACGAGTCCGACGCGTCTTTCCTGTTCCTGTCGCCGGTGGTTGCGATCGTCACCAACATCGACGCCGACCACATGGAAACCTACGGCCACGACTTCGGCCGTCTCAAGCAGGCTTTTGTCGATTTTCTGCAGCGATTGCCTTTCTACGGCGTCGCCGTGCTCTGTGCCGACGATGCCAACGTGCGCGACATCATGCCGCAGGTTTCCAAGCAAATCGTCTCTTACGGCTTCAACGAGGGCGCCAATGTGCGCGCCGAGAACGTCGTCGCCAGCGACGGCCAGATGCGTTTTGACTGCGTTCGCGTCAATGGCAGCGAGAGCCGCTTCGCGGTGACGCTCAACCTGCCCGGAATGCACAACGTCCTCAACGCGCTGGCGGCGATCGCGGTGGCCACCGAACTCGGTGTCGCCGACGCGTCTATCGTCAAGGCGCTCGCCGAGTTCAAGGGCGTCGGTCGCCGCTTCCAGCGTTATGGCGAGGTGCCGGTGCCAACCGGCGGGTCGTTCACGCTGGTCGACGACTACGGCCATCATCCGAGCGAAATGCGCGCGACGATCGCTGCGGCGCGCGGCGCTTTTCCCGGACGCCGCCTGGTGCTGGCTTTCCAGCCGCACCGCTACACGCGGACGCGCGACTGTTTCGAGGACTTCGTGAGCGTGCTCTCCGGCGTCGATGCGCTGGTGCTCGGCGAAGTCTATGGCGCCGGCGAGCCGGCGATCGTCGCCGCCGACGGCCGCACGCTGGCGCGCGCACTGCGCGTCGCCGGCAAGGTCGAACCGGTTTTCGTCGAGCAGATCGCCGACCTGCCGCAGGCGATTCTGGATGTCGTCAGCGATGGCGACGTGGTGATTACCATGGGCGCCGGATCGATCGGCGCTGTCCCCGCCAAGTTGGCGCAGATTTGATATGAAACGAAAAGCGCTTTCGACACGGAGTACACGGAGACACAGAGAACACGGAGTATTTCTCTGTGATCTCCGTGCCTCCGTGATCTCTGTCCCCCAAGAGGATTTCCTTTGGGGCATGTTGAAAGAGGTAAGGGGTTTTGCTTATGTCTGATTTCGGAAAAGTGGCGGTTCTTTTGGGCGGCCAATCGGCCGAGCGCGAGGTTTCGCTCAATAGCGGCGGGCGCGTGCTGGCGGCGTTGCAGCGTCAGGGGGTCGATGCCCAGGCTTTCGATCCGGCCGAGCGCAAGCTCGACGAACTTGCCGCCTTTGACCGCGTGTTCATCGCGCTGCACGGCCGCCACGGCGAGGACGGGACGATCCAGGGCGCGCTCGAACTGATGCGTATCCCCTATACCGGCAGCGGCGTGATGGCTTCGGCGCTGGGCATGGACAAATGGCGAACCAAGCTGCTCTGGCGCGCGGTCGGCCTACCGATCCCGGAATTCGCCATGCTCGACGCGGCCAGCGATTTCGCCGCGGTCGAAAAAGCGCTCGGGCTACCGATCTTCGTCAAACCCGACTGCGAAGGGTCGTCGATCGGGATCACCAAGGTCAAGGTCGCCGGTGGCTTGCAGCAAGCCTATCGCGAGGCCGCTGAGCATGATGCGCTGGTACTCGCCGAGCGCGGCATCGGCGGCGGCGAATATACCGTCGCCATCCTTGGCGACCAGGCGCTGCCGATCATCAAGATCGAGCCGGCGACCGAATTTTACGACTATGAAGCCAAATATCTGCGCGACGACACCGCCTATCTCTGTCCTTGCGGCTTGCCCGATGCGCGCGAGCTCGAATTGCGCGCGCAGGCGCTCGAAGCGTTCCGCGTGCTCGGTTGTCGCGGCTGGGGACGCGTCGATTTCCTGATGGACGAGGCGGGCAATGCCTATTTCCTCGAGGTCAATACCTCGCCGGGGATGACCGACCACTCGCTGGTGCCGATGGCCGCGCGCGTTGCCGGCATCGCCTACGACCAACTGGTGCTGCGCGTGCTCGCGCTGGCGACGCTGGGATGATCGATGTGGAACAAGCCGCAACTGCTGAGCGCCATTTCCGACCTGCTCTACGTCGCCGCAGCGGCCGCCTTGCTGGTCGCCGCAGTGCTGTGGAGTACGCGGCTGCCGCTCTTTCCGCTGCGCGAGGTGGTGGTCATGCAGGAGTTGCACGAAGTGCGGCGCAGCGACCTGGAACGCTCGCTGGCCGGCCGGCTGCGCGGCAACTTCTTCAGCATCAACCTCGATGCGTTGCGCGCCTCGCTCGAGCAGTTGCCATGGGTACGGCGCGTCGAAGTGCGGCGCCAGTGGCCGTCGCGTATCGAGGTGAGCATCGAGGAACACGTTCCGGCGGCGTTCTGGGGGCAGGCGACCGGGCAACTGGTCAACTCGTACGGCGAAGTATTCTCGGCAGCGATCAACGTCGCGCCCGACGAGGCGATGCCCGTCTTGCAGGGGCCGACCGGAATGGCGCCGGAAATGCTGGCGCACTACCAGCAGGCGCAGGACATCCTCAAACCGCTCGGTCGCGTGCCGCGTGCGCTGCATGTTTCGCCGCGTCTGGCGGTGCAGTTGCGGCTCGACGACGGCATGACCATCGAGCTTGGTCGCCAGCAGAGCAAGGCGCCGCTGCGCGAGCGTCTGGAGCGTTTCGTCGAGTACTACCCGAGCGTGCTGACGGCCGCCAAACAGCGGCCGACTGTAGTCGATATGCGATATCCGAATGGTTTTGCGCTGCGCGTCAATGCGCTTGCGGCAGCGCCGGCAACTGAGAACAAAGGAAAGCCATGAGCAGGGATAGCAAGGAAATAATCGTTGGCCTCGACATCGGGACGTCGAAGATCGTCGCGCTGGTCGCCGAGGTCACCGCCGAGGGGCTGCTCAACATCATCGGCATGGGGTCGCAGGATTCCAAGGGGCTCAAGAAGGGCGTCGTGGTCAATATCGAGGACACCGTGGCGACCATTTCTCGCGTCTTGCAGGAAGTCGAGCTGATGGCCGATTGCAAGGTCAAGGATGTCTATACCGGGATCGCCGGCAGCCACATCAAGAGCTTCAACTCGAACGGCATGGTCGCCATCAAGGACAAGGAGGTGACGACCATGGACGTCGAGCGCGTGATCGAAACGGCGCGCGCGATGCCGATTCCGGCCGACCAGGAAATCCTGCACATCCTGACGCAGGAATTCATCATCGACGACCAGGACGGCATCCGCGAGCCGATCGGGATGAGCGGCTTCCGCCTTGAGGTCAAGGTGCATATCGTGACCGGCGCGGTATCGGCGGCGCAGAACATCGTCAAGTGCGTTCGCCGCTGCGGCCTCGAAGTCAACGACCTGGTGCTGCAGCCGCTGGCGTCGAGCTACGCGGTACTGTCCGAGGACGAGAAGGATCTCGGGATTTGTCTGGTCGACATCGGCGGCGGCACCACCGATCTGGCGATCTGGACGCAGGGCGCGATCCGCCACACCTCGGTGATCCCGATCGCCGGCGACCAGATCACCAACGACATCGCGATGGCGCTGCGTACGCCGACGCGCGAGGCCGAAGACATCAAATGCAAGTTCGGCTGCGCGCTGTCCGAGCTCGCCGACCCCGAGGAGATCATCGACGTCGCCGGCGTCGACGACCGGCCGTCGCGCAAGCTGTCGCGCCGCGCGCTGGCCGACGTCATCCAGCCGCGCGTCGAGGAACTGTTCGAACTGATCCAGGCCGAGCTGCGCCGTTCCGGTTTCGAGGAGGTGCTGTCGTCGGGAATCGTTCTCACCGGCGGTTCGTCGGTGATGCAGGGAATGATCGAGTTGGGCGAGGAGGTTTTTCACATGCCCGTGCGTCTGGGCATCCCGAAGTACCACGGCGCGCTCGCCGATGTCGTGCAAAACCCGCGTTTTGCGACCGCCTGCGGTCTGCTGCTTGAAGCGCAGACACAGAGGAAGCGCGGCCTGAAAGTGCGTGAAACGAGGGACGTCAAGCAGGTGTTCGGGCGAATGAAGTCGTGGCTTGAAAAGAATTTCTAACTTTTTTATTCAATAGTTTTTAGCCGAGGAGAGAGTCATGTTTGAAATCATCGAGAAGGAAGATGTGGGCAGCGAATGGGGGACGGTGATCAAAGTGGTCGGCGTCGGTGGCGCGGGTGGCAACGCCGTCGATCACATGATTCGCGAAGGCGTGATGGGCGTCGAATTCGTCGCCATGAACACCGATGCGCAGGCCTTGAAGCGTAGCGTCGCGCACAAGAAGATCCGCCTCGGCAAATCGGGTCTGGGCGCCGGCGCCAAGCCGGAAGCCGGGCGCGTCGCGGCGGTCGAGGAACGCGAGCAGATCGCCGACGCGCTCAGGGGCGCGCACATGGTGTTCATTACCGCCGGAATGGGCGGTGGCACCGGCACCGGCGCCGGGCCGATCGTCGCCGAAGTGGCGCGCGAGCTCGGCATCCTGACGGTGGCCGTGGTCACCAAGCCTTTCGATTTCGAAGGCAAGCGCCTGAAGATCGCCGAGCTGGGAATCGCCGAATTGCAGAAAAACGTCGACTCGCTGATCGTCATCCTCAACGACAAGCTGATGGACGTGCTCGGCGACGATGTCTCGATGGACGAAGCGTTCAAGGCCGCCGACAACGTGCTGCGCAACGCCGTCGGCGGAATCGCCGAGATCATCAACTTCCCGGGCCTGGTCAACGTCGACTTCGAGGACGTTCGCACGGTGATGGGTGAGATGGGAATGGCGATGATGGGCTCGGCCAACGCCTCCGGCGTCGATCGCGCGCGAATTGCCGCCGAGCAGGCGGTCGCTTCGCCGCTGCTCGAAGGAATCAACCTCTCGGGCGCCAAGGGCGTGCTGGTCAACATCACCTCGACGCGTGGCCTCAAGATGAAGGAAGTCAATGAAGTGATGAACACCGTTCGCGAATTCGCCGCCGAGGACGCGCACATCATCTTCGGCGCGGTTTACGACGAAGACATGGGCGAGGAAATCCGCGTCACGGTGGTCGCTACCGGCCTCGGTCAGGCGCAGGCCAAGCGCCAGAGCTTCGAGGTGATCAACACTCCGGTGATGAAAGCCAACGGTACCGACGGTTTCGCGCACTCGGCGGCCGGCGGGATCGATTACAGCCACCTCGACGTTCCGGCGGTGGTGCGCAAGGGACGCAACTCGACGGTCGAAGCGCTGGCCAACAGCGGCGTCGATCGCTACGACATCCCGGCTTTTTTACGCAAGCAGGCGGATTGATAAGGTAAACGCTTTCAACACGGAGAGCACGGAGACACAGAGATCACGGAGAAAATCAAAGAATAGAAACCGGTTTCTCTCTGTGTTCTCCGTGTCTCTGTGTCCTCCGTGTTGAAGGAGCTGGCTTTTTTTGCTGTTCTCTCTGCTCGGCGAGGCTTGGCGCGTCGTGTTACAATCCGCCAATTCCCCGCTTTATCAATCACATGCTCAAACAACGCACTCTCAAGTCATTGGTCAGCGCGACCGGCGTCGGCCTGCATTCGGGCGTCAAGGTCAGGATGGCGCTGCGTCCGGCGGCGCCCAATACGGGCATCGTCTTTCGCCGCGTCGACCTTGATCCGGTCGTCGATCTGCCGGCGTCGGCGCTCGGCGTCGGCGATACGCGATTGTGTTCGTGTCTTGAGTGCGACGGCGCGCAGGGCAAGGTTCGCGTCGGCACCATCGAGCACCTGATGTCGGCTTTTGCTGGCCTCGGCATCGACAACGCTTTCGTCGACCTCGACGCCGCTGAAGTGCCGATTCTCGACGGGTCAGCGTCGCCTTTCGTCTTCCTGATCCAGTCGGCCGGAATCGAAGAGCAGCCGGTGGCCAAGAAATTCATCCGCGTCAAGCGCCTGATCGAAGTTCGCGAAGCCGATCGGTCGGGCGACAAATGGGCGCGTTTCGAGCCGTATGAGGGATTCAAGCTCGATTTTTCGATCGTCTTCAACCATCCGGCGATCGATCGCACCGGCCAGCAGGTGAGCTTTGACTTCGCCGAGCAGTCGTATGCCAAGGAAGTCGCGCGCGCGCGCACCTTCGGCTTCATGCAAGAGGTTGAATGGCTGCGCGAGAACGGTTTGGCGCAGGGTGGCGGTCTCGACAACGCCGTGGTGCTCGACGAGTTTCGCGTACTCAATTCCGACGGATTGCGCTACGGCGACGAATTCGTCAAGCACAAGGTGCTCGACGCGATTGGCGACCTCTACCTGCTGGGGTCTCCGCTGCTCGCGTCATTCACCGCGCACAAATCCGGGCACGCGCTCAACAATCTGCTGGCGCGCGAACTGCTGGCCAACCCGGACGCCTGGGAATACGTTTCGTTCGAAGGCGAGGCGCTGGCGCCACAGTCCGTTGCGCGCTGGCTGGCGTTGCCGGCCGTTCAGTAGGCCGTCCGATGTGGCTGCTGCGTCTGCTTGCCGTACTGACGCTGCTGGTCGTCATCGTCGGCGTGGCGGCCTATTTGCTGACGCGAAATTTCTGGTATCTGCAGTTTTCCTATCGAATTTTTCGTTATGCCGTCTTCGTCGCGCTGCTGGCCTTTGCGCTGCTGATTCTCGAGCGCGTCGCGGCTATTGCGCTTTAGCCGAGCGCTCGATCAGGGTCGCCAGCGCCGCGCGCAGCGGCGATGAGGGCAGCGAGTCGCGTAGTCCTTCGAGCGTGTGGCTGGTTCGCAGCGTCAGTGGCTTTTTTGTCGAAGCCATTGATTGCGCGGTGGTTTTTCGGGCTTGCACTTTGATCTGAACGCCGTTACACTCAACGCCCTGTTTGGAAAACCCGTCGGCCAGGGTCGGCGCCAGCTGGCGCAACTTGGCGGCGACCGCGCCGCTGACGGCGTGAATAACGATAATTCCTGACTTGTAATTGGCCAGATGGCTGGCCTGCCCCAGATGTGCCGGCGCGATCTCTTGGTAGAGATTCGTCAGTTTCATAAGCAGCCTCGCGTGCGCCAGCACCTTGCCGGCACCATCGGCTGCGTCGAGATAGCTTTCAAGCGAATAGTTCATCGGTAACTTCGAGGAGAGACAGCGTGCATATTATTCTTGTCCCCGACCGTCTGGCAACCGCGAGGACACTCAATGTCACGTCCAGGCTGGTGTTGGCCGCGGTGTCCGGCTTCATTGTGCTGTCGTTTGCGACGTCGTTTTTCTTCGCCTGGGTCGGCGTTCGTTTCAACCTGCCTTTCGCCGCCGACCTGGTGGCTGCGGTGCAGCAGGGGCAAAACCGCAAGACCGAAGAGTACCTGCGCGACAATGTTTCAGCGATGGCGGTCAAGCTCGGCGAGATGCAGGCGCAGTTGATCCGCCTCGATTCGCTCAGTGAGCACATCTCGAAACTGTCCGGGGTCAGCGCGCCGAAGGCGCCGGCCAAGGGCGGGCAGGGCGGACCGCTGATTCGTGCCGATCACCCGCTGGCGGCCAACGAGTTGCAGCGCGAAATCGATCGCTTGGCGCAGGTCGTCGAAGAGCGCAGCGACACGCTGACCGCGCTCGAGTCGCAGCTCATGGAGCGGCGCATCAAGGCGACGCTGTTGCCGACCATCGTGCCGATCAGCTCTGATCGCATTGGCTCGACTTTTGGCCGCCGGCTCGATCCGATTGCCGGTGTCGGCGCAATGCACGAAGGCGTCGATTTCGTCGCCGACCCGGGAACTCGGGTGATCGCCTCGGCGGGCGGCGTCGTCGTCGGTGCCGAATTTCATCCGCAATACGGCAACCTGATCGAAATCGACCACGGCAACGATTTTTCGTCGCGCTACGCGCACCTCTCAAAGATCAGCGTCAAACCCGGCCAGATCGTCAAGCGCGGTCAACCGATCGGTGCTTCCGGCAATACCGGTCGCTCGACCGGCCCGCACCTGCATTTCGAAGTGCGTTTCAAGGGCGCGGCGCAAAACCCTGCGCGTTTCCTGCTGTCGGGAACGCAGCTGGCACTCGCCTCTCCGGGCGAGACCAAGCTCGTCGCGCCGGTGGCCGCTGCGCCGGCCAGGGCTGGGCGTGTTGCGGCGACCATCAAGGCCTCGCGTTAAACACCGCCCGTTCGGGCCAACTCGTGCCCGAACGACGAACAGCCGTCGCACTTGCTGCGCGTGATAGAATCGCTTTCTTTTACGCGCGCCAACACTCACCACAATGATTTCCGGCCTACTCAAGAAGATTTTCGGCAGCCGTAATGATCGGCTGATCAAGCAGTACTCAGTGGTCGTTCGCCAGATCAACGCGCTCGAAGCAGGAATTGCCGCGCTGTCAGACGACGAGCTGCGCGGCAAGACGGCCGAGTTCAAGACCCGAGTGGCCAACGGCGAGACGCTCGATGCGCTGCTGCCCGAAGCCTTTGCGGTGGTTCGCGAAGCCGGCAAGCGCGCGCTCGGCATGCGCCACTTCGACGTCCAGTTGATCGGCGGCATGGTGTTGCACGACGGCAAGATTTCCGAAATGCGTACCGGCGAGGGCAAGACGCTGGTCGCCACCTTGCCCGCCTACCTCAACGCACTGGCCGGCAACGGCGTGCATATCATCACCGTCAATGATTATCTGGCCAGTCGCGACGCCGAGTGGATGGGGCGCTTGCACCGCTTTCTGGGGCTCTCGGTCGGCGTCAATCTGTCGCAGATGGAGCACGCGACCAAGCAGGCGGCGTACGCGGCGGACATCACTTACGGCACCAACAACGAGTTCGGTTTCGATTATCTGCGCGACAACATGGTCTATACGTCGGGCGAGCGCGTGCAGCGCAAGCTCGCCTACGCGATTGTCGACGAGGTCGATTCGATCCTGATCGACGAGGCGCGAACGCCGCTGATCATCTCCGGCCAGGCCGAGGATCGTACCGATCTTTACGTGCGCATGGATCAGGTCGCACCGATGCTCACGCGCTGCCAGGAGGAAGACGGTCCGGGCGACTACTGGGTCGACGAAAAAGGCCACCAGGTGCTGATGAGCGAGGCCGGTCACGAGCACGCCGAGGAAATCCTCGAGCGCGTCGGCTTGCTGCCGTCCGGCACCAGCCTCTACGAAGCCGCCAACATCCTGCTGATTCACCACCTTTACGCTGCGCTGCGCGCACACACGCTGTTCCTCAAGGATCAGCAGTACGTGGTACAGAACGGCGAAGTGGTGATCGTCGATGAATTCACCGGCCGCCTGATGTCCGGTCGCCGCTGGTCAGACGGGCTGCACCAGGCGGTCGAGGCCAAGGAAGGCGTGCAGATCCAGAACGAGAATCAGACGCTGGCGTCGATCACCTTCCAAAATTATTTCCGGATGTACGGCAAATTGGCCGGGATGACCGGGACGGCCGATACCGAGGCCTACGAATTCCAGCAGATCTACGGTCTCGAGACGGTGGTGATCCCGACCAACGTGCCGATGGTCCGCATCGACCACAACGACCAGATCTTCCGCACCGCCCAGGAAAAGTACGACGCGATCATCACCGACATCCGCGCCTGTCGCGAGCGTGCTCAGCCGGTGCTCGTCGGCACCACGTCGATCGAAAACTCCGAGTTGCTATCGACGCTGCTCGACAAGGAAAAGCTGCCGCACCAGGTGCTCAACGCCAAGCAGCATGCGCGCGAAGCCGAGATCGTCGTCCAGGCCGGGCGTCCCGGGATCATCACCATCGCCACCAATATGGCCGGTCGCGGTACCGACATCGTTCTTGGCGGCAGCATCGAGAAAGAGCTGGCGCAGATCCGCGACGACGAAGCGATAGACGATGGCGAAAAAGCGTCGCGCACCGCTGCCCTTCGCGCCGACTGGCAGAAGCTGCACGACCAGGTGGTCGCTTCCGGCGGCCTGCACATCATCGGCTCCGAGCGCCACGAATCGCGCCGCATCGACAACCAGTTGCGCGGCCGTTCCGGCCGCCAGGGCGACCCCGGTTCGTCGCGCTTCTACCTCGCGCTCGACGATTCGCTGCTGCGGATTTTTGCCGGCGAGCGCCTGAAGTCGATCATGGAACGCCTCAAAATGCCCGAAGGCGAAGCGATCGAGCACCCGCTCGTTTCGCGCTCGCTCGAATCGGCGCAGCGCAAGGTCGAAAGCCGCAACTTCGATATCCGCAAGCAATTGCTTGAATACGACGATGTCGCCAACGATCAGCGCAAGGTGATTTACGCACAGCGCAACGAACTGCTCGAAACCGAAGATATTTCCGAGACGATCACCGCAATGCGCCAGAGCGTGCTCTACGACACCTTCCGCCGTTACGTTCCGGCCGACAGCGTCGAGGAGCAATGGGAGTTGCCGGCGCTCGAAAAGGAACTGGCGTCCGAACTGCTGCTGCCGCTGCCGATTGTCGAGTGGTTCAAGAACGAGCCGACGCTGGCCGACGAAGCGATGCTGCAGCGAATCATCGAACAGGCCGACGTCGTCTATCAGGCCAAGGTCGCGCAGGTCGGTGCCGAGAGCTTCCATCAGTTCGAGCGCAACGTCATGCTGCAGAGCCTCGATACCCATTGGCGCGAGCATCTGGCGGCGCTTGACCACCTGCGCCAGGGAATCCACCTGCGCGGTTACGCGCAGAAGAACCCCAAGCAGGAATACAAGCGCGAAGCCTTCGAGCTCTTCGAAGCGCTGCTCGACAGCGTTCGCGTCGAGGTCAACCGCTTGCTGATGACCGTCCAGGTTCGCGCCGAGGAAGTCGAGGAGAGCGCGCCGCGCGCCGAGGTGCAGAACGTCCAGTATCAGCACTCCGACTACGACGACGCTGTCGCGCCGAGCGACGACGAAGATCCGTTCAAGATCCAGTCTATCCATGCCGCGCCCAAGGTTGGCCGCAACGATCCCTGCCCTTGCGGCTCAGGCAAGAAGTACAAGCAGTGCCACGGTAAGTTGAGTTAGAAGGAAAGCGCTTTCAATAGAAGGACGAAAGCGCTTTCAACACGGAGATCACGGAGGCACGGAGAACACAGAGTTTGTGTTTTTTCGCTTTTCTCCGTGTTCTCCGTGTCTCTGTGTACTCTGTGTTGAAAGAGGTTTTTCCATGCCCGTGAATTTCACAAATCCTGCCGCCGAAGCGCTCTTTCCCGTCGCCGGCGTTCGTCTGGGCCTTGCCGAGGCCGGAATCCGCAAGGCCGACCGGCGCGATCTGACGCTGCTCGCGCTCGATCCCGGCTGCTCGGTCGCCGGCGTGTTCACCCAGAACCGTTTTTGCGCGGCGCCGGTGCAGTTGTGTCGCAGCCATCTGGATTCGGGCAGCGAGATTCGCGCGCTGGTGATCAACACCGGAATTGCCAACGCCGGAACCGGCGCAGCCGGCCTCGCCGCGGCGCGGCAAACCTGTGCAGCGCTTGGCGAATTGCTCGGCGTGGCTGCCGACCAGGTACTCCCCTTTTCGACCGGGGTGATCCTCGAAGCGCTGCCGGTCGATCGGCTGATCGCCGGTCTGCCGCGTTGCATCGACGATCTTTCTGCCGACCACTGGCACGCTGCGGCGCACGCCATCATGACCACCGACACGGTGGCCAAGGCCGCGTCAAAGCGCGTACAGATCAACGGCAAGACGGTCACCATCACCGGCATGAGTAAAGGCGCCGGGATGATCCGGCCGAACATGGCGACCATGCTCGGCTTCGTCGCCACCGACGCCGGCATCGCCGAGCCGCTGCTGCGCGAGCTCGTTCGCGAAGCCGCCGACGAGTCGTTCAACTGCATCACCGTCGATGGCGACACGTCGACCAATGACTCGTTCATCGTCATCGCCACCGGAGCGTCGGGCGCGCAGTTTTCCGACGCGCAAGCGCCCGGTTACGCGGCGCTGCGTCAGGCGGTGATCGATGTGGCGCTTGAGCTGGCGCAGGCGATCATCCGCGACGGCGAAGGCGCGACCAAGTTCATCACCATCGCCGTCGAAGGTGGCCGCGACCGCGCCGAATGCAAGCGCGTCGGCTACGCGATCGGCCATTCGCCGCTGGTCAAGACGGCGTTCTTTGCCTCCGACCCCAACCTCGGCCGAATTCTCTGCGCGATCGGCTACGCTGACATCGACGCGCTTGACGTCGATGGCGTTCGCGTCTGGCTGAGTAGCTGCGGCGACGAAGTGCTGGTCGCCGAAAAAGGCGGGCGTGCAGCTTCCTATCGCGAAGAAGACGGCGTGCGCGTCATGCAATCGTCGGAGATCACTGTGCGCGTCGACCTCGGGCGCGGAGCGGCCTGCGGCACCGTCTATAGCTGCGATTTTTCGTACGATTACGTCAAGATCAACGCCGATTACCGCAGTTAGTAAAATAGCAGTTCCGGCATGTTCCGGTAAAATCCTCTAAGCCCGCTTGAATGCGGGATTTTTCATTCCGCAGTGTTCCTAAGTGCGCCATTGACTACCGATAACGAACCGGGTATAAAACCGGGTACGGAATCAGTTTTGAGTTTCTGAAAACCGGGTACAACAAAAAAACCGGGTACAAGAGGCGCTAAAAGTGAGTCTTCATCGGAGTGAATCGACATGCTGACGGACACCCAGATACGCAACGCCAAGGCAGCCGATAAGCCGGTCAAGTTGAATGATGGCAAGGGGCTGTCTATAGAAATCCGCCCCAACGGTTCAAAGATGTGGCGCTACCGCTATGAGATCGGCGGTAAGGAGAATCTGTTTGCCGTTGGCGTCTACGCACAGCCGCCAGCCGGCGAGACAGAGGAGCAAGGAAAGGAACGCAGAGAAGGGCGGCGCTTTACGCTGTCCGAGGCCAGGGCCGAGCGCGAACGCTGCCGGTGGCTGGTCAAGCAAGGAATTCATCCCGCCCACCAGCAGAGAACGGAGACTATGCGGCGGTCTGTCGAGTCGGCTAGCACGTTCAAGGCCGTCGCCGAAACGTGGATTGCGGAGAATGAAAAGGACTGGTCAGAGAACTACACCCGGCAAATCAAACAGCGTTTCGCCGGCGATGCCTACCCGTACATTGGCGTTCTGCCTGTCAGGTCAGTGACCCCGGCGCACGTCAAAGACGTTTTGAAGCGCGTTGAAAAGCGCGGCGCACCGTCCATCGCCAAACTGTTACGGACCTGGATCGGTGGCGTATTCCGGTACGCGGCGGGCGAACTGATGGTGGAGACTGACCCGACTTGGCCGTTGCGCAATGCCATCAAGTCGCCAAAGACTCAGCACATCGCGCACCTGTCGGCGAAGGAGATACCGGCATTTTTGCAGGCTGTCGAAGCGGTGCAGGCCGAGCATGTAACGAAAATCGCGGTCAAGCTACTTTGGCTGACGATGGTTCGAACGGTCGAATTGCGCGGGGCGCAATGGAGTGAATTTGATTTTGATGCCGGCGTATGGACGGTGCCAGCCGAACGCATGAAAATGAGGGAAAAGCACCTTGTCCCGTTGTCGGCACAGGCGGTCCAACTGCTGCGGGCGGTGCAGTCACTCACCGGCAAAGGGTGCTTTGTTTTCCCTGGGCGCAAGGATCGGGATCAGCCGCTTACGCATGAGGCGATCCGCGACGTTTTCAGCCGGGCCGGGTACGCGGGCAAGTTCTCGCCTCACGGGATCCGATCGACGTTCTCAACCTACTTCAACGAGTGCGACGTCGGTCACGAGGTCATCGAATTCATCTTGGCGCACAAGGACAAGGACAAGATCCGTAGCGCCTACAATCACGCCAAGAAACTCGACCAGCGGCGATTGCTGTTGCAGCAATGGGCTGACCTGACGGACGCATGGCGTACTGGCGAGAAAGTGATACCGCTGCACGGCAGCGCAGCATAACGAGTTTGCTGCGCCTAGCCTGAGGCTGATCACCAAGGGCGAACACCGGGCACCCTTACCCGGCTGGCGCGGCTCCTGAATTGAGGGGCGCGAAAGGGCGCGGCAATGAAAGTACCTGGACCGGAAAAACAAGTCGTCAACACGCTACTTACGGATGCGACCGCCGTTGCTGCTGAGTGGTACAAGCCAATTGGTCCCGCGCCTGTCGCGTGGCGCAAGTGGCTGAACGTGGCGACCGTCGAACTGTGGGAAGCCATAGCCATTTCATGCGGCATCGAGCCGGCTTACAACCCACAAGGGACAGACCCGGGCTTTGATGAGCGCATGGCCATTGCTAAATCGCACCTCCGCCCCGGGGGTAAGTTGCAAGCGGTTGCGATCGACAAGAGGCTTGATTGTTCGGTCGTGCGCCTTGCCGATGTGGCGACACTCGCCGCCAGCTGCTCGCCGCCTTGGGGGCTTCCCAAGGAATTCCCCTCGCCGTTCGCAGCTCCTGACCCGGCAGAAAAAGCAGCGGTGCCGAGTGAACCTCCCTCAGAACGGCGCGAACGCCTCACCCGTCGGCGAGATGAATTGAAAGCCAAAGGGGTGAGGGGCTTCCTAAAGACGATAGCTGCAGAAGAAAGCGTCAGCGTGCAGCGAATCAAGCAGATATTGTCTTCTGGCGATCAAGAACAAACGTCACCGCACTGGATGACCGGTATTCCGCCAAAGAGCTAGCCTAGCTCGATGTTGTCGAAACTCCCGTAGATACGTGCTTTGCACGAGCTAGCTTGCGGAGCTAGCCCCTAGCTGCATCGTAATCCGTAGATGTTCCGGTGCTTACCGGATAACGCTACGGAGTAACGATCATGGCCGCACAAGTTCAAAACGCGCTAACCATCCTTCGGCGCAAGCAAGTCGAAGCCCGTACCGGGCTATCCCGTTCCACCATCTATTCCAAGCTGAAGCACAACCCCAAAAGGCCGGGCGACTACGACCCGAGCTTTCCTGTGCCTATTTCAATTGGGGCAAAGGCTGTCGGATGGATCGAGGCAGAGCTTGACGCCTGGCTAATCGCCCAAGTCAACAAGAGCCGCAAGGCATAAGGGGCGGTCATGAACATCAAAAATGATTGCCCGCCCGTATTCGGGCAGTGTGCTCAGGTGCTTGAGCTCATCCGCCAGCATCAGCCGATCCTTTCTTTCACCCTAACCGCCGATCACGCAATCCCCGAGGCCGCGGCACGCGTCCACGACCTGCGCGCCAAGGGCTTTAACGTCATGACCACGATCGTTCCGGAAGTCATGTTTCGCGGTGTGACTCGGCGCAATGTTGCGCTCTACTCGATCGGGTCTCCAGAGTGGGGAACGCCGACGAAGCGCCAGGCCGGCGCCATTGATCCGGGGCTCGCCGCCCTTGTCGCCTTCGGCGCGGTCTGTCTCATGCTGCTTGCGAGGGCGGTCTGATGAAAGCCACGGCACAACGGCAGAAGGTTCAATCGCGCCAGGACGAGCAGACCAGGTGGCAACGCTACGAATTTCTCAAGGCGTGCTACGCGGCACAGGCAGTCACTTCAGGTGAGTACGAAGCCGCCTGCCGTCGCGCAGCAAAGGAAGCGGGGGTTTGATATGGCTAGGTCACGCAACATCAAGCCTTCGATCATGGAAAACGAGGAGTTGGCAGACCTCGCACCGATTGTGCGGTTGCTGTTCATCTATCTGTGGATGCTCGCCGATCGTGAAGGCCGGTTGGAAGACCGACCCAAGCGTATCGCCGGGCGGGCATTACCGTATGACCGCGACGCGGATGTCGATGACTTACTCAACCAGCTTGCAGTTGCTGGATTCATTACCCGCTACAAGGTCGGCGACCAATCTCTGATCCACATCACGAATTTTTCGAAGCACCAGTCTCCGCACGTTCGAGAAACAGCCTCCGAATTACCAGGGATGGAAGAAGGCGTCATCAAGGCTGTGACGATGCACGACCTAGGCGGTGTCTCGACATCTCCAAGATCGCCTGATTCCCTCTTCCTGATTCCTGATTCCCTTAACCTGAAGAAAACCTCTTGCTCACCTTCGGCGAGCGAGTCTGCAGATGATGGCTTCGCCAGCTTCTGGAAGCGGTACCCAAAAAAGGTCGCAAAACCTCAAGCCGTAAAGGCGTGGCGCAAAACCAAACCGACCGGCCAGCTGCTTGCTGATCTGCTCGCCGGTCTTGAGCGCCACATGGCATCTGCCGATTGGCAGAAAGATGGTGGCCAGTTCATTCCCCATCCGGCCACCTGGCTGAATGCTCGGCGCTGGGAGGACGAGCCTGATACTTGCGTGCCTTCGGGTGGTGCTGATCCCGGCGCAAGGCCGAAGGCTGGCGACACCCGGACGCGCCACGGCGTCGCCGAGGTATTCACCGACGGCGCGGGATGGGTGCCGGCATGATCACGAACGCACTGCCCTACGGCGCCGCCGAAATCCTTGCCTTGCGCAAATCCGGCAAGCGTCCCGCCGACATGGTGCTGGTCTCGTTGGTCGGACCGTTGCACGAAGTCAATCCGGTGGTGATCGTGCGCCCCGAGAAGTTCTACGACTGGCGTTTCCTGGCCGGTCTTGAGGTTTTAGTCGTCGCGGACATGTCTGTGCCTGCCGAGCAGGTAAATCGCGTCTCTGCGGCGCTTCTTGAGGCTCGGCCCGATTTTCTCGGCCTGTGGTTCGCCGATCGGCAGGACGGGCTCAATCTCGCCTTTGGTTCATGGTGGCCGAAAACGAAGGCGTGTCGCCGGATGGGTATCGCTGACCGTCGCGCTCTGTCTGGGGTTGGGAGGGCCGCGGCATGAACGTGATCGAAGACACCATTGATTTCGATGCCTACCTTGCAGGCCCTGACGAAAGCGCCTCAGTCCGTCCTGCATCCGATTGGCTCAATGACGTCGTTGCCGCCTTCGAGCAGCCGCAACATCTGAGCGGGGCAACACTGCCATGGTCCAGTACTCACAACATTATTCGCCTCCGCCGCGGCGAGTTGACCATCTGGCCGGGGATGTCTGGCCATGGGAAATCGATGCTGACTGGTCAAGTCGTGTTGGGCCTGATGGATCAGAGCGAGCGCGTCTGCATCGCCAGCATGGAGATGAAGCCGAGCAGCACCATGCAGCGCCTATGCCGCCAGGCGCTTGGATGCAACTCGCCGGATCGGCGCGACATTCAAGATCTGCACACCTGGACGAACAGCAAGCTTTGGCTCTACGACCAGCAAGGCCAAGTCAGCCCCGAACGCATTTTGGCGGTGGCCCGCTATTGCCATGGGCAACTTGGTGTCACGCACTTCGTCGTCGACAACCTACTGTCCTGCGGTATCGCCGAAGACGATTACAACGGGCAAAAGCAGTTCGTGTTGGCCCTGGCCACACACGCTCACGACACCGGCCAATCCGTTCATCTGCTCGCGCACAGCCGGAAAGGAAAGGACGAACTGACGCCGCCCGGCAAGTTCGACGTGCGCGGCAGCGCCAGCATTACCGACTTGGCCGACAACGTGTTTTCGATCTGGCGCAATCGTGGCAAGGAAATGGCGCAGGACGAAGGGCGGCACGAAAAGGACGACGACGAGGATGCGCTGCTGATCGTCTGCAAGCATCGTCACGGCGAGTGGGAGGGGCGTATTCGCCTCTGGTTTGATCGGCGCAGCCAGACCTATCTTCAACATCCGAACGAACAACCCAAGGCCATGAATCTGCTGGCCGACGATGACACGGTGGAGTTTTGAATATGGCTTCCGTGACCAAGCGATTCCGTGACGATTTTGAAGCTTGGGCGGCAAACCGCGTCGCCACAGGCGAATTCTCTTTGGAAGAAATGGCCGATTTCAAGGAGATGCTGCGCCGTGACTTGGAGCCAGGCCCCGATCAACTGCGCGCCGGCCTGACCGTGATCCTCGCTGCCGGCGTCGAGATCCCGGCGACGGTCGACGACCCCGAAGAGCGCTATCGGCTGTGGGCGGATTTCTTCGCAGTCGAGGTTAAGGCTATCCGGTCTTTGAGCGCCTGTGCCGTTCGACACACCGGTCGAAATAAAGGCAATGGACCGCTGCAACAGATTTGAGCGAATTCGTGAAGCAGGAGGGGCGAACTGTGACCAACGATGAAAAACGGCGATTGTTCCGCCAGTACCACGAAGTGAGCAGCGCCATACATCTCGAGTGGGGCAAGCGCGGCTATCAGCATCCGCCACCTCAATCACTGCCCTATCCCGACGAGCTACGCGGGCTTGAGTGTGGAGCAAAGACTCGCGTGGGAACGCCATGCAAGCTAAAGGATATCTACATCAATGGTCGATGCAAATGGCACGGAGGGTGTTCGACCGGCCCCAAGACCGAGGCAGGAAAGGAGCAGTCGCGCATCAATGGCAGGAAGGGCGGTAGGCCCAAGGTCGCCCGGCAATGGTCTCTTTGATGGTTCGTGACCGATTGTTGCCGCAACGGTCGCGACGATAAACCGAAGCCATGGTTGCTTGTGAAAAGCAAGTTCTGCCGTTTCTCGATCTAGTGAATGGCAGGGCGTTCTGTCCGTTCTGATCTGATTGGTGGCGTAGTTGAGTTAAGCGCAGAAGAATCCCTGATGCCTTGAAGCTAGCCCTTCTTTTTTTCGTACGTCGTCAGTGCTTTCTTTGCATCAGGTGCACGTATCAGCCACAAACGCCGGTAATTTGCGCAATAGACAGCAAACACGGAGGACCAATCATGCAGCTCATTAGCATACAAAAAGCCGCCCAGCGAATGGGGGTTTCGCGATCGACGGTCGAGCGCATGCTGGCACGCGGTGATATCGCAGGGTATCAGTTTCCCTCCGGAACGGTCCGGATAGACCCGCTAGCCCTCGATGCATTCATCAAGTCGTGCCAAACAGTGGCCTCGTCGACTCCGTATCTCAACAATGGTCAGGCTGAAGGCTGAGATCGTGGAAATCAACATCACACCAGGAGAGCGCTAATGTGCGACATCCGCCTCGTCACTTTCTCCGAGCACGTCCCGAGCATTGGCCACCTGCTGGATGCCCACTTCAAGGAACTGGCCTTTGATTTCCCAATGGCGCTCTCGGCCGAGATGTATCAATCCATGGAGAACGCAGGCGTGCTGTTCTCACTGGCTGCGTTCGTCGATGAGCAGATCGTTGGCTATTGCACCGTAGCAGTGCTGCCATACCCGTTCAACCCGAGTATTCGATTTGCGCACCATGACCTGCTCTATGTCGCCCAGGAACACCGCAATACAGGCCTTGGCAAGGCATTGATCTTGAGGGCGGAACAAGAAGCCAAGTCCCTCGGCGTGCACCGAATGTCTTGGGGAACGCACTTCGGCACGCTGCTCACCGATCAAATGATTTCGCACGGCTATGCCCCGATAGACGTTGTTGTGATCAAGGAACTTTGACCATGACTACCTACAAATCCGGAGAAGCAGCCAGCAGCACAATCATTAAGGCCTCTGGGTGCGTGCCGATCATCATCCACCCCTGTACCGTCTCCGATATGGAGAACGCGCCCAACCTCGCCGACTTACTGGCTGAGTACGGCGCTGCATCGGCCATCGATGGCCTTGGCGCGCCTGCCGCGCAGCTCGAAACCTATCGCCAGTTGGAAGCCGTTGGCGTGCTGCATTTGATCGGCGCATACCAGGGCGACAATCTGGTCGGATTTCTTATCATGATCATTAGCGTGCTGCCGCATTACGGCGCGCGCGTTGGCTCGACTGAATCGTTCTTTGTCGCCAGTACGGCGCGCAAGACAGGCGCCGGGCTCAAGCTGCTGCGTGAAGCCGAACGCATCGCCGCAACGCTGGGCGCTGTTGGCTTTTTGGTCAGCGCGCCAGTCGGCAGCCGGCTCGACCAGGTGCTGACGGCCAAGCGCTATCTGGAAACAAGCCATGTGTTTTTCAAGGCCCTAGCATGATCCCCGCCGTCCATACGCTTGCGATTCCTGCGATGAGCGACGAAGCGATCGAGGTGGCGCGCCGGCTCGAAGCGAATCTGCTCGCGCTACCGCAAGAGGATATTGCGACCTCGCACGTTTTTCACGGCGGAATGTACGCTCGAACGATTCGCATCCCTGCCGGCGTGGTGGCAACTGGCGTACTGATCAAAATCCCCACGCTATTCATCATCAGCGGGCACGCCACAGTATTCATCGGTGGCGAAACTGTTGAGCTGGCAGGGCGTCACGTCATCCCGGCCAGCGCGGTACGCAAGCAGGCGGTACTAGCGCACACCGACACTGCGGTGACGATGGTATTCGCGACCTCGGCAACAACGGTGGAAGAGGCAGAAGCCGAATTCACCGACGAGGTGCACTTGCTCTTTTCACGGAATTCAGATGCTCAAAACTCAATTGTGGTAACAGGAGAATAATCATGTCAGGTGGATCATCAGCCGTCGCCATCGCAACTGCCGCCGCCGCAGTTGCTGGTACCTATGTCGCTTATACCAGCGCGCAGGATCAAAAGGATTCCGCAGCCGAAACAAAGAAGCAAAACGAAGCTGCGCTAGCCGAGCAGGCGAAAGCTAATGCCGACACCGCTACCGCACAGGCTGACGCTCTGGCGCAACAGAAGGCGGCAGCTGCCTTGACTGAGGCGTCGACCACAAAGCAACTCACAGCGGCCGAAGAGGCAACAAACAAGGCGTCCGCTAAGAGCCCCAACACCTCGGCCATTCTCAGCGCGGCCGCGCAAGCAGGTAAGTCCGGCCAGTCAGGAACAATGCTCACTGGTCCTACGGGTATCGACCCGAGCGCGTTGTCGCTTGGCAAGAACACGCTGCTTGGGGCCTGAAATGGGCGCACAAACGATTGACGAGTACGTCGCGATGGCTGTGCACCTGGGCACCCCGGAAGACGAGGCGCGAAGCGAGGCATCCGCAATGTTCAGCCTTTTTCAGGTCTTCAGTAACCTTCCGAAGCCTAAGCCGCTGATCGCGCCTGCATGGGCCGATATTCTCAGCAACTCGAGCGGGAATGTCGATCGAAAAAGAGCGACAAGTTCGGCGAGCGATAGCGTCGAAACACCGAAATAGTAAAGGAGCAACACCGTGCCGACCGTGCCGCGTTACGATAGTTTTCAGGCAAGCGAGAACGCCACACCAACGCCACGCATCGGCGGCCAGGTGGCCGATGCATCAGGCTATACGCCCCAGCGCCAAGCGCAGGATCTAAATCCAAACGCCGGCAAACAGATGATGCAGGCCGGCGCGGCCATGCAGCAGTTGGGCGAGGTCGGCGGGCGGATTGTCGCGGACATACAGCGCGAGGCGAACATCACCGTCGGCAAGGATATCGAAACGCAAGTCGTATCCGCAACCGCCGACGCTCTGTACCATCCCGAAAACGGGTTTATGGTCAAGCAGGGAAAAGATGCGATGGCCGCCAGCGGCGACACTTTAGACACCGTGAAAAAGATCAACCAAGACGCGCTGAATGACGTCAAAAATCCCGCAGTGCGCCAGATGCTTGCCCCGGTGCTCGCCAGTCGCATGCAGCACACCGTCGACGCCATTAATCGCCATGCCGGACAGGAAACAAAGAAGTACCAGATCCAGACCGCCGACTCTCGGGCCATCGTCAGCCTGCAGGATGCCGCGCTCAATTTCGCCGATGGTGATCAATTCAACAAGGCTCTTGGCGTCGCAAAACAGGAAGCGGCAACGCTTGGGCGTTTGCAAGGCTGGGACGAAGATACGACGCGCCTGCAGGCAACCAAGTACCAAGACGCGGGCTACAAAATGCGCTACGAGGCTATGCGCTTGAAAGACCCGGCCGGGGCGTTCGCCAACTTCCAGCAGAACGCCGACCAGATAAGCCCGCTGGTGCGTGAGCAGATCGGCGCGCACTTGTTCCAGTCCGCCGCCCCCGTACTCGCTCAGCAGCTCAACCAGGCAGGCGGCGTGGGCATGGTGGCGCCATCGCCCGCAGACGGCGGCGCGCCCCTGCCGCGCGGCATCCGCAACAACAACCCGGGGAATGTCAGCAAGGGAACCGACAGCTGGCAAGGCGAGGTACAGGGCAACGACCCGCGCTATGTGACCTTCGCTACTCCCGAGGCCGGCATTCGCGCCATGGGCAAGACGCTGATCAATTACCAGGACAAGTACGGCCTGAACACCGTTGAGGGTATTGTCTCGCGCTGGGCCCCCGCCACCGAGAACGACACCGGCGCGTACACGGCGACGGTGGCCAAGGCGCTTGGCGTCAAGGCCGACGCACCAATCGATCTGCACGACTCGGCCACGCTGAACACGATCACCAAGGCCATGATCAAGGTAGAGAACGGCCCCGGTGCGGCACGCATCACCGATCAGCAGATTGCGCTCGGGCTCGCCGCGGCAAATGGCGGAGCACTGCCGGCCGCATTGCCGACAGCGCAGCGCGACCCCGCTGCGGCAACGGGCTATGCCGCAATTGACGCCCTGCCGGTCGACTGGAAGCTGCACGTCATGCAGCTGGCACGCGCGCAGTCGCACCAGGACATGGCCGAGGCGCGCGAAACCCTGCGCAGCAAGGTGCAGGACTCAAGCGCAGCGTTCATGGCTACCGGCTTTGCGCCGAATGCGCCCAATGAGGCCGAATTCATCCGCGCCTACGGGCAGGCCGAGGGCGTGCGCAACTATCGAGACTTCCAGAACGTGGCCACGCTGGGCCAAACGCTGCAACAGGTGCGAACACTACCGACCGCCGATCTCGCCAGCATGCTGGAAACCGCAAAGCCCACGCCGGGCGATGGCTTCGCCGCGCGCCAGCACAACTATGAGATTTTGACCCATGCCATCAGCACGGTGCAGAAGGCGCGGCAGGAAGACCCCGTGGCCTACGCACTCACGTCGAAGAGTTTCGGCCTTTCGCCCATTCAGAATTTCAACGATTCCAAGGGTTTGGCCGGTGAGCTGAGCCGACGCGCTGCTGCTGCCCCACTGATGGCGACCAACTACGGCACCGCGCCGCAACTGCTGACCAAGAGCGAAGCCTCAGCGCTGAGCGCGACCATCAAGGCCGTGCCGGTCGAATCGCAGAAGGCACAGCTCGCCACGATATACGCCGGTATCAAGGATATGGGCCTGTTCAAGCAGACCATGCAAGCGATCGCACCGGACAACCCAACCGCTGCCGTCGCCGGGATCTACCAGGCGCGCGGACTGAAGACCACGCAAGACCAGGACGTAGCGGATCTGATCCTGCGCGGGCAGGCCATTCTCACGCCGAACAAGAAGACGGACGGCAGCGGCCACGAAGGCGGGCAATCGTTGATCAAGATGCCCGAGGCCAAGCTGATGCTATCCGACTGGAACGCCGTAACAGGCGACGCATTCAAGGGCAAAGAGCAGGCCGGCGACCTCTTCCAGCAGACGGCCAAGGCGATCTACGCCGCGCGCAGCGCTGAGGAAGGCGACTATTCGGGCCTCATCGACTCCAAGCGCTGGAAGGCATCGATCATGCTGGCGACTGGCGGCATAGAGAGCCACAACGGATCCAGGGTCGTGATGCCCTACGGCCTGGGCTATGACCAGTTCCAGAATGCGCTCAAGGCCACAGCGGAAAGCGTCGTCAAATCGGGCGGCGCGCTCAACACCACGGCGGCCGAGATGATGCGCCTGCCAGTGGAGAACATCGGCGACGGGCGCTACATATTCCGGCGCGGCGCCGGCTATCTGGTGAGCAAAGACGGGCGGCCAGTCGTCGCGGATCTGAGCGGGGGCCGGTAATGTTCGATATGTTCCCTAACGAGCAGAACGCCACGCTGTTGAATGCCGCGCGACACCCTTCCACAGCGCCAGCCCCAGGCATCTTCGACAACTTTGCCAGAGGCGCCGGGCAGTACGCCATGCGCTCACTGGCCGAAACCGGGCGCGCTGTGGATATGGCCGGCGCGGTCTTCCCGATCGCTTACGACAAGATCACCGGCGGTACTGAGCAGCAGGACCAATATTTCAGGGAGCACGACGAGGTATTCAATCGCGCCGTCGACTACTGGACCCCGAAGCCGGGCGAAGTCGGCACCGCAGGGCAAGTCGCTGGCCAGCTGGCCGGTGGCGTCATGCAAGCGATGATTTCCCCGGCGCTACTGGTCGGCACCACGCAGCTATCCACCGCCGAGGATTTGGCGCGCCAAGGCGTGGGTGCAACCACGGCGAATACCGTAGGGGCCGTGCAGGGCGTAGGTGCTGCCATCGGCTTAAAACTTCCCTTCCTGGGCACTTCGCTGGCGACTCGGGTACTGTCCGGCGCAGGCGGCAATCTCATGCAAGGCACGGCCGGCGCGCTGGCATCATCGGAAGTGCTCAAGGCGAACGGCTACGAGAAGGAAGCAGAGCGCTTCAACCCATGGGATATTCGCGCGCGCACTCTCGACGTGATGCTCGGCGCGGCCTTTGGTGGTCTGGCACATCTCGAAGCGAAGGGAGCGCCCAAGCTGACCCCGACCGACGAAGCCGCCATTCTGGTGGCCAACCAGGCGCGCCACCTGGAAGACTCAACGCCTCAGGGCCGCCCGGCGACCGACGCCGACGCAACCATGCACGCCGACGCCATGCGCCAAGCCATTGACCAGGTGCTACGCGGCGAGCCCGTAACGGTCGATGCGCTCACCCGCGACATGCGCACGGCGCCCGATGACACGCAGTACCAGCAGCGCGCCGAGGTGACTGACGAAATGCAGCGCATTGCGGGAGAGGAAGCACCGATCGGCTCGCCGATCCTGCGAATCATGGACACCGAACCACTGCTCGGCGCCCATGATTCGCCGTCCTCAAGCATCGGTGGAGTGGTCAAGCAGTTCGTAGATCGAGTGTTCGGCACCGAACCCACAGCGCCTCAAGTGGGCGACTCACTGCCGGTTGACCACGACCCTGCATCGCTCAAGGCGCGCCAGTTCGCGCAGGAACAGCCCGACATGATGCTGCCGACCGACCGCATGAGCGAGGACGGGAGCCCGATCAACATCAAGGCGTCAGAAGCGATTGCGCAAGCCGACGCCGAAGTCGCTCACGCGCAAGCCGTCTCTCAAAACCTGTTCAAGACCGCAGCGCATTGCCTGCTTGGAGCACTCTGATGGCCAATCCATTTCGCTGCATCGAAGCGCTCAACCAAGCCGCCGGCAAAGAGCTTTCGCCCGACGAGGTGCTGCACGTTTTCGAGAGCATCCAGAAGACTGCGCGTGACATCGCGGCCGGGCGCGTCGAGGTCGAAGGCGAGGCGAATCTATCCAGCCCCGAGGGCATCATGCAGAAGGCCGCCGAGATTGCGGCCAATGACATGATCCACGCCAAGCTACGGCAGCAGCGCAACGTGCACCTTGCCGTAGCCGCGCTGGGCGAACGCAAAGCCGAACTGACGGCTATGACCGCGGGTGGCATTCGCGACGTCGATGCCGTGCGCCGCCTGCTGGCCACCGACGCCGATGGTCGCGCCGATCGCTTCTCACTCGAGGCGCGCATGATCGGTACGGCCAACTTGCTGAAATCGCGCATTCAAGACACCTGGGCGGCGCTCGGCAATGACTTTCTCGGCTTCATTCAGCAGAAGGAGAAGATGCGCGACCTGATCAGCGAGATGAAGGGCAAGGACACCGGCAATGCCATGGCCAAGAAGGGCGCCGAGACTTGGGCCAAAGTCGCCGAGGATGCGCGCAAGTGGTTCAACGACAAGGGCGGCGACGTGGGGCTCCTCGACGACTGGGGCTTCCCGCAGCATCACAGCCAGGAGCGCGTCGCCAAGGCTGGCGCCGAGGCTTGGGCGGCTGACGTCTACCCGGCACTCGACCTCAAAAAATACGTCGACCTTGCCGGCAACCCGATGGGCGAGACTGCCGTCAAGGATCTGCTGAAAAACGCCTGGCTGTCGATCGCCACGAACGGTGCGAACAAGATCGACCCGGGCAAGGCCCGAGGCCACGGCGCGCGAGCCAACCGCAATGCCGAAGAACGCCAGATCCATTTCAAGGATGCCGACGCAACGCTCGGCTACTGGGCCAAGTACGGGGAAAAGACCTTCCCCGACATCCTGATCGGCCACATGGACCAGATGGCCAAGGACATTTCATTCCTTGAACACTTCGGCCCCAACCCGGACGCCACCTTCCGTGTGTTGCGCGACCAGGCCGAGCAGACTGCCAAGCTGGCCGACCCGACCGGCATCGACAAAATCGAGAAGGAGCTGGCCAGCCTGGACAATCTCTACGACTACGCGGCCGGCAAGACCAAGCCCGTAGCCAACCGGGCCATTGCCGGGTTCTTTGACGCGGTGCGCAACCTCAACGCCGCGGGCAAGCTGGGCAGTGCCTTCTGGGCGTCGTTCTACGGCGATAAGGTGATGATGGACGCCGTGGGGCGCATCAACAACCTGCCAGCCTTCCAGAGCTTCTACAACGAGCTGCGCTTGCTCAACCCGTTCAACGGTGCCGAACGCCGCCAGCTGCAACGGCAAAGCCTGATGCTCGACTACATGACCAGCGCCATGCACCGCTTCGGCGATGACCTGGGGCGCTCATCCTGGACTGGCAAGATGAGCAACGCCGTGATGAAGCTGTCCGGCATGAGCGCGATCAACGAATGGCGCCGCGGTGCCTTCGGCCTGACCATGATGGACAGCATCGGCCATGAGGTGAGCACCAAGGACTTCGCGCAGATCGGCGAGCAGGACGCCCACTTGCTCAGTTCCTTCGGCATCACCGAGGGCGATTGGCGGGTTTGGAAGCTGGCGCGGCTGGAAGACTACGGCCACGGCAACAACACCATGCTGACGCCCGAGAGCATCGGCAAGATCACTGACGAGCAGCTGGCGGGCGCCGGCATCATCCCCAAGGATGCAGGGCCAGACGCTGGCGCGCGAGTGCGCCGTGAAGCCGTGGTCAAGTACCTGGGCGCGCTGCACTCGGAATCAATGAACGCGATCCTCGAGCCCGGCTGGAACGACCGCGCCAAGATGGTGGGCGGCTTGCAGCGCGGCAATCTGCGCGACGAGATGACACGCAGCTTCTGGCAGTTCAAGAGCTTCCCGATTGCGCAGTTCTCGCGCATGTGGGACATCGGCCTGTCACGTCCAACGACGGGCGGAAAAGTGCAATTCCTGTCCACTATCGTGCTGATGCAGACCATGGCCGGCGCGATGATGCTGCAAACGCAATCGGTGCTGTCGGGCCTTGATCCGCGCCCCATGGATGACTGGAAGTTCTGGGCGGCATCGTTCATCAAGGGCGGAAGTTTAGGGATTTACGGGGACTTTCTATTCAGCCAGAGCGGCACCACGCGCTACGGCAGCGGCCCGCTTGAGGTGCTGGCTGGCCCGACGATCGGCAGCGCCGCCACAGCGGTTTCTACGCTGGTGAAGGCTGGCAATGCCATGAGCGAAGGCAAGGACACGCACCTGGCCGCCAACCTGATCAACATGGCCAAGGGTTTCATTCCCGGCCAGAACCTCTGGTACACGAAGGCGGCGACCGACCACATCATTTTCCAGAACGCGCAGGAGCAGCTCTCCCCGGGCTACTTGGCCAACATGCGCGCCAACTCGATGCGTAATTTCAAACAGGATTGGTGGTGGTCACCGGGTGAAATGACGCCAGATCGGGCGCCGGACGTGGCGAATGCTATCGGGCGCTGATCATGGTCACTGTCTGCACTGGCGATAGCGGCGAGGATCTATCGCCGGGTAGTTCCCAAACAGCAGCGACCGAAGATGAGGTTGCCGCCTGGCTTTCTGTAGCAGAAGGCCGGACAGTGTCAATTCAAGAGATTCGCGTGATTACCGCCAAGGCTCTACGCAAGTTGCGCGCTGAGCTTGCACGGCGCGGGCTGCGCTTTCAGGATCTCGCCCCTCGGGGGTAGCGTTTGGCGTCTCCTGTGTCCGATTCACCCCCCTTCCGCGAATTGGATATCCCGCCATCAAGGGGCGTCGATACTTCCACCCCTCTAACCATTTCACCTCCTGCATCTGCTTGCTTAGCAGACCGGCAGCCTGGCGAAGCGCGTCGGGAAGGTTCTGTTGGATAACGAACTTGGGCACCGCCTCAAGCTCCTGCCAGCGATCGATGATCCTGGCGCGCATCGAGACGTCGTAGCCGGAAACAAGGATCAGCGTCTCGCGCTTCGGTAGGTTGAACCCTGGCTGTTTGCGCCCGTAAGCGTCAAAAAGATCGGCTGAAAAGTCAGCTGATCTAATTCCAAGATTCGCGAGCATCAGCCTGATGTCGGTAAGCACATTTTTATGCTGCTTTCCGGTCAGTTCGGCGATTTCGTTGCTGCTCAGAAATGCTCAGGTTCAAGCGGCTATTGAAAGACCGCGAGAAGCGAACCGCTGCAAAGGCTTCGGTGGCAAAGTGAATACCGTTCACGTGGGCGCATGGTGGGCGCCGTTTACTTCGGCCGAAAAGCCGGCCGATGTGGTCTGCCCAGTTTTGGGCATACCCCTCAAGCGGGATTTCAAGCGGAACAGGGATTGAACTGAATTGACAGCGGCGGTGTCTTTTCCGTAGAAGCGTGCCACCCTTTCGGCGGGCCTGCGCAAGCAGATAGCCGGACGCGGATTAGTCGGACAGTGCCGCGTTGCATGAAAAACGCCGACAACCGACAGCGCCAACCCCTCTGAAAAGGGCGCGTGGCCGGTAAAGAAGGGGCCAGGTGCATCTGGTTCCTTTTCTTTTTGCGCGGCTGATGCGTCGGTATGTTGCGACCACTTGAGGCGTGCCATGATGCCGATTCAGGACAATCCATCGATAAGGGCACCAATGCGCAGGCGCTTCAACAAATTTTCCGGCACCGGGATAGCCTATAACGGCAACGCGGCGGGCACGTCACGCCCCGTGTGGTCAGCTCCACGCCGAAAACTTCGCTGGATAGTGCTGGGGGTGGTGATATTGGGCGCCTTGCTGGTGTGGCGGCTCTTCGTCATAGATTGAACCTCAATCGTCGGCACCTTAGTGAGTCGCAAAGGGCGATGGTGGCGGCGAGTTTGGCGAACATGTCCGCTGGCGGTGATCGAGTTTCTGAGCAAAGCGCAAATTTGCGCAATGCTTCTGTCAGCCAAGATGACGCAGCCGACATGCTGCAGGAATCTCGCCGCTCAGTTCAAACAGCCGCCAAGGTCGAGCGTTCCGCTCCTGCCGAAGTCGTCGAAGCCGCGAAGGCCGGGAATACCTCCCTAAACTTGGCCGCGTTGACGCTGTTCAAAAACAGGTAGCCAGAATGCGCTGGCCGGGGTATTGTTGGTGCTGGTGCTGAACACACCTCAACTAGCGGCATCCGCTCCCGACAGTCACAGCGGTATTTTTTCGTCCATAATTTCTTTATGGCCGGGTAGTGCGCAGCCATACAACACCCTTCGGGGAAAAGCTGCGAGCGGTCTAGTTGCCGTGTTCAAGTACCTGGCCGCCCTTTCTGAACAAAGGGGCGAACCTGAACGAACCAACTAGGAGCCATCATGCAAACCAATACCCAACCCGGCACGACCGCGGCACTCGATTTTTTTTCCTGCAGCCCCGGCCAACAAAACCTGTTTACTGTCCGATCGGGCGTATCTACCGAGGCCGCGCTCTCGACGGCATCTTGCTTTCTCGACTTGGCGCGTGACTGCGCTTTTGAAGGCGAGGGAAACTTGTCTAATGCTGCCGCGTACCTGATAGAAATGGCGAAGGCCGTTATAGATTCTCTGGTGGATGGCGTCGATTCCCAGCCAGTCGACCGCGCTCGCGCTCACGTCTTCGAGCACCTGACCGCACTACACGAAAACGGTGTGCTGATCATCAACCCACAGGCCACCAAACATGAGGTCGACGACGCTCAAGGCTTCCTTGATTGGGCGGGGCAGCAGGTGAAGGGAGGTGCCCAATGAGCACCAGAAGCCGTCCCCGCTACACCACCGGAGCCGATATGGCCGCGCCCTTTGCTGTCTATCTGACCATCAACACAGCCGACGTTGACGTCGACCAGTTCCGCGCCGACCTGCCGCGTCTCGCTGCCACGTTGGAGCGGCTCATCGTTAGCGCTCGGGATGAGGCGGCGAGGCGCGAAGGCACCGTCGGAGAGAGGGGCACAGCATGAGCGCCAAGACCGACACCAACACATCGATGGTCGACGAGACCTGATCACCACCAGCAACGCGACGAACACCAACCGGCTGTAATGGCCGGTTTTTCATTGGAGGGCTGGCAATCGTTGGTGGAAATCGGGTACGCATCTTGCGGAGCACGCCGCCCAATACAAAAAACATGGCTTGGAGCGGAAAGAAATGGGGACAACCGGCAAATCTTTCCTACAGTTTCAGGTCTCGCGGCGCGCTGATCTGTCCCGAATCGCAAGGAAAAGTGGTGGTGATCATTCTGCAGACGACGCAGGAGTCGAGGCTTGGTTGATCGCGAACGATATCGAGCGCAAGAGAGGATTCCCTGTCGATTTCTCGAACAGCGAGGATCAGGATCTGGTCCTTTCGTGGTTATACAGAGAACTTGTCAGCTTTTCGGAAAGGACTGTTCGGTTCGCTCTAAAGATCGACAAACACTGGCAGGAGGATTCTGAATACTTTACCAACAGCCTGGAGGGACTCTTGGTCGCCCCCGACCAGTTCGATCCATTGCTTCAGCTGCAGGCCAAGCAGGAACAGTCTGCGGCGCTTGAGTTGGTCAAACGCAGCTATTCACAGGCTGCAGCGTATGTAATCCTGCTGTGCCGATTCGATTGGGACTTGGAGACGGTGGCGGGGCATCTCCAGCTTGTAGCCTCTACGGTGAAGAGCAGACTGCTGGCAAGCGGCGTCCACATGAGGTCCCAGCCTTCGCTGTTCGACAAAATTCAGACCATTGAGAACGACTTTGTTCCCTCTGTTGCTCGCTGCGTTGTTCGCGCGCCGGTCTGCGAGCCATGTCAGCAGCAGCTCGAGTGGGAGTTTGTTTAGGAGTGCGCGCGCCGCGGCCGGCGAGTCAAAGGCGCTCTTGCGCGAGGCTTTGGTAGCAGCCGCAGACGCTCGACCAAAAGCTAAGCAGGTTATGTGCGCCGACGAAACGCAACAAAACGCAACGGTTGCGAAACGAGGAAACCCGCGCCGAAGCTACGCCGACAACCGTCCCGTCTGGAATTTACAGCGAAATTGCGCAACGAATTACACACAAGACATTATCCCTTTCCTGGGCCGGGGCAAGCAAACCCCACGCGAATTACATCGGTAAAGGTCGCTGGGGTATTCTTTACCCATGAATTCGTTGCAATCCTCGCAGGTGTTACCTTCGCTGCGTGGGCGATTATCATCACCTATCGCCGGAAGAGCGCATAACAGTAACTTGCGAATGAAGAGGCGCCGCGGGGCTTGCTCGCGGCACGACTGGTGATCGCATGGTTGTGAGGTTATTGAGAAATGAAAGAAATCCGCCTATGCTGGTCGATCGTTGGCCGCTACAGCATTGGAGATGTGCCGATTCAGGGCGGCCTGTTGCATCCTGAGACGCCACACACTCGGTGCGACCTAGAGATCGTCAAGAAATCCGGGAACGAGGCGTATGGCGAGGGGACGCACTGGATTGAAGAGCGGGAGGCTTGATGGAGTTGGACACGTGGCAACACGATACAAAAAAACAACTAAACTTTAGTTGCAAACAATGCAACTCTGCCGGATAATCCCGTGTCCAAAACAGGCAAATTACTGGTTGTGCTGAAGCGAATCCCGCGCCCAAAAGACTTTACGTGGGAAGACCTTGTGACACTAATGCGAAGCGCTGGCTATGTCGAAACTTGCAACGGTGGATCGCACTACATGTTCGAGCATCATTCAGGGCACCGGCTCAGAATGTCGAAGTCTCATCCGGCCGGAGTACTAAAGCCTTACCAAGTCGACGCAGCGAAAGAAGCGCTTCGGACGATTGGTTTCTCAGAGGATAAAGAAAGTGTCTAACGAACTTTGCTATAAGGGCTACATGGGAACGATGGAATGCAGCGTGGATGACGAATGCATCCACGGAAGGATTTTATTCATCGACGACCTGATCACCTTCGAAGCAGCGACGGTTCCTGAAATAAAATCCTCGTTTGAAGAGGCGGTTGATGAGTACCTTGAATATTGCAAAACAACAGGAAAGCCAGCGAACAAGCCTTATAGCGGAGTATTTCAGGTAAGAATAAGTGCCGGGCTGCACAAAAAGGCCGCGCAGGCAGCAACTCGATCAGGGGTGAAATTGAACGAGTACGTTACAAAGGCGATCGATCAAGCCGTAGAGATTTCTTCTGGAATTCACATCAACCACCATCACGATCATGCAGTCAAAGTGATTGTTCAGTCAGATGATGAACCTCTGTTCTCGGTGACGGCTACAAGCAGCGAGTCGCCAGGTAGTTGGCAGTCTATTCCTACGAGGTCACTGAATGGCTAATCCAGAACCTACTTCCCGATACAACTTAAAGGAACTGGCGGAGCTAATAATTCGAGACAAAGGAATAAAGGAAGGGCTGTACGACGCAACGCTTGAGTTTCAGATTGCGGTAGGGGCTGTTGGGCCAGCGCCAGAGGTAATATTCCCTGGTGTGATGGTTGGCATCTCTAGCGTTGGAATAATTCCGGCGCCACGGATGGGGCCCCATACTGTAGACGCTGCAGCAGTCAATTCCGCAACAAAGAAAGCGAAGCGGAAACCCGCTAAGCCATAGAAAACCGGGTCGCCATCCGCCCAGGACTTTTGCAAAAAAACCGCCTCCGGACGGTATTGTTCGTAGGGGCTTTGCACCGCCGCACAAGCTATTCTCTGGCGTACTTTGCTTGGTGTTGATTGAACATGGAGCGCCGGTGATGTTGCCAAGACGGACACATGCGTGCGGGGCGCGCCAACCTGATCGACGCCAGCAACACAACAAACAGACGACCCGCTAGAATGCGGGTTTTCTTTTTGGGCGAGGTTGGGGTTGTGGCGAGAAAACCGGGTACAAAACCGGGTACGACGTGGGTTGTCTGTGCTCGATAGCTATGAACCTAAAGGATTTAAAGCTTATAACGCCGATTACCGCAGTTAGTCGGTCTGCCTGGAGTCTGGCGCTGAGCGAAAATTCGCCAGCAATTCGGAGCAGTGCTCTGGCCGCAGCTCCACTTGACGTCCATATATGGCTTGGTACGGCTCATCTATGAATGCAAAAAGTAGCGTCTGGTTCAAATGCGCCGTGCTCCTCTGGCTTGTCGCTTTTACCTATATCGCGGTCGGGCTCGGTGGCGACCCCTACCATCGCAGCATGACGCCGAGTTACCACGAGGCGGTCGGCCATTGGTGGGCGGGTCAGCCGGTCTATACCGGTCCGGCGGGTTTCAACTATCTGCCGGTTTTTCTCCTGTTCTTCAGCGCTTTCGACGGCTTGCCGCTCGTCGTCGGCGAAATCGCCTGGCGGTTCCTCGCCTTTGCCGGGCTGGCGCTGGGTTTGTGGCGCTGCATTTCGCTGTTTGTTTCTGACGCCCGGGAACAAACCAGTTCATTCGCCTTGGCGACGGTCTTGTTGCTGCCGACGGCGTTCAGTACGCTGCGCAACGGACAATCGAGCGCGCACCTTGCCGCCTGCCTGCTGTGGGCGTTCTGCTGCATCGGCCAGCAAAAATGGACAGGGGCGACGATCTGGCTGTGCCTGTCGCTGGTTTGCAAACCGCTTGGCTTGCCGGCGCTTGGGCTTGCCGCGATGGCCTTCCCGCAGCTCAGAGGGCGAGCTGTGCTCGGGCTGGTCGTGGTGTTGCTGCTGCCCTATCTCTTTAATCCGGCCGCTTACGTCAATCAGATTTACCTCGAGTTTTGGCAGAACATCGTCGATTGCTCCGATGCCGGCGTGTCGATCAGCGATCGGACATTCGCCGACCTCAATGGCGTACTCAGGATCGTCGGTCCGCAGCTGACCGGAACGTGGGCACTGGCGGTCGGTGCCTTGGCCGGAGTCTGCCTGGCGGCCTTGTCGCTGTTGCTGGCGAAGTGCGCTGACGTAAAAACCAGCGGCTTGTTTTGGCTCAGCTTTACCGGCAGCTACATCATGTTGTTCACTCCGATGAACGAACTCAATAGCTACGTGATGCTGGCGCCGGCCTTGTCGATGTGGGCCGTGTGCTTTCAGGTGCGACGCGACGCGAGGGGCCTTTACGCCATGCTGTTCATGACGATCACGATCATTTTTCTGCCCGACCTCGTGGCGCTGGTTTTCGGCAAAGAGACTGGTTTCGAGTTCGGCAAATCATGGTGTCCCTTGCTGACGCTGATCTTTCTGGGCGTTCTCACGCAGCGACTGGTCGCGATGAGGGCGCGCTAGCGGTCTTTCGACAGCGACGAAAAATCCGGCGGCTAATGCAGCACGCGCGGAATCGACAGCGTGAATTCGTCGACCACCGCTTCGAACTGCATGCCGTCCTCGGCGGTGATCTGGAAACTGCCGCGCATTGTCCCGACCGGCGTGTCGAGCTGGCAGCCGCTGGTGTATTCGAAGGTCTCGCCCGGCTTGAGCAACGGTTGCTGGCCGACGACACCGAGGCCGCGAACTTCCTGTACGCGCGAGTTGCCGTCGGTGATCACCCAATGGCGCGAAATCAGTTGCGCGGCGACGGTACCGACGTTCTCAAAAGTAATCGTGTACGCGAAAACGTAACGCTCGCCGGCCGGATCAGACTGGTCGGCGATGAACTGCGGAACGGCGCGCGCCGCGATCTGGTATTTCTTGCTTTCGGCCATGGCAGTCCTGATCCGTGGGTGAGCCCTGCATTGCACACCAAAGCGGCGTTCGAGGCAAGCGCGATCACCAATGGACCACGCCAGGTGACAATTTACGTCAGGTGGTGACGCCAATGGTCGTCTCGTCGCTCGGTTTCTGGGCTCAAAAGCCCGGTTTCGCGCGGTTTTCCCGCCTGGCACGGAACGTGAGTGTATCTCGCCCAACGGGTCATCCGTTTTACACCTGAAGGAGTTACATCATGAAAAAGGTTCAGCAAGGCTTTACCCTGATCGAACTGATGATCGTTGTCGCAATCATCGGCATCCTCGCCGCAGTGGCGATTCCTGCGTATCAGGATTATGTGGCCAAGTCGAAGTGGGCGGCCGCTTTGGCTGAAGTCGCTCCGGCAAAGACCGGTTTTGACGTGGCTCTTAACGACGGTCTGACGCCGGTGATCAACAGTGGCACAGCGCCTGCGGCTACAGAGGCATTTGTCGGAGTGCAAGCGAGTAATGCCAATAGCACCATTGTGATTACCACTGCAAGCACGGCTGGAGTGATTACCGCAACGATCGTCGGCGGCGCAGCAGTTGTCGCCGGCACAACCATCACGCTGACTCGTAACGCAACTTCGGGCGCATGGACGTGTGCGGCGACGGCAGCGCAAAAGTACATAGGCCCAGTCTCGGTTTGTACCGGTGCGTAATGGGAGCAATAGAACGATAGCGGGACAGGCGAAGGTTGTTTCCCTCCGCTCCTGCTGAGTTGAAGTCCTCGAAGCCCCGCCATTTACTGGCGGGGCTTTTTGCTGGCCGTTCGAAACACGTTTTGAGCGCAACGCTCAGCCGTCGTAGTGGAACCTGCACGCGACGATCGTCAGTTCGGCGGGCGCGATAGATCAGCTGCTTGATGTCGTGGACTTTTCGCCGACGCTACGCGAACTCGACCGGAATCGCCGCGCGCAGCACGGTCTGCGTCTCGCCCTGGCGGGTGCGGTTGGAGAACCACCACAGCGCGCATTTCTTGATCGTCCAGTCGGCTTCCTCGCCGCTGAGCAGCAGCGCTGCGGCGCGGCCGAGCGTCGGCTGGTGGCCGACGACCAACACGGCGTTATGGCCGTCTGGTGCGTCGCCGCCGTCGGGCCAGCCGATCGCCGCGAGCAGGCTGGCAACGTCGCTGCCGGTGCCAAGGCGCGCGTCGGTGACGAACGGGACGCCGAGCGCGCGCGCCGTTTGCTGGCAGCGCAGCGCCGGGCTGGCGATGATGCGCAGTTTCTTCGGCGCGTTTTTCTTGAGCCACAGCCCCATCTGCGTGGCCTGCTTCTCGCCGCGCGCGGTGAGCTTGCGCTTGGCGTCGGGGCTGCCTTGTTCGGCCTCGGCGTGACGCCAGAGCAGAAGGTCCATGAGCGTTTCCTCGGCAAATGTCGGCATGATGGACTCCCCGTGTTGCAAGCGTATTTAACAAGAAACTCAGTTCAAACCACAACGACACAACGGACACAACGAGAAGCAGGGCGTTATTTCCTTAGGCGTACTCACCCAAGGGATGTGTCGAAAAGAGAACACAAGTTTTTTCGTTGTGAACGTTGTGAACGTTGTGAACGTTGTGGCTAACTGCTTTTCCTGGTTTCCAAATACATCACTTTTCGGTGAGGCTTTGGGGGTCAAAGATCGTAGGCGCGCAGCCGGTCGACGTCAGGGATGGCGATCTTGCGTCCTTTGACGACGATCAGCCCGTTTTCGGAAAGCTCGTGCAGGATGCGCGAGAAGTGTTCCTGCGTCAGGTTGAGGCGCGAGGCGATGATCCCCTTGTTGGTCGGCAGCGTGACGGTGAGCGCGCCGCTGTCGCTGTGGTCGCGCAGCAGGTAGCCGATGATTCGCTGCCGGCCCGAGTGCAGCGAATACGATTCGACGTCGGTGATCAGGTGGTGTAGGCGGATCGACAGGCTGGCGATCATCTTGCGCCCGAGCCTGGGGTCTTTTTCGATCTCGTCGAGGATCGCGGCTTTCGAAATGTGCAGCAGCTGCGAATCGGCGAGCGCCTGCGCATAGACCATATACGGCTTTTCCATGAACATCACCGCTTCGCCGAACGAGTGCCCCTGGCCGAGGATGTCGACGACCTTCTCGCCGCCTTGCGGCGAGGTGAAAGCGAGCTTGACCTGGCCATAGACGATCAGGTGAAAGCCGGTCGACACGTCGCCCTTGTGGAACAGCACGTCGCCGCGCAGCGCGTTGACCTGCCGCGTGCCGCGCGCGAGGCGAGCGATTTCGTCCTTTTCGAGGCCGTTGAAAAGCGGGACGTGCGCGAGCAGCGCCTCGATGTTGATCCCCTGGGTGGCCGGCATGCGCGACTTTCGAATGAGTGCTGTTCAGGCTTGTCCGAAGACTTCGTTGAGCTGCTGGGTGACGCGGACAAAGGTGGTGCGCTTGGAGAGTTCCTTGAGCGTTCGCGCGCCGACGTAGGTGCACGCCGAGCGAACGCCGCCGAGAATCTCCTGCGCGGTGTGGTCGACCGGGCCGCGATAGTCGAGCAGTACGTCCTTGCCTTCGGCGGCGCGGTAGCCGGCGACGCCGCCGGCGTACTTGTCCATCGCCTCGCGCGAACTCATTCCATAGAAATGCATCTTGCGCGCGCCATCCTGCTCGACGATCTCGCCGCCGCATTCGTCGTGTCCGGCGAGCATGCCGCCGAGCATCACGAAGTCTGCGCCGGCGCCGAAGGCCTTGGCCAGGTCGCCCGGCGAGGTGCAGCCGCCGTCGGCGCAGATCAGCCCGTGCAGACCGTGCGCCGCGTCGGCGCACTCGATGATCGCGGAGAGCTGCGGATAACCGACGCCGGACATGCGGCGCGTGGTGCACACCGACCCCGGGCCGATGCCGACCTTGACGATGTCGACGCCGTCGAGGATCAGCTCCTCGGTCATTTCGCCGGTCACCACGTTGCCGGCCATGATGGTGATCTCGGGGTAGGCCGCGCGCAGTTTGTGGATGAAACTGATAAAGGCTTTCGTGTAGCCGTTGGCGACATCGACGCAGACGTTCTGGATGGCGTCGCCGGCCGCTTCCTTGACGCGGCGGAACTTGTCGTAGTCGGGCGCGGTGATCCCCATCGAGTAGAACGAGTTCGGCGGGCTCGCCGGCTCGGCAAAGAAGGCGAGCAACTCGGCCTCGCCGTAGTGCTTGTGCAAGGCGACGCAGAGCTGGTGGGCGGCCAGCGCGCGCGCCATTTCAAAGGTACCGGTGGCGTCCATGTTGGCGGCGATCACCGGAATGCCGTGATATTTGCGCTGCGAGTGAAGAAAGACGAAATCGCGCGAAATATCGACTTCGGAGCGCGAGGTCAGCGTCGAACGCTTGGGGCGGATGAGGACGTCCTTGAAGTCGAGTTTGAGGTCCTGTTCAATACGCATATCGGTGTTCTCTGGCGGTGGTTATTAACAAAAGGTGATCGCAGCAAGGGTTTGTAGGAGCGCACCCACAAGGGCACTTCCTGCGGGGCGCAGATATCTGCGCGATTATCCAGCGCTGCAATCGCCCTGTGAAACTGGGCTCCTACAGTTTCTACCGTTCCTACGCAGTGGCGGCCGGCCGGGCCGCTTCGAGTTCAAGGTGGCAGGGCGCGAGCAACAGGTGCGCCAATTGCTCGGGATCTTGCGCGCCGAGGTGCTCGGCAAAGGCCGCGAGCCGCGCGTCGCCGGCCGCGGTCAACGCGTCGATCAGCGCTCGGGCCGCCTCGCGCGGGTTCTCGCCGCTCGGCTGATAGCCGGGCCAGTCCTTGTAGTGCGCCAGCAACTGCTGGCGGTGGTCCTGATAGAGGGCGCTCTCGCGGATGAACTCAAGTTCGACGCGCTTGGCCTCAACTTCGGCGTCGATCACCTCGTCGCGATCCTGGTAGTGCGCTTTCTCGGCGCTGCTCCAGTGCGGTTTGTCGCCATGGGTTTCGCGCAGTGTCACGAAGGTGCCCTTGAGCACCATCTGCGAATGCGTTCCGGCGTCGCGGAAGACATAAACGAGGTCCTTGCCTTGGCCCTCGGTGCCGACGTAGCGCATCCCCGCCGCGACGCGCCGCGGATTGAAGCCGAATTGGCGCGCGCAGGCCGAGCGCAGAGTGGCTAGCAGTTCATTGGTTTTCGCAGGACTCACCGGACAATCCTTTCCGTGAATTATCGCCGTTTGGCGTTTCGCAGCATACGCCATTCCCCGGAAGAAAAGCAGGCCGTTCGCGCTGCGCTTGTCGCAGCGCAATGATCAAGCAGGGCAGGCCTTCGACCGGCTCAGGCCGAACGCGCCAGCATCGTCATTTTACCGAAATGATGCGCTTGAAATACAGTCAGCCCGCGGGTCTGCGGAAGCCGTCGGCGAGCCAGGCGCTGGCGCTCGCCAGCTTGAGTTTGAACCCGGCGTCGACGCGTACCTGCGCCAGTTGTTCGCCCGCCTCGTCGTGCGCAGCGAGCAAGGCATGCGGGTCGTCTTCATCGGCGACGAGGTCGAGCGTGATGGAAAGTCGTCCGCCCGGCGTCGCCAGCGTCAGGCTCTTGTGCAGTTGCGCGTGCAGTTGTTGCTCGTGGCGGCGCAACACTTCGGCGGCGGTCTTGACCAGCGTGTTGAATGCCGAAACGTCAAGCGGCTTCGGGTCTTTTTTGTTGCGTCCCATGGTCCACGGGCCGACCAAGGCCGGTTCGGGTTCGCCGTCCTTGATCATCTCGACCGCCCAGCCCTCGTCGTCTTCGTTCTTGATGACGCGTGCGGTCCAGCCGTTGTTGATCCACAGCCGCGCCTGGTGGATCGCGCCGGGCAGTTCGCAGTCGGCCGCTGCGTCGGTTTCGTCAATTGGTTTGGAAGTCATGGGGCGAATTGTACGTCGCGGCGGTTCTTCAGCGAAGCTCGGCCAGCCGGTCTGTGAACTCGCGCGGTCGGGTGACCGACGGTAATAGTTTGTAAAGCCGGTCAGCGCATCGTGCGTCGCTGCGTTATATTGAAATCCTTACCGCTTTGGAGTCTCCAATGAAAGCGTTCCTCCTGGCTATTCTGGCGCTGTTGCTCTGCCAGTCAGCCTTCGCTCAGTATCACGGACGTGGTGGCTATTACGGCCACGGTGGCCACGGTTATTACGGGCCGCGTGTCGGCTTCTATTTCGGGGCGCCTTATCCGTGGGTTCCGCCGCCGACCTACTACTATCCGCCGCCAGTCGTCTACGCGCCGCCGGTGGTTACCATTCGCGAAGCGCCGACCGTCTATATCGAGCAGGACCAGGTGGCGGCGCCGGTCGTCCAGTCGCAGCAGAGCTTCGAGCCGGGTTACTGGTACTACTGCCAGGAACGCCAGGGCTACTACCCGACGGTCAATAGCTGCCCCGGCGCATGGCAAAAAGTCGCGCCGTCGAATAATCGGTGAGCGAGATGACTGCCAAGACCGTTTTTCTGCGTCGATTCTCTCCACTGCTGCTGCTCGGCCTTGCCGCCTGCGTCAGCGTCCCGACCGGGCCGAGCTTGATGGCGCTGCCGGGATCCAACAAGGACTTTGACCAGTTCCGCGCCGACGAGGCGATGTGCCGCAACTATGCCAGCCAGGCGATCGGCGCGACGACCGCCAGCAGCACCGCGGTCGACGCCGGCGTGACCAGCGCGCTGATCGGTACGCTGGTCGGTGCCGCTGCCGGCGCCGCGGTCGATGGCTCGCATGGCGCCGGCGTCGGCGCCGGCATGGGCCTGGTCGTCGGTAGCATGGCTGGCGTCGGTGCCGCCGATGCGTCGCGTTACGGCACGCAGCAGCGTTATGATCAGAGCTACGTGCAGTGCATGTATTCGCGCGGCCATCAGGTTCCGGTGGCGGGCGGCTACAGCGTGCGTCGAACGGTCGCTCCCGCCGTTCCGGCGCCTGATTACGTGCCGCCGCCGGGCAATCCGCCGCCGCCGCCGGGAACCCCGCCCGCCCCTCCGGCCGGCGATCCGCCGCCGCCGCCGCTGCGCTGATCCTTCGTCGGAAAGCGCTTCGCTCTTCCGACCTACACGCCGAGATGATCTTGTGGGAACCTCCCCCAAGAGGACTTCCTACAGGGCGCAATTTATTGGGCGATTTCGGCGCACCATCGCGCAGCGTTGCACCGATCGCCCGGCCGGGCGCCGGCGGTGCTAGCATTCGCCTCCCATGAAGATCGAAACCATCCGCCAACGTCTGCGCGAGCTCGGCGCCAAAGCCTGTCATGAACAGCGCCTGCTGCGCGCCTGGCTGCAGGCGCAGCCGCTCGGCAGCGGTACGCGCCGCCAGCGTGCCGAAGATTTTCTGCCGCTTGCCCTGCGCCAGGCGCTGCCGGCGCTTGGCGCCGAGCTTTCGGGGTTGGCGCAAGTGGTTTCCGAGCACTCCGGCGCCGACGGTTCGGCGCGCCTGCTGGTCGGGCTCACCGACGGGCAAACGGTCGAGAGCGTGCTGTTGCCGCGTTCAGGCTTGTGCGTGTCGACGCAGGTCGGTTGCGCGGTCGGCTGTCTGTTCTGCATGACCGGTCGCGACGGCCTGCTGCGTCAGCTCGGCAGCGCCGAAATCGTCGCCCAGGTGGTGCTCGGGCGAAGCCGGCGGAGCGTCGGCAAGGTCGTTTTCATGGGCATGGGCGAGCCGGCGCACAACCTCGACAACGTGCTCGATGCGATCGATCTGCTCGGCAGCGCGGGCGCCATCGCGCACAAGAACCTCGTTTTCTCGACGGTCGGCGACCGGCGCGTCTTCGAACGCTTCGCGCAGTTGCCGCCGGGCGCCGTCAAGCCGGCGCTGGCGATCTCGCTGCATACCACCAACGCCGAATTGCGCGCGACGCTGTTGCCGCGCGCGCCGCGAATCGACCCGGCCGAGCTCGTCGAACTCGGTGAACATTACGCGCGAGCGACCAGCTACCCGATCCAGTACCAATGGACGCTGCTCGAAGGCGTCAACGACGGCGACGACGAAATTGACGCGATCGCCCACTTGCTCGCCGGCAAGTACGCGATGATGAATTTCATTCCTTTCAACAGCGTCGATGGCCTGGCGTTCAGGCGACCGGCGCTGGCGCGCTGCCTCGAACTGGCCGGCCGGCTGCAGCGGCGCGGCGTCGTCACCCGGCTGCGCGATTCAGCCGGGCAGGACATTGACGGCGGCTGCGGCCAGCTGCGCGCGCGATCGCTCCAGGAGCGGGCTACTCAGGACACCTGATCACCGCGCCCTCGGCCGCTGAACTTGCCAGTCGCGAGTAGACGCCGAGGTAGCCGCGGTTGAATTTTGGCTTGGGCCGTTGCCAGTTTTCGAGCCGCGCGGCAATCTCGTGATCCTCGAGATGCAGGTGCAGAACGCCTTGCGGAATGTCGATGGTGATGCGGTCGCCGTCGGCCACTGCGGCCAATGGGCCGCCGTCGGCGGCTTCCGGCGAAATATGGCCGACGAAACAGCCGTTGTTGGTTCCCGAGAAACGCCCGTCGGTGATCAGCGCCGTCTTCTTGGCCAGACCCATGCCGTAGAGGTACTTCATCGCCTTGTACATCTCGCGCATTCCGGGACCGCCTTTGGGGCCTTCGTAGCGGATCACGATGACGTCGCCTGCACAGATCTTGCCGCCGAGGATCGCCGCCTCGGCGGCTTCCTCTGAATCGAAGACTCGAGCGACGCCGCTGAACACGTGCATCGCCGGGTCGATCGCCGCCGGCTTGGTGACCGCAGTGGCCGGCGCCAGGTTGCCGCGCAGGATGGCCAGCCCCTTGTGCGTGCCGAACGGCGCGTCGATGGTGCTGATGACCTCAGGGTTGTGCGGAAACTTGTAGCGGTAGTTTTGCAGATTCTGCGCGATCGTTTCGCCGGAGACTGTCAGGCAGTCGCCGTGCAGCAGCGAACTCATCGTCTGCATCACGCGCGGGATGCCGCCGGCGCGATGAAAATCCTCCATGTCGTACTTCGACGACGGATTGACCTTGGCCAGTTGCGGCGTCGAGGCGCTGAGCCGGTCGTAGGCGTCCATCATCTGTGCCGCGGGAATCTCGAGTTCGGCGGCGATCGCCGTCAGGTGCAGCACGGCGTTGGTCGATCCGCCGGTGGCCATCAGTACGCGAATCGCATTTTCCAGAGACTCGAAGGTGATCACCTTGTCTGCGGTGAGCTGCTTCCTGACCAGGTCGACGATCGCCATGCCGGTGCTTTCGCCGAGCCGGAAGCGGTCGTTATAGACGCCGGGAACGAGCGCCGCGCCAGGCAGCGACATGCCCATCGCCTCGGCCATGCAGCACATGGTGTTGGCGGTGCCGTAGAAAGCGCAAGAACCGCAGGTCGGGCCGCAGGTCTCTTCCAGCTGGCCGTAGCGCTCAATGCTGATCTTGCCGCTGTTGAGCATGCCGAGGCCTTCCGACATCGTCGTCAGGTCGGACTTGCGGCCGTCGAATTCGACGCCGCCGAGCATCGGTCCGCCGGGCAGGAGAATCGCCGGAATGCGCAGCCGCGCGGCGGCCATCAGCATCGCCGGGACAATCTTGTCGCACGAGCCGAGCAGCACGATGCCGTCGAGTCGATGCGCCTGGACCATCACCTCGATGTCGTTGGCGATCAGGTCGCGCGACGGCAGGATGTAATGCATTCCGGCGTGGCCCTGCGCGGTGCCGTCGCAAGCGGCGATGACGCCGAACTCGGCGACGCTGCCGCCGGCTTTGTGGATTCCCTTGCGCACGTGCTCGGCGAGCTGGCGCAGATTGGTATGGCCAGGAACCAGGTCGTTCCACGAATTAGCGATGCCGATGATCGGCCGATCAAGATCGTCCTCCGAATACCCTGCCGCCTTGAACACGCTGCGGTTGAAACACCACTCCGGTTTTGCCAATATGTCGCCGCTTCGATTCGCCATCGCTTGCCTATCCTTTTCTAAATTTTCAAGATCAAGCTGCAGCAATCAATCCCTTGGCCTTGGCCAGGGTGATCGCCGCGTCTTCGATCATATCTTCCTGTCCACCGACCATGCCGCGCCGACCGAGCTCGAGCAGCACCTCGCGCGCCGAAACGCCGTACTTCTTCTCGGCGCGTTTGGCGAACAGCAGGAACGACGAGTAGACGCCGGCGTAGCCCAGCGTCAGCGCGTCACGGTCGATGCGCAGCACTTGGTCCATCAGCGGGATGACGATTTCCTCGGCGACGTCCTGCGCCTTGAATAGATCGATTCCGGTGGCGATTCCCAGGCGCTGGCAGACGGCGACCAGCACTTCGAGCGGCGTATTGCCGGCGCCGGCGCCGAGGCCCGCCGACGCGGCGTCGATGCGCTTGGCGCCGCACTCGATCGCGGCGATCGAATTGGCGACCGAGAGCGACAGATTGTGGTGGCCGTGAAAGCCCAGCTCGGTTTCCGGCTTGAGCGCCGCGCGCACAGCCAGGAAACGCGCACGCACATCGTTTTGCAGCATGTAACCGGCCGAGTCGGTGATATAGACGCAGTTGGCGCCGTAGGCCTCCATCTGCAACGCTTCCTTGACCAGCCGCTCGGGCGAGGCCATGTGCGCCATCATCAGGAAGCCGACGGTATCCATTCCCAGCTTGCGACCGAGCCCGATGTGCTGTTCGGAAACGTCGGCCTCGGTGCAGTGGGTGGCGACGCGGATGGTGCTCACGCCCAGTTCGTACGCCATGCGCAGGTGATCAACGGTGCCGATTCCGGGGATCAGCAGTGCCGAGACTTTGGCCTTTTTCATCAGCGGAATCACCGCCGACAGGTATTCTTCGTCGCTATGCGCCGGAAATCCGTAATTGACCGAGGCGCCGCCGAGTCCGTCGCCGTGGGTGACTTCGATCAGCGGAACGCCGGCATCGTCGAGGCCGCCGGCGATCGCCTGCATTTGCGCCAGCGTAATCTGGTGGCGCTTGGCGTGCATGCCGTCGCGCAGCGTCATGTCATTGATGGTGATTTGCTGTTGCTTCATCGGTTTTCTCCTCAGGCGGCCGACAGCGCGAGGCGCCCGGCAATGACTTCTTCGGCGAACATTTCGGCGGTGCGCGTCGCCGCAGCGGTCATGATGTCGAGGTTGCCCGAGTAGCGCGGCAGGTAGTCGCCGAGTCCTTCGACTTCGAGGAAGACCGAGACGCGCTTGCCGTCGAAGACCGGCCCATTGACCAGTTTGTAGCCGGGAACGTATTTCTGTACTTCGCCGATCATCGCCATGATCGACGCGGTGATCGCCGCCTGGTCGGGTTCGTCCGCGGTCAGGCAATGCACTGTGTCGCGCATGATCAACGGCGGTTCGGCCGGGTTGATGATGATGATCGCCTTGCCTTTTTGGGCGCCGCCGACCTGCTCGATGGCGGCGGTCGTGGTGCGCGTGAATTCGTCGATGTTCTTGCGCGTCCCTGGGCCCGCCGATTTCGACGAAATCGTCGCCACGATCTCGCCGTAAGCGACGGGTTGGACCCTAGCGATCGCCGCGATCATCGGAATTGTCGCCTGCCCGCCGCAGGTCACCATATTGACGTTCATTACGTTTTGGCCGACCAGCGCCTTGAGATTGACCGGCGGCACGCAGAACGGGCCGATCGCCGCCGGCGTCAGGTCGATGACGAGAACGCCGCGCGCCGTCAGCTTGTCCGAGTTTTCCTGGTGCACATACGCCGAGGTCGCGTCGAAGGCGATCTGCACGCCGTCGGCAGCCAAGTGCGCCAGCAGCCCGTCGACGCCCTGGTCGGTGGTCTTGAGTCCGTGCTCGCGCGCGCGCTTGAGGCCCTCCGACGTCGGGTCGACGCCGACCATCCAGCAGGGTTCGAGCAGCGCGCTGCGCTGCAGTTTGTAGAGGAGATCGGTTCCGATGTTTCCGGGACCGATCAGCGCACACTTGATTTTCGTGCTCATTGACCTTCCTTCGTTGGGTTTGTCTGGTGGCGGTTTTGCTTCGGCCCGCCAAGGGGGATTTTGCTGCACCAGCCCCGGCCTGCGCCGGGGCGTTACGTCTTATTTCGAGACCAGGTGCTTCGGTACCAGCAGCGCTAGGACGGCTCCGAGGAAGAGCATGAAGACCAGGCTGTAGATGCCGTTATTGGTGCTCTGCGTCAGGTCCTTGATCCAGCCGATCATGTACGGGCTGACGAAGCCGGCGAGGTTGCCGACCGAATTGATCCAGGCGATTCCGGCGGCGGCTGCGGTGCCGCCCAGGAAGGCGGTCGGCAGGCTCCAGAAGACCGGCAACGCGGCGATGATGCCGGCGGTGCCGACGGCCAGTCCGGCCATCGCCAGCGCCGTGTTGTCGCCGTAAAGCACGCTGAAGACCAGCCCGCAGCCGCCGATCACCGCCGGAATCGCCAAGTGCCAGCGGCGTTCGTTGTGGCGGTCGGCGCTGCGGCTGATCAGGATCATGGCGACGATCGCTGCGCTGTACGGAATCATCGTCAGCAGGCCGATGTCGAGCGGGTTCTTGACGCCGGTCGAGCGGATGATGCTGGGCAGCCAGAAGCCGATGCCGTAGTTGCCCATGACCAGACAGAAATGGATCAGGCACATGAACCAGACCTTGCCGTTCTTGAATATTTCGAATACCGAGTGGTCTTCCTTCTGGTGCGAATCGAGTCTGATGTTCTCGGCCAGGACTTTCTTCTCGTCGGCGTCGAGCCACTTGGCCTTGTCGATGCTGTCGTCGATATAAAAGAGAACGACGATGCCGACGATGATCGATGGAATCGCTTCGATGACGAACAGCCATTGCCAGTCGGTCAGGCCGGCGACGCCGGCGAACGAGGCCATGATCCAGCCTGACAGCGGGCCACCGATGACGCCGGAAACCGGGTTGGCGCACATGAACAGCGCGACCATCTTGCCGCGGCGCTGGGCCGGGTACCAGTAGGTCAGATAAAGGATGATTCCGGGGAAGAAGCCGGCTTCGGCGATACCGAGCGCGAAGCGCAGCATGTAGAAGTGCAGCGGCGTCGACACGAACATCATTGCTCCGGAGATCAATCCCCAGGTGATCATGATGCGTGCGATCCAGACCTTGGCGCCGACTTTGTGCATCAGCACGTTGCTCGGTACCTCGAAGAAGAAATAGCCGATGAAGAAGATCCCGGCGCCCAGGCCGTAGGCCGTTTCGCTGAAATTGAGGTCCTTGAGCATGTGCAACTTGGCAAAGCCAACGTTGACGCGGTCGAGATAGGCGACGACGTAACACAGGAACAGAAATGGAATCAGACGCCAGGTGACCTTGCTGTACGTCGAATCTTCAAACGACGTGCTCGCCGCGGCGCCCGGCAAGGCGGTGCTCTGTTGGTACGACATGGACCCTCTCCCTAAGTTGTAATTGAAACACTCGGTTTGCTGATTCAAATTCGCCGTGATTGTTTTTGTTCGAGGCTGAACTCGGACGCGAGATTAGGCAGTTTTGGGATACGCAACAAATGAATAAAAAGTGACTACCAATACATAATTTTGTATTCTTTGCTGATTCCGACGACCGCTCGTGTTTTTTCTTTATATTCCAAGTGGGTTATTTTATGAACGATAACGATCTCGCCCGGCGTGCGCGAACGCGGCTCAAGACCCGGCAGATGTTCCTGCTCACCGCGCTTGACGAGACGCGCAATATTCATCAGGCGGCGATCGAAACGAACGTCAGCCAGCCTGCTGCCTCGAAGATGCTCAAGGACATCGAGGATCTCTTCGGCGTGCCGCTGTTCGAGCGACTGCCGCGCGGCGTGCGTCCCACCATCTACGGCGAGACAGTGATTCGTCATGTGCGCATGGCGTTGGCGTGCCTCGCGCAGGCTCAGGAATCGATCGTCTCGTTGCAGGCCGGTCTGGCCGGGCAGGTCAATGTCGGCGCCATCATCACACCCTGCCCGTCGCTGTTGCCGCAGGCGATCGCCCGCACCAAGCGCGAGGCGCCAAGGCTGTGCATCAGTTTTGAGGTCAGTACCAGCAACGACCTGGTCGCCCGGCTCAAGCTCGGTCAGCTCGATTTTCTGATGGCGCGGATCATGGAGCAGGAAGACGAGCCGAATCTGCTCTATGAGGACCTGTCGCCGGAACACGAGTGCGTGGTCGCGCGCGCCGGCCATCCCTTCATGTCGCGCGACGATGTGACGCTCGGTGAACTGGCCGAGTCAGGCTGGGTCCTCTCGCCGCGCGGCACCATCCTGCGCAACCGCTTTGACATGATGTTCCGGCGCGCCGGGGTGGAGATGCCGTCGAATGTCGTTGAAACGACGTCGGTGCTGGTGGTTCTCAACCTGCTGCTGCAGACCGATTTCCTGCACGTGGTTCCGGTCGATGTCGCGCGTTTTTACGCGCGCTCAGGAGATATCGCGATGCTGCCGGTGGCCATTCCCTGTCCGATGGAAAACTACGGCATTGTGCTGCATCGCGACCACCTGCTGTCGCCCGGAGCGCAGCTGCTGCTCAAGCATGTGCGCGAGGTCGCCGCGGAAATATTCAAGCGCTGACCTGCCTTCGTTATGGGGGAGCATCTGCGGGACCGCGCGCCGTAGCCGCTTTTTTGCGCCAAGTCCGGTTAACCTGTCGGGCATTTTCCGTGATCGCTCTGAAATCCGCGTCAGCGCTCAGTTTGAATTGATTTCTACGCGGCGAACTTGGGAAAATAGGTTTAATATTCACCAGTTTGATTGGCCCGCGCGGTTGCCAAAATCGATCGGCTATTGCTGGGCTTGTTTCGGATTGGCCGTTGCGTGCAGGCGATTTCGCCTGGGCGTTTCGTAACAGCGTTTGCAGGAAGTCAGCAGAAGATGATCCCGCCTCAGCCGGTCAAGATCGAGATTCCCTCCGGGAGCCGCCCGGTGATGGCCGGCGCCGGCATGCGCAGCAAGCTGCCTTTGGTGCGCTTGCCGATGATGCCGCAGGTGCTGGTCTGTCTGCTCGACCTATACCATCGCGACGACGTCAGTCTCGGCGAAATCGCCGACGTCATCCGGCGCGACGTCGGCATGTCGGCCAAGATCATGTCGGTCGCCACCTCGGCCAGCCTGCACGGGCGCAGTCGGCCGACCAGCCTCGATCAGTGTCTTTCGCTGCTCGGCATGAGTGCGCTCAAGAAGATCGTGATCAACGAATCGATCTTGCAGGTCTTTCGGCGCTTCACCAAGGATAGAGAATTCGACCTGCGCCGTTTCTGGGAGCATTCGCTGCGTAGCGCGCTGATCGCTCGCGAGCTGGCCAAGGCGATGGCTTACGCCAACCACGACGAAGCCTATCTGGGCGGGCTGTTGCACGATGTGGGTCAATTGGCGATGCTGGCCGCCGACGCCGACAGCTATTTTCCGCTGATCACCCACCATGGCGACGATGACAGCCTGTGCGCCCTGGAGCAGCAAAGTTACGAGCTGACGCACGCCGAAGTCGGCGCCTGGCTGATCGAAAAGTGGGAGCTCGATTCGCTGCTTTCCGATGGCGTGCTTTATCACCATGACCCGGTCGAGCGCCTGGTCGGCGCCCATGCGCTGATCCGCATCGTTTTTCTCGCCAACCGGCTGGCGCTTCTGCGTGGTCAGCCGCTGTCTGCGGCGGACAGCGAACTGGCGCACCGGTGCGACGCCGGCAGCGTCGAGCTTGCGCCGTTGCTCGAAAAAATCGAGCAGGAGCTGATCGAGCTCGCCCAAGAGCTCGGCATCGAGTTGCTCGAAACGCTCCCGGGTGATCCGGCGTCAGACGACGCCGCCAATTGCGGCACCGACGTGCTGACCGATCGGGTGCGCGACGTGCTACTGGTCGATAACGTGCTCGGCGATGTGCTGCCTTCGGATAGCCTCGAATCGACGCTCCACCATATTGCCCAGGCGGCAAAAGTGCTGTTCAAGGTCAATCCGGTCTTTTATTTCCTGCCGCACGAAAAAGGCAGCGATCGCTATTGCGCGCATCCGATCGGTGGCCGGTCGGCGCAGGTCTCGCAACTGGACTTCGTGCGCGGGCGCAGCAAGTCGGGCGTGGCGCGTGCCATCGATCACGGTATCCTGTCGATCGCTGCCGATTCGCCCGACAACGAACTGCTCGATCATCAGCTGCTGCGCCTGACGGGAAGCGCCGGTCTGCTGCTCGTTCCGCTGCGCAGCAAGGGCGAATGTCAGGGGGTGCTGGTCGCCGGGTTCGCCAGCGTGCTGCAGGCCAACGACTTGTGGACGCGAATTCCCTGTTTCGAAAGCTTTGCCAGCCTCGCCGGCGACCTCTTGCGCCAGGGCCTGCTGCCGGCGGTCGCCGCGTTATCGGCGACCCCCTCTGGTGAGGACGCGGGGCGCGAACGTCTGCGGCGGGTGGTCCATGAAATAGGCAATCCGCTCGCCATCATCCAGAATTACCTGTCGACGCTCAAGGCCAAATACGCGCAGAGCGATGTCGGTACGCGCGAACTCGGGATCGTGAGCGACGAGATCGGCCGACTGACCAGAATCCTGCATGACGCCTTGCACGATTCCGGAGAGACGCCGTGCGCGGTCGGCGCCGTCAAGCTAAATTCGCTGATCGAGAACTTGGTTTTGCTCTGCCGCAACTCGGGTTTCGTCGCCAAGAGCGTCGATATCCGCACCGAGTTGTTCGCCGATCCGCCCGAGTTGTGGACCGATAGCGATCGGCTCAAGCAGTTGCTGCTCAATCTCATCAAGAATGCGGTCGAAGCGATGCCAAGCGGCGGCGTCGTGCGGGTCGGCAGCGCCCCGTGGGGCAACGGCGTGCGGCCGACGCACATCGAAATACGCATCGATGATTCGGGTTCGGGAATCCCCGCTGAGGTTCTTGCCAACCTCTATCAGCCGGTGTCGAGCAGCAAGGGACACAACCATCAGGGCGTCGGGCTGGCGATCGTCGGCCAGCTGGTCGGCGATCTGCACGGCCTGATCAACTGCCGTTCGAGTGACCAGGGCAGCAGTTTTCAACTGCTCCTGCCGCTGGGCAAACGATGAATTGCCTGTCGATCGTTCCGCGCAGCGAGCCGCATTCGTCAGTCAATGCCGATCAACTCGTTGCGCTGCACGCCGCCGACGTGCTCAAGACGCGCCGTCTGGTCGTCGTCGACGACGACGACGCGTTCCGCATCAGCCTGTGTGATCTGCTGCACAGCCACGGCTACCCAATGCCTGAGGCGTGCTCGGGCGGGCGCGACTTGATCAGTCTGCTGATGGAAGGCGCGCCCTTCGACCTCGTTCTGCTCGACCTGACCATGCCCGATCTGGGTGGCCTCGACGTGCTCAGGATGTTGCGCCAGGCCAAGCTTGAGGTCGCCGTCGTGGTCGTCAGCGGCGACCGCATGATGGAGTCGGCGATCGGCGCCTTGCGGCTCGGCGCCAACGATTACGTACGCAAGCCGTATGCTCCGGAAATGCTGCTGCATACCGTCGAGACCGTGCTGCGGCGGCACGACCTGGAAAAGTCGCACCGCCAGATGACGGCGCAGCTCGAGTGTTCCGAGCGGATGCACCGCTTTCTGGTCAACACCTCGCCGGATCTGATTTTCACGCTCGACGAAGAACATAATTTTTCGTTTGTCAGCGACCGCGTCGGACAATTGATCGGTTGCACCGCCGATGAGCTCGCAGGCCAGTCGTTCTTCTCGATCATTTTCGAGGAGGATGTTGAACGAACTCGCTATCTCCTCGACCGCGTCGGCAAGGGCGAGTGTTCGACCGAGCTGCGCCTGATCAGTCGCGAGCATTCGAGCTACCGCCATTTCGACGTCAAGCTGATTCCCGTCGAGTTTTCCGATCTGCATCTATCGCGCGCAGCAGGGCCGCATCGTGGCGTCTATGTCGTGGCGCGCGACATCAGCGACAAGAAACTGGCCGACGATCACCTCGCTTATCTTGCTTATCACGACGTGTTGACCGGCTTGCCCAACCGCGCGCTGTTCCGCGATCGCGTCGGGCTGGCGATGGTTCAGGCCAAACGCAGCGGAATGAAGGCGGCGACGATGTTCGTCGACCTCGATCGTTTCAAGCTGGCCAACGACACCTTCGGTCATCAGAAGGGCGACGAACTGCTCAAGGAAGTGGCCCGGCGCCTGCAGGACAGCCTGCGCGAAACCGATACCCTGGCGCGTATCGGCGGCGACGAGTTTACGGTGCTGCTGCCGTGCATCCGTTCGGCCGAGGATGCGGCGCACGTCGCCGGCAAGCTGGTCGCCGACATGGCGCGTCCGTATCTGGTGTCCAATAACGAGGTCTTCCTGACGGCGAGCATCGGCATTTCGATCTGGCCGGAGGATGGCGACGACATCGAAACGCTGATGCGTCACGCCGACCTCGCGATGTATCACGTCAAGTCGACCGGCAAGAACAATTTCGGCTTTTTCTCGAGCACCATGGGCCAGGCG
>Ga0316604_10000223_pt1 | contig 82073 bp, 68 predicted proteins | sample OWC_soil_day20_C_FD_207650 | JGI IMG/M metagenome (GOLD analysis project Ga0316604, IMG submission 207650) | Wetland soil microbial communities from Old Woman Creek delta, Ohio, United States - OWC_soil_day20_CT | ecosystem: Environmental > Terrestrial > Soil > Wetlands | place: USA: Ohio... | reverse complement strand
TTTGTGCTCTTTCTTCACCTTTTATATAGCCCATACACTCACCTTCTCAATCAGTATTTGACTATATTTTAACATATTTGTAGTTTTATGTGAATTTTAACCACTTTTCACACAGTCTGACAGGTTCATTGTCCCAAAAAACAAAGCAAGTATATATAAAATAATAAATTTTGATATACTTATTTACATAAAACTGATATACGTGTTATAATGTACTCCAGAAATGAGGTGAGTACATCGTATGTCACAAATAAAAATCATGAAGAACATCAATCGTCTTTGGAAGGATTCTATCCAGCGGGACATCTTAACCCTGCTGACCGTAAGTATAATTATCGGTTCACTTGCTGCCAGTTCAGTTTCCATGGCTGCAAACGCGTATTTTTCAAAAACACTGTCAAGCCTTGTAGGTGATTATGGTGAATATGACTTAGTAATTCAAGTCAGGGAAGAGATGAAAGAAGAAACAGCCGCGCAGGTGAATAAGATTGTGGAAGACGTGTTTCCTGGTGGTAAAGTAAGCCAGGGGCCGACGGTTACCGGCAAATCTTATTTCTATGTTACTCTGCCTGACCAATATAAAACCAAGCAAATATATGAAAATTTACCAAAAACCTTCGGCAGCATCCCCGGTGGTGCCAGTGTTGGCATGATGACTGAGCCACGGCTTAATATTCGTGGTGTGCCAGACGGCGCCAAAAATATGCTGATTGAACGAATCATGCAAATGGAGGGCGTACGGTTTGCTTTTCGCGATGGCGGTACTGTTGGAGTTATCTTGACTTCGCTGGATAAATCGACAGCCGTAAGCAACAGTATTAAAAACATTTTAAAAGACTATCAAGTTATTGAGATTACCTTTCCGGTAGGCAGTGAACCGGCTAACCCGGTACGCACCGGAGAAGGAATTGCTGCAACCATGAAAAAGAACTTACGGCTGGAATATGCAGAAAATGTATCTATTGACGGAAAAAATGATGATATGACCTATATGGTCAGCACTATGATGGAATTGAAACGATTCTTGTCAGCCTATGCTTCTCAGATAACGCTTGCCCCGACTGGTGAAGGAAAACTGACAAAAGGGGATAAAGTGGTATTTCAAGGCCAAGGAGCGCAAGCTCCTCAGGCTGGGCAAACGCCTGATAAAGCCAATGTAATTGTAGAGGTTACGGCGGTTGCCGCCAGTGGTGCGGCTGAAGGGCGCATTACTCAGGGTGATGCCTCTCAGTTGGGTAATACACCAGGTTATAAATTGGAAAAAGAAGTGGTTGGGCCGCAAATTGCTGCCGCCACCTATAAAAACCCCCGTCAGGAACTGGGAAATGCATTAGGTGAGACCGGGAAACTTGTCGGACAGATTCCAGGCTTTGCGCAAGATGCCAAAAGCTTAAGTAGTATTGCTCTTGGTGCACTTGATAATTATGGTGGCAGTGTAGCGGCCTTGGATGCCACCTTATCTGGATTGCAGGCCGCTGGCACAACAATTCAATCGGCGACCAGTGCACTGGCTGGTATTGATACCAGCGGCATCCGTTATCAGCTTGACAGCTCGGCGAATAATATTGGAGGCCTGGTTACCAGCCTGCAGGTTGTTCGTTTGCTTAATGGCGATGTTAATTCGACAATCAGCTCCTTAACAGGAGCACAACAAAACCTTAAAAACTTAAGCTCCAGCCTGTCATCTCTTGATGGTGTAGCGGCTAATGCCCGTCAGGCTAAAAGCGCGATTGACAACATTGCTGCCAATGGGCAGACGACACTTGCTGCCTTGAAGGCTTTTGATGTAGCGGGCGCCAAACGAAATCTGACAGATGTCAATACCCGTCTGAACGGACTGCAGGAAATTAATGTACCCATGATTACGGCTCAGGTGCAATATCTGGCGAATGCCGTACCCAGTCTTAAAGATGAAGAAATCAGCCATTCAGTAACACTTTTGGATAAATTTATCGCCGGACAAGTTATTCCCGGCGCCCGGATTCAGATTCTGACAACAAACAATATTGGTACCGAAGCGGTGGCGCCTATTGTACAGGCCCAGGTCGGCCATAACAATGTGTCACTGTATTCAACAGCATTAGGGGTTATTGAGCCTAATGCGCGCGGCGAGTTATACCAGGTCCTTAATGAGGTAAAAGGGATATTGGCCGGTATGACGGCCGCTATTATCACGATCTTGTTTTTGGTGCTTGACCACACAGCCATCATGACAGTGATTCGTCGTAAGCGACTAGAAAATAAGGTGGCTGCTACTGGCTGGCGCAAAGCGGTTGAACGGTTAACGGTAGGCTTTACTGCGCCTGAACGCCGGTATGGCATGGGAGTAGGTGCTGTTATGCTGACTGCCATGTTTATTCTGGCTGGCGGCGGAATACCATATCTGCCCTGGATTGGAGTGCCTGTTATTGGCGCTGTGCTTGGTCTGATAACCGCTGCCTATGCTGAGAAGATCAGTCCGGTTGCCGGTGAGGAAGTTATGGCCGGTGAAGCCCTAGGTATGTCACTGGATGAGGTTATGCGTGAAATTGTGCTTCCTAACGGACGCCCTGGCCTTATGCAAAAACTGAATCAACGCAAAGTAAAATTTAAATAAAGGTATAAATACTAGCTAGAAAAGAGGTGAGTTATGTGCTTGCCATAGAGAACCTATACAAACAATTTGGCAGTCTGGTTGCTGTCAATAATCTTAGCCTGGAAGTGTCTCCAGGAGAGACTGTAGTAATTATGGGGCCTTCCGGCTGTGGAAAGTCAACAACCATCCGGATGATTAACCGCCTGATCGAACCGGATGGAGGCTCCGTTTTTTTTGATGGCGTGGATGTAATCGCTTTGCACGAAGAGGAACTCAGAAACATTCGCAAACGCATTGGCTATGTATTCCAGCATTTCAACCTGATTCATCGCCTCAGCGCTGTAGAAAATGTTATGCTGGGGCTGGTTATGGCCGGACAATCAAAAGACGAGGCCTATGACAAGGCGCTTGAAGCTATGAGTAAAGTAGGCATAGAACATTTTCTGGATAAAAAACCAAGCCAGCTGTCTGGAGGCCAGCAGCAGCGGGTAGGTATTGCTCGGGCCTTGGCCTTTGAACCTGAACTCATGCTGTGGGATGAACCTACGGCTTCCCTTGATCCTATGCTGGTGCGGGAAGTCCTCGTGGTTATGGAAGAACTGGCAAAATACCGGGCTGCTACCATGCTGGTAGTAACTCACGAAATTGCTTTTGCACTGCATGTGGCTGACCGAATTGTGCTTATGGAAAAAGGGACTATTGTAGAAACTGGTATTCCCAGTCAGGTATTTGTTAAACCGGTTTCTCATGTTGGGCGCCAGTATAAAGAACTGATTGAGTATCAGCTTAACACCAGTGCCCGTACCCTGGCGGGAAAACGTATAGCTTAAAGTACAGGATAAAAATTAAAATACTTGCACAAAACTTTAATTTCTTGTAAAATTAATTGGACTTAAACAACTCAGGAGGATTTCCATGGACTGCCAAACCACAGTAGCTTCGCGCGTAACCTATACCGGCATTGGCCTGCATTCAGGGCGGGATGTAACCATTGCTTTAAACCCGGCCCCAACTGGCAGCGGTATTGTATTTGCCAGGACTGACTTACCTGGTGCGCCTCGTGTTGCGGCCCAAGCGGTTAATGTAACCAATGCCATGCGGGCAACCACGCTGGAAGCTGGTGAAGCCAAAGTATTTACTGTGGAACATCTGTTGGCTGCTTTCGCCGCTATGGGGATTGACAACTGCCTAGTGGAAATTTCCTCAGTAGAACCGCCGGTTGCTGACGGCAGTTCCTTGCCTTTTCTTACACTCTTAGAACAAGCAGGTAAAGAGGTGCAGTCTGAACTTCGCCGGCCTCCTGTTGTAATAAAACAGGCCTTAACAGTGCGGCATCCCGATAAGTTTATTACTATCGTGCCGTATGATGGATTTCGTATTACCTTTACGTCGGTTAATCCACATCCGCTGTTAGGTGTGCAATTTGGCGATTACGAAATAACTCCTGATGTTTTCGCACGGGAATTGGCTCCGGCACGCACTATCGGCTTTATGCACGAGGTGGAAGCTCTCAAAGCCCAGGGATTGGCTTTGGGCGGCAGCCTGGACAACGCAGTAGTATATGATGATAAAAATTGTTTAACGCCGCTAAGGTTCCCTGACGAACTGGTCCGGCATAAAATTTTAGATGTAATTGGCGATTTGGCGTTGGTTGGCAGAATTGCCGGCCATGTTATTGCCGTAAAATCAAGTCATGCGCTTAATACCGCATTGGCTAAAGAGATTGTAAAAGCAAGTATGTGATGAGAGTTGAGGAGGCGTTTCCTAGATGATTTTGACAACAACCGAGATTCAGACTATTATTCCGCATCGTTTCCCGATGCTGTTGGTGGACCGCATCATTGAACTTGAGCCCATGAAACGGGCCGTAGGTATAAAAAATGTTACTATGAACGAACAGTTTTTTGCAGGCCATTTTCCGCAAAAACCGGTTATGCCAGGCGTACTTATTTTGGAAGCCATGGCCCAGGTTGGCGGTGTAGCCATGCTGTATCCTGATGAATACCGGGGGAAATTAGCACTTTTTGCCGGTATGGAACGGGTTAAGTTCAGAAAACAAGTTATACCGGGAGATCAGCTGCGTATGGTAGCAGAGGTTGTGAAACTTCGCGGCTCCATTGGCAAGCTGTGGGCGGAAGCCTTAGTTGATGGTCAGGTTGTTGCCGAAGCTGAATTTATGTTTGCGCTTACCTCAGAAAAATAGACGAATAATAATAAAAACACTGAAGTGTGTGTGCTAGATGATGATAATGATAATATTTAAACCATAAAGCAGGATTTTGCCCGAAAATGGCATGTCATTTTTTGACTGTCCAGTCGGAATATATGTAGTAATACATGACATATGAGATCTGCTTATATACTTCTAATTCTAGTGGGGAGTTGAGTTTGATATGAAACCTGAATCGGTGGTAATACCATTGCATAAAATACATGAAACAGCAGTAATTCACCCTAATGCCCGCATTGGCAAAGATGTTGAAATTGGACCATACGCAGTTATTGGCGAAAATGTGCTTATTGGCGACGGGACACAAATCGGTGCGCATGTGGTGGTTGATGGCTGGACCAGTATCGGCAAAAATTGTGTAATCTATCCAAGCGCCTCTATTGGTGCTGAACCGCAGGATTTGAAATTTCGCGGCGAAAAAAGCTATGTGTTTATTGGTGACAATACTAAAATTCGTGAATTTGCGACTATTAACCGTGCAACCGGCGAAGGGGAAGAAACCCGGGTTGGTTCTAATTGCCTGATGATGGCTTACACTCATGTTGCTCATAACTGTATTGTTGGCAACCATGTAATTATGTCAAATGCCGCAACCTTAGCAGGTCATGTGGTTGTGGAAGACCGGGCAGTTATCGGCGGCTTAGCCGGTATTCATCAATTTGTTAAGATTGGGCGTAATGCTATGATTGGCGGCGCTTCCAAGGTTGTCCAGGATATTCCGCCGTTTGTGATAGTTGACGGCCATCCGGCTAAAGTGTGCGGCTTAAATAGTGTGGGTCTTGCCCGCGCTGGTGTGGATGCTGTTGCCCGCCGCAATCTGAAAAAAGCATATAAAACACTGTATCGTTCCGGTCTTAGCCTGGCGCAAGCCATTGCGGTAATGGAACAGGAACTTGAATCCGGTGAAGAAGTTGAGCATATGCTGCGATTCCTCCGCAATGCCGAACGCGGTATTTGCCGCGGCCGTAAAGATGCAGAGTAAGTATGCATAGCTTGGTACTGCTTGGCAAACCCTATTTATAAGAATAACCATAGATTTGTTGATAACAGTGCTTGATGCAGCGATAAGCTGCATCAGCTACATAAGGTGGGAGCCGTTATGAATAAAATAATTGGATTGATTGCCGGCATTGGCTTGTTACCGGTAGAATTTGCCCGTGCCGCTCGCGGCATGGGCTTTGACGTGATAGCCGTAGCTGTAGCGCCGGGAGTGGAACAAGGCTTGGCACAGGCTGCTAATGAGTTTCATACCATTGGTCTTGGCGAACTTGATAAGTTAATTCAGCTTCTCAAACAAGCCGGTGTACAACAGGTGACCATGCTGGGCAAGGTTACTAAAGAACACCTCTTTAGCGGGGCAGCCCGCCCGGATGAGCGGATGCAGCGCTTGCTTGCCGGTCTTAAGGACTTGAATGACGACACGGTTATGTTGGCGCTTGTCAGTGAATTTGCCCAAGAGGGTCTTAGCGTGCTTGACCAGACTCAGTTTATTAGACAACTTATGCCGGTGCCTGGTGTGCTGACAAAACGTCAACCTACCCCGCAAGAAGAAGTCGATATGGAATATGGCTTAGGTATGGCTCGCCAGATTGGCGGTCTGGATATTGGACAAACCGTTGTCGTGAAAAATAAGGCTGTGATGGCTGTGGAAGCTATTGAGGGAACTGATACCTGTATTAAGCGGGGCGGTGAGCTTGGACGCGGCGGTGTCGTTGTTGCTAAAGCTGCCAAACCCAAACAGGATTCTCGGTTTGATGTCCCTAGTGTGGGACCAGATACTCTTAATGCTATGATTGCAGCAGGTGCAACGGCTTTAGTTATCGAAGCCGGTAAGACGCTGCTTGTGAATAAAGCACAAGTTGTTGAATTAGCAGATCGTAATAATATTACCATTGTTGCGATGTAACTTGACTAAATTTCCGGAGGAAATCCATGAAAATCATGTTCTCAGTCGGCGAAGCCTCAGGTGATATGCATGGTGCCAGTGTGGCTAATGCCCTAAAACTTTTGCAGCCAGATATTGAACTTTTTGGAATGGGCAGCAAAGCCATGCGGTCTGCAGGTGTAAGGGTGGACTACGATATTGCTGGCCAGGGGATTATGGGATTAGTGGAAGTGGTTAAAAACCTAGGAAAGCTATTTGAATTGAGGGACAACCTGGCGGCACTGATGGACCACGAACGTCCTGATGCCTTAGTCGTCATTGATTATCCGGATTTTAATATGCGTTTGGCGAAAATTGCAAAATCAAAAGGGATTCCGGTTGTGTCATACATTAGCCCGTCGGCATGGGCTTGGCGACGCGGCCGGGCTAAAGGAGTGGCCGAAACAGTCGATAAAGTTGCGGCCATTTTTCCCTTTGAAGCCGAAATATACAGGGAAGCCGGTGCTGATGTCACTTTTGTCGGCCATCCACTCTTAGATATCGTAAAGCCGGCGCTGGCTAAAGAAGAAGCCAGCCAATATTTCCATGTTGACCCAGCCAAGCCGGTAATCTTGTTTATGCCAGGCAGCCGGCAGCAGGAAATTGCCAAGCTTTTGCCGGTTATGCTGGAGGCTGGCCAACTGATTTTAAAAAATATACCTGATTGTCAGTTTTATTTGCCGATTGCTTCGACGATTTCCCAGGAAATACTGCAAAATATAATAAACAACTATCAAGTGCCTGTTACCCTAACAACAGAATATACCTATGACTTAATGGGACTGGCTGATGTCGCCATTGCGGCTTCCGGTACGGCGACACTGGAGACCTCGATTATGGGAGCACCCACCGTCATATTGTATAAAATGGCGCCGCTTACCTATTTCCTAGGCAAGTTTCTTGTTAAGATACCGGATATCGGGCTGCCTAATATTGTTGCCGGGCGGCGCATTGTCCCTGAGCTATTGCAAGATGACGCCAATCCACAGAACATTGCGGACGAAACAGTAAAACTGTTTACTGACAAACAAGTTTATGCCCGAATAAAGTCTGATTTGGCCGAAGTAAAAGCGAAACTTGGACAGACCGGTGCAGTAAATCGCGTCGCGCAAGTTATTTTAGAAGTGGCAGAAAAAAAGAGGTAACGATATGAAACTCTACTTACGATTACTCAGTTACGCGCGACCCTACTTGCCGCGTCTTGCCTTGGCTGTAGTATGCATATTGGTCGCTGCGAGCGCAAATCTATATGTTCCCTGGATTATCAAAGATGTTATTGATGGTGTGCTTGCTTCTAAGGATATGGTCAAACTAAATGCTATAACAATTGGTATTGTGGTGGTATTTTTCCTGCGTGGTATTTTCTTTTTCGGACAAACCTACTTAATGTCTTTTATTGGACAAAAAGTGATTATCGATATTCGTGAAGCTGTATATCGCCATCTGCAGCGACTGTCACTGTCTTATTATGAAAAGCGTCAGACTGGTGCTATTATGAGCCATATTACCAATGATGTAGCGGCTCTTCAAAATGCATTGGTAGAGAGTGTCATCGAACTGTTTACTGAAGGTATGGTATTGCTTGGGTCTATGGGTGCGATGTTTTATCTGCATTGGAAGTTGTCGCTCTTGACTTTCGTTACATTGCCATTGGTAGCGCGAGCTATTACTGTATTTGGCAAGCGGCTTAGGAAAGCTAGTCGGGTTATGCAAGAGCGGGCAGCCGATATTACTTCAGTCTTACAGGAGAGTATTTCGGCAGTAAGGGTTATTAAATCGTTTGTCCGGGAAGAGCATGAAATACAACGTTTTAGCCGGGAAAACTATTACAATTTCCGTGCGCAAATGAAAACTGCTCAATTAACTGCCACATTAACTCCTGTTATTGAATTTTTGGCCGCTATTGGGGTTACAATAATTATTTGGTATGGAGGCCGCGAAGTTATTAATGGGAGTTTAACGTCCGGTTCATTAATCGCTTTTTTAATTTATGCGGTTAATATCAGCAATCCCATTAAACGTCTGAGCCGGGTATATAGTAATATCCAGCGGGCGTTGGCAGCAGCGCAGCGCGTTTTCGAAGTGCTTGACACTGAACCAGAAATTCAGGATTTGCCGGGAGCCAAGGAGTTGCCACGGATTACCGGACGCGTAGTGTTTGAAAATGTTGATTTTTCCTATAAACAGGGCGAACCAGCCTTGAAAAACGTGTCTCTGGTAGCTGAAACCGGCCAAATGATCGCAATTGTCGGTCCAAGCGGTGCAGGGAAGACGACTATTGCCAATCTTGTTCCCCGGTTTTATGATCCAACAGCAGGGCGTATTACCATTGACGGCTATGATATAAAAACCGTTACCTTAAAATCGTTGCGCGAGCAAATTGGTATTGTACCGCAGGAGACTATGCTTTTTAATGGCACTGTCTATGAAAATATACTATATGGCGATTTAGCGGCTGACAAAGACAAAGTTATTGCCGCGGCCAAGGCAGCTAATGCCCATGAATTTATTGTGGAGATGCCGGAAGCTTATGAAACTCAGATTGGTGAACGGGGTTCAAAACTTTCAGGCGGGCAACGCCAGCGTATTGCTATTGCCCGGGCTATTCTTAAAGATCCCCGGGTACTGATATTGGATGAAGCCACGTCCGCACTTGACACCGAGAGTGAAAAACTGGTGCAGGAGGCGCTTGACAAGCTGATGGTTGGCCGGACTTCGTTTGTTATTGCCCATCGCTTATCAACAGTTCAGCGAGCCCATGTTATCCTGGTTATAGAAAAAGGTCGAATTATCGAATGCGGTTCTCACGCCGAACTGGTGGGGGCAGGTGGTCTGTACAGCAAATTGTACCAGGTGCAGTTTGCCGATAAGTAAGAGGTAACGAGGGGTCTATATGTATTTTATTTATAATATCTTGGCAATTATCCTCATCATTTTGGCTTTGCCGGTATTTGCCGTGCGACTTATCCGGGAAAATGGCTTTGCTGAGCGGCTCAAACAGAGTTTTGGTGCTCTGCCAGATGAAACATTGGAAAAGGTTGCAAACAAAAAAGCTATTTGGGTGCATGCGGCCTCAGTTGGCGAGATTGTGGCGGCAAGCCCGATTGTCAAAGAAATACGACAAGTGTTGCCGGGTATTCCAATTGTGGTGTCAGTAGTTACTGCCAGCGGCTATGATATGGCGAAACGCATTATTCCGGAAGCGGAAGGCATTATTTTTTTTCCGCTGGATTTACCTTATCTTAGCGAGGAGGTTATTAAGAAAATTAAACCACAGGCGTTTCTTATGGTAGAAACCGAGTTGTGGCCCAATTTTCTCAAAGCAGTCAGGAAATTCAATATACTGGCCATGATGGTTAATGGCCGAATTAGTGATAAAAGTGTTAACCGCTATGTTTACTTCCGGCGGGTACTTACTGACATGATTAGAAGTATTGCCATGTTTTGCATGCAATCTAATATTGATGCTAAATATATTGTCAGGCTGGGAGCTGACCCGGCAAAGGTGCTTGTTACCGGCAACACGAAATTTGATCAGAGTTATACCGAACTGAGCCAGGAAGATAAAAAACAAATGCTTTTTGCTCTAGGGTTGGGTGACGCTGAACAAATTGTGGTGGCTGGTAGTACACACAAAGGCGAGGAAGAATTACTGTTTCAAGCTTTCAATACCACTCGCAAGCAATTTCCTCGTACCCAATTTATTGTTGCTCCCCGCGATACTTTGCGTGCTGACGAACTTGTTGAGTTAGCCGCCAAATATAATTTTACAGCCGTGAAGCGTACCAATATAGCAGGACAAGAAACAGATAAGCCTGATATGATTATCATCGATACAATCGGTGAACTCGGGAGACTTTATGGGCTGGGTGATATTGTTTATGTTGGTGGCAGTCTTATTCCGCATGGTGGACATAATATCCTGGAACCGGCTGCTCATGGTAAGCCTATACTTGTTGGTCCGCATATGTTTAACTTTAAAGAGACATATGCACTGTTTACTGAACGTGGAGTATGTTTGACTGTTCACGACAGCGCTGAATTAACCGAAGCCATGCTTGCGCTATTGCAGAATCCGGATAAGCGACAAGCGCTTGGCAGCGAGGCACTTGCTATTATCAATGAAAATCGGGGTGCTTCGCATAAGAGTGCCGTCTACTTAAAGCATTTATTGCAACAACGGGAAGCGGCAGGAATCAGTGAAGCGTGGGAGTCCAAGGAAAAGGCGGAAAATATGATAAATAAGCGGGAAGCGCTCCAGGTATATCTATATAAATTGGTGCATGGCGAAAAAAAAGGAATATTGCCAATATTAATTATTGCCCTGCTTCGCGTAATGTCAGGTATTTATGGCATGGGAGTGCAATGTAAACTTGCTTTGTACCGAAGGGGAGTCTTAGAAAAACACAAACTTCCCTGCAAGGTCATCAGCTTAGGCAATATCACTGTTGGCGGTACTGGAAAAACGCCTACGGCACAGCGCCTGGCTGCCTATATCCGTGATAAAGGATATAGGGTTGTTATTCTTAACCGGGGATATCGTGCAGGCTGGAAGGGACAGGTTGGCGTAGTCTCTGATGGCCGCAAAATTTACATGACGGTTACTGAAGCCGGCGATGAAGCCTATCTTTTGGCTAAGAGTCTGCCAGGTGTGCCGGTAATTATCGGACGCAACCGTTCTATCACCGGTGATTATGCCGTGCAGCACCTTAAGGCTGAAGTCATCATTCTGGATGATGCGTATCAACATTGGCAACTTGACCGCGATCTGGATATTGTGCTGATTGATACCATCAATGTGTTCGGCAATAATTTTCTTTTGCCTCGGGGCACTTTGCGCGAGCCACTCACCAACTTGAACAGAGCTAATGCATTTTTGTTAACCAAGGTTGATCAGTCAACAGATACTGCCAGAGATGCTATTCGAGAAACGTTGCAAAAATACAATCCGGACGCGTTGATTGTTGAGAGTACCCATACACCGCGCTGTTTTATTGAAATTGAGGAGTGGTACAAAGGCGTACGGCCGGATACAGTTCCTCTGGAAGTTATTAAGGGACGATCTGTAGTGCCATTTTCAGCTATTGGCAATCCATCTTCTTTTGAGCAGACAATTATTGATCTGGAAGGAAAAATCGTCGATGCTGTTCGCTATCCTGATCATCACGACTATACGATGGCCGAAATGCAGTATATCATGCAAAAAGCAGTTGACAGCAATGCTGAAGGCCTCATTACCACTGATAAAGATGCCGTCAAAATTCCTCCTGAATTTATCCATTCCGAACGGCCGTTGCCGGTGTATGTTTTATCTATTGAAGTCAGATTCCATGATGGCTATGAAGAATTAATGGATATGATCCAAAATGTAGCTGAGCAAAAGTAACCAAGTTCCTGTTTGGAGGTAAACCATGAACATACTTTGTGTAATTCCTGCCAGATATTCATCTACCCGCCTGCCAGGAAAGCCTCTGTCGTTAATTGCTGGCAAACCCATGATTGAGCGGGTTTATGAGCAGGCTAAAAAAGCGAAACGTCCCAGCAAGGTACTGGTAGCTACCGATCATGAATTGGTGTACCAGGCAGTAGAAGGTTTTGGTGGCCAAGTTATGATGACTTCAGCAGATCATCCTACCGGTACTGATCGCCTGGCTGAGGTGGCAGCAAAACATCCCGAGGCCGATATTATTATTAATGTGCAAGGTGACGAGCCGTTAATTGCGCCTGAAGTAATTGATTTGCTGGCAGGGGCTTTTGATGATGAGCCAGAACTTAGTATGGCCACACTTATGACCGAGATGGACAAAAACGAGTATAATCTCCCCAGTGCAGTTAAAGTGGTGACAGATCTCAATGGTTATGCCCTCTACTTTTCCCGGTCACTTGTGCCATTTCCGCGCAACACCAGCCAGCTGCCGGTATACAAACATATCGGGATTTATGCTTATCGCCGTGAGTTTTTGTTAAACTATGCTGCCTTGAAACCCACGCTGCTTGAGCAGACAGAGTCTTTGGAACAGCTTAGAGCGCTCGAACATGGCTATAAAATAAAAGTACTTAAAACCGATTTTACATCCATCGGGGTAGATACCCCGGAAGACTTAGATAAAGTTAACGAATATTTTAGGAGGCAGAAGCTATGAATACAGTCCGCATTCAAAACATCACGGTTGGTGGGCAAAATCCAATTGCCCTTATTGCCGGTCCTTGCGTTATTGAAGATGCCGAGCGTACCTTGGCGATTGGTAAAGCTGTTAAGGCTATTGCTGATCGTTTGCATATTCCGTATATTTTTAAAGCGTCTTATGATAAGGCCAACCGTTCTTCCTATAACTCCTTCCGGGGACCCGGCCTACAGGAAGGACTGCGCATTTTGGCTCACATCAAAAAAGAGCTGGGTGTGCCAGTGGTTAGTGATATTCACTGCATTACACAAATCGAGCCGGCAGCAGAAGTTCTTGATATTTTACAGATTCCGGCATTCCTTTGTCGCCAGACTGATTTAGTATATGAGGCTGCGCGCAGCGGTAAAGTCATCAATGTAAAAAAAGGCCAGTTTCTGGCCCCGTTAGATATGAAAAATGTTATTGCCAAAATCGAAGAAGCCGGGAATAAGAATATCTTGTTGACAGAACGTGGCGCATCCTTTGGTTATAACAATTTGGTGGCAGATTTCCGCTCCTTGCCTATTATGCGCTCATTAGGATATCCGGTAGTTTTTGATGCCACGCACAGTGTACAGCTTCCTGGCGGCGCTGGTACGACTTCCAGCGGACAACGCGAATTTGTGCCTTACCTAACCCGTGCTGCGGTTGCTACAGGGATTGACATGCTGTTTATGGAAGTGCATGACAATCCGGCTGAAGCCAAATCGGACGGCCCCAACATGCTCTATATCGACCAGTTGGAAGCCGTACTGCAAGATGTGCTGGCTATTGATAATGTAGTTAGAAAGCATAAATGAGTTTGAAGGGAGGCATATTTTATGCCGATTGAACATGCACGTGCCTGCCTGGAACTTGAAGCGGAAGCTATCCGGGCGCTAATTCCTCGTATCAATGGCCAGTTTTCCGCTGCCATGGATATGATTATTAACTGCAAAGATCGTGTCATTGTTACCGGTATGGGCAAATCAGGCATTATCGGCAAAAAGATAGCGGCAACCTTGGCCAGTACCGGTACACCAGCCTTTTTTCTTCATCCGGCTGAAGGCATTCACGGTGACTTAGGCATGGTTACCGCCAATGATATTGTAATCGCCATTTCAAACAGTGGGGAAACCAATGAAGTGATCGGACTCTTGCCAACACTCAAACGCATTGGAGCGCCGATTATTGCTATGACTGGGCGGGAAGATTCGACACTAACGAAAAATGCCGATATTTTTCTCGATGTGGCAGTAGAAAAAGAGGCCTGCCCGCTGGGGCTGGCACCAACTGCCAGCACTACAGCTGCGTTGGCGATGGGCGATGCGTTGGCGATGGCGCTGCTGTCAGCCCGTAAATTTACCCCGGAAGACTTTGCCTTGTATCACCCTGGTGGTTCGTTAGGGCGCAAACTGCTGCTGACTGTGGAAAATGTTATGCATGCAGGCGAAGATCTGCCAATTGTTACCTCTGATAAGACAGTAAAAGAAGCGTTATTTGTAATTACCGCCAAAGGACTTGGAGCCGTACTGGTTGTTGATTCAATGGACAGCATGCAGCTTATAGGTCTCCTGACTGATGGTGACATCCGGCGCAGCCTGGAAAAAGGCCATGAATTCTTGGATAAGCCGGTAACTGGCCTTATGACCAAACAGCCGCGTACGATTACCAAAGAAAAACTGGCAGCCCAGGCACTAAATATAATGGAAAAAAACCAACCGCGTCCTATAACACTCTTGCCAGTAGTTGACAGCGAATTTCGGGCTATTGGGATTATTCACCTTACTGACTTATTGCGTCAAGGAGTGGTATAATGAATAGTGACCTTTATGCCCAAGACATAAAGTTAATCATCTTTGATGTGGATGGTGTATTGACAGAGGGGCATATTATCTTCGGCCAGGACGGTGAAGCCTTAAAAGCCTTTCATTGCCAGGACGGGATGGGTATCTCGCTGGCTCATAAGGCTGGTCTTAAGACTGCTATCATTACCGGTCGCGAAAGTCAAATTGTGCACCGGCGCGCCACTGAGCTTAAAATCGGTGATATCCATCAAGGCGCAAGTGATAAAGTGATTGCTTTGCGTGAACTTATGCAAAAGCATTCATTAACTCTTGAACAGATTGCTTATGTTGGCGATGATATCAATGATCTGCCGGTTATGGCGCAAGTAGGATTGCCCTGTGCGGTTGCCAATGCCGTACCGGAAGTTAAGGCACAGGCCAAATACATTTCACTCCGCCAGGGAGGCAATGGCGCTGTGCGCGATATTATCGAATATATTTTGAAAGCCCAAAATGCCTGGGATACAATTATTGCCGAGTATATGAATGTCGAACGATTTACGATATCTCAGTAAAAGCACTCAATTTAGTAGGAGGGAGCAAACGCATGTCCAATGAATGGCAATACTATAGTTGGAAACTAGCCAGCCGGTTAGTGTGTTTGCTGCCCTATTCCGCAATACTTGCCATGGGTAAGCTGCTAGGCAGAGTCTATTACCAAATTGCCGCTAAACAGCGTGAGCGTGCCCTGAGACAGATTAGGGAACGTCTTGGATTATCGGCGGAAGCGGCGGAAGCAACTATCAGAAACTCTTTTGTCAAACTGGCGCAGACCTTTCTCGAAGTATTGTATATGCCTGCTTTGACAAAAGAAAAGTTAGAGGAATATGTAACTATTGAAAACCGGCATTATCTGACAGATGCCCTGGCGCAGAAAAAAGGCGTGGTTTTTTTAACAGGCCATTTAGGCAATTGGGAGTGGTTTGGCGCGGCTTTGGCTATGGCCGGTTATCCGGTCGCCGATATTGTCAAGCGTCAGCCCAATGATCAGCATACCCGGATTCTTAACGAGTATCGCCAAATGTTTGGCATTGAAATTTTCTCCAGCGGCACAAGCGAAGTTGTCGGTGCTGCGAGAGCTTTAAAAAAAGGTAAACTTCTTGGCTTTTTTGCTGATGGTGATGCTGGCAGAGATGGTATATTTGTTGATTTCTTTGGCAAACCAGCGTCGACCCACCTTGGTCCTGCCGTATTTGCCAGGAAGTTTAATTCACCGGTAGTACCGGGTTTCATAACCCGCAAGCCGGACGGCTCACATTGTATCTGTCTGCAGCCACCTATTTACTATGAAGACACCGGCAACCCTGATGCCGATTTATATAATTTGACTGAACGTACAACCAGAATCATTGAAACCGCTATCAGGAACAATCCTGATGAGTGGGTCTGGTTTAAAAAACGCTGGAAAACTGAGGTGAAGTCTCCTTGAACAGAACTGCATATCTAAGTTTTGCTTGTATTATATTGCTTTTAGCCGGGGGACTTTATTACTTTTTTCGGGCAGAGCCGCCACTGCCCAGAAAAGCTCCGGCAAGTACACAAAAGACTACGTCGGCAGGACCAACCCTTACATTTGCCGGTTCAACAGTTGTTGAAGAGAAAAATGGCAAAAAATCATGGGAATTAAATGCCGAAAGCATTGAAGCAGATACTACTGGTAACCTGGTTTATCTAAAAAAACTTAACGGGACTTTTTATCAGGAAAAAGGCGGTAAAGTGGATATTGTTGCACAAGAAGGAATTCTTGATACAAAAACACATGATATTATGCTACAGGGTGATATAAAAGCTACTTCAAGCGATGGTGCGGTATTTACGGCACCAAAAGGAAAATATGTTAACCAAACTAAATTCTTTTACGGTTCAGGCGGCATTAGGCTGACACGGGGTGATACCATCATCACCGGTGATAGCATTGATGCTGACACTGAGATGGAAAAAGTAAAAGTTCATGGAAATGCCAAGGCTGTAACAGGAGGCAAGAACTAATGATAAAAAGACTAGAGTATTCTCGACGTAATATGATTATAACGGTTGCTCTTTTAATGCTAAGTTTTGGCAGTTTATACGCTGTTGCGGCTCCGCAACCTAACGCCAAGACACCGGTCGAGCTTGCTGCCGATACTATCGACTATGATGCAAAACAAGGCATCCTTATTGCAACCGGCAGGGTGCGTATAAAACAAGGGCAGCTTGTAGTCACTGGCGATAAAGCCGAATACAATACCGAAAGTCAGGAAGGGCGCGTTACTGGAGGCGTAAAAGCCGTTAACCAGGATTCAACTCTGACAGCTGCTGAAGTACAGACCTATAAGAATAATACCTATCTGATTGCTATCGGTGATGCCGTGCTGACAAAAGGAGAAGACCGACTTACCGGTCCGCGGGTCGAATATTTTGCTGACACACAATATGCATTAGTGCCCCAGAACGGCAAAATCGTAAGGCCGGATGGTACTATGACAGCTGACAAAATAGAAGCCTTTTTTCAGGATAACAGCGCAACAGGCACCGGTTCTGTTCATATAGTCAGTCCGACCCGCAACCTGGATGCTACAGCCGATACGGCTACCTACTATGGCGAACCTAAAGATCAGAGTAAAGTTATACTGAGTGGTAATGCCCGTGCTGTTCAGGATGGTAACGTCCTTATCGGTGAAACACTTACATTGCGTCTTGATGAAAAAGCCATGGATTCCCAAGGACGGAGTAAGTTGGTTATTACACAGACTAAATAGAGCAAGGATGTTGCTGATATGTATATCGAAACTCGTGACTTAATAAAAACTTATAAAAATCGTAATGTGGTCAATGGTGTTAATCTTCGAGTTGATCAGGGGCAAATCGTCGGTTTGCTAGGTGCTAACGGTGCAGGTAAGACAACTACTTTCTATATGATTGTCGGGCTGGAACGACCGAATAGCGGCAAGATTTATATGAATGACCAGGATATTACTGACCTGCCGATGTATCAGCGCTCGCTCATAGGTATTGGTTACTTGCCACAGGAAGCATCCGTTTTTCGCAAAATGTCGGTAGAGGATAACCTCATGGCTATTCTTGAAACGACAACGCTTACCCCGAGTGAACGCCAGGATAAAATGAACAGCCTGCTGGAAGAATTCAATGTCAATCATGTCCGCGAGCGGAAAGGTTCCGAACTGTCTGGCGGCGAACGCCGGCGAGTCGAAATTGCAAGGGCGCTGGCAACCGATCCGAAGTTTATTCTGTTGGACGAGCCGTTTGCCGGTGTTGACCCTATTGCGGTTTCCGATATCCAAAATATCATTGCATACCTGAAAGAGCGAGGAATTGGCGTTCTCATTACCGACCATAATGTGCGTGAAACGTTGACTATTGTTGATCATGCCTATATTATGAACGATGGTAAAATCCTCATTGCCGGCGACAGTGATACTATCGCTAATAGTGAAGTTGCTAAAAAATACTATCTCGGACAAAACTTCACACTATAATAGCGAAATTAACAACTTACCATGTAGGAGAAGCTAATGCGTATACTTGACAAATATATCATTAAAGAAATGCTGGGGCCGTTTGCTTTTGGCATAGCTGCATTCTCGAGTATTTTTATCGGTACAAATATACTTGTAAAACTAACAAAATTTATTACGCAATATGATGCATCTATATTGACAGTAATTAAGCTTTTTATTTACAGTTTGCCAGGTATTATTGTTTTGACTTTTCCGATGTCCATGTTGTTAGCGTCGCTTATGGCTTTTAGCCGGTTGTCAAGTTCCAGCGAAATAACAGCTATGAAATCTGGTGGTCAGAGTTTTGCCAGGTTAGCTGTTCCTGTGTTTATTGCAGCGTTTTTTGTCAGTGCAGCGGCAGTTATTCTCAATGAGGCTTTAGTGCCGGCCTCAAATATCGCCTATAATAACATTGTGCGCCAGGAAGTAGAAAAAAATACGCAACCGATCATTCAGGATCATGTTGTTATTAAAAATATTACGCAAGGCGAATTAGAACGTCTGACCTATGCACGAAACTTTATCGAAGAAACCAGCACGATGAATAAAATCTCGGTTCAGGAGTATGAGGATGGACGTCTTGTGCGTGTGGAAAACGCGGAACGGGCTGTATGGCAAGATGGCTACTGGCGTATGTATGATGGTGTAACTACCCAGCTTGCAGCTGATGGGCGGGTAGAGTGCATCCTTCCGTTTGGCAACAAGGAATTGCCGATAGATAAAAATCCGGTTAGTATTTCACGAGAACAAAAAGATGCCGAAGATATGACCATACGAGAACTTAGAGAGCACATTGCAGCCTTAAAGCAGGAGTACGTAATAACAAACCAGTATGAAGTAGAATTGTATCAGCGATTAACGATTCCGCTGGCCAGCTTTGTTTTTGCGATGATTGGCACTCCGCTCGGACTGTCGCCGCATCGCTCCAGTTCGTCCATTGGTCTTGGTCTAAGCATTATCATTATCTTTGTATATTATATCCTGCTGACAATATCGACAGCTCTCGGTAAAGGTGGAACTGTCGATCCGTTTCTAGCCGCCTGGATACCTGACATAATTGGTATTTTAGTGGGCGCATATTTAGTATACAAATCCTCACGGTAGAAGGGGGTGCACTATGTACGGGTTAGCGCTAATCGCGATCATTGCCATTATGGGCGGAGTTATTGCCTATATTGGCGACAAACTGGGAACCAAAGTGGGTAAGAAAAAACTCAGTATGTTTGGTCTTAGACCCAAGCATACCTCCATTATTGTTACCATTATCACCGGTATTCTGATTTCCGCTGCCACCCTGGGAATTATGACGGCCATATCCTGGGATGTACGTACGGCCCTCTTTGGTATGGAAGAACTTAAAGCAGAACTTCATAGTTTAACCACCGAAGTAAATTCAAAAACAACAGAATTAGAGGCCAGTCGTGCCGCTCTTGATGCCAAAAATGCCGAGTACACCGCCATCAGTGCAAAAATAAAAGAAACTACCGAGCAATTGTCTAAAATCACCGCTGAACTTACCGAAGTAATGGTTGAGCGGGACCGCACAATAGCTGCGCTAACCAACCTGCAGGCCGATTATGCCTTAGCGCAGCGTGATTTACTCAGTTATCAGGCTAGTATTAAAAGTCTTCAGGCTACCAAAACCGAACTTGATAAACGGGTGGAAGGTCTCAATACCCAAATTAATGAACTCAATACCGCCAAGACAGAACTGCAAACCGATGTTGACCGGCTTAATGAACTGACTGCTAATCTGAAAAAAGGCTTGCAGATTGTCCGGGAAGGTACTGTGGTGTTTAGGGCTGGCGAATTGCTTTCCAATGCCACAATACGGGGCGGGCAGTCAACTGAAGCTACTTCGAGAGAATTGGCTGGAGTAGTTTATAAAACCAATCAGTATATATTAGAGAAACTGAATGTAGCCGATAAGAAGCTGGAAATACTATGGATTGCCCAGTCTGATTTTGACCAGGCATCCAAGCTGATTAGTGAAACCGATGAGGAAGTTATTGTCCGTATTTCGACTGTAGGCAATACAGTCTACGGCGAAGCCGTTATTGGGCGGATTGAACTCTTCCCCAATCATCTTATCTATAGCCGGGGTGATGCGGTTTACAGTGACACTGTTACGATAACCTCTGAGAACTTGGCAGAAGAGAATGTTTTATCCTTTTTGCAAAAAGTAAACGCAGCTGCTGTATCCAAGGGGATACTACCTGATCCCATCCAAGGTACGGTTGGCAGTATGAGCGGAACCCAATTGTTTGAGACAGTTAGCAAGGTTAAGCGTCAGAGCGGAAAGATTGAACTGATGGCAGTTGCTAAAAGTGATACCTATACAGCGGGCCCGTTACAAATTGAGATAAGAATCAGAAGTACACGTGAATAATTATTATTAACAAAATATACTAGTTAAGAATCCTGCTTAGTAAGCAGGATTCTTTCTTTTTTGTGCGAATATATAAGATTATAAATTTAGTTATGTAAAGTTCATAACTGAATTAGGCATAGTATAAATATTCCTGCTAACTCAATAAATACAGTGATGTTTCCAGAACATACCTCGAGAATTCAAGCAGGAAAGATTGCAACTATGTCGAAATTATGTTAACATAAAACCTGCGGAATGCGGCAGGTGCATATCGAGAATAAGCCCTGCAGAGAGGAAGGAAAGATTGAGGAAACGTGGATACTCATTCGCCCCCTCCCCCTTGAACGGGTGGCTCCCGGTGTGCCGGTGGCAACACCCGCAAACTTAAAAATATTTCAAGGGGGATTTTCTAATGAACAAAAGACTTTTAAAAGTAGCTGTGACTACTGCTCTTACTGTAGCCTTCGCTGTTCCTGCTTTTGCTAATCCTTTCACCGATGTTCCTGCAAAACATTGGGCTTATGATGCAGTAAATAAATTGGCCCAAGCTGGTGTAGTAAGTGGTTATGGCGATGGCACTTTCAAAGGTGACAAAACTGTTTCCCGTTATGAAATGGCTTCCATGATCGCAACAGCTATGCAAAAAAACCTCAACAATGACCAAAAACAAATTGTTGACAAACTTTCCAAGGAATTTGCAACCGAACTTACCGGTATGGGCATCAAAGTTGACGCTCTTGATAAAAAAGTGGGCAACATGGTTAAAATCTCCGGTGACGCTCGTGTGCGTTATGGCGAAATTGAAGATGGTGCCAGCAGCACTGATTTCCGTGCTCGTGTAAGCTTTGATGGAAAAATCAACGACGACCTGAAGTTCAATGCTCGTTTGACTAGCGGCAATATCGACGCTTCCGCGAAAACTTCTGGAAGTGGTCAAGGGGATATCATCCTTGACACCGCCAATGTAACCTTCAATGCTCTTGGCCTGACTAATACTATTGGCCGCCAAGATGTTAAAGCTGGTAACAACGCATTCCTTTTTGACACCCAAGCAAATGGTCTTGCTACTAGCGTAAATGGTCTGAAACTGTTTGCCGGTAAATACGATAACGCAGATCTGTTTACTGCTCAATACGCTACTAAACTTAACGGTGTAAAACTGGCTGCTGACTACGTGAAACTTGACGACCAAAAAATCTATGGTGCTAATACCGCTTTTGCTCTGGCAAAAGGTGTAACTGCTAATGCTGAATACTACAAAAACCAAGACAGTGATGCTAAAGCTTATGGCTATGGTGTGAAGTTTGACAAAATTGGCTTAGGTGCAACTTACAGAAATATTGAGGCCGGTTCCTTCACTAAGAAAGGTACTATGACTGCTGACCTCAATACCCTGCTTGCCGATGAAACTGCATCCTTCAAAGGTATGGAGTACACTTATGATCGTGAAATCGCGAAAAACACTATGCTGAACGTGAAATACCAAGCTCCTACCGATGGTGATGCTCGTACAGCTGCTACTGTTAGCGTTAAATTCTAATATCGCATTCCGCAATGAAAGGACGCCCGCGGGCGTCCTTTTCTTTTGTACTATGATTATAGCTGTGGTATCATTAAAGAAACTATTTACCCAAAGTGGGTTGAAAGTGCGAGGTGAATAATGTGGCAGAAGATATGGTTGTTGCTATTGATCCGGGGCGGGAAAAATGCGGTGTTGCCGTAGTACATAGAGATCGAGGTGTCTTGTTTAAAACCATTGTTGCCACTGCAGAATTGGTTAGCGCTGTTGCCGAGCTTGCCACAACCTATAAAGTAGCTACACTTGTCATCGGTGATCGGACTACTTCCCTTATCGCGCAAGCTGAACTTGCAAACGTTTGGGCCGACGGGCAGAAAGTAACTATAATTCCTGTCAACGAGCATCGGTCAACCGATGAAGCGCGTAAGCGTTACTGGCGCGAGCATCCGCCGCGCGGTTTAAAGCGCCTAATTCCTACCACTATGCAAGTTCCGCCTTGCCCGGTAGATGATTATGTGGCTGTAATTCTGGCAGAACGCTATTTTTCCTCGTGATTATAGCGAGTTACACCCTAGCAAATAATATTTCAAAAAAATTCCAAAAATTAGTTTTTAGATACTTGATTTTTAATGTAAACATAGTATATACTTATGTACATAAATATAGAAAATATTAGCAATGAAGCTAAATGGCAGGCGGATAACCTTGACCATTTTTTTTTTAGAACGATCTTTACGTCTGGTAAAACAGACGCTTAGATAACTGTATATGCTGAGTAAGAAGCTTAGGAAACATGGACACTAAGCGAATCTTCCTTAGCATCTGCAAAAACAAGTTTAAAAACCTAAGGAGGAAAAACAAATGAAAAAACAAACCGCTATGGCTCTTGCGGCAGTATTCGCAATGAGCGTTGCCGGCACCGCGCTGGCAGCACCTGCCAACCCTTTCGTTGACGTACCTGCAAAACATTGGGCTTATGATTCCATCAACAAACTTGCTCAAGCCGGTGTAATTTCTGGCTATGGTGATGGCACCTACAAAGGTGACAAAACTCTTACCCGTTATGAAGTAGCTACTCTTGTAGCGAAAGCAATGGCTAACAGCGAAAAAGCTGACGCGGCTGCTCAAAAAGAAATCGAAGCCCTGAAAGCTGAATTCGGCACAGAACTTAACAACCTTGGTGTACGTGTTGACGGTCTTGAGAAGAAAATTGACAACGTGAAAATTTCTGGTGTAATCCGTGCCAGATATGATGCCGACGATGTTAATGATGTTAGTGAAATGAAACAAAAACTTCGTACTCGCCTTATGATTAAAGGTCAAATCAATGACCAATGGACATATGGTGCACGTCTCCAAAATGTCCAAAACATGAGAACTACTTCAACTACTAATGACACTGATGCAACTGTAGATGAAAATAAAACTGACCTTAACTGGGCATATGTTCAAGGTAAAATTGGCGCTTTTGATGTAACTGCTGGTCGCTTTGATGTTACCCCGGCTTATGGTATTGCTCTTGATGATACTGTTGACGGCATAATGGTCGGCTTTGGTAATAAGCTCAAAGTAAATCTATTTGCTGGTAAAGAAGATTTTTCTGAAGTTGTTTCTGCAAGTGATAGAAACAATACCTATATCGCTAACTTGGGGTATTCCTTCAGTAAAAAATTAAATGCAAAAGCTGCTTACTTTAATGTAAACTATGAGGCTGATGGTGTAGATACTTTAAATCTTTATGAAGTAGGTATGGATTATCAGTTAACTCCGACTGTCAATGTTAGCGGTGTGTATTTGAAGAGTGATGCAGATACCGAGGACAAAGGCTATTTTGCGCAAGTTGCCTATAAAGGATCAGACATTAGCAATGTAGGCACTTTCGGAATTTGGGCTAATTATCGGAATCTGGAAAAAAACACCTTGCTCTCATCGACATTAGATATTTCCAGAGCTGATAATAGTGCTCTTGGTGGTAAAGGTTACGAAATAGGTTTCGATTACGTTCCGATGAAAAATGCTAAATGGACCACAACTTATACTGATTTGAAAGACACTGCAGACAGTGATTTTAAAGGCGATTTCTTTAGGACACAAGTAGAATTTTTCTTCTAAAGAAGTTAAAGTTTTTAACAACGTTATAGCCTAGAAAGAATACACCTAAAAATGGAAGCGAGCATAGGTGAAATTTCCTTGAATTTTTAACGCCAATTAGATTTAAGGAAAATATTCACTTTATGCTCGCTTTTTTATTAGGAAAATGCTAAAATATTTCCAGATGAGTTAATAGAATACTCTTATATTTGATGTCAAGGTCCTAAAAATCGCTAAATATTTAAAAAAATATTAAAAAACATTAAAAAATATTCATAGTAAGCAGGAATATGCTTCCTTATGTAGAATAAACTACATATAAGTGAAAAAAATAGATTATGTTGTCTTGTGGTCTTAACGCAAAATGCGTTTAGATATATGAGGAAACTAAGAAGAACGAGTAGAGGAAACATGGATACTCTTATTTGAACTTCTTAGGGAACTCGCAAAAAAAAGAAAACCTAAGGAGGAACTCAAGAATGAAAAAACAAACCGCTATGGCTCTTGCAGCAGTATTTGCAATGAGCGTTGCTGGCACCGCGCTGGCAGCACCTGCTAACCCTTTCGTTGATGTACCTGCTAAACACTGGGCTTATGACTCCATCAACAAGCTTGCTCAAGCTGGTGTAGTTTCCGGCTACGGCGACGGCACCTACAAAGGTGACAAAACTCTTACTCGTTATGAAGTTGCTACTATCGTAGCTAAAGCAATGGCTAACAGCGATAAAGCTGACGCTGCTGCTCAAAAAGAAATCGAAGCTCTGAAAGCCGAATTCGGCACAGAACTTAACAACCTGGGTGTTCGCGTTGATGGTCTTGAAAAGAAAATCGACAACGTGAAAATCTCCGGTATCATCCGCGCTAGATATGACGCCAATGATGTTAATGATGTTTCGACTATGAAGCAAAAGCTCCGTACTCGTCTGTATATCAAAGGTCAAATCAATGATCAATGGGCATATGGCGCTCGTCTTGAAAATGTTCAAAACATGAGAACTACTTCAACTACTGATGATACTGATGCTACAGTAGATGAAAACAAAACTGACCTTAACTGGGCATATGTTCAAGGCAAAATCGGCGCTTTTGATGTAACTGCTGGTCGCTTTGATGTTACTCCTGCTTATGGCACAGTATTAGATGATACTGTTGACGGTATCAACGTTGGCTTTGGTGGCAAACTCAAAGTAAATCTGTTTGCCGGTAAAGAAAACTGGTCAGAGAAAGCAAGCGGAAATGTAGAAGATAGAAACAATACTTATATTGCCAGCTTAGCTTATCCGTTCAGCAAAAAATTGACTGCAAAAGCTGCTTACTTCAATGTAAACTTTGAAGCTGATGGTGTAGACAATGCCAACATTTATGAAGTAGGTGCAGATTATCAATTTAACAAAACTCTAAATCTTCGTGGTGTATATCTTAAAAACACTGCCGATGATGTCGATGGTGAAGATACCGGTTATGTAGCTCAGCTTACCTATAAAGGTGCGACCCCTGCAAATCCTGGAAGCTTTGGCATTTGGGCAGCTTACAGAAACCAAGAAGCTGGTGTTAACCTTTCCACAACCTATGATGTTGACTACTATGCACTTGGTATGGGTGGCAAAGGCTATGAAGTTGGTGTTACTTATGCACCAATGAAAAATGCTAAATGGACTACCTCTTACACTGATCTGAAGAGCACTGTAAACAGTGATCTTGATGGCGAGTGGCTCAGAACTCAAGTTGAGTTCTACTTCTAAAAATTAAAACCCATAAAATTCCCGCCAAATTGGCGGGAATTTTTTTTAATAAAAACTACTTTTCGAGGTAGAAAACATCAGTTTAGTAGTAAAACTTAATTGCAGGAGTATTTAAGTGCCTTTAATAAATGCTTTAGGCAGGATATTTACAATACTTTGACGAATTATTCCAATAAGATAATTCATCAAGGAGGAATCTGGATGTTCAACAAAAGAATAACAGTGATCATCGTAACTCTTATGTTAATGATTTCGGCAATTGCTCTCCCGGCTGCGGCACAATCAGCTGGTGAACTTACTGTTATCGGTAAGTTGGCAGTAGTGGAAAAGGCCATATATGGTGTAGCACAGACTGGAGCGTTAATAGATAGGATAACCAAACTGGAACAAGAGGTTTCTGGCAGTGAAAGCAAGGAAGCATTGTTGCCGAGAGTGGATACTTTGTATGCACATGTTTTGGAAACAAGCGAACAAGCACCAGCCATTCTGACCAAACTTAATGCTGTGGAATGGACACTGACCCATCGGGTTAGTGATAGTGCGATAAAGGCACGTATCGAAAATCTCGAAACTGTTATGAATGGTGCGCCCCTTAGTGGATCGGTGGATGCGCGTTTAAATAAACTTCTTGGCCTTGCTTATACTGACGGACAGGTGGAAGTTATTTTTACGACGATTCCTAAGGATACCCTTATTAAAGTTAAAACGCTATCGACCTTGAATAGCAAACAAAGCAAGCCAGGCGACAAAGTTGCGTTAGCTGTTGCTGAAGATATAAATATCGACGGGGTATTGGTATTTGCTCAAGGTGCCAGTGGCGTTGGAAAAGTCACAAAAGTCGAAGGCGCTAAAAACTTTGGCCGCGATGCCAAAATCGAGATAAGCTTTGACAGCGTTCAGTCACTTGATGCTACTAATATTACTACTTACCTGGGAGACAAATCCAAAGAAGAAACCAAGTCTTTGGCCAAAGCAGCCGGTGCCAGCGTAGCGGGTATGGTAATCCTTGGACCTGTCGGCATTATCGGCGGTGCGTTTGTTAATGGAAAAGATGCTAATATACCTATTGGCAGTCAATTATACATTCAGACCAAAGAAGACGTTGAAATATATGGAATCAAAGTTAAATAGCTGGTGAAAAACATTAGAAAAACCTTAAAAAGCCGCATTTCTGCGGCTTTTCTACATTTTGCTAAGTACTATATGAAGGAATAGGACAATATATATAGAATACATGTTAGATGGTATACTTACCTTGTGATCTTAAATGAATGGAGAATAATAAGTGTTATGCCTAATAATAAATTGATTCTGGGAATACTGGCCTTAGCCATCGTTTTTGGTGCAACTAACCCCGGCCAGGCTCAGGAAGAAACAAATCCATCAACACTTGAGCAAACACCTATTGTGGCTCAAACCCAAGTCCCGGAAGTGGCTGCGCAGGTTCCAGTAAAACAGCCGCCGATTGTGATTGAAGGAGACCAACTTTCTTTTAGCGAAGAGACTGGTGATATTTTTGCAAACGGTAAAGTGGTTATCACCAACCAAGGCCAGCGGGTAGAGAGTGAACATTTTGAAGGCAATACCAAGCTAAGTGAGGTATGGACTAATGTACCGGCGACTTTTTTTATGCCAGGAACGGAGATTACCGGTACGTATACTCTTTATAATTATAAGTTAAAAACCGGCAGCATGGATAAAGCTAAAGGCAGGCTCGAAAATGAATTTGTTTCAGGCGAAAACATTAGCATGTTTCCTGACAAATATATAATTAACAACGGTACAATGACGAAATGTCCGGCCCAAGTTCCTGACTATCACATAAGCGCCGATAAAATAGAAATTTGGCCCAATGATAAATTGATTGCTTATAATGCTAAGTTCTGGATCGGTAAAACTGTAATTTTTGCTATGCCTAAATACCAGCAATCTATTGCTCCAGGTGCCGGGGAGAGTGCATTTCCACGAATAGGTTACGACAGTGATGATGGCTTTTATATACGCCAACATCTGAATTATCCATTGAATAATAAGCTTTCCGCCTATGTAAATCTTGATTACTATACCAAATCGAATTTTAAACCAAGCTATGGACTGGTTCAGCGCGAATCTAAATTTACTTTAAGAGTTGACCAAGGCTATTTCCAAGATTCTGATGATAACTGGATAAAAAAAGAACCGGAAATTAACTTTGTCTACTCTCCGCAGCGAATAGGGAATTTGCCTGTTAAATACAATATTACTGCTATCTATGGCAAATGGACAGATGATTATAAAACAAGCTGGCATCAGGATTACAGGTTATACTTTAGGCACGATCCCATCAAATTGAGTGATACAGTTACCCTCAATCTGGGAACAGGGATTAGACAGGTACGCGAAAGCTATAACGACTCAACAAAAAACATTACTAGATATGATGCTACTGTTGCTAAAGAATGGTCAGATAGTTTAAATACTTGGGTAGGCTATCATTATATCAAAAACAATGCGACGTTATTTGAGTATGACAGTGACAGTCTTAGTCGTGAATTAAATACCGGATTTACCTATAAGATTGATAAAATGAATACAATCCAGGTAAAGCATAGATATGATCTGGATAGAAGCCGTACAAAAGATCTGGACTATGTTTGGTACAGAAATCTTCACTGCTGGGATGCTAAAATTACCTACCGTGCTGAACGTGATCAAATCAAATTTGATATTACAACTACTCACTGGTAATCTTTCTTCCTGGAAAGGAGTTTCACTTATGTCTCAACGCTTAAATTGTCTTATTGAAAAAATGCAAAATAAAAAAATTATGGTCATCGGCGACATGGTCGCCGATGTCTACTTGGAAGGGAAAATTTCCCGGATATCAAGAGAAGCTCCTGTTCTCATTCTTGAGCATGCAGGTGAAAGGGTCGTTCCTGGTGGTGCAGCTAACGTAGTATATAATGCGGCTGCTCTTGGTGGACAAGTATATGCTGTGGGCATAGTCGGTACAGACAATGCCGGACAGGAGCTTACCAAGGTACTAAAGGGCAAAAACGTCAATACAACTGGGTTAATTGCTGACTCTTCGCGGCCAACAATTACTAAAACGCGCATAATGGCTGGCGGGCAGGCAACCGTACGGCAGCAGGTCGTTCGTATAGATCGCGAGAGTAAAAGTTTGCTTAACGCTGAAAGTGAACAAAAATTGATTGTTTATATTAAAGAAAATATTCCATTAATGGATGCTGTAGTTATAAGTGACTACGGCAGCATGACTGTATCTCCTGCCATAAGGGAACTAGCAATTACTCTTTGTAATCAGGCAGGCGTTGTATCTATGGTGGATTCGCGTTATAATGTAATGGCTTATACAGGGATTAAACTAGTAAAGCAAAACGAATCAGAAGCAGCGGCTGCAATTGGTTTAGATACATTGGATAACGATCAGTTACAGCAAGCGGCTAAGACCATTTTAACGCACTTGCAGGCTGACGGTGTTTTAATTACCCAAGGACCTGAAGGGATGACCTTTTTTGCTGCAGATGGTACAAGTACGCATATTCCTGTAACCAATGTCAGTGAAGTGTATGATGTTACAGGGGCCGGCGATACTGTTGTGGTTACCATGATGCTTGCACTTGCAGCAGGTACCGATTATGTGAGCGCAGCGCGCCTGGCAAATTATGCTGCCGGCGTGGTTGTTCGTAAACCCGGTACTGCCACTACATCGCCTGAAGAACTAAAAGCTGCCATTGGAGAACATGTGCAATGAAAATTATAGAGCGGGCTGATATTAGCACTGTTGCCAACAATTTAAAACAATCCGGCAAAACAGTGGTCTTTACGAATGGATGTTTTGATTTGCTTCATGCTGGGCATGTACGCTATTTGGCCGGAGCCCGAGCTTTGGGAGATTGTTTAATTGTTGGTGTAAATAGTGATACTTCTGTGCGCAGTCTCAAAGGACCCACACGCCCGGTAAACTGCCAGGAAGATCGTGCGGAAGTATTAGCTGCCTTGGCCGCAGTAGATTATGTAGTTATATTTGATGAGGTGACCGCTGAAAACCTGATAGCTAATATCAAACCTGATATCTATGCCAAGGGCGGCGACTATACAGTTGAAACCCTACCTGAAAGCAAGGTAGTCACGGCTAATGGTGGAAAAATAGTTTTAGTGCCGGAGGTACCAGGGCGGTCATCAAGTAATATTATTAAAAAACTTACTCAAATAGATGATAAAGGTGATATAGGTCACTCACATGAATAAAAAAAAGATATTGTTTATTTCCTTAAATGGGCATCAACGGCGTTATTTTCATGCGTTAGGAAATTATTTGGCAGATGCCTATCAGATTTGTCATGTTGATTATTCGGCAACAACCATGATGGACATGTTAAGCTCGCCAACTCTGGAGGATTTGCCTGCAGAGTTGGGTATCACTAAACAAAATATTGAAGAAATCATTGCGTTTTTGCTAATAAAAGGCCAATATCGTAATTTTTGGCTAGTAAGGCGTTATCTTCATAGTCGAAAAGTTTTAGAAGCCCAGGCTTATGGAGCCATAAAATTCTTTTATAATTACCTTAATAAACATCAAATTGATTTGGTATGTGTGTGGAATGGCACATTAATCCCGCTGGCTGCCGCAACATTAGTCGCCAGAAAGCTTGACAGGAAGACCTTGTTTTTTGAAAATGGATATCTTCCTAATACTACAACCGTTGATTCCTGTGGTGTAAATTTCGCCAACAGTCTTGTTGGTAAACCACGGGATTTTTATGATGCGGTTGAGGTGGATAATGAAAAACTCCAGCGGCTTTATGACACTAAGCCTGCAATTCGCGCTTTGAAAACAAAATGGTATCAAATACTGAATACAAAGCAGAAGCCTGGATTGATTGAGAATGTCCAGTTACCTGCCAAGTATATTTTTGTTCCGTTTCAAGTGCACGACGATACTCAAGTATTATTAAACTCTCCTAAAATAAAGACAATGCCGGAACTGCTTGATTATATCATTCCCGCCGTCCGGCAGTATAACGAGAAATCTGGAGATACTCTTGACGTAGTAGTGAAAGAACATCCTTCAGACTATGGCAGAACAAACTATACTGATTTGCAGCAGAAATATAAAAAGAGCAGGGTCATGTTTTTGAGACATTTCCCTACTCCGCAGTTGATTAAACTTTCTCAGGGCATCATTACAGTCAATTCCTCAGTGGGTATAGAAGCGCTTGTCCAGCATAAACCGGTAATAACTATGGGGAATGCATTTTATAATGTTCGTGGACTAACAGCACACGTTTTAGAACCAGAAGACCTATCGCAGGTTTTAGGAATAGTCAATGAACCGCCCGATCACAAGCTTATTGATAAATTCCTATATTATCTTCGCTATTACTACCTGGCAACGGGAAGTTGGCGTCAGCCGGATGAAGTTCACTTGCAAAGTGTTAAGAAGAAAGTTGCGGCCGTTTTTAATTAAGAATTGCTGCTAATAACATTGCTGTTACTTGTTCTTTGCCTGTTTTGTAGTGTAATATAAAGATTATGGATTTGATTAGCTATCGTAAGAATGTTATATTTTTCTTGGATGTGTTTATGGGCGTTCCTGCCCAGCTCATCAACTGCTTTTTTGTTGGAGAGCAGCGAAATGACAGCTTGATTCAACTCGGCTGCATTTCCATTGCTAAACAGTACGCCGGTTCTATTTGGTTCAATTAGATCAGTACAACCGCCTATATCAGAGGCAATGCAGGCAGCGCCGCAGGCCATTGCTTCGATCAAGGTATTTGGCAACCCCTCTTTTCGGGACGGGAAAACAAAAATGTCGGAACATTGAAGATAGGGAGCTATGTTTTGTACTTCGCCAATCGCGAATACTTTGTCACCACCAATACGGTGAGACAAATCCCGTAGTTGCTCCATTTCAACTGATGAACCGCCCCCTACTACGACAAGGCAGCATTCCGGAATTTTGGCATGAATGCTTGGCCATGCAGCCAGCAAAATATCAAAACCCTTACGGTATATTAGTCGGCTGGCATATAATACAATTTGTTTATCGGCAGGTAGTTTTAACTGCTCACGTAATAATTGCTTTTCTTCTGAATTGACGGGGTGAAACCGGTTAACGTCAACACCGTTTGGGATGTAGGCAATACGTTCAGGCAGGAAGCCGGCTCTTGGCAATTGCTCAGTGATTTCTTTGCTGATAGCCAGATAGGCAGATGCTTTACGCGAAACTAGGTTGAGTAGCCGACGAAAAGGCCGCCACTTTTTGGGGAACACTCGATCGGCAGATAACCGTACAAAAAATCTGCCAGCAATAGTGATTTTTAGCACTGTCGGGATTCCGAGGAATTTACATAACCATATGGCGGCGACGCCGAAAAGGTGTTGTCCATGAATATGTACTATGTCGCAGTTTTTTCTTGATAGAAAGAGTAGCAAAAGCGTGCACAAGGTTCTGATGCCAGGCGGACCTAAGCGGTACACGTTGACTCCGTCAATTATTTCGTGGAAGGGGCTTTGCCAAGTTCGTTTTTTTGCAATAATGGTGATAGAGTGTCCTTTGGCTTTTAGACTTTGAAGTTGAGTCTCAGCTTGGAGTTCTGCTCCAGTGTTGCTGTAGCCTTTCTCCTGATACACTGAAACCAACATAAATACGTTCATTTGTTCACCTCAGAAAATTTGTATGTACACATCGTAACACTAAATAGAAATTGTTGCAAATAAAGGTTGTAAGCCCAAAAATAGCAAATATTTTTTGTGTTAATATTGTTATCAGAAACATCTTTATGTGATTCGTTAATGCACCAGGATGAATTTTTTAAGGATAAGTATGGGAGGAAATAATGAAGCATCTGTTAGTAACCGGCGGAGCTGGTTTTATTGGCAGTCATCTGGTGGATAGGCTTTTGGACGCCGGCCATTATGTTACTGTTATCGATGATTTTAATGATTTTTACAATCCAGAGACTAAAAGGCAAAATATTAAAGAGCATCTTTTATCCAAATCTTATCGCCTGGAAGAAGGCGATATTCGTGATCTTCATTTCCTTGACAAGATATTCTCGTCAGAACAATATGATGCCGTCATTCATCTTGCGGCGAGGGCCGGTGTGCGGCCATCCTTGGAGGAGCCTGTACTTTATCAGGAAGTTAATGTTGCAGGCACTCAAAATATATTTGAATGCTGCCGCAAGTATGGTATAAAGAAATGTCTGTTTGCATCCTCCAGTTCGGTTTATGGTGTCAATAGCAAAATACCTTTCTCTGAAGAGGATAATATTGCTAAGCCGATAAGTCCTTATGCGGCAACTAAAGCTGCCGGTGAGCTGCTGGCTCACGTATATAGTCATCTGTATGATATCCAGATACTTTGTCTGCGGTTTTTTACTGTATACGGTCCACGGCAGCGCCCGGATTTGGCAATTAACAAATTTACCCGGCTTATTGATACTGGTCAGCCGATACCTGTTTTTGGTGATGGTACTACCCGGCGGGACTATACTTACATTGATGATATCATCAATGGTCTCCTGGGAGCCTTGGCGTATCAAACTACCAAGTATGAGGTAATAAACTTAGGGAATTCGGCTACTGTGGTTTTGAAGGATTTGATCGCTACCTTGGAAGAGGCGCTTGGCAAGAAAGCTACTATCGAATGGCTGCCAAGCCAACCGGGTGATGTTCCGCAAACGTATGCTGATGTGACCAAAGCGGCTGGACTGTTAGGTTACAAGCCGCAAACATCCATAAAACAAGGGATAGGCAATTTTGTAAAATGGCACCAAAAAAACAATAAGTTAGTGAATTAAGAAGGTGAAGTGTAGTGGCACGAATATGTATGGTTCTCAATAATTTTGAAACTCCATTTGGCGGACCGGAACTTCAGGCGCAACAAATTGCTGCTGCACTTAAGACGCGCGGGCATCAGGTGTTTATTATCTCTAGAGGAAGCGGAAAAGCGCCTGTGCGTGAAGTGATGGACGATCTATCGGTTATTCGATTAAATAAGCAGGGATTGGCTTCCGTTGAACTCTTTTGGAACTTATATAAATGCAAAAACGATTTTGATATTATTCACGTCCATGGGGTTGGCAGATTAGCCTCTGTGGCTATTCGTTTTGCTAAACAGTTTCGTAAACAGGTATTTATAAAGGTTACAACAGCCGGGCATCTCATGAAGAAACCCAAATCCAAGCTTAAGAAATTAATGCAGAAGGTGCTTCCTTTTCGTGAGCAAAAGGTTAAATTGTTGCAACAAGCTGATGGCATGATCGCGATTAGCAATGAAATAAGAAAAGAACTCGAAGATAATGGCTTTTCTCCAACTAATATCTACGACATTCCTAATGGAGTGAACACATCTTTATATTACCCAGTAGATCTGGAAGCAAAAACTAACCTGAGAAATAAACTGGGTTTACCTGGTGATAAACGCATATTTGTTTTTTCAGGAAAGCTTACTCGGCGTAAAGGGCTTGACACATTGCTTACTGCGTGGGGTAAAACCGTGCAAGCCAAAAAAACAGGCATGCTTGTGCTTCTGGGGAGTGGGCATGGTCAGGACGATAGTATGGAAGCTTATCTTCAAAATAGTATTAAGGAGTTTGACCTGGAAGAGTCTGTACTTGCATTGGGCGATGTTGCTAATGTTGCCGACTATCTTCAGACAGCCGATGTTTTTATTTTTCCTTCACGGCGCGAAGGCTTGCCTAACTCTCTTTTAGAAGCTATGGCTTGTGGTTTGATTTGTATTGTTTCTGATATTGGAGGTAATCGCGATTTAATTAGTTCCGGTCAAACTGGCCTATTGATTCCGGTGGAAAATATTGAGCTATGGTCTAAACAAATTGATGATGTAGTTATTAATTATGATGAGAGTCTATTAGAAGCAGCCGTTAACGTGATTAGGGATAATTATGATCTAAAAGTTACAGTGGACAAGTTGGAGATGCTATTTAATAAAATTGGAAAGAGATAAAAGATGCGTGATTTTAAAATTAAAAGTAAATATATCTTCTGGGCATTATGTTGTTTTTTGATATTTGCTTTGCCATCTATTATTTACCATCCTACAGCAAAGGGTTTGCGGGAATATGCCTATCTTGTCGGGGGCGTTGGATTATGTTATACAACATACAACGCTGTTCAAAGTCCGCGATACAGTTGTTATGTCAAAGCTGTTTTATACCTATTAATAATTTTTAGTGCTATAGCCGCAATTAAAGGAATCTACCAGTATGAAGTTTTGCATATTGATAGACCAAAGGGGGCGTTCATAAATCCTAATGTATTTGCGACACATATGGAAATTATTATTCCTGTTGTAATTGCTATTATATTAAGTAAGAAGAGTTTATATACAAAAGTAGCATTAAGTATAGTATTGTTTTTGTTATTTGGCGGGCTTATTGTTACTCTCTCTCGGGGAGCAATTGTGTCACTAACATTTGTAATTTTACTAATGCTGTTAATAGAAAAAAATTACAAAGCTTTACTTCTTACTTGTATACCGGCAGGTATAGCTATAGTTTCTAGATATGATATTGTATTGAGTCGTATATACAGCATATTTGATTTGCAGATGCGTAGCAATATTGAAAGGCTTAATGTTTTTAACAGTAGTATTGCAATAATTAAAATAAATCCACTGGTGGGGGTCGGATTAGAAAATTTTCGAAGAGTATACAAAAAATTTATGGTGCCTGGTGCTAAAGACGTAGTACCACACGCTCATAATATAGTTTTAGCATATGCCACGGAAGCAGGTATTTTAACTGCAATTGCTTTTATAGTATTTGTTCTTCTGTCAGGCATTTATCTCTTCCAGCACTTTCCGAAAATTTCAGATAAAAATCATCGCCTTTTAGTCTTAGGTATTAGCTGCGGAGTTTTATCCTTGCTGATTCATGGGCTTGTTGACTATACTCTTCGACGGGGAAGCATTATATTTGTATTTATGTTTTTGGTTGGTATTGGATTGGGGCTTATTAATTACTACGCAGAAAGTGCCGAGCGAGATAATAGAATATAATAATAAATTAATGGATTGACTAATAATGTCAATCCATTAATTTTATACTTTACAATTGTTTTAGCAAAGAGTCTGATAAAATTAGCGAGTGAGATACTCTTCGGGAAAGAACTACATTTTATTTCTAGCAAGTGTCTCCTCATATACTGCAAGATACTGCGTAACAATATTATGCGGTAAAAAATCTTTTGCCTTGATAAGGCATGCTTCGCGCATGTTTGCTGCCAGAGTGTGATCATTGAGAAATTTATTAAGTATAGCCGTGAGTTCCTCAACTTTATCAGGATTAAATAAAAAACCTGTTTTTCCTTCTTCAAGTAGTTCTGGAATCCCGCCACGTCTTGAGCCAATTACAGGAATGCCATAGGAGTAGGATTCGAAAACTGTACGAGGCAACGGTTCGTGCCACAAGGAGGGTACAACCAGAACATCGATTTGTTTAAAAAATTCTTCCGGAGCGACAAAGCCTACAAATCGTACATTATTTCCACAGGAGTTTCTGAGTTTTTCCTCATAACGATCAGTACCGCTACCGGCGACTATTACTTCAATCTTATCTGCAGAAATTTGGGATATTGCAGATAATAATTTTTCTATTCCTTTTACCGTGCGTAACCGACCGATAAATCCGATACGCAATTTTTCACTGAGCGATTGGTGAGTTACTGGGTTCTGGTTCTCATACGCATTAAAAACAACGGCTGGTTTGGCGTTAGGGAACAGCGTGAATTGTAGATGCTTTTCAAGAATAAAACGGCTATTTCCAACTATAGTGTCAACATAGCGAGATGCCTGATGCTTTGTAAAGGAGAATAAATTGCACGATAAGCAAGGTTGTTCACAGTTTTTCCCTTTACGATACATAGAAGAGTCAGGACAGAGTGCATAATAGTCTCTTAAGGTATGGACGAGCGGTAGCCCGCGTTGTTTTACAATCGGCCAGACAGCAGCCGAAAAGCAGGAGATATTATTAGTGTGGACTAAATCAGGACGCTCGATTTTAAGAATTTTATCGACTTCGCGAGCCATGAACGGATTATAAGCATCAATAATTTGCCAAAGAGGTTTCAAAAATTTTGGCTTGGTCTTCGCAAATGGCCAATAAACATTTTTGATACCGACATAATATAACTTTACTCCGTTAACTACATCTGTGCGGCAACCCGATTGTGGCACCGCTGAAACAACTACAATTTCATGGCCTGACTTGACTAAGTTCTCAGCCAAAAATTGAACAGAACGTTCCGCGCCGCCAATGATATTCGGATAGTATAAGGTGTTAATAATTAAAATTTTCATAAAAAGACTCCTTCAGATATGTTTTAATGCGTTGTTTTTTTTATATTAATGAATTACAATGTTTTTAGACTGATACTCTTAGAAGACAATGAGGAATATGCATTGAAAGAAGACATCGTAAATGCGGAAATCAAAAACATATTGGTTATTAGGTTAAGCTCAATCGGTGATGTGTTAAAGTGTACTGTCGTTATTGACATGCTGCGTGAACGGTATCCGCAGGCTAATATTACATGGTTGGTAGAAACCAAATCTAAGGGAGTCCTAATTGGAAATTCCAAACTTGATGAAGTCATAGTATGGGAGCGCAAGGAATGGAGTCGACAAGCGCGTCAAACAAGAAACTACCTTCGATTTGCACAGCAATTATGGAATTTTGTGAAAAAAATACGTGTTCGAAACTTTGACCTAGTCATTGATTTGCAAGGGCTTCCGCGCAGTGGGTTGGTTTCTTTTTTTAGCGGTGCTCCTTATAGGATTAGTTATGACAAGGCTCGCAAAAGAAGTCATATGTGGGCAAATATCCGCGTTACACCTGACCGGAAATTAGATAAGACGGTGATGCGACACTACGCCGGATTACTTCGCGGGCTAGGTATTGATAGCGATAAATTGCAAATGCAAATGCCTATTTTACACGAAGATGAAGTGTTTGCGCAGCAATTTATGGATAAAAACCACCTAACTATAAGTAGGTTTATCATTATTAATCCAGCAACCAGTTGGAAATCAAAATGTTGGCCAAGTTCATACTATGCCGAGATTGCAGACCGCATTATTGAAACTTACGACATTCCTATTTTGTTGACAGGAGGCCCAACTGATACTAATCTCATTCAGGAAATAATCAGCAAAATGCATAATCAAGCAATCAACGCCTGCGGGCAGACGACACTTCGGCAGCTTGCTGCAATAATAAAGAAATCCTTACTATTTATTAGTGGTGATACAGGCTCTTTGTTTATCGCTGAAGCAGTTGGTACGCCAACACTGTCAATGTTCGGGCCAACAGATCCAGACTGGCATGCGCCGCAAGGGGCTCAACATGTTGCATTAAGTACGCATCTTTGTAATTGTGAAAAGAGCTACTGTGAAAACCCGGTTTGTTTAACAAAACTTAGTCCAGAAATTGTATGGGAAGAATTTGTTAAACTAGCTAACCGATTAGGGATTAATAAGGTAAGTCTCTAATTCTTCTAAGGTATAGGGTATTTGCACTCCAGCTAAGCGCATAATTTTCGCAAGTGTGTGAGCATCTTTCTCTACAGAAAAAATTTCAAAAAGAGCAATTGGTTGTACACTTTCTTGAGAAAACAAATCAGCATACAGTAAGCCAGATGAACTATAAGAAATTACTGTTTTGATCTGCGGATGGCAATAGAAGAAAATTTCAATCGGGTCAGAAAAGTCTATAATGATAAGTTCGGGGAGTTTAGTTTGATAATAAGCTAATTTCTCTTTTTTTTCAAACGGGTGGGGCTTATAACAAAGCCGCATCTTTTTATCTTTTGCGATTGCGACTATTTTTTGCAACAACGAGAGTTCTGTATCGAGGGATAAGATGCCGCGGTCAACAAACACACTTCCGAGAAAAATCATTGCATTGTCAATGTTTTGTAGCGCATCAGTGGTATGCGTACCTGCCGCTAGTTTTGCTAAAGCGCGGTGAATGTGACCTTGTGGAATCGCTACGGCACAAGGTGAGGGACGTTGCAGCAAATGCGGTTTGAACAAGTAGTCTGTTGTTGCAGCTTTTCCATATCCACCGCCGTGATAATTGTATTTCATACCAGTAGAAATACCTGTTAATAACTTGACAATATGACGCCATAAAAAGAACTCGACCTGTTCTTTCAAAGAACGATCTGGGCTGGAATAAGACCAAATACCGTCTTCAAGTCTAGCGTAGGAAACATTATTAACAAGCTCAACCAATAATTGGTTATCAAATTCTCGATCTGCTCCAAGGTATACTTGATCAACATTTCCCGGTTCGAGAAGTTGCTTTTTGAGATTGCTCAGACGCTTACGAACTTGAAATAGCTCTGAGCGACGGGCAACCCGATGTGTAAAGGTAAATATTTTATGCCAAACCTCTTGGTCAGTTACCATACGGTTCAGATAATATGTACTTTGCCACAGCGTGTTGCCGCGAGGATTGATAAGCACAAGAGTGTTTGTTGCTTGACAATGATTTTGGCTGGCAACTATATAAGCAGATAATAATTGCAAAGGAGTGCGTACGATAAATAAATTATGCATAGTGTTTATTTCAGTCCTTTGGTTTGCTAATAAATTTAAAGCTCACAATAAATTCGACAAACGTCGTTTGTTTCCTTTATTTCTAATACTAGCGCCTTATTAATCTTGTATAATTTGTTTTTTTATGTTTAGAGCAACTTCTCAGGCGTTGTCGCCGTTGCGTTTTCTATTTTGTAGTTGCTTATAATAAAGTAAAACATTTGAAAATTAACTAAAATAAGGAATGTTTCGATAAATATAATATCAATATTTATGCTTGACTTAGAAAGGTTATCTGACGCATTATTATGATGAAAAAATCAAAAGATAAAAGGAAATAATATAATGTACAAAAATATTCTTATAGTCAAACTGAGCGCAATTGGTGATGTTATTCATGCTTTGCCAGTAGTGCCTGTATTAAAACAACAATATCCTGAAGCAAAAATAACCTGGGTAGTTGAGAAACCAGCCTTTGATTTATTAACCAATAATCCCTACATTGATGATATTATTATCTTTGATAAACCTAAGTTTAAAACTTTTGGCGGGTTATTCACCAACACTCGAAAACTTGCGAAACAGCTTAAAGACAAAAAAATAGATTTGGCGCTAGATCTGCAAGGGTTGTTTAAAAGTGCTGCAATTGTCTCATTAAGTGGAGCTCACACACGGTTAGGTTATTGTAACATGCGGGAATTTAGCCATTTGGTAAGTAGACCGGTTGTTGGACCCAACAAAAACGGACATGTTGTTGAACGATATCTTGATGTTGTCAGATCGCTAGGTTGTGAAGTAACAGAGCCAGTGGAGTTTCCAATCTATATTAATGAACAAGAAGCAGAAACTGCGAAAACTATTGCTGTGCAGGCCGGTTTACACCTAAAAAATAGGTATGCTGTTCTAGCGCCTGGGACTAACTGGTCTACAAAATGTTGGCCGGTAAACCGCTTTGCAGAGCTGGCAGACAAGCTGTACCGAAATAATATAGTTCCCGTACTTGTCGGTGGCGCCGGCGATAAGCGATTGTCTGAAAAAATCATTGAGTTAGCTACTATACCGCCGATTGATCTTACCGGCAAAACCAGTTTGAAACAGTTGGCGTATCTAATTAAAGGAGCTGGTTGTTTTGTTGGCGGTGATACCGGTCCAATGCATTTGGCTGCTGCCGTTCATACCCCGGTAGTAGTATTATTTGGTGCAACTGATCCTAAACGCAATGGACCATATGGAGAGAAACACCGGATTTTGAAACCTGATAGACCATGTCTAGGCTGCTGGAAAAAAATCTGTCCACATAGTGAAGAATGCCTAGAGAATATAGAAGCTGAACTGGTTTTTCAAAACGTAGTTGCGAGTATGTTGATGGAAATTAGATAAGCTGTGCGCAGCATTTCGAAAAAAATGCAGTAATGGAAAAGATAACCTTTATATTATGAAACTGCTTTATCAACCATATGCCTTTTGTAATGGGAAAAGCAGTTTTATACATATTGCTATTATTGTAGTTTATGGTATACTGCTAAGGGATATATTATAATGTAAAAGGTAAATGATTACATGGCGTCAAGTGCAGGAATTGTGCTTATATAGTCGAAATATTAATAAATAACCAATAAGTTGCTTAAATTTGTTATACAAGCGGAGAGGACTGAGCTATGCACGAAGAAACGCTGAATCTGAAGGAATTATTTGCAATTATAATCAAGCGAAAATTGCTTATCATAGGTATGATTTTTCTTGCTACTGTTTTTGGATTAGTCAATGCTTATTCAAGGCCAATTAGTTTTGAAGCAGAGGCGACTTTAAGACTTACACCAAAACCTATTGAATCACCTTATTATCCGTTAGATGAAGGTTTTACTAGGCAAACAATTTTGACATATGTCGAGATTGTAAAGAGTCGAACTGTAGCCCAAGTTTTAGTTGACAAAATAGAAGCAGATAACGCACGTAAGATTAGCTTGGAGAATATACGAAGGAATATAACTGTCCAACCGATTAAAGATACTGAGCTTATTAAAATAAATGTCAAAGCGGCAACGCCTCAAGACGCCCAGTATTTTGTCAATACATTAGCTGATATTTTGGTTAAACATCAGGGGGAACCGAGGTTTTCTGAAGTTTTCCAGTCATATGTGGAATTTCGAATGATTGATCCGGCGGTTAAACCCACTACTCCATTAGGGCAAAGCAAAAAGCTTAGTATAGCAATTGCTGCAGTGTTCGGCTTGTTTGCTGGAACTGGGTTAGCCTTGGTGATGGAGTATAGGAACAGAAATAGAAAGAATAATATTGCGTAATATTACAGAAAGAGTATAGAAGTACCAATGCTCTAACGGATTATTGCATAAATAATAATTCTTCAATAATAAAATGCGGATAGGCTGTGGTGTGAAAGATGCGACGTAAAATAGTTTCACTGTGCTTACTGTTGATTGATGCAGTAATATTTGCAAGTGTACCTTTTATTGCGCTATATCTTCGTTTTGAAGGTGTTATTGATAATCGATATGCAGAGCCATTTTACACTTATTTACCGGAAATAGTATTGATACGGTTGGTTACATTTTACCTTTTCGGATTATATCAGCGGTTGTGGAGATATGCCGGCATCCATGAATTAATGGGAATCGTAGGTGCAGTAACTGTCAGCACAATAATTATTTCTGTATACATGGGCGTAATGGGTGCATTTGTTCCCCGAAGTTTACCTATAATAAGCTGGCTGCTGGTTATCGTATGTGTTGGCAGCAGTAGGCTGTTTATCCGTATTGTGCATTTTATCCGTCAAGTGCGCAAAGAAAAAACCACCAATACGATCATTGTCGGGGCAGGCGATGCTGGAGCAATGATTGCGCGTGAAATTCGCCAACGTTATTTTGATACTAAGAAATTAATTGGTTTTATCGATGATGATATATATAAACATAAACAGATGCTCCTGGGAGCGAAAGTGCTTGGAAGCACTCGGGATATTAAGCGCATTACCGCTAAATATAAGGTCAATGAGATTATAATCGCGATCCCTTCTATTGGAGGTTCTCAATTGCGCGAAATTGTCCAGGGATGTAAACAAACAAGTTGTGCAGTCAAAATTGTTCCTGGGATTTATGAGCTGATTGATGGTAATGTGACCGTACAGCAATTAAGAAATGTAGACCTCGAAGATCTATTGCGCCGTGATCCTGTCACGCTTGATTTAGAGCAGATTGCCGGTTATTTAACTGGAAAGAGGATTTTGGTAACAGGGGCAGGCGGATCGATAGGTTCAGAGCTTTGCCGACAGATCGCTAAACTTTCTCCTTGTGAGCTTGTATTGCTAGGGAAAGGCGAAAATAGTATTTATGAAATTGACAGAGAACTGCGTGAAAAATATAGTGGACTTACGCTTAAACCCATTATCGCTGACGTACGCGATAGTGATAGGATTAATGAAGTTTTTACTGACTTAAAACCTGAGGTTGTATTTCATGCTGCTGCCCACAAACATGTTCCGCTAATGGAAGTGCAACCGGCGGAAGCGGTACGTAATAATATATTTGGTACTAAAACCGTAGCTGAGGCAGCAGATAGAGTTGGTACGGGTATCTTTATCATGATATCGACAGATAAAGCGGTGAACCCAACCAGTGTAATGGGAGCAACAAAAAGAGCTGCCGAGCTTGTTGTTCAGAGTATGAATATGGCAAGTAAAACAAGATTTGCGGCTGTCCGATTTGGCAATGTACTGGGAAGTCGTGGTAGCGTTGTTCCGTTATTTAAGCAACAGATTGCTAAAGGTGGGCCTATTACTATAACTCATCCTGACATGGAACGGTATTTTATGACAATACCAGAAGCTACCCAATTAGTACTTCAGGCGGGAGCATTAGCTAACGGTGGCGAGGTATTTGTACTTGATATGGGCAAGCCAGTTAAAATTTTGGATATGGCCTATGATTTGATTGAACTTTCTGGATTAGAGCCTGGAAGAGATATTGAGATTAAGTTTACTGGTTTGCGTCCCGGTGAAAAGCTTTTCGAAGAATTGCTTACTGCAGAAGAAGGCACTACTTCAACTAAACATGAAAAAATTTTTGTCGCCAATTTAAAAACGGTAGATATGCGACAACTCCAAATGGATTTGGAGTTGTTACGAGCAGCAGCGTCTTCTGGTGAATTTATTTCAGTTCTCGCGTCAATGCTTCCATCTTACCATAAAGCTAGAGGGAAATATTGTGGAGTTGATACCACCCAGAAGGTAAAAATTGATGTTAAGAGTGAAACTGGTAGCAATGTGGTACAGGCAGAGCAGGTTTATGCAAGTTAAGAAAAGCTCTCTCTTAATTATTTAATTCCTGCTGGCAGAAAAAATTATGGCTATCGTGCGCTTGATATTACATTTATTAATGTAATAAATGATTTAATGATTTTCATTTGCAAAAATAAGCGAACGAGGTTTCTGATGATAAAATACTAATTCAGAACAAACTCGTTCTTTTTTGTTTACTTAAACTGAATATTTTGCTGAGACAGTAATTATCAGTAAAGAATTTGTGAGGAGGTGTAGCGCGCTTGGAATATTACGTAATAAAAAGAACAATCGACTTCATATTAGCACTTATTGGGTTAATTGTATTGATGCCAGTATTTTTAATTTTGGCTGCAGCTATTAAGTTTGAGTCAAAAGGTCCTGTCTTTTTTAAGCAGAAAAGAGTTGGAAAAGGAAAAACATATTTTAACATTTTGAAATTTAGAACCATGAGAATTGATACGCCGCAGGACACTCCAACACATTTGCTCTTAAACCCAGAACAATACATTACAAGGATCGGTAAATTTCTTAGGAAAACTAGTCTGGATGAAATTCCCCAGATTTGGAATATTTTTATTGGAGAAATGTCAATTGTTGGACCGCGGCCTGCTCTTTGGAATCAATATGATCTTATTGCAGAGAGAGAGAAATATGGTGCAAATGATGTTCTTCCAGGTTTGACTGGATGGGCTCAAATTAATGGTAGAGATGAGCTAACAATAGAAACAAAGGCTCGGTTTGATGGAGAGTATGTTCAAGGTATGAACTTTGCTTTTGATTGTAGATGCTTTTGGGGAACCATACTCTGCGTTCTAAAGAGTGAAGGTGTTATTGAAGGGGGAACATCCAAAGTGGAGAATGAGGATACTAAAAGAGTGATAGGAGTAGCTTCCGAAGAAAATAGTGGTAAGAGGCTAGAGGTATAGTGGTTAAACATGAAAACAAGAAGATACTTATCACAGGGGCTAATAGTTATATAGGTACTTCTTTTGAGAAATGGATAGCGCGATATAATTTGTCACGCAGGTATTCTCAATACCATATTGATACAGTTGAGACGAAAAACTACGAATGGAAGGAAACTTCATTCGCGGGATATGATACTGTTTTCCATGTCGCTGGCATTGTTCATATTAATGAAACAAAAGAAAACAAAACTTTATTTTTTTCAGTTAACAGAGATTTAACAGTAGAGCTTGCCCAAAAAGCTAAGAAAGACGGTGTGAAGCAATTCATATTTCTTAGCACGATGAATGTTTATGGGATCAATAGTGGTGTAATTACCCAGAAAACCTCTCCGAGCCCTAGAACCAGCTATGGGATCTCTAAACTACAAGCGGAAGAGAAGATTCAATTATTGAAAGATGATAATTTTAACATAGCGATTATTCGTCCGCCAATGGTATATGGAAAGAATTGCAAAGGGAATTATTCTAGGCTTGCTGCATTATCTCTAATGTTGCCCTTATTTCCTGAGGTGGACAACCAGCGGAGTATGATTTATATTGATAATCTTTCGGAATTTGTGAGAGTGTTAATTGATGATTGCAGTAGTGGAGTTTTTCTCCCACAAAATGAGGAGTACGTGAACACGAGCAAACTAGTGATGCTAATAGCTAGCGCTAATGGGAAGAAGATCCGAAAAACTAAGTTGTTTAATCCAATATTACGCTTGCTATGTAAAAAGATTGATATTATAAATAAAGTGTTTGGGGATTTAGTGTATGACCAAAATGTCTCTAGGTATAAAAAAAACTACTGCGTTTCTGGTTTAGAAGAGTCAGTAAGATTAACGGAGGCATAAATGAAAAAGGTTGTTATACTAACAAATCACGATGCTTATACTTATAATTTCCGTAAGGAAATTATTAAGAGTTTAATTGATAATGGATATAAAGTCTATATTGTTCTTCCATATGGAGAAAAAGTTGAGTTGTTAAAAAAAATGGGGTGTGAATTTATTGACATTCCGCTTGATAGACGAGGAACCAATCCTTTCACTGATTTTAAATTGCTTTTCCGATACAGAAAGCTGCTTCAGGAGCTTAAACCAGGTACAGTTCTAACTTACACTATAAAACCTAATCTCTATGGCGGAATAGTTTGTCGATTATTGAAAATACCTCATATTGCTAATATAACCGGACTGGGATCTGCTATTGAGAAGGGTAGAATAATACAGAAAATTACTCTTATGTTGTACCGCGTTGCTTTTGGGAGAATTAACTGTGTTTTTTTACAAAACGAGGAAAATCTCCAGTTTTTTATTGATAAAAGAATTGCCATGGGTAAACATCGATTGATACCAGGATCTGGTGTTAACTTAAAACATTTTCAGGTTTTAGATTATCCTTCGGATGAGGTTATAGAATTTCTCTTTATAGGAAGGGTAATGAAGGAAAAAGGTATTGATTTGTATATAGAGACTGCGAAAACTATTAAAGAAAAATACCCTAATACAGTATTTCATATTTTGGGTTTTTGCGAAGAAGCATATGATGAATACCTTAAACAATTGGATAAGCATGGTACAATTAAATTTCATGGAATGCAAAGTGATATTCGACCATTTATTGAAAAGAGTCATTGTACTATTCATCCATCGTATTATCCGGAAGGACTGTCGAATGTACTTATCGAGAGTGCAGCATGCGGCAGACCGGTTATTGCCACAAATAAGAGTGGTTGTAGAGAAACTGTAGATGATGGTGTTACTGGATTTTTGGTAAGGGAAAAAGATAGTCAGGATTTAATAGAAAAGGTAGAGAAATTTATACAATTGGATTATGAGAATAAGAAACAAATGGGTTTAGCTGGAAGGGCTAAGATTGAGAAAGAATTTGACAGGCAGATTGTTGTTCAGGCTTATATGGATGAAATAGAAATGATTACAAATGTTTAAATAGGAATGGGTAGAGTTTGTTATGAGTAGAGGCAGAGATAAGTTTAAAAAGTTTTCTTCTATAATTATGTTTTTAGTACGGTTGACCGGTTTTTTACCATTGTGTATGCTTAAACAATTTCTATCTTTTTTTCAACAAACTAAAGGGACAAGAGGTTTGGTAATCAGATATATCTTGCTGAAATGCATTTGTCTGGAATGCGGAGATAATGTAAGTGTACACCCGAATGTTTACCTGTTTTATCCCGAAAGACTATCTTTAGGCAATAATGTAAGCATACATCCGATGTGCTATATAGATGCAGTTGGCAATATCTCAATAGGGAATGATGTTTCTATTGCACATGGCGCTACTATTTTGTCGAGCAGCCATAACTATCAAAGACTTGATGTACCAATAAAGGATCAAGGACTTACAACAAAAAAAACTATCATCGAAGATAATGTTTGGATAGGTGCCAAGGCGACTGTATTATACGGTATTACAGTGGAAACGGGCTCTATAATTGGAGCTAATTCTGTTGTAACCAAGAATATAAATTCAAATACAATTGTAGCTGGTGTACCGGCTGCAATTGTTAATACTAGGGTCATGGAGAAATCAAAAGAATGACAAAGATGATTACAGTTTTTACACCTACTTATAATCGGGCAGAGGCCTTAAATAAATGCTATGAAAGTCTGTGTGGACAAACCAGTAAAGATTTCGTATGGATGGTTGTTGACGATGGGTCAGTAGATAACACAAAAGAGGTTGTGCAAGCCTGGATAGCAGAAAATAAGATTTGCATTGTATATATTTATAAAGAAAATGGCGGTAAAGTATCTTCGATAAACTTAAGTCTGGAGAAATGCGAAACTGAGTTATGGGTTTGTCTCGACTCAGATGACTATTTAACCCCAAAAGCAATTGAGGTTATGATAGCTAACAATCAAATTATTAAATCTAATCCGGATGTTTGCGGGCTTCTTGCACTACGGACAGGACCAGACGGAAAAGTAATGAACAACAAAGGGAGAATTCCTGAAGATATTGTATATGCCTCTCTTCAGAAGATTAGATATGAGCTTAATATTGACACAGAGTATGTATTTGTGTATAAGTCGGCTATTATAAAACAATATCCTTACCCGGTTATTCCGGGTGAGAAATTTTTTGCTTTAAGCTACGTTTATGATCAGGTAGATTTGAAGTATAAATATCGGATTTTGCAAGATGATTTGATGGTTTCTGAATACTTGGAGGATGGAATTACACGAAATAAAATAAAATTAATTAAACATAATCCTAAGGGATATATCATGTTAAAAAGGCAATGTATAGAAATTGCGCCGACATTATTTCGAAAGATCAAATCGGTAATTTTATATGGTGTGGGTTGTTTGATTGATAAGGACACTAATTTCACCACATGTATAAAAAATTCACCGGCTAAGTTTTTTTCATTGTGCTTATTGCCGGTTACATGGCTTGTTTATATGAAAAGATTCCGTTAGCTTTTAGTTTAGTTTGTTTTTCCTAACGCATGAACAATGCGCGAAAATCAGGACAGCGTATCAAATATAATAATTAGAATTGGGAGAATCATTAATGGTTGTTTATTGGTTATTAGCATGTCTAATAATAATATATTTGGCAACAATGCGTCGTTTTGATTTTTTTAGTATTGGAGTTATTAGTTTTTTGCTTTATACTTCACCTTGTTTTTGGGGAGACACGTATATACCGGGGATATATTATGGTGCAATATCTGATGATACCTATTTAGCCGTTAATAGTATGCTTATGGTTATTTTTTTATCAATGATAATTTATGATTTAGTAACAAGAATACCAGATAACAAGATCGGTACTGATATTATAAGTGTTAGATTTCAAGTAAGTATGAATTTGCTTACATTACTTTCTATAGCAGCAATGATGTATACAATATATGATTTAGGTTTTCTAAATTTAGTTAACAGTAAACGAGTGATTAGTGGTCAGATTAATACTGTTTCATATGGTTTTTCCTTATGGTCAGCGTTAGTAGTATTTACTTATGGAAAAATAACTAAAAAAAATATAATATTATTAGTATCGTTGATTCCCATATTTTTTAATCTTTTTATAGGATCTAGATCTTTTGCCGCAACAGTTTTTATTATATATTTTTTATTACTTTGGTATAATGATCGACAATTTATTGTCCGCAACAAAAAGTCGATAGTATTTAGCTTTGTTACTTTTTTAGGCATTCTTGTGTATAAGGAAATTTATAAAGTAGTAAAAACATTTGATTTAGGGTTAATTGGCAGTATACTGACTGATTCTAGTACTTATACTAAAATATTTAAGCTTGAAGAAACTCAAGTTGTCTTGTCAACATTAAATTATGTGCTTGATATAGATTACAAATTGAGTTATTACGAGGCTATTGCTAGGATTGTATCTGTTATACCGTTTGCTAATAATTATATTACTGATGTTTCAATTAGATTTTCTTCCTTAGTAAAAAATGAAATATTTGATGCGCATTATGGACTTGCAAGTAATATTTGGGCAGAAACATATAGCATGGGTGGCTATCTAGGAATGTATATTATGGTGTGTTTGTGGATTGTATTACTTATGCAAGGGAATAAGATGTTGAATAAGGGAACTGTCCTTCAGAAAATATTTTTAATACCGGCTTTTGTTCAAGTCGCTTTCTATATTCATAGATTAGATTTTGTTCAAATTGTAGCTATTTATAAGCAGATTTTGTTGATTTTTATTATTTGGATATTTTTATATATGATTGCACCGATTTTTATTGCTAGAAAAGAGACAGCTTTAGAAGGGGTAGAATAGATATGGAAAGAAATCTGACCATTCATGGATTGCGAGGCCTATGCGCTTTGCTGGTTTTGTGCGCACATGTGTATGGTATGTCAGTAACCGGTGGGGTAATTAAGGGAGAAACAAGACTGGGAGCAATGGGCGTAAACATCTTTTTTATGATAAGTGGTTTTGTTATCCCCTTAGGTTTGATGAAATACAATAATATTCGAGACTTTTTTGTAAATCGGATATTACGAATATATCCTGTGTTTCTTACGCTGCATTTGATTGTATTTTTGGTTGGACCGATTATTGGCTATGAGTGGTTAAAAAATATTGGATTTGTTGCCTACATTAAAGGATTTTTTTCTAACCTTTTTTTGCTTCCGGGAATTTTTAAGTTGCCTATAGCTCAAAAAAATGCATGGTCTTTAAGTTATGAGGCCGTTTTTTATATTATTATGTCTATGCTTTTTTTAGTAAACACAAAGCCCATAAAAAACATTAGCAGATATATTCTATATGGTTTCTGGATTGTTATCAGTGGGATAATTATCTACTACCATCCAAGAACATTATATTTTGCAGCAGGTGTTTTGGGGTTTTATATAAGCTATAAGCAGGTAAAAATAAGCAAATATTTAGTATATAGTAATCCTTTTGTTTTTCTGGTTATGCTTATATTTTTAAAGAGTAATTTTTATATATCGTTAGCTCTTAGTACGTTATTCTTTATTCCCTTGGTAATCGAACAAGGATTTATGTCGAAACTGTTAAAAACAAAATGGTTTAAATATTATGGTGATATTAGTTATAGTTTGTATTTAATACACCCCTTTGCTTTATATCCATTTAAAATGATTTTTAGTAAATATAGTCAATATATAATTGCGAATAATTTACAGAGTGTTACAATACTTGTTTTTGCAATTGTGGGCTTGATAGTTTCCACCGGCTTATCTCATCTGTCTTATATTTATATTGAAGGATGGTTTACAAGACGGTTAAAAAAGTATATATATGGTGGAGTATACAGTGTTGTAGCTGATAATGGTGGAGACATAAAAAGGGAAGCGACAAATGCTGGATTATAACGCAGATACTTGTGGTTTACCAGAATTCCAAGCAATAGAGAGAGGAATGTAAAATGAGTATAGATGGAAGAAAGATAATTGTTATTATACCTGCAAGAGGCGGATCAAAAGGAATACCACGTAAAAATATTAGATTTTTAGCGGGGAGACCATTGATCAGCTATTCCATTGAAAATTGTAAAAAGAGTAAATATATTGACCATGTGGTTGTTTCAACTGATGATGATGAGATTTCCTACATAGCGAGCAGATTCGGCGCTTGTGTGTTAAAGAGACCGGATAAATTGGCACAAGATGAGATTCCTTTAGATCCCGTAATTTATCATGCTGTGGTCGAAATGGAAAAACAGGAAAATGTAAAATGTGATATCGTAATAACTGTTCAGCCAACTTCACCACTACTTTCGACAGTGAATATCGATCAAGCTATTGAAGCGTTTATTGCCAAAAATGCTGATACCTTATTATCGGTAGTCGATGACAGACACTTGTCATGGACCAAAATCAATGATAAGTATATACCGAATTATACAGAAAGAAAAAACAGGCAATACTTATTGCCTAACTATAAGGAAACCGGTGGAATTGTAATTACAAAAAGAAGTTGTATGACGGAAAGCAAACGCTTCGGTGAACACATGGAAGTATTTCAATTGGGTAAATTCGAAGCGATTGATATTGATGACGAATTGGACTGGTGGGTTGCTGAGAAGATATTAAAAAGGCGCAAAATACTTATCAGAGTTGAGGGCTACAAAGAAATAGGCTTAGGACATATATATAGAACGTTGCTGTTAGCAAATCGGTTGCTGGATCATGAGCTTTTATTTGTTTTAGATGAAAAATCAGACATCGGAATACAATTAATTAAATCCAATAATTACAGGGTAACTTCTTTTTCATCTAGAGAGCAGCTTGATGCGATTATCCAGTCTTATGCGCCAGATATTATTATTAATGATATTTTAGATACTACAGGTGAATATATTACGTATTTAAAAGACAAGCAGCTATTCGTTGTTAATTTTGAAGATATGGGGGAAGGTACCCAGTATGCTGATTTGATAATCAATGCACTGTATAATGATAAGTACCCTCTGCGCAATCACTGTTGGGGAAAAGACTATTACTGTTTGCGAGATGAGTTTTTTTTAATTAACCCGAAGGAAATTAAAAAGAAAGTAAATAACATATTAATTAGTTTTGGCGGAACAGATATTAATGATTATACGAGAAGAGTACTTACTCTTATTGCTGGCTTAAACCTAAAGGATATCAAAATAATAGTTGTAACCGGACTAGGTTATGAAAATATTGACATACTTAAAAATGAGGCTTTAAAGTTAAACATGGATATAGAAATTCTGCAAAACATTAGATATATTAGCAAGTACATGTACGAAGCTGATATTGCTATTACATCCGCAGGAAGAACTGTGTATGAGCTAGCGTCTATTGGTACCCCGACTATAGTGGTGGCGCAGAATAATCGGGAAATACGTCACACATTTGCATGCACGGATAATGGTGTTATAAATTTAGGATTAGGATATGAAACCTCAGATGAAGATATAAAAGAAGCTATAATGAAATTAGTTGATAATTACGAGCTTAGAGTAAAGTGTAGTCAATTGATGTTAAGGAATGATCTTAAGTCAGGTGTTGAAAGAGTACTAAAATTGATTTTTGAGGAATATGAAAAATTTTTAGGGGGAAAAAGCGGTGAGTATTTATCAGCAAATTAAAGAAAGACAAGAGGCTTTTATAATAGCTGAAATCGGAGTTAATTTTTATGATATAGCAAAAGAGAAAAATATTACGCTTATGGAAGCCGCTAAATTAATGATTAAAGAAGCATATGAAAATGGAGCTAACGCAGCGAAATTTCAAAGTTATAAAGCCGAAACGTTAGCATCGAAATATTCACCGGCGTATTGGGATCAGAGTGAAGAGCCGACAAACTCTCAATTTGAGTTGTTTAAAAAGTTCGATGCATTTGGCGTAAAAGAATATGAAGAATTAGCTGGGTATTGCAAGGCGCTGGGGATTATATTTTTATCAACGCCGTTTGATTTTGAATCGGCAGACTATTTAGATGATCTAATGGAAATTTACAAAATTTCCTCATCAGACTTAAGTAATCTACCATTTATTGAGCATATAGCCCAGAAAGGTAAACCGGTATTTTTATCTACCGGGGCAGCTACGATTGAAGAGATACAGGAAGCTGTAAATACAATACATAAGACAGGCAATAATGAGATCTGCATTATGCATTGCGTTTTATCATACCCAACGAATTTTGAAGATGCTAATTTAAATATGATTAAGCATTTGCATGAAGTGTTTCCGGAATATCCGCTGGGATTTTCAGACCATACCCGCCCGGATGATACCATGCTGGTATTAACTATTGCATTTCAATATGGTGCAAAGGTTATTGAGAAACACTTTACGCTAGATAAGAGTTTACCGGGCAATGATCATTATCATGCAATGGATCCGGAAGATTTAAAGAAATTTTGTAATAATATCAAATTGCTGCAAAAGCTAAATGGGCAATATCATAAGCAACCACTTGCTTGCGAGCAGGAATCACGGAAACAGGCCAGGCGAAGTATTGTTGCAAAAGTGGACATAGCCAAAGGTGAAGTTGTAACCGCGGATAAAGTAGCATTTAAACGACCTGGCACCGGGATTTCTCCGAAGGAATTAAATGAGGTTTTAGGAAAACAAGTCAAATATAACATTGAAAAAGATAAAGTATTACAATGGGAAGACTTCTGAAAAATATTGTAGAGGATGTGCGCGTGTGTATACAGTTCTATCAGGTGCAAAGAAGAATATAGGAGATTTTTTAATTACAGATAGATGTAAAAAGTTATTGCAGGAACATAGGCCTGATCGTCAACTGGTGCAGCTGCCACATTGGGAAGTGTTGGACAACCATTTAGATCAAATTAATGCAAGTAAGGCAGTTATTATCATGGGGGGGCCAGGGTTTCAACTTAATTTCTATCCCCACGTCTATAAATTAGTTAAAAATCTCGATGATATCAAAGTTCCGATAATCCCTATGGGATTAGGGTGGAAAGGATTTCCCGGAGATTATCTTACTATGAAGAATTATAGATTCAGCAATTCATCGTCAAATTTGCTGAACAGAATCAGTAGAGAAACAGAATATGTCAGTTGCCGCGACTATATGACAAAGAGGATTTTGAACAATAACGGAGTAAAAAATGCTTTAATGACCGGCTGCCCGGTCTGGTATGATATAGAATCAATAGGCAAAGATATGAGAAAACCCAAAGAGATTAAAAAAGTTGTATTTACTCCGGCACAAGTTCATATATACAAAAATCAATCCATTGATATTCTTAAATTATTGAAAAACTTATTTCCACATGCAGAGTTGTATTGTTCCTTCCACAGGGGGATAGATTCTTATGATGAATTTACTCCCAAGGCTGATATTACAAATAATGTGACTATTGCACAAGAAGCACAAAAACTTGGTTATAAAGTGGAGGATGTCTCTTTTGACCTAAATAAAATTAATTTTTATGATGAGTGTGATTTACACATTGGATATAGAGTTCATGGCCATATCTATTTCTTAAGCAGGAGAAAGCCATCAATATTAATCCATGAAGATGGCCGGGGGCGGGGTGTATCAGAAGCTCTTAATGTTTTAGGTGTAGATGGGTTTGCAAGAACTTCACCAGGTTTTATCGCTGATAAATATAATATGCCGATAGTTACCAAAGCAATAAAAAAATCATTAGGTGTTATTAGACCTAATGGTAGTGCAATAGATATTCTCGGAGTCTATATAAGAGATGAAGTAGAGAGCGGATTTAGCAGATTCGCTGGTGTGGGGAAAGTTATTGATTCAAATTATGAAATAATGAAGCGATTTATTAAAAGTTTACCATAGAGAGGCTTGAAAATATGTATGGTTTTAATTAATAAATTTAAAAATTTGCTGGCATGTATTATTCCTAATGAAATAGTGCAGAAATTTAGTTATAGGCAGTATTTGCAAGATGGCTGTGTTATAGGTAGAGAAGTTGAAATAATAAATAGTAAATTAGAATCAAGATCTAGATATGCACATCATTCTTCAATACGTAACTCCGTTGTTGGGAACTATTCATCGATAGGAAGGAATACTTATATTAACCATGCTCAAATAGGCAAGTTTTGTTCGATTTCTTGGAATGTCACAATTGGGGCGACAAGTCATCCGACGAATAGGCTTACAACTCATGCATTTCCTTACGTTGCACGAATTGGTTTTGTAGATAAAGATAATCAGCATTGCAACAGAGTATCAATTGGAAATGACGTATGGATAGGTTGCCATAGTGTTATTATGCCAGGTATTACTATTGGACACGGTTCTATAATTGGGGCAGGTGCGGTTGTGACAAAAGATATTCCGGATTATGCTATTGCTGCTGGAAATCCCGCTAAAGTTATGAGATATAGGTGTAGCGAAGAAATGATTAAAAAATTATTAGAAATTAGCTGGTGGGACTTCTCTAAGGATAAAATAATGGAATGCTTAGGACTTTTTCAACAGGATTTAAATGAAGATGTATTAGCGCAATTACTCAGAATTAGGGAGCAAATGGATTGATGTATTTTACTTTACTGAAAAAAATTATTGGGAAGGAGAATCTTGAATTTCTTGCCCATGCAAAAAATTATTTTACTGCAGATTTATTAACTGTTGCTTTAGGCTTTGTTAGTCTCCCTATATTAACAAGATTACTAGAACCAAATGAATATGGCATTTTAGCCATATTTTCTTCTTTGCTTTCAATTACAGTTATTCTTTTAAATTTGAACATTGACTCAGGTATTAAAAGATACTACTTTGAAAATAGTTCAGACTTTTACATGGTATTAGGGAGTAATATTATTTTTCTGGGATGTTTTAATGTTTTACTTGGTTTTTTACTTTTTGGTCTTAGAAAAATTCTTGCTCCTATGATAGGTATTGATACGAATTTATTTCTTTTGGCAATCGTGGTTACTATTCTAATGATTCCGGGTAAGCTTCTTTTAGGATATTTACAAGCAACTAAAAATAGTAAAAAGTATTCTGTACTTTCTGCTTGTATAAATATTAATATTTTATGGATAGCTATTTTGCTTATGTTTATGTTGAAAGAAGATAAATATATGGGAAAGGTTTATGCCCAATTAATTATTCAAGGAGTATTTTTTTTATATGCTTGTTTTGTATTACAAAAGTTGTCTAGATTTTCATTTAAATGGAGTCATTTAAAATATACTTTGAGTTTTAGTTTGCCTTTATTACCAGCGGCATTGTCGGCATTTGTTTTAGGTTACTTTGATAGAATTATTATTCAGCAATTGACAAATTCAACATATACGGGTTTGTATTCGTTGGCTTATAATGTTGGAATGCTAATGAATGTTATTGTATTAGCAAGTAATAAATCCTGGCAACCTATTTTTATGGAGCAAATGACAAAAAAAGAGTATAAAAAAATTGATGATTTAGTCTACAATTATTCCAATTACATTTATTTCTGCGCAGCGAGTTTGATTCTTTTTTCTAAAGAAATTATTATTATTATGGCAGACAAAAAATACTATGCGGCTTTATCATTAATTCCGATAATCGTTATAGGATATATATTCTTCTTTTTATATACTATATATTTTCAATATGTCATTTATCGAAAAAAGACTATATTAACATCTGTCACAAGTATATTTGCTGGAGTCGTAAATATCGTTTTAAATTATTGGCTAATTCCTAAATATGGTTATATGGTTGCTGCATATAATACAGTAATTTCGTATTTTCTACTTTTTGTATTAAACTATATTAGTGCTAATTTTATTCTTAAAGAGCGAACGGTTTCCCTAAGGAGAATATTGCCAAATTCCACGATGGTAATTTTGATAACAATTGTATATTATTTGATTACAAGTTACGTAGATAACTATATTATAGGATTATTTGTTAAAATCGTAATTTTTTTATACTTATTGTTTTGCATTTTCATAAAAAAAGGAAACACTATTTTGGCTTTAATAAAAAGGTAGGTTTATATTATGCAATTAACTGTTAAAGAAATATGCGAAAAAATATGGGATTTAGAAAACAAATACAATTTACTTACTAGAGAGTTTCAAGGAGTAAAAGTTTGGCATCTCCTTAGAATGAATTTATATTATGATATTGTTCAGGAAACAGGAGTGTTTGGACAACCACATACCAAGCGAAATGGTATAGCAGACAGAATTAAAGAAATATCGAGTTTTTTATATAGCAGTTTTATAAACAATCCTCTCAGAGGAAACCACAAGAAAAAGATTGTAGTTTTTGACCACCCCCGAAAAAGGATAGTTAATAACAAATATATAGATATATATACGAACTATTTAATCAATAGTCTAGATGAAGACGATGTTTTGGTATTGGAACAATCCTATTTAAACAAGCATTTCACAGAGCCGGAAGCTAAACGAAAACACACGGATTATTTGCAAATACTAACAGTCCTTATGAGCAAAATTTATCGCATTAATTTTAATAATCAAGAAGCTGCATTAATAAAAACACTAGAAGATGAAATGTATGATTTGTTTGGCACTAAGCTGAATCTGAATAAAAAGTTCCTGGAAGCCCTAAAAAAATATAAGATTCGTTATCGGCTTTATGATAATTTGTTTAAAACAATAAAACCGGAAAAGATATTTATTGTTGTGTCATATTCCTATGGATCGCTAATTGCAGCAGCCAAGCATAATAGTATACCGGTCATTGAAATTCAGCATGGGACAATCAGTCCATATCATTTGGGATATAGCTTCCCTAACTGCGACCAGGAATTAGAATATTTTCCCGATTACTTTTATTCTTTTGGTCAGTATTGGGGAGAAAGTGTAAAATTACCGATCGGGCAAGATAAAATAATACCATATGGGTTTCCTTACTTCAAAGACTTAAAAAAGGATTATGAAGGTATTGTGAAGAACACCAAACAGTTACTGTTTTTATCTCAAGGTGTAATTGGAAAAGAACTGTCTAGGTTTGCTTATCAAGCTGCACTAGAATTAAAAGACTATAAGATTATTTATAAGCTGCATCCGGGTGAATATGACAGATGGCAAGAAGAATATGAAGAATTGAAGCTTGCAGAGCGGCTTGAAAACTTCACTATAGTAGATAACGATAAAGTTAATTTATATCAATACTTAGCAGAGTCGCAATACCAAATAGGTGTTTTTTCTACGGCCGTTTATGAAGGATTTGCATTTAGATGCAAGACGATATTAATTGATTTGCCAGGAGTAGAATATATGAATGATCTGGTGAATGACGGCTTTGCAAAAAAAGTCGGTAACGTTGAAGAATTGCAAGAAGCATTAAAGCAGGATAACTATAAAGATATTGACATTAATTACTTCTTTTCGAATATGTAGTCGGAATGGCAGATAAAATTTCTAAAAACAAAGTTAGGAAGGTAATAATATGTACAAAATAGCAGTAGCAGGGACCGGATATGTAGGTTTAGTGGCAGGCGTATGTTTTGCGGAAGTTGGTCATCAAGTAACTTGTGTAGATATTGATGAATCAAAAGTCAATCTTATGAAACAAGGGATTTCACCTATTTACGAGGCCAGTCTAGAAGAATTGATGAAAAAAAACTATGCAGCCGGTAGATTAGAATATACAACTGATTATGAGGCGGCCTACAAAGATGCTGATGCTGTTTTTATTGGTGTAGGAACTCCGGAGCAGCCTGACGGTTCTGCTAATCTTTCTTATATAGCAACAGTGGCAAGGCAGATTGCTGAAACGATAGAGAAGGACTGCCTTGTTGTAGTAAAATCTACAGTCCCAGTTGGTACAAATGATAAGGTTGAACAATTCATAAAAGATTTTTTGGTTAATGATGTTAAGGTAGAAGTTGCTTCCAACCCGGAATTTTTGGCACAAGGTACGGCAGTACGTGATACACTTCAGGCTGCCCGGATTGTTATTGGCACAGAGAGTAAATGGGCCGAAGAATTGCTCATGGAAATTTATAGACCATTTAATCTGCCTATTGTATCAGTTAGTAGAAGATCTGCCGAAATGATTAAATATGCCTCAAATGACTTCCTTGCTCTCAAGATCTCATATATGAATGATATTGCGAATCTTTGTGAGTTAGTAGGTGCAAATATTCAAGACGTAGCCAAAGGGATGAGTTTTGATGAACGTATAGGCAATAAATTTTTAAATGCCGGTATTGGTTATGGTGGCTCTTGTTTCCCGAAAGACACAAAAGCACTGGAATATTTGGCCAAGCAAAACGGCTATGAACTAAAAACAGTCAAGGCCGCTATTGAGGTAAATACCGACCAAAAGACAGTATTATATAAAAAGGCAAGCAATAGATTGATTACTTTTAATGGTTTAAAGGTAGCTGTTCTTGGCCTTACTTTTAAGCCAGGAACAGATGATTTGCGAGAAGCTCCTTCTCTTGAAAATGTGCCGCTACTATTGGCTCAGGGAGCTGACATCTATGCGTATGATCCTGTTGGGGCGGAAAACTTTAAAAGAAAGTACCCTGAAGGAAAAAACGATAGAGGATTCATAACTTATGTGGATAAAGCTGAGGAAGCTTTATCTAATGCTAATGTCTGCTTCATCTTTACTGAGTGGGCAGAGGTAAGTGCAGTAAAGCCGGAGGATTATAAGAAACTTATGAGGACTCCGCTGGTTTATGATGGCAGGAATATTTATAAAATCGAAGAGATGAAAAAGGCAGGAGTAGAGTATTACTCTATTGGCAGGAAATAGGGCGGCAAACTAAGGGGAAATTCAAACTAAATGTGTTGCGATTACTTATAATAGTCAATTGTCAAGGCGGTTACTTGAGTAGCTTCTATAATACGTTCTGGCATCGGCTGTTGCTGCCAATCAGCAGCATATTCAGCCGATGTTTTATTATATAAGGAATCTATAGCCTATTGTTATAGTAAAAAATACAAATTCCTTAAGTTCCTCATTTTGAGTAACTTGGAGGTAATAAGAATAAAATGTCGAAGTAAGAAAAAATAAATAAATAAACAAATAAATAAAAAACAAAGAGGAGTATCTATGAAAGGTATTATTCTTGCAGGGGGATCTGGTACCCGCTTGTATCCACTAACGCGGTGTATTTCTAAACAGTTACTCCCCGTTTATGATAAACCTATGATCTACTATCCCTTATCAGTTTTAATGCTTGCAGGGATTCAAGATATATTGATCATATCCACAGAAGCGGATATACCACGGTTTCAAAACTTGCTTAATGACGGTTCCGATTTTGGAATATCTATTTCATATGCCGTACAACCAAAGCCGGAGGGTTTAGCTCAAGCTTTTATTATTGGAGAAGAGTTTATTGGAACCGATCACGTTGCTTTGATACTCGGTGATAATATTTTTTATGGACAAGGCTTTACTCCATTACTTACACGGGTTGCAGATCGTGAGGCCGGTGCAACAGTATTTGCTTATCGTGTGAACAATCCTATCCAATTTGGTATTGTTGAGTTTGACAACCAATTCAATGCTATTTCAATAGAAGAGAAGCCTGTTAAGCCCAAATCGGATTTTGCAGTTACAGGGTTATATTTTTATGATAATGATGTTGTTTCAATTGCTAAAAATTTAAAGCCGTCTTTACGTGGGGAACTGGAAATTACCGATGTTAATAGGGCTTATCTTGAAATGGGAAAATTGAAAGTTGAGATATTAGGCAGGGGGTTTGCTTGGCTTGATACCGGAACTCATGAGGCATTGCTTGCTGCTTCGCAATTTATTGAGACAATTGAAAGTCGGCAGGGACTAAAGGTGGCATGTCTTGAAGAAATCGCTTTTTATAAAGGGTATATTACAAAAGATGAACTTGTTAGACTGGCACAACCTCTTCAGAAAAATGGTTATGGTCAATACTTATTAGATATTATCGCCAGACCTTCAATTTATAAAAATGGTTGAGCATAGGATGGATAAGATGCGTGATATGAAATCAATTTTAATTACTGGTGGAGCAGGGTTTATTGGTTCGAATTTTATCCCATACATTTTGACTAAATACCCCAGTTATCGGATTGTAAATATGGATAACCTTACTTATGCTGGAGATCTAGAAAATCTTACAGAGGTAAAGAGTAATCCTCATTATAAATTTATTCAGGGTGATATATGTAATAAAGAGTTAGTTTCTTTTGTATTTAAAGAATATGATGTTCGTGGAGTAATTCATTTTGCAGCAGAATCGCATGTGGATAACTCTATTCATTCGCCGGATGCCTTTATAAAAACTAACATAAACGGTACTCAAATTTTGCTTGACGTTGCGCGAAGTTACTGGATGGAGGCTCCTAATAAGTACAAACCTGACTTTGCCGGGGGCCGTTTTCACCATATTTCTACAGACGAGGTTTATGGTTCTTTGGGGGATACCGGATTTTTTACGGAAGAAACGCCGTATGCGCCCAATAGCCCCTATAGTGCAAGTAAAGCAGGTGCAGATTTGCTTGTGCGAAGCTATTTTCATACGTATGGCTTGAATGTAGTTACAACAAACTGCTCAAATAATTATGGTCCCAAGCAGCATTCTGAGAAGTTGATTCCTACGATAATACGTAAAGCATTAAGTCAGGAACCTATTCCTATATATGGAAACGGGAGAAATATCAGGGATTGGTTATATGTATTAGATCATTGTAAAGCCATCGATTTAGTATTTCATAATGCATTGCCTGGTGAAAAATATAATATTGGCGGAGGCATAGAAAAGACCAATCTGGAGGTTGTAGAAACAATTTGCCAGATTCTTGACAAGTTAAAACCAACAACAGGACTATCTTACAAAGAGTTAATTGCTTTTGTCACTGATCGCCCAGGACATGATTGGAGATATGCGATTGATGCAACCAAAATACATAAGCATTTTGGGTGGAACCCTGAACTTGTTTTTGAAAAAGGGCTAATTTTAACAGTGCAATGGTATTTAGAGCGTAAAAAGGCTTATTAGATTTGGTGCGATACTCAAGGGATGGAGAGGACATTGTGAAAATAAGTATTGTTTCAACGTTATATCGTTCAGCACAATTCATCGATGAATTTTACCGTCGTATGAAAGAGAGTGTCGAACAGTATAGTGATACGTTTGAAATTATCTTTGTGGATGATGGATCACCAGACAATTCCAATTATATTGTGCAGCAATTGATCCAAAGAGACTCTCGTGTAATTCTTGTTGAATTGTCAAGAAATTTCGGTCATCATCACGCAATTATGGCTGGTTTGAGCCAAACGACAGGAGATTTAATATTTTTAATAGATTCTGATTTAGAAGAGCAGCCTGAGTGGATCGGTTTTTTTCTAGAACGTTTAAGAAAAAATGAAGTTGACGTGGTATTTGGTTTACAGCAGCGGCGTATGGGAGGCTGGTTTCGTAAAATTACAGGGAGTCTATTTTACAAGCTGTTTAATTTAGTTTCTGATACAGAAATTCCCGTTAACCCTTGTACAGTTAGGTTAATGACAAAACGCTTTGTTGAAGCTGCGTTAAATTTAAAAGAAAGTAATCTGTTTTTGGCAGGGAATTTTGCATGGGCTGGTTTTAGGCAATTGCCAATTGAAGTCAACAAACTATGTAATAAAGAAGAAGGAAAGTCAAATTATAAAATTTTAAAGCTATTAAAACTTTTTTTTAATGCGATTACATCTTTTTCAAGCTATCCACTAATTCTTGCATTTGTTGTTGGTTGTATATTGTCGATTACTTCGGGCTTATTTGGGATAGTATTGCTAATTGATAAACTGCTCCATCCTACTTCATTTCAATTAGGTTACTCATCGTTAATGATTTCTATATGGTTTATTGGGGGCTTAATAATTTTTTTTATTGGAACTATTGGCGTTTATTTATCAAAAATGTTTAATGAAGTTAAGAACCGACCACAATTTATTATAAGAAAAATTTACAAAGGAGCAGAATATGAATAATTGTTTAGATTCTTATAAGGATGCTTATAGCCCATCATCTCTATATACTCTTGATAATAAGTTAATGTTAAATTGGTATACTGACCGAATAATTGAACTGACAAGAGGTTGCGAAAATTTACTTGAATTGGGGATCGGGCATGGTTATTCCTCTGTAAAACTTTCCCAAGCTTTTAAACGGCATCTCGTTCTAGAAGGATCCCAACAGATTATTGAGGAGTTTAAGAATAAGGTGCACGATAAAAAGATTGAGATAGAGCATATCTTTTTTGAAGACTTTTTATCGGCTGAAAAATTTGATGTGATTGTGATGGGCTTTATTCTTGAACATGTTGAAGATCCCGTGTTAATAGCAAAAAAATATAAAGAATTCCTCAAGCCGGGTGGAAAGATATATGTTACAGTACCTAACAGTGAAGCATTAAACAAACGTATTGGTTATGAAGCGGGAATATTAGAAGATATGTCAGCTCTTAGTCCTGCGGACCTAGCGTTTGGACACAGACGTTTATTTACTGTACAAAGCTTGAAAGATTTAATGGAGTCTGTTGGTTATAAGGTAAATATAATTGAGGGAATATTTCTTAAACCAATCACCACACAACAGATTACTGATTTGAATTTAGATGAAAATGTGTTAAGAGGAATGTTGCAAGTTGGAAAGGCGTATCCAGAACTGTGCGTGGGGATTCTTATGGAAGTAGAAGTTGTCTCTAATAAATTCTAATTAATTTGGAATAACGTGTTAATCTTGAGTGTTATTTATTATAAGTATGAAAGAATCTAATGTATAGTTAGGTTGTAGATAAGATGGCATACAATGTTTTAGTCACTGGTGTTGGTGCAATTATTGGGTACGGTATTATTGAAGGATTGAGACATTCCGGATATCCGATAAAAATAATTGGTATGGATATTTATGATGATGCAGTCGGGCAAAACTGGTGTGATTACTTTGAAAAGGCGTTGCCAGCGAATCATCCAGAATATCCACAATTCATGCAATATATTATTGCAAAATATTCTATAGACTTAGTTATTCCGGGCATAGAGCAGGATGCATTTCGACTGTCAAAAATTATGGATGTTTTTAGTAATCAATCAGTCAAATTTGCGCTGAATTCGCCTGAACTAATAGAGATGGCTGCGGATAAATGGGTTACACATCAACGATTGGTTGATGCTGGTTTTTCGACGATTAAGACTTTTATTGCAGGGGAGTTTTATGAACTTACGAAAAGTTTAGGGACACCAATGCTGCTTAAACCACGTCGCTCATATGCATCCAAAGGTATACGAAGATTGTATAATGAAGAAGATTACATTTATTGGCGGAATATATTAAAAGATGATTTTATGATTCAAGAAATTGTTGGACATGATGATGAGGAGTATACGGTAGCTGCTTTTGGCTATGGTGATGGAGCATGTTCTACGAAAATTACTTTCCGCCGAAAACTAAGTGGCGAAGGTGCGACTGCAAAAGCAATGGTGGAGTTTATTCCTGCTCTTGATGAAATAGTGGATAGACTAGCAGACTACTTTAAACCGCTTGGCCCCACAAATTTCCAATTCAGAAAACATGCAGGTGAGTATTTATTACTAGAGATTAACCCGCGAATATCCTCATCAACCTCATTACGGACTGCGTTTGGATTTAATGAAGCAAAGATGTGCCTAGAATATTTTGTTTTGGGGAAAAGAATTGAAATTCCTCAAATTCGGAGAGGACACGCTATTAGATATATTAAGGATATGGTGTTTTATGATGGTAGCAGTAATCGCTGATATTCATGGAAATTATCCTGCTTTACAAGCGGTGTTAAAAGAGATTGACAAGATAGGATGCGACAGGATTATTTCTCTTGGTGATGTAGCAGGTTATTATTGTATGATTAATGAGTGTATAGATGCACTTCGAGAACGGAATATAGTGAATGTTTTAGGAAACCACGATTATTATCTACTTACTGGAATTGCTTGTCCTCGGTCTAACTCGGCAAATATTTGCTTGAAATATCAAGAGGGAATTTTAAGTAAAACAAATCGTTTCTGGTTACAACAATCACTTGAACTGTTAAATGAACAAGATATGTCATTTGTTCATGGCGGTTGGGTTGACTTTCTTGATGAATACATAACGCAGATTAATGATTTATATTTTCGAGATTTTTCTCAAACACTTTTTTTCTCAGGACATACTCATGTTCAAGGGAAGATATGTATAGGAGAAAAAATATATTGTAATCCAGGCTCAGTGGGCCAACCTCGTGATGGAGATCCGAGAGCGGCCTTTGCACTTATATCAAGTTTGGCTGTACAACTTTTAAGGGTTGAGTATGATATTGATCAGGTGGCATTTCAAATGGAACAAGCAGGCTTTAATTCTTATTTTTATGAGAATTTATATAAAGGAAGTCAAATTGGTGGCGCTATTTCAAAGGCTAATTATAGATAGGGAAAGGGAAAACGTTTATGAAAACTGTAGCGGTAATACAGTCAAATTACATTCCATGGAAGGGATATTTTGATATTATTCATGATGTTGATACATTTATTTTCTATGATGATGTGCAATTTACAAAAAACTCATGGAGAAATCGTAATAAGATAAAAAGTAGTAATGGAACAAATTGGATAAGCATACCTGTTGGAACAGATTTAAATCGCCTCATCTGTGAAGTCGCTATTTCTGATCGGCGGTGGCAAGAAAAGCATTGGAAAACAATAGAGCAGTTTTACAAAAAAACGTCGTATTTTAAACTGTATAAAGACTTTTTCTCTGAAATATATCTAGATCAAACGTGGGAAAATTTATCCGAATTAAATCAGCATTTAGTGAAGCGGATATCTACAGAACTGTTAGGAATTAAAACGAAATTCGAAGATTCTAGAAGCTATCAGTCCCATGGAACCAAAACGGATCGCTTAGTAGAAGTGCTCACGAAAGCGGGGGCTAATATCTACTTGTCGGGCCCCGCCGCAGAATCTTACATGAATGAAAATCTCTTGCGAGAAAATGGTATTATTTTGAAATATAAGAATTATGCTGGTTATCCAGAATATCCACAGCTTTACCCGCCTTTCCAGCATGATGTCTCTATAATAGATTTATTATTTAATGTTGGGCCGGAGACTCCTTATTATATATGGGGATGGCGAGAAAAATAGCTATTAACGCTAGTGGGAGTTACAAAAGTATTTATCATACAATAAAGGTGAAATTTATGAAATATATATATATCATTCTGCCAATTATATTTACGGTGTATGGTCAAATTGCGTTAAAGTGGCAAGTTGGTAAGCTTGATCCAAGCCAAAACATGCTTAGTGACAAATATGTGTATTATTTTGTATTGTTAAAAAACCCTTGGATATGGAGCTCTTTTCTTGCAGCGTTTTTGGCTTCACTTGTATGGATGGCTGCAGTATCAAAATTTGATTTAAGTTATGCATACCCTTTTATGAGTGTTTCGTTTGCGTTAGTGCTTTTCTTTTCTGCAGTACTATTTAATGAGCCGGTTAATTTATATAAGGTACTGGGCATTTTTTTTATTATTTTAGGAGTTGTTATCACGAGTAGATCTGCTTAATTACTTTTACATTTGACATGGGTATTGCCTAATATAGTACTTCAAGGTGGCGTTAAAATGATTGTATGCCCAACTCATTTAGCTAGGTTGGAAAGTGAAAATCAACAGTTATTTTGTCCTATTTGCAATTATGTGGCAAGCAAAAAAGTAGATGGTAGCATTTACTTTGAGCCTAGTTTTGAAAAATCTCCAGACTATGACGCAGCAGGATTAGAAATTTTATATAAAGCAGAGCAAAATCATTTTTGGTTTAGTAATCGTATAAATGTGATAAGAAGTGTATTTAAGAAGTATATTCCCAAAGATAAATATATAATAGAGATTGGTGCTGGGACAGGTAGTGTTGCAAGGGCATTAATTAAAGAGGGATATCGTGTAGCAACTGGAGAACTTTACCCTCAAGGGCTGCATTATGCAAAAAAATATGGTATAACGGAACGATATCAATTTAATATTTATCACACACCTTTTAAAGAGCATTTTGATGTTTGTTGTATGTTTGATGTGATTGAGCATTTAGATGACGACTGTCAAGCGTTAAAAAATGTGGGATTAATGCTAAAGGAGAAGGGATTTCTTGTTCTTACCGTTCCGGCGCATTCCTGGCTTTGGAACACAGATGATGTTGTGTCTGGACATAAAAGACGCTATGAACCGCGAGAATTAACTAATCTTGTCGAGAATGCAGGTTTTGATGTTGTGGAATGCAAAAACTTTTTTCTTTCCATTTTACCGTTATTATATTTAAGAAAGCTTTTAAAAAGAGATACGAAGCAACCAGAAGAGGAAAAGAAGCTAGAGCCAATTGAAATTAATTTTTTTATAAATATAATTTTAGATGGTATAACGCAAATCGAAAATATTTTATGCCGTAATTTACGACCTACGGTAGGTGGATCGATAATATTAATTGCGAGGAAAAAAGGATGACAATACCTTTTAATATCCCGCCTGTTACGGGAGCAGAACTTATATATATTCAGCAGGCTATAGCAAATCAGAAGATCTCAGGTGACGGAGAATTCACTAGGAAATGTAATTCATGGTTGCAGGAAACATTACCTTGTCACAAAGCATTATTGACAACTTCTTGTACTCATGCACTGGAAATGGCGGCAATTTTAATTGGCATAAAACCCGGAGATGAGGTTATTATGCCTTCGTATACTTTTGTTTCGACGGCTAATGCATTTGCATTGCGGGGAGCAAAAATTATTTTTGTTGATATTCGACCCGATACAATGAATATTGATGAAACATTAATTGAGGCAGCTATCACTCCCAAAACGAAAGCTATCGTTCCTGTCCATTATGCCGGTGTTGCATGCCAAATGGATACGATTATGGGACTTGCTGCCAAACATGATCTGTTTGTCATAGAAGATGCAGCACAAGGAGTAACCAGCACATACCGGAAAAACACATTAGGTACAATTGGTCATTTAGGATGCTATAGTTTCCATGAGACAAAAAATTATGTATGTGGTGAGGGTGGAGCATTAATCATTAATGATGAAAGATTGATTGAGCGTGCTGAGATAATAAGGGAGAAAGGTACAGATCGGTCTAGGTTTTTCCGTGGCCAAGTTGATAAATATTCCTGGGTGGATATTGGATCATCATATTTACCAAGTGAACTGAATGCCGCATATCTTTATGCGCAATTGGAAAACTGTAATGAGATTTTAGCGAACCGACTGCATTTTTGGAATTTGTATTACAAAATGTTGACTCCGCTTTTTGAACGGGGTTGTATTGAATTGCCGGTGGTACCGGAGGAATGTAAGCATAATGCCCATATGTTTTATATAAAAGCCCGGGATTTAGAAGAGCGTACTCTTTTAATTGATGAACTCAAGCAACAGGGAATAATGTGTGTCTTTCATTATATTCCGTTACATACTGCTGCGGCTGGTGCTCAATATGGCCGTTTCTCAGGCAATGACAGTTTTACAACCTCTGAAAGCGAACGGTTAGTTCGTTTACCGCTGTATTATAATATTGGTGAATGTAATGTGACGACTGTGGTTAATGCGATAGTAAAGTTTTATATAAAATAAGAGAGTTTGGGGTAGCATAAATGCAATTATTGATTGAGAAAATAGAACAATATGCGGTTTATCTCGGACTAGCGATGATATTTCTCTATGTAGCACCATATTTTATCTTGGGCCAAAATTCCCATGTTTTGATTCACGATAACCTAGATGCAAATGTAACTTGGCTCAAGCTAGTGGGCCAAAGTGGTAAAATATTTTCTTCGAATTTGGAACCTATTGATCAAATTATGAATGGATTACCCAGAATAAGTCTAGGGTCTGAATTTTTTATTCTAGTATGGCTAAATTATTGGTTTTCTCCATTTACTGCTTATGTTATTAATCAAGTAGTAATGCATGTGGTGGCTTTTATGGGAATGTACTTTTTACTAAAAAAGCACGTTCTGTATAATGAAAGTCAGATAGTTATTGTTGGAACGGCTGTATGCTTTGCCTTATTGCCTTTTTGGCCATCCGGCTCACTTAGTATTGCGGGGTTGCCACTGGCCTTATATGCATTTATGAACATAAAAGAAAATCAGGCTAAGGGTTGGGATTGGTTAATTGTAGTAACAATTCCCTTTTTTTCTTCTTTCGCATTAAGCTTTTGTTTTTTTCTTAGTATTATGGTATTAGTATGGTTATATCATTCAGTTATACACAAACGAGTTAACTGGAAATTTGCTTTTGCAATTATATTGATGACAACGATATTCCTCTGTATCGAATATCGACTTGTATCTGCAATGTTTTTACAGGATGGTTTTATATCACATCGGGTGGAGATGCTTTCCGGTAACAAAGGAACAAAAGAAGTAATACAGATGGTGAAAGACAATTTTATGATAGGTCAGTATCATGTGGCCACATTCCATAAAAAATTTGTATTGCCTGCAATTATAATTGCTCTTATATTAGGGTACCGGGATAAAAGAAGCTGGAGACTTCTTGCAATATTATTGTTTTCAGCTCTGACTATTTCAATATTTTATGGATTATGGCACTGGGAAGGACTAAGTGCATTAAAAGAAAAGAGCGTATTACTAAGGTCTTTTAACTTCAGCAGGTTCCACTGGTTGCATCCGTTAATCTGGTATCTTGCTTTTGGTATTGCACTTTCGATGCTATATAATAGGCGATGGGGTAAGTTTTTTGTCCTAGTAATTTTAGTGGGGCAGATCTCATTTTCTTTTTATAATAGTGATGAGCTTGCGCAAAGGCGTACAAATAACATAACCTATAAAGAATTTTATTCAGAAGCCCTTTTTCATGATATCTCACAGTATATTGGTGAAGAACAAAAAAAATATCGCGTTGTGAGCATTGGAATACATCCCAGTATTGCTCAGTACAATGGTTTTTACACATTGGACGGATATATTGCATACTATCCTCTTGAATATAAGCATAAATTTAGAAAGATAATTGAAGGGGAACTGCAAAAAAGTGATAATTTGCGCAGAAACTATGATGAATGGGGCAGTAGATTTTATGTTTTTAGCAGTGAACTTGAGAAAAAAGGTTTTTTGGTAAGAAAAAAACACAATGCTAAAATAAATAAATTAGACTTTAATAGTCAGGCTTTTGCAGAAATGGGAGGCAAGTATGTTTTTTCGGCAGCAGAAATTATAAATGCAAATGAAACTGGCTTGGTGTTAGAGAAAGAATTTCAGAGAGTAAATAGTCCATGGCATATTTATTTATACAAAGTTAAAGAGAAGTAATTATAGAAAACGTTACTGAATTTCAACTGAGGAATATAAACTGGCGGTTAAAATATTCCACTTCGGACCAATTTATGAGAGTGACCGAAAGGAGAGAAACAATCTGAAAGACTTGCTATCTAGATTTGGAAAACTTTATCCAGGGGAAGACGTTAGACTTGTAAAATCCCCCTTACGTATATGTCCAATAGGCGCTCATGTTGACCATCAGCATGGGTTGGTAACGGGTATGGCATTACAGGCCAGTGTCAACTTAGCATACTACCCCAATGACGAGGGCTACATCCGTATTCAAAGTATGGACTTTCCAGATGAAGAATATTTTTATATGGATAACGTACCCGCGATGGTTCCAGGGCACTGGGGTAATTATGTTCGCGGTGCTGTTGTTGCGCTTTCGCGCAAGTACAAGCTAAATCGCGGCTTCACCGGGCTGATTAGCGGGAAGCTGCCAATTGGGGGCTTAAGCTCGTCGGCAGCTGTTATGACCGCTTATTTGATGGCCTTATGTGACAGTAATGGGATAACTGTAGCAAAAGAAGAGTTGATAACACACAGTCATTGGGCGGAGAATAACTATATCGGGTTAAAAAACGGCATTTTGGATCAGGCAGCCAATATCTTAAGTATGGACGAGCAACTGATGTATATGGACTGCCGTACAGAGCAGTATGAATTAATCAAACGTGCGCCTAATATGCCGGAGTTTGAAGTTGCGGTTATTTATTCAGGTCTTAGTACCGCCCTTATTGGTACCGACTATAACAACCGGGTGGATGAATGCAAGGTATCTGCCTGGCTGCTGCAGGAGATCGCACACGGTAATGTTACGGCCTTAAAAGATGTGCGGCTGAGGGATATTGATCCTGAAGTGTATCACAAGTACATTAACTGGATTCCTGGGAGGTTCCGAAAGCGGGCCGAGCACTTTTTCAGCGAGAATGAACGGGTCAGAAAAGGTGTGGAATTCTGGGCAAAGGGTGATCTTAAGTCGTTCGGGCAACTAATGTTTGAGTCAGGCCGAAGCTCGATCAGTAATTATGAGTGCGGTTGTCCGGAACTCATTACTATTTTTAATCTGTTATGTGATTGTCCGGGAGTGTATGGCGCAAGATTCAGCGGGGCCGGTTACCGTGGCTGTTGTATTGCTCTGGTTGACCCAAGCTATAAAGAGCAAATCAGCAAGGCTATTCAGCAGGGGTACCCCACGCAGCATCCTGCCTACAAGGATAAGTACCGGATTAATTTTTGCGGAACAGATGACGGTGCCCGAATTATCAAGGCGGAGCAGGTTAGAAAATTGCTGGGGGCTAATTAAATGAAATGCATTTTGCTGGCCGCAGGCTATGCTACCAGGTTATACCCACTGACAAAAGACTGTCCTAAATCACTGCTGCCTATTGGTGACAGCAATATCCTGGAGTTTATAATCAGTAAGCTTGAACCAGTGGCTGCGATTGATCAAATTTACATTGTGACAAACGAACGATTTGCTGAGCAGTTTCAAAAATGGGCCGAACAGTATTCAAGTGACAAGCAGATAATAGTGCTAAATGATGGAACGAAAACCAATGAAACCAGGTTGGGGGCGATTGCCGATCTTGAAATGGTGATCGAGCAAGAAAAAATTGACGAGGATATTTTAGTGCTTGCTGGCGACAACCTATTTGATTTTTCCTTAGCGGATTTTGTAGAGTTCTTTAATAACATAGGGCATGATTGTATTACGGCACATGAGTTGACCGATCTGCAGGCTCTCCAGCGTACCGGTGTTGTCGAAATCGATAACCGGCAACGAATTATAAGTTTTGAAGAGAAGCCCCTGCAGCCTAAGTCAAACTTAGCAGTACCGCCGTTTTATCTATACCAGCGCGCAACGCTTCCTTTGATAAAGCAATACCTAAACGCAGGGAATAACCCGGATGCCCCAGGCAACTTCATCCCCTGGCTGCTAACTCAAAAAGATGTATACGTGTATCGTTTTTCCGGCAACCGCTATGACATCGGTACTTTAGAGAGTTACCAAGAAGCTTGTAAATTATTTTTTTAAAAAATACCAAGACTCCAATTACTGTTGGAAGTCTTGGTATTTTGTTATATACTGTATTTAGTTTGTATTAAATGTGACATTAATTCATATTGAGGTATATATGACAGCAATTCAGGAGAATAGCAAGCCCAAACTGCAGCCACATACCGGTTTGTTGTGCTTAGTCGTTGTGGCCAAATCATTGGGGATAATCCTGGACGAGAAAAAATTCCAGGCTGAATGTAAGAAGGAAAATAAAGATATAGCTGCACTGCTTGCCAGTGTTAGGGAGCTAAATCTAAAGGGAAAGCATGTAGATGTTAAACCGGAAGATTTTGCGGTGCAGGAGACACCGGCCATTGCCCTGATGCAAAATGGGGAGTTTATTGCTATCGGACGGATACAGGATCAGCGTGTGGTAATATTTGATCCGCTGCGAGGTGGTTCTACGGCAATAGCGCTGGAAGAATTTCTGCAGGCATGGAGTGGTGAGCTGGTCTATATCAAGCGTAAATTTAGCCTGAGGGATGCAGGAAACTATTTTAATCTTGCTTGGTTCATACCTGTAATTAAGCGTTATCGTAATATCCTCAAAGAAGTGTTTGCTGCCTCCTTTTTTCTGCAGGTTTTTGGGCTTGTTACGCCATTATTTACGCAGGTTATTATTGATAAAGTTTTAGTGCATCGTGGTGTGGCGACACTTGATGTGCTGGCTGTTGCTTTGCTGTTGTTTGCCTTGTTTCAGATGGCAATCGGTTTTTTAAGGACATATCTCCTTACCCATACGACCAATAAAATCGATATGATATTAGGGGCAAAGCTTTTTCGCCATCTTGCGGTTTTGCCGCTACGATATTTTGAAATGCGCCGGGTTGGGGACACGCTGATGCGGGTTTCGGCTATGAATGGGATTCGGGAGTTTCTTACCGGCTCAGCCATGAATGTTGTTATGGATACCTTGTTTTCGGTTGTGTTTATTGCAGTTATGTTTTACTACAGTGCTCCATTGACCCTAATTTCCTTGGCAGTTGTTCCGGTGCTTATTGCTCAGAATGTTTTTCTGACACCGGTTTACCGGGCGAGGCTGAGTGCAATGTGGGCCGCCGGAGCGGAAAGTAACGCTTTTTTAGTTGAGTCGGTTACCGGCATGCACACCATTAAATCTCTGTCATTGGAACCGCAGTTTAATCATCGCTGGGAACAGCTGTTAGCGCGCTATATCAAAACCTCGTTCAACAGCGGTACTCTAAATATATTTATCAGTAACTCAAATGGATTAATCCAGCGTTTGTCCACCCTTAGCATTCTCTGGTTTGGCGGCCATATGGTAATGGAAGGGAAAATGACAGTAGGACAGTTGATTGCCTTTCAGATGCTGTCTGGACAGGCCAATGCGCCGCTATTACGGCTTGTTGGCATGTGGCAGTCTTTTCAGCAGACAGCTCTTTCGGTGGAGCGCTTGGGAGATGTGTTAAACACCTCGCCGGAACCTCGCAGTATTGCGGCTCAGCCGATGAAAGCTCCGTTGCGGGGGGCGTTGGCATTTACCGATGTTGTTTTCCGGTACAATCCTGAATTACCGCCAGTACTGAATCAAGTAAGTATTGCCATAGAGCCTGGTATGCGGGTGGGTATTGTCGGGCGTTCCGGTTCAGGCAAAAGCACCTTAAGTAAGCTGGTACAGCGTCTCTATTTTTCGGAAGCCGGTCAAATTACGATTGACGGGCGGGATATTGTAGAGATTGATCCGTTTTGGCTGAGGCGTCAGATCGGTGTAGTGCTGCAGGAAAATTATCTTTTTAAAGGCAGTATACGTGATAATATTGCGATTGCCAGACCAAGTGCCTCCATGGCAGAAGTAATACAGGTAGCGCAGATAGCCGGGGCTCATGAATTTACTCTGGAGCTGCCGGAAGGATATGATACGCAGGTTGGTGAACGAGGGACTGCTTTGTCAGGTGGCCAGCGGCAGCGGATCGCGATTGCCCGGGCACTGCTCAACAACCCGCGGATTGTCATCTTTGATGAGGCGACAAGCGCACTTGATTACGAATCAGAGAGAATTATTATGGTGAATATGGATAGAATTGCGTCAGGAAGAACCACCCTGACAATTGCCCACAGACTATCAACCGTCCGGCGCTGTGACTTGATCATCGTTCTTGATCAGGGTAAGGTGGTTGAACAGGGAACACACCAGCAACTGATGGATTGCCGTGGCCTATATTATCATCTTTACTCATTACAACAAGAGGTATAGTGATGTTGAAAAAAATAATGCACTATGTAAAAGAAAAAAGTAAGGGCCAATTGACTGCCAATGAAACCGAATTTTTGCCGGCGGCGCTGGAAGTTATCGAAACCCAGCCGTCACCGGTCGGACGCTTAGTTTTGTGGATTATGCTGAGTTTGATCGCAATCGGCTTGCTTTGGTCTATTTTTGGACATGTGGATGAGGTTGCCGTAGCACCAGGCAAAGTAATTCCAGTTGGGTTTGTTAAGGTGGTTCAGGCTGAGGATAAGGGTGTTGTTAAGGCCATTCATGTTCAGGATGGCAACTATGTCAAACAGGGTCAGTTGCTTGTCGAGCTTGATCCTACCATTTCCGGTGCTGATTTGGCTCGCATAAAAAAAGAAGTGGCCTATTACAACCTGGAGATTGAACGGCTGGTGGCCGAAAAGGAAAATAGGGATTTTCAGCCGCAGATTTCGCCCGAGCTTGATGTTAAAGATATTGATTTTCAAACAAGATTATTTCATAGCCGACAAAACGAGTTTAAGGCCAAAATGGCTACTGCCGAGTCAAATATCAGACAGGCCGAGGCCAGTCTTTCGATCGCTTTTGCCAATCAGACCAAATATGCGGCTTTATATGAAATTGCCAGGGAAAAAGAATCGCGTATTGAGCAACTGGTCACTGAAAATGCCGTAGCGTTATTTGTGCTCTTAGATCATCGCTCCAAGCGGCTTGAGCTTGAGCAGACCTTGGCGGCGCAGACAGCTGAAATCACCAGGACCGAGTCGATGATCGCGCAGGCCAGGGAACAGTTAGCTTCTATCATTGCGGAACGCGACCGGGATATTAATACTAAAATGGTAGAAGACCGCAGGCAGGTTGTGGCTTACAGTGAGGAAATCAAAAAAGCCGCTGAGAAAGACAGACTCTCAAGGATTACGGCGCCGGTTGAGGGACGGGTCACGCAATTGGCATTACATACTGTGGGCGGGGTTGTTACAGCTGCGCAGGCGCTTATGGTTATTGTGCCAAATGACTCACAATTAGAGGTGGAAGCCTGGGCGGCCAATAAAGATATTGGGTTTATTCAGCCTGGCCAGCAGGCAGAAGTCAAAATAGAGACCTTTAGTTTTCAAAAGTATGGAACTATTAGTGCCGAGGTTGTCGAAATCAGTCCTGATGCCGTCGAGGATAAGGATAAAGGACGGGTATACCGGGTTGTGCTTAAGTTGGATAAAGATTATGTAGCTATAAATGGTAAAGACGTGTTTCTTAGCCCGGGTATGACAGCAAGCGCTGAGATTAAAATTAAACAGAAGCGGATTATCGAGTTTTTCCTCGACCCTTTCCGCCAATATCAAAGCGAGGCACTAAGGGAGAGGTAGTCAATGGATATGCAGCAAACAACGCTGGAGCAAGATAAACAAACCCGGCTTGACACAGCCCTTATTTGCCTGGTGGCTACGGCAAAAATGCTGGGGTTGCCTGCCGATATTGTTCAATTGCGGCGGGCATATGTTGTCAATGAAAAAGGTATGGATAGTCTGACGCTTATGCGGGCGGCCAAGGATTTGGGGTTAAAGTCCCGGCTGGTAATTGTGGAGCCCGAACAATTGGCCCAAATTCCGGTACCGGCTATTGCTATTTTAAATAACGGCAATTATGTGGTTGTGGCAAGAGTCGAAAAGGAAAGGCTGGCTGTCATTGATCCTTATAAAGAAAAGCCGTTTACGGTGCCTATAGCTAATTTTTTGGCGGCATGGAGTGGGCAGGTTATTTATCTTACCCGGCGTGCAGGGTTAGCGGAAGCTCCCAAGAGATTTAGTATTGCCTGGTTTGTGCCGGCTATCTGGAGATACAAGAAGTTATTGGCGCAAGTGCTGTTACTATCGTTTTTATTACAGTTGTTCGGCTTGGTCAGTCCGTTATTTACCCAGGTAATCATTGATAAAGTGCTTGTGCATCGCAACCTGGGAACGTTAGACATATTTGTCCTGGGAATGTCAATTATCGCGATGTTTCAGGTAATTATGACTGCGCTCCGGGCTTATATTTTTACTCATACTACCAATAAGATTGATGTTACATTAAGCACCAAACTGTTCCGTCATATTACGGCACTGCCGTTAAAGTATTTTGAAAAATGGCAGGTAGGCGATGTTGTTGCCAGAGTAAAGGAACTCGATACCGTGCGGAGTTTTATTACCGGTTCGGCCCTGACGGTACTGCTGGATGTTATCTTTGCAGTGGTATATATTGCGGTGATGTTTTATTACAGTGTTTGGTTGAGCGTTGTTGCGCTGTTGGCATTGCCGTTATATATTATGCTCAATGTCATTATGGCTCCTATTTACCGGCGGCGGATGAATGAACGTTTTGCTGCAGGCACAGAGAGTCAGGCTTTTTTGATTGAGGCTGTAACCGGTATTCAGACCGTTAAATCATTGGCTATTGAACCGCAGTTTGTCAACAAGTGGGAACAGTTATTAGCCCGTTATGTCAAGACCGGTTTTTCCACGACAAATTTGAGTAATATTTCCGGTACAATTGGTGATTTTATTCATAACTTTTTCAATTTGGCTATTTTGTGGGTTGGCGCTTATTCGGTTATGGATAACAAAATAAGTGTTGGTCAACTCATTGCATTTCAGATGCTGGCAGGACAAGTTACCTCGCCGATTTTACGGCTTGTGAACATGTGGCAGTATTTTCAGCAGACAATGGTGTCTGTTGATCGCCTGGGGGACATTGTAAATGAAAGCACTGAACCCGCATATAATCCTAATCGGACGACACTGCCAAGCCTTTCCGGCGAGATACTGTTAGACCGGGTGACTTTTCGTTACCGGCCAGATACCAGTGAAGTATTACGGCAGGTCAGCCTTACGATCAAAGCCGGCAGTATTGTCGGGATCATTGGCCGGTCAGGTTCGGGAAAAAGCACACTGACTAAACTGATTCAGCGGCTGTATGTTCCGGAATCAGGCCGGGTATTAATTGACGGGGTTGATTTGGTACAGGTCGAACCGGCATGGCTGCGGCGGCAGATTGGTGTTGTGCTTCAGGAAAACTACCTATTCAGCGGCAGTATTAAAACCAATATTGCGGTCGCCAGACCGGAAGCCTCTATGGACGAAATTATGCAGGCTGCAAGGATTGCTGGGGCTGATGAGTTTATTCAGCAACTGCCGGGTGGCTATGATGCCAATGTCGGCGAAGGAGGAACTGCTTTATCAGGCGGCCAGCGCCAACGGATTGCCATTGCCAGGGCGCTGCTTACCCATCCAAGGGTGCTGATTTTTGATGAAGCCACTAGTGCCTTGGATTATGAGTCAGAGCGGATTATCATGGATAATTTAGATAAAATAGCTGCAGGCCGCACTATGGTCATGATTGCGCATAGGTTATCGACTGTGCGGCGCTGTGATATGATTATTGTGCTTGAAAAGGGAACCGTTATTGAGATGGGAACCCATGAACAACTGCTGGCGCAAGAAGGCCTGTACTTCCGTATGAATCAGCAACAGGAAATTGAGTGATGGAGTTTCGGGAATTTATTGAAACTGGAAAAAGAATTAAGATTTAGGCCCAAATCCCCGATACAACTATTGGAAATATATTTATTTTCTGGATTAATAAACAACAATAAAATAATTAGCTGTAAGCACGGAAGCTGATTAGTTCCAGGAGGGGCAACTCAATGGCTATTTTTACAGGAAATGACGGCGATAATACTTTAACCGGCGGAGCAGGCAATGACACCCTTACCGGCGGTGGCGGCAATGACTTGTTAAAGGGTGGAGCAGGAGCAGATACCTATGTTTTTGAGAGAGGGTCAGGCGATGATACCATCCAGAAGGATATATACAACTATCTTGATACCATCAAAATTGTAACTGGAAATTATGAGTATGATTTCCAATTTAACCGCTCCGGCAATGATTTAATCCTGACGCTGAGCTACTATGATCCGGCAGATACCACAACGATTGTAGATACCAGTACAATTACCCTGACAGAGTGGTATGTTAACAGTAAAACCAAAGTAACACGGTTTGCTATCGGCGATCAGACTTATATGATCAATGATTACATAGCTGGCGGAAATGATGATAACGAAATAAACGGCAATGCAGGAAATGACTATTTGTTGGGTGGCCGGGGAAATGACAAGATACATGGCGGAGCCGGCAATGATCTTATTGGTGGCGACGGTAACAGCGAAGATGGCAGCAATGCCGATGATGTGCTGTATGGAGATGCCGGCAATGACAGCCTGTGGGATCGTTATGGCAGCAATGTACTGGATGGCGGCGACGGCAATGATGATCTTGTCTTAGATGGTGATCATATCAACAATCCTCTAAATATCAACAGCTTGCTGGGTGGCAATGGCAATGACAGCCTGCATGCCTGGAGCGGCAGCACGAATACCCTGGATGGCGGAGCAGGCAATGATAGTCTTGAAAATTACGGCCAGAACGGCACACTGATAGGCGGAGCCGGCAACGACACTTATATTATTGCTGCAGGTACTATTCAAAATGCAGCGAATGACGCGACAGGTATAGATAAAGCGCAAATTGTTGATATGGATGGGAAACTGGCAAGTATAAATGCCTATAGCTATTCTGTCGAAAATAATGATCTTATAATGAAGTTGATAACTGATCCTACTGTTGAAATTAGATTTACTAACTGGATGAACCATCCGGTATCAACTATAGAGTTTAGCGAAGGAAAATTTGACTGGCAAACTTTTATTAACCAGCCGGCAACCCTGACTGGATCGATTAATTTCGACTTGCGTAGTACTGCCAACGACATTATAACAGGAACTGGTGGTATTGATGTATTAAATGGCGGTGCCGGCAATGATCAGCTTAAGGGCGACGATGGCAATGATGCGCTGTTTGGCGGCATCGGTAACGATGTTCTCGATGGCGGTTTAGGCAGTGATATTTTATTCGGTGGCGATGGCAACGACACCATAATTTATGATGTAGCTGACAGCCTAGACAATGTAAAAGGCGGAACCGGCATTGATACCTTGGATGCCGGCAACATTACTGCAGATTTCAGCATCAATCTGACAACTCAGTATACCGACTTTGAAATTGTAATCAGTGGCAGCGGCGATGATGTGTTGACAGGCAATAGTCTGGCAAATCGGCTGGAAGGCGGGGCAGGGGATGATATTCTTGCTGGCGGGTTAGGGAAAGATACTCTGCTTGGTGGCGCCGGCAACGATACGATCATCTATGACGCAGCTGACGCAGTCGCTAACGTAAAGGGCGGCGAAGGCAACGATACGCTTGATGCCAGTGGGGCAGCAGCAAAACTCAGCTTCAGCCTTGCTAAGCAATATACCGACTTTGAAAATATAATAGGCGGCAGCAACAATGATGTGCTCACAGGCAACGCTTTCGACAATCGACTGGAAGGTAGAGGCGGTAATGATACATTGTCAGGAGGAGCAGGAGCCGATACCTTGCTGGGCGGAGCCGGTAATGATACCTATATTGTGGATAATACCGGTGATGTCGTTACTGAAAATGCTGTTGAGGGAATTGACACAGTACTATCTTCTGTGAACTATACATTAAGTTCTAATGTGGAGAATCTTACGCTTACCGGTTTAGAAAATCTAAAAGCAACCGGAAACGCGTTGAATAATACGATTATCGGCAATGCCGGCGCTAACATAATCAGTGGCGACGACGGCGATGATAGGCTGGATGGCGGAAGTGGTAACGACACTCTGGATGGCGGGACTGGCAACGATGTTATCCTGGGCGGAGCCGGCAATGACACTATTATCTATGATGCTGCTGATATCACTGTACTAGGCGGGGCAGGAACTGACATCCTGGATGCAAGTTTAAGTGCGGGTGTTACTATCAACCTTGGCAGCAAGTATGCCGACATTGAAAATGCAACAGGCGGTAGCGGCGATGATGTTTTGACCGGCAGCAAGGCCAACAACTATCTTGTCGGTGGCGATGGCAATGACGTGCTGACAGGTGGTGTTGGCAACGACACCCTGGAAGGCGGCAGCGGTAACGATGAACTAAATGGCGGAGCAGGGGCAGATACCTATGTTTTTGAGCTGGGATCTGGCAGCGATGTTATCCGGCAGGATATATATAACTATCTTGACACGGTCAAAATTGTAACAGGAAATAACGAATATGATGCTAATTTTACTAAGTCAAACGATGATTTGCTCCTGACTATTACTTACTATGATTCCTCAGATAAAACAACAGTTATAGATATCAGTACGTTAACCCTGCAAGGCTGGTATGTTAACAGCAATTCTAAAATAACTCACTTTACTATTGGTGATCAGACTTTTGTCATTAATGATTATATCGCTGGAAGCGGAAGTATCAATGGCGGAAAGCTGAACGATTATATTGATGGTGGCAACGCCAGTGATACACTGAACGGCAATGCCGGGAATGACTATTTGATTGGCGGCCTGGGAAATGACACCATATATGGTGGAGCAGGTAATGACCAGCTTGATGGCGGCGTAGGCAGTGATACTTTATTTGGTGGCGATGGCAACGACACCATAATCTATGATGCAGCTGACAGTATAGAAAATGTAAAAGGTGGAACCGGCATTGATACATTGGATGCTGGCGGCATTACCGCAAATCTCAGCATCAATCTGACAAGTCAGTACACCGATTTTGAAAATGTAATCAGTGGCAGCGGCAATGACGCGCTGACAGGCAATAGTCTGGGGAACAGGCTGGAAGGCGGGGCTGGGGATGATATTCTTGCCGGTGGGGCAGGGGAAGATACTCTGCTGGGCGGAGTCGGCAACGATACCATTATCTATGACGCAGCCGACATAGCAGCTAACGTAAAAGGCGGAGAAGGTAACGATACACTTGATGCCGGTGGGGCAACAGCCAAACTCAGCCTTAGCCTCGCCAAGCAATATACCGACTTTGAAAATATAATAGGCGGCAGCAATAATGATGTGCTGACAGGCAACAGCTTGGATAATCGCCTGGAAGGTAGAGGCGGTAATGATACACTGTCAGGAGGCGTGGGAGCCGATACCCTGCTGGGAGGAATCGGCAACGATACCTATATTGTAGATAATACCGGTGATAGCGTTATTGAAAATGCTGATGAGGGAATTGACACAGTACTATCTTCTGTGAACTATACATTAAGTGCTAATGTGGAGAATCTTACGCTTACCGGTTCGGGAAATCTAACGGCAGCCGGAAACGCCTTGAACAATACAATTATTGGCAATGCCAGTTCTAACCAAATTACTGGCGGCGACGGCGATGATAGGCTGGACGGCGGCAGTGGCAACGACACCCTGGATGGCGGGGCTGGTAAGGATGTTATCTTGGGTGGGGCAGGCAACGATACCATTATCTATGATGCTGTTGATAGTAATGTACTGGGTGGTGCAGGAACTGACTGCTTGGATGCCAGTTCAAGTGCAGGTGTTACTATCGACCTTGGCAGCAGGTATGCCGACATTGAAAATGTAATAGGCGGCAGCGGGGATGACATGGTGACCGGCAGCAAGGCCAACAACTACCTTGCTGGTGGCGGCGGCAATGACGTGCTGACAGGTGGTGTTGGCAACGACACCCTGGAAGGTGGCAGCGGTAACGATGAACTAAATGGCGGAGTAGGGGCAGATACCTATGTTTTTGAGCTGGGATCTGGCAGCGATGTTATCCGGCAGGATATATATAACTATCTTGACACGGTCAAAATTGTAACAGGAAATAACGAATATGATGCTAATTTTACTAAG